>Ga0208692_1001539_pt1 | contig 12696 bp, 13 predicted proteins | sample June2015DPH_20_1_3_FD_184721 | JGI IMG/M metagenome (GOLD analysis project Ga0208692, IMG submission 184721) | Peatland microbial communities from SPRUCE experiment site at the Marcell Experimental Forest, Minnesota, USA - June2015DPH_20_100... | ecosystem: Environmental > Terrestrial > Soil >...
AATGGTCAGGAAAATGTCGTCCCTCCAACGCGCGACGACAGGGTAGCGCCTAACTCTATGGTGACCCCTCTTCTCGAAGAACGAGAGAAACTCCTCTCGCATCTCCTTGATCGTGAACTTCCGCTTGGTCGGCGGATCGTTCAGGAAGGAAAAGGGGACGCAGGGCGAATCACCGCACAACTCCCGGTCTGGATCAAGGGTCCAGAAGTGCCTCCTGCAGGACTTGCATTCCTTCCTCTGAAAGCCATTGTCGATAAAGAACTGTAGCCTGTAAGCCTCTGGACCAACTATCAAATTCCATCAGCCCCTGATACTAGAGTATTGATGAGCCGATCACAGATAAATACTCTTTGAGCTTGCCATGCCGATTCTGAAAGCTGCGGAAAATGAAAGTTCCTGATGTTGGAATATATACGGGTAGTCGACATTCTAGGATAATATGGATTTGGCAGTTGATGTGGAGAACGTCGTAAAGATCTACGAGGGGAAGACCAAAGCGCTGGATGGGGTCAATCTCCAAGTCGAATCTGGCAAGGTTTTTGCCCTGCTCGGTCCCAATGGTTCAGGAAAGACCACATTGATACGGATCCTAACTACGCAGTTTAAGCCTAATTCCGGCAGGGCACTCGTGATGGGTCACGACGTGACCACCGAGAGCGAGAAGGTCAGGCGGTTAGTTGGCTATGTTCCCCAAGAGATGAGTGTATGGACGGACATAACTGGCTATGAGAACCTCCTAATTTATGCGAAGATTTATGGCGTGCCCTCCGAGACAAGGAAGAAGCTGATCTTGGAGGCGATAGATAGTATCGGGCTGAGCGATGTGGGAAACACGCTCGTTAAGTCTTACTCTGGGGGGATGATCAGGCGGCTCGAGATTGCCTGCGCCCTGCTGGTCAGGCCGAAGATTCTCTTTCTTGATGAGCCGACGATAGGCCTGGATCCTGTAGCCAGGAAGGTCGTTTGGGAGAAGCTTACCTCTTTCAAGAAAGAGTTCGGAACGACGGTCTTCTTCAACACTCATTACATGGACGAAGCAGATCTCTATTCGGATCAGATAGGCATCATCAGCCGGGGCAAGATAATAAAAACTGGTACCACAGAGGAGCTGAAAAGATCGGTCGGAGGCGACGTGATAACGTTTGAAATTGAAGGGGACACTGTTGACGACCATGTCTTTGACATCATAAGGCGTTTGGAGCTGGTGAGAGAGGTCACCATACACAATTCTGAGTTGATCGTAGTCACAGACGATTCTGAGACCGCGATGCCTTTGGTCGTCAGGCTTCTTGAGGGCGAGGGCGTGACAGTGGAGAAGGTTTCCATGAATAAGCCGAATCTGGACGATGTATTCTTGAAATACGCGGGCACCCGGCTAGAATCGGGAGGGAGTATAAAGGATGTCAGGCAAACGAGGGGAAGGATAAGGAGAGGTTAACTATGAGTTCTCTAAGCAACCTGAGAATTTCTACAAACAATCTTTTTGTAATGATAGAATTGGAACTGAGGAGGTTGAGGCACGACCGGACCGAGATCTACACAAGGGCAGTCCAGCCTGTGTTGTGGATCGTCATCTTTGGGCCGGTGATTGGCAATCTCCGTGCTATTCCAACGGCAGGTATACCTTATACCGATTACATAACACCAGGGATATTGGTCCAATCCATGACATTTGTCAGCATATTTTTTGGGTTGACCATGGTCTGGGAGAGGGAACAGGGCATCCTGAAGAAATTGCTTGTGACTCCAGCCTCAAGGTACTCCACAGTCATCGGGAGATCCATGTCCTCGGGGGTGAGGTCATTTTTCCAGGTGCTGATAATCGTGCCGATTGCGCTTCTGATAGGCGTCAGGATAGTGCCCAACCCTCTATATTTCCTGACAGCCACCGCGATAATCTTCTTCGCCTCCGGCGGGTTCGCCGCCATATCGATTCTTATTGCATCACTCATGAAGAGCCGGGAGCGGTTCATGGGCATAGGCCAAGCAATAATCATGCCGCTCTTCTTCGCAAGCAATGCATTATACCCAGTGTCAATAATGCCACCTGTGCTTCAGCAGCTCGCAACTGTGAACCCATTAAGCTACGTAGTTGACGCCGTGAGGAGCCTTATGATAACGGGGGACCTTTCCAGCCTTCTGACGGACGTGATAGTCATCGCTGTCTTTGACGTTGTAATGTTCATAATCGCGTCCATAAGCTTCAAGAGAATAATCGAGTGACCAGGCGCGAGGTAAAAGATAGAAGGCAGTCCAACCATTCAGATGCTAGGGAGTTTTGATCATGGAGCCTGAGGTCAAAAAGACGGATGAGGAATGGAAGAAGTCGCTCAGCAAAGAAGAGTACGAGATACTGCGCAAGAAGGGCACCGAGAGGCCTTTTACGGGCAAGCTGCTCTACAACAAAGATGACGGGAGCTATAGGTGCGCAGGCTGCGGCAGCGTCGTCTTTAAGTCGGATGCGAAGTTCGATTCAGGCACCGGCTGGCCAAGTTTCTTCAAGGCAGCAGACGAGAACGCCGTCAAACTCATCCCAGATAACAACTACGGGATGAAACGGATCGAGGTTGTCTGCAGCAAGTGCGGTGGTCACCTGGGGCACGTCTTCGACGACGGTCCAGCTCCCACGGGGAAGAGGTACTGCATCAACTGCGGTGCTTTGAAGTTTGATGAGATAAAAAAATGATACTGCAATCTCCCTTTTTTTAGGACCTGCGCGGGCTCAAGCTCGTTTATCCGTGGCTGCACGCGTCTGCATAGTGAGAAGGACATGGAGAGCCAGTAGGGCGATAAACACCCACCACAGGTTGATGTGGAGCTGGAATGCTGTGGCCTTGTCCAAGACGCCAAATGTGATTGCCTGGACTACTTGGTAATCGACGATCCCGAACCCCGACAGGAGGATCAGGGCGACTACCAGAAACAGCAGCCAGTGAACGACCTTCTTCAGTGAACTCCAGAACGCTTTTTCCATGGAAAATACCAGCCTATGGGCCGAGGAAGCTGCTGTTGAGGTCTCCGCTGTTGGAATAGCCGCGGCTCTCCCAGTATCCCGTATAGTTTGTATCCGACGAGATCTCGATCTGGTTGACCCACTTTATCCATTTATAGCCCCACTCGCTCTGGGCCACGAGTTGGAAGGGGAACCCCAACTCCGGAGTCAGGGTGACGTTGTTCATTTTATAGGCGAGGATTATGCTGTTGTTCATGATGTAATCGATGGGGAAGGAGGTCGAGTAGCTGTCGACAGCCCTGAATATCACCGTCGTTGCTGAGGAATTGACCCCTGCTTCGTTGATGAGGTCTTTGACTAGAACACCCTGCCACAGTATTGTAGCGCTCCAGCCCTCGACGCAGTTCAGCGTAACGACTTGCTTGTAGGACTGGAACTGGCTTAGGATTTCCGGGTATGAGTAGGACTCTGGATAGTCTACCAGCCCAGTGATGTTAAGCCTGTAGGTAACATTGTCCACATACTGCGTCCCACTTATCGCCTCCACCCTCAAATCAGCAATCGAAGAAAGGTCAGTCCCGTTGTAATTCCTTACCTCGACGGAAGTTAGCTGCTGTATATTGTTCGACTGGCTCTGCATCACGCTTATGTATCCAACCACAGCTATTCCAAGGAGGACAGCCAGAACAAGGACAGTGCTTTTTCTGTTCATCAGTATACCTGAGCTGCAGTGAATTAAAAATTTTTCTAATTGAAATGAAATAATGCGGAAGAGGATGCGCCATAACTAAGGTGCAGAATATCTTTCGGTTACACAGCCCGCTCTTTCTGGTGAGTCTTTGTTATGGGAAAACCCAGCGCAGCATATTCGTTGGCTATTATCCTAGCCACATCTTTTCTTTTTCGCTCGACCTCTCGGCGATATTTGACCACGTCGGCTTCCTCTATTTTTTTCAGCCGCCTGTATTTTTTCAGAAAAATGTACGCTTGGTAGAGGAAGTAATCAAGCGAATCGATGGCGCAATTGAACTGATTAGCCATAAAATCGATTTCCTCATCAGAAGCCATGCGCGTCACGCGCATCTCCAAAATTACCCCTTCCATTAATTGGCAAACACCCTTTACCCTGTGTTCCGCATCGAGGGAAATAGTCTGAAGGCCATCTTCTTCAAACATTGCATTCTTCTCCAAAGGTAGTTATGGCATTAAACGTGAATATGATATGCAAAAGCTTACTTCTAGACTTTTTTGTCTGGCGATTGAAAATGTGAGCTGCTATCATTTCTTGTCGGATCGTAAATGGAATGGTTGCCTAGGCTTAGCTTCGAAGAAAAAGGAGGGGGATGGAAAAATGTCCCCTGATCACGATCATGCTTTCTTGGGTGGTGGAACTCGCCTATCCGAATCTTCGGATTGGAACGTGTCTTGTGGCGTCTCCTCTGAGTTAGAGGTTTGTTTCGCTACTAGATCTTTGATCCCCATTACACCCACAGGCGGGACACCCTCGCTGAAGCCAGCGGTAGGTATGTTTGAAGGGATCAGCAGTATGGTGTTCTTTCCCTGGAGGCCGAGTTCGTATATGATGTTCATCCACCGCAGCTGGAAGGCGCGGTCGTGGTTCTTGTACTGGTCTGCTGCTTCAACCATCTTTGCAGCAGCCTCGGATTCTGCGAGTGCCAGCGTGACCCTTGCACGCCTCTCCCTCTCCGCCTGAGCCTGCCTTGACATTGCCTCCTGCAAAGCCTGCGGGATAGCGACATCCCTGATCTCGACGGCGGTCACCTTAATGCCCCAGGCCTCGGTCTTCGAGTCGATTATGCCGCGGGCGATCGAACCAACCTTCTCGCGCTCCGCAAGCAGCTCGTCAAAGCTGGCCTGCCCGATGACCTCCCTCAGGGTGGTCTGCGCAGCCAGCTCAGTGGCCATACGGAAGTTCTCCGCACCCAGAACCGCCTTCTGCATGTCGACCGGCTGGAAATACATAACGGCGTCAACGACGACAGGCACGTTGTCCTTGGTGAACGTCTGCTCGGTTTTGAAGGAGATTACCTGAAGGCGCGTCGAGATGATGAATGGTACCCTGCTTATGAATGGAATCACGTATATGATCCCAGGCCCCTTCAGGCCACGGTACCGCCCAAGGGTAAGGAGCGGGGCGCGTTCCCACTCCTTGATGATCCTGAGTCCGCTTGCAAGTATCGCGACAACTATTAAAATTATGAAGGCTTCAACGGCTAGAGTTGTAATGTCAGCCATTAACTATACTCCCCAGAATTTTTCTTAGGTGATAATAGCAGAGGCACTCTAATAAAACTAATTTGCAGGGCAGGGTTGCAAACGATCAGGTCTTGTCGGCCGCAGCTTTCTCGACCACAAGCATAAGCCCTTCCACTGCCTTCACCTTCACAGCTTCGCCGGCTTTTGCCGTGCCCGGCTCGAACTTTGCCCTCCAGATTATGCCTTCCACGCGGACATCGCCGGTAGGCTTCAGATCGTTGATGGCAACTCCTATCTTGCCGATCAGCGACTCCGGCCCCGTGAAAGATTTCTTCTTCCGTATAGGGCCGAGTATCCATCGAATGTAGAGGCCTGACATGATCCCAACCGCTACCAAGACAGTTAGTTCTATCTCGACAGATGCATTTATGGGTGTGGGCGAGTAGCTTAGCCCCTGCGAGAGGTACAGTATCCCTACTGCACCCAGCACCATCCCGGCGATCACTGCGAATCCGTGGCCCAGCTTGAGCTCTAGAAGGACTAGCCCAGCCGCAACTGCCAAGATTGCGAAGCCAAAGATCGAGGCGCCTATTTCCTCTGCGCCCACAAAGCCTGCTATTATCGCCACACCCCCCACTATGGTCAGGAATATCGTGGGGTGGTAAAGCTCCAAGAGGAGAGCAAGGATGCCAAGCATTATGAGGATTCCGTCCAGGGTACTGTTGCTGATGGTACTCAGGAACTCTTCGTACAAGTTCTCGCTCAGAGTCTCCTGCGGGTTGCCCTGCAGGTGCCAGACTGCCAGTGATTGGTTCAGCGAGTCGGCGACACCGTCGATAAGCCCGATGGAGGAGGCGTCCGTGGCTGTGAATGCCTGGTCAGAATAGACCATGGCGTAGGCTGCCGTGCTGTTCCTACCCCACTCCTGGGCAAGGCTAACCATCAGATTTAGCATGGCTGCTTCCGTGTGGTTCTGCTCTAGGTCAGTCCCCCCAACGACTATTGGTGTGCTCGGTCCGATCTCGGATCCCGTTCCCATCAAGATGCCGTTTGAAGCCATGGCTATGTAGCTGCCTGCGGAGGCGGCCAGGGCGTTTGGTGGGACGTAGGTGTAGACCGGGATTCCAGAGGCGTTCGCCTGGGTGATCGAAGATATTATCGATACCATGTCCGAGAGTAGACCGCCGGGCGTGTTCATTAATATGACCATAGCAGAGGCGTTCTGGCTTATGGCGTAGCTAACAGCCCGTTGCATCAGTGAGGACGACCCGAGGTCCACAGGGACATCGAAGTTAACGATCACAATTTTTCCGCCAGGCCCTGATGCAGCCTGTTCTGCCGAAAGCACGACGGGGTTGGATTTTGGCGCAGCGATCAAGACCGAGGCTATCAAGATCAAGAGCACGATCGCAAACAAGCAGCGGATGCGCGGGAATTTATGGGCAGACATAAATCGAGTAATAACTCCGTTCATAGTTTAAAAAGCTTTCAGCTAGGCAGGGACAATTGTTATTCGCCCCCTTTGAGAAGTATTATTCTTATGGGGTTGCTCTATCGCATTGTCTTCAACGAATGAAGCGGGTCCTAAGAAGAGAGGAAAGAAATTCTGTCCAAGGTGCGGTTCAACGGAGATTTTCTTCGCATCGGGGCTGCCACAAATGTGGTCCATTTGGGACTGCAGGCAGTGTGGCTACAGGGGCCCCATTATTCTCGAAGACAGTTCACTAGCTGAAAAACTGCAGGAAGACTGGGAGAAAGATCATAATTCGGATGCATGAACTTTGCAGCAAGTATCAGTGCATATGGGAATAGATCCTATTAATGAGCACTGTTAGTCACAATAAATCCAAAAAAGCATAACCTTTTCGTAGCGCAACTTTGCATTGCAAGAAGTAATCTTTCTCGAAAATACCGCAGATAAGACCGACTTTCAGAGAGAGCGGCGCCCTCCGGAGCCCGGTCCATGGTCGAACTCCTTCCTCCACCGTTCACTCGCAGCAACTTTCCTCGGCCGTGGCGTCCGATTTTATCCTGACGTCCTGGATCATCCCATTGCTGCGCCCTGCCCGTTGCGCCTAACGATTCCTGTGGGCTTCACTTCCTTTCGGTCGTTTCACCCAAGGTTTCAGTTATTTGCTGTTGCAGGCCCTTTTCGGTCTCAACTGCGGCAACAGCATAATGGTCGGGGTCGCTATTAACCTAACACACTCTCCCCTGATGCAAGTAGTTGGATAATTTCAACCGAAGTTGATGCAAGCACCGATTTTATTGCATCCGACAATGGGTGATCGTGCCACATTAGAGCTTTATTATTGATTATAATGATTTAATCAAATCAAGTTTGCATGGTGATCGAAAAAAATGGGCTACAGGACACTAAAGATAGATTCACCTGTTGCCCTCGCTTAATTTTTTTATGCTCATAGCGATAGGAAGAAAGAACGCGCAGTCAAACTGCGCTCTCTAAGCCAATTGAATTACAGAACTAGAGATTATGGCTAAGCGTCATTCTCAATTCTTGACATCTCTTCAGGCATCCTGATCCTGCGGAAGAAGGAATAGAATAGTGCTATTGAAATTGAATAGAGTGTCGCAGCTATGTAGAATGGCGCTGAGAGCAAGTTCTCGTTTAGGAGCCATGTTCCGATAGAGACACTGAACGAATTGGGGAGTCGCCACAGGGCAGAGCTGATCCCGGCGGCTGCCCCCCTCTCATCTGGAGAAACAAGGCCCATTATCATCGATGACTGAAGCGGTCCTGCCATGTTCATCAGGAAACTGCGGAAGGTGTAAGCGATGCTAGCTGTCGAAAATTGGGGGGAGAGGGGCGTGGCGATCATGAAGAACATTGATAATCCCTGAGTGGCGACAATCGCCTTGACGATCCCCAGCCTGCGTGCCAGCATCGGGGCGGCCAGGCTTGACACCCCTATGAGTATGCTCGATATGCCCAAGATGGGGACCGAGATCGAGTCAGGTATGCCGTATTTCAGGTAAAACCAGTGTGACATTATGGGAACGAAGAGGCCAGCCCCGGCCGCCAGTATCGAATTAGCAACGATGTATTTTGCAAGAACGCCCTTAGATTTTTTGAGAAGGAAGACCTTCACCCCGCTCTTGTGGTGCTTCACCTTACCTATTTTGAGTACAAAGACCGTAGATATCAGGCTCAAGGCTGCAACGACGACATAGATCATGACGTGCGCTTCCTTGCTGCTGAGTCCAAAAGCCTCAAAGACAACAACAAATGGTATTATGAAGCTCCCTACTCCTGATGCTATGCTGCCGACGAAGCCTGAGAGGGAGAATGTGCTCGTCCTTTTTTCATCTCCAGCCAAATCAGCCATAAGGGCGCTGCTCGAGGCTGAGAACGCAGCATCGCTGACGCCTTCTAAGACAGCTGCGCTGAAGAGGAACACCAGGTTTGTCGTGAAGGCAAATAATGCTATTACCACACTTGCAACGACGTTGCCTATTATCCAAATTCTCTTCCTGCCGAAATAATCTGCAGCAATCCCCATGGGGATGCTTGTCAGCACCATCGACAACCCCATCACCGTAAGGATCCAGCCCATGTAGGTGCCAGGGATTCCTTGGACATCTGTCAGGAAGAACGAGAGGTCGTTATAGAGCATTCCAGACGCCAGAGCGGGCAGGATCCCAGCGTAGACTAGGAATCTTGCCTGTTTCGGTATGCCCCTGTAATCCTCTAACATTGCATCTGCACGCCTACTATCAAAACGATAAATTAGCTTTATCTAAATTAGCACTGGTTTATTTATCCAACCGTTACGTTGCTTAGTGCTGACTGCTGCGCTTCGATTTTATAGTGCTTTGAGCTAACTGCTCCATCGAACGGCGGTCAATTTGAGGCCTGTCTTTGATGGGGTCTTTCAGGATCAGTAACAAAAGAGAATGCTACACTCACGCAATTTCCCATTCGTCGCAGCCTATCTTCCTTATTTATTCTTTAATTGAGCTGACAGTTTCTGGTTCTTTTCTTTTAATAGGATTAAATCGTTCCAAAAATCTACAGCCAACAGCTCTACCTGTCTTTTACTCAGAAATTGGAAGTATTCCTCCCAATCGGGCATCGTTCACCCTTCACTACCTTGATCTTCTAAGATGTAAGCTTTTCTGCTAGTCATTTGAAAAAAGTGGAAACGCGCATTACGCTGCCTCTTAGAGTCTTCTGACTTCAGATAAACCGGTAGTGATTTCCCTAGAATCTCAGCGTCCAGCACCGCAGTGAGGGCATTTGTCCAGGGACCCGTCATAGAGATTGCCACAGTAGGGGCAGCGTATTTTCACTATCTCCTTCTCCTTGATGATCACGGTGCGATCTACTGGCCAGCCAGCATTGCTTGTAATCTCCTTCAGCTTTGCCTCATCCAGGTAGTACTTCCCCTCTGAAACCTCGATAATGACACCCCTCCTGCCTCCCCGCCGTTCCATGAATTCGTCAAACCTTTCAGGGAGACCCAGCTGTGCAGATGTCATTGCCTTCTCCGGGCCTATAGCTCCGTGCTGTCTGAATATTGCTATAACCCTCTTTGCCCTTTCTCTAGAGGCAAAATTCCGTCGGTACAAACTAGGTCACCGTGTCGAATATGGCTCCTGTTGATTTAATCTTTATCGAAAAAAAGAAAATACGAATTGTTGGAAATTGAAATATAATATAACTGGGGCCCGTTAGGGCACCCAATCTTTGGTTATAGGCTCTGCTCGCTTCGCTTAACCGAACAGAGAGCCAAGTCCTTCTGCTGTCTCTTCTTCAGAAGCCACTTCCTTCTTCTCTTCCTTGGCTTCCTTCTTTGCCTCCGCTGCCGGAGCTGCCGCTGCGGCTGGGGCTGCTGCTACGGGGATTGCAGCTGCTTTGATCGCCTCGTCGATGTTGATCTCGCCCAGTGCCGCCACCAGTGCCTTTATGCGCGACTCATCCGCCTTGATGCCGGAAGCAGTTAGAACCTTCTTCACGCCTTCCTCGCTTATGGGCTGCTTAGCGTTGTGAAGAAGCAGACCAGCGTAAATATACTCGATCTTAGTCACCCCCAACCAAAGTGTGTGTTATACGACATTTTTGATACTTAAAGCCTTCGCCTCGGTCTCTCCCTCATCCTAGAGTTGTATCTCCGGGTGCTTCTTCTTCACTGCGTTAGCGACCGCCTTGCCCTGCGACTCTGCAAGTGCAAGCACCTCTCCCATCACCTCGGGGATGGGCATCCCTGACTCTATTGCGACGCCCTTGGCCTCCATGTACGCCTTCGCTATCAGCAGCGGCGTGGTCTCCTTGGTCGGATATACCGCGTTGATTGACAGGCCCATTGCCTCGTGTATAGCCCTTGCAAGGTTCGCCTTGTACTCGTCTAGGTTTATCGCTAGCACATCGCCTGGAATGATGCCGCCGTCGTAGCCCATCCTGAGCTTCAGCCCTACCATGATAGGCTTCAGGCCGAGTTTGCCCAGCAGGTCAGCCACGTCAGCCGAGATAGCATCGCCCTTCTTCACCGCAACGGTGTCTTTGGCGATCCATACCGAGCCGTCCTGTATCTTCGTCTGAATCTTTGCAGCGCCGAACTTGCTGAGGATAGGTCCCGGTTGCATGCCTGTGTTACCAGCCGTCACAACAATGTCATTTGGGGCGATGTCGCCTGCCGATGCCTCCGACTCCACCTTGTTCCTCTCGAACATGAGGTACAATGCAAACGGGTTCTTCCTTGAGAAGACGAATGCGTTCGGCCCGGCTAGGTACTCATTCAGCTCGCCGATGTCCTTGTGCTTCTTCTTTAGGTTCAGCAGTGCCAGCTTCACTAGCCTATTCTTAGCGATGTGTATCTCTAGCTCGTCCTTGAACTTCTTTTTGAGCACTTGTAACTGCGAAGCCTTGAGACCCTTCAGGTCAGCTATGGCGAATATCGGGTATTTGTCGAATAGCGCCTGCAGATCCTTTACTGCCTGTTCCTTCTCCGGCGATACGTGTTTCTTTGGTATAGCTGTCATGGCGATCACCTGATCTTCACCGGCTTGCCCATGGTGGTCTTGACCACGATGGACGAGAGGTACTGGTCCAGCTTGATCTTCCTTTCAATTGCAGCTAGGACTGCCTGGATGTTCTCGGCTATGTCCTTCGATGCCATGTCTTCGGAGCCGATCCTGCACCTGACGGCGAGCTGGTCGCGTATCTTTACGCGGACAGCATTCTTGTACTTCTTCACAATAGGTTCGATGTTCGCCTGCGGCAGAATTGGGTCTGGCATCTTGCCCCTTGGACCCAAGATTGAGCCGAGGGTTTTGCCGACCGTCGCCATCATGTCTGTCCTGGCTGCGAAGTAGTCGTACTGCGAAGCAAGCTTCTTCACGGCTTTTTTGTTGCCGGCGTACTGGTCGAGCTCTGCCTTTGTGATTATAAAGTCAGCTCCCGATGCCCTCGCCTTGATCACCATGTCTCCGTCTGCGATGATGCAGACCTTGACTTCCCTTCCTATCAGGTGGGGTAGGCCAATGGTCTCGTTTATCCTGTTCTCAGGAGCCTTCACGTCCAGACCCTTGAAATTCACTACGAGCTCAACAGCCTGCGTGAATTTGCGCTTCTGCGAGTTCTTCTTTGCGTCGTCGACTAGGGTTGTGAGCCTCTGAAGGTCGTATAGCATGTCATGGTACCTCCGCTTTCTGTATCAATTCGTCGTAGGTTCCCGCGTCGATCTCTTTATGGACCTCGCGGGGGTCTTTACCGGCGACAGTAACGCCGATTGAGACACAGGTACCAAGGACCTCTTTGAGGCATGATTTTAGTGACCTTGCCACTGAAAGTGGATACCTCGTCTTGGCTATCTTTATAGCCGCTTCTATGCTGAGGTCTCCCACCTTCTCTGCCTTTGCGTTTGCGGAGCACTTCTCCAGATGGAGCTCCTTAACGATCAGGGCAGTGGTGGTAGGCACACCGACCTCGACCTCGAATTCCTTGGTATCTGGGTCGGCGATTACCTTAACCGGAACTTTCATCCCTTCAAAGTCTTTGGTCTTGTCGTTTATGGAATTGACTACCATCAGGATGTTAAGGCCGGTCGGTCCCAAAGTGGGTCCGATTGGCGGCCCGCCGGTAGCCTTTCCACCGTCGACCATGAAGTTGAAGGTTTTTCTAGTTCCCAAAATTACTCCTCCTCTAGATCTCCAAATGCCTTGAAGATGTCTGTTTTCTTCTCTTTCTCTGATAGCTCTGCCTTCTCCTTTTCAGCTTCTGGCTTGGGCGGCTCGCCGTGCGAAACTAGCTTCACCTGCTCTGCGTGGACAGTGATAGGTAGCGTATAGGGCGCCTCTAGCAGCTCTAGCGTCACCTCGGACTTCGCTTTGTCGACCCTGGTCACCTTTGCCTGCATAGACTTGAAAGGCCCCGCAATGATCTCGACCTTGTCGTTGACGCCCACGAGCTCGGTGACAGGCCTTGGCTTGATGAACTTGTATATATCTTCGAAATTCACTTTGCCGGACACCCAGCCCTTAACGTGCTTGACGTCCTCAATGGCGAT
>Ga0208692_1001540_pt1 | contig 12682 bp, 8 predicted proteins | sample June2015DPH_20_1_3_FD_184721 | JGI IMG/M metagenome (GOLD analysis project Ga0208692, IMG submission 184721) | Peatland microbial communities from SPRUCE experiment site at the Marcell Experimental Forest, Minnesota, USA - June2015DPH_20_100... | ecosystem: Environmental > Terrestrial > Soil >...
ACTTGTCGCCGCCGGGCTTCGGCGACAAGTTGGTCGATTTCCCGGACGCGCTCCGGAGCAATTTCCGCCCGCTGGCGGCGGCGGACTTCCGCGGTCGTGATCTCCGTCAACTTTTCGCCACGGGTCGCCGTCGTCATCGCGTGCACTTCCCGTGTGGTCGGCTCCCGGCCGTGTTTCGCCTCAAAAGCGGCAATCTCCTTTTCGATCTGCGCCCGCCGCTTGGACGCTCTGGCCCGTTCGTCCAACGTGATGCCGGCAATCTCGAACCCCTCAACCGCGCCCCTGGCATCCTGAATGGTCTCAATCTCGTAGCCGGCGGCCAAAACCCGGCGCGCAAGTCCGTTCTGGTAGACCTTTCCGGCGTAGCGGATGGCGCAGAGCATTTCCCGTTCGGTCAGCGCGAACCAGCAGTCGGCTTTTTGGTCGAAGGTCGCGTTGGCCGTGACCAGGTGGGTGTGCAACTGCGCATCAAGAGCCCGCGAGGCATCGTGCTCGAACCGCGCCGCGCACAGGTTGCCAGTGATCGCCGTTTGCTCGGACCAGGCGGCCGCGCCGTTGCGCACCCGACGGGCGGCGAACCGCTCCAACTCCGAAAATGCGGCCGTCACCGCCTCCTGGTGCGCCGCCCGCAGCCGGTCGTCGCCAAAAGTGACCGCCAGCATCGATACGCTTTTCGGCGCCGAGCACTGGAAATCCAGAAAAACGATCCGACCTACGCCCATGCGGGGTGTGAGTTTCCGGCCGGTCAACGGGTGCCGGTTCTTCCGCAGCCGTTCAAACGCCTCGTCCTTGCCACGGATACGCCGGCCGGCCAGGCCGAGTTGCTCCGCCGCTCGGCCGACCCATTCGCCCGTGACGCTCTCCTTCTCCGAGTAGTAGTCGTTAGCTGCAAGGTGATTGCCCAGATAGGTCGAGCCATTCCGAATCTTGGCCATCGTGAACATGGATCGATTGGGTCCGGGGCCGCCGGCGACGTTCAGTTGACGCCGGGCGGCACGTGTCCGCCCACGAGGGCCGCGATCTGCCGGCAGGGGATCCGCTTGTGCCGGAGGCCGGGCACCGGCCGCAGCATGCGCCGGGCGACCAGACGGTAGATCGTGGGCTTGCTGACGCCCAGAGCGGTAGCGGACTCTGCCACGGAATAGGTCAGGCGCTCGACGGGCGACTCGGGCGCGGTTGGTAGGGCTTGCGATATCATGGGGCCATTATCGCAAGTCCCCTTGCTCTTCAAAAGCAGCGCCGCTGAACAGTGACGCCCCCGTTTACCGGTTGAACGTCAAAGCATTCCACCAAACGGCCGGTCAGTTGCGGTCGGGTGACGCCATGAGGCTGGCCATGTGGATTCGAAGGAGACCCCGAACGGCGGTGGCCACCTCATGGTCCGAGGTGTAGCCGGGAGCGCGGGAATTGAACCACTCGGCGGCGGCACGGGCACGACGCACACCGCGAGCTTCGATCACGTGGTAATGGAGTTGCGCCGGCAGACCGAGTTCATCGGCGTGGGCCTCGCGCCACTCCTCGACCAGAGCGGCGAGGACTTTTTTCGATCCGACCCGTCGCCGGAGCCGGGGCAGCTCATCAAGAAGATGAAACTGGGTGAGGTCGCGTCGGGAGAACTCGCGGTGCAGGCAGCATTGGAAACGCTGCCACCAGACCGGTGCGAACCGGGCGACGGCGGCAACCGGATGATCGGCTTCAAGATGGGAAAAAAGGGGACCCTCCAGCCGTTGCTGGCGTTGCGCGGCCCAATAGGCCTTCGCTCGCGTTCGTTGAGCCGAACGGGCTGCGGGGGCGAGGCCTTGGCGGGCCGAGTTAAGGGCGGCGTTGCAGGTCTGCCAACGTGCACGACGTTCCGGGCATCCGTCCACCCGTGTCAGGGAACGGAGATACTCCTCTTGGGCCGATTCGGTCGACTCGCGAAGGTCGCGATAGGCAGCGTCACCGATCCGTTCGTAGACCGACTCGGCGGCGGCATCGAGGATGGTTTCCAATTCGGCTTCCCGAAGAAAGAAGCCCCGAAAGCGAATGACCGAGCCCACCTCGGCGACGAAGCCGACGGCGAGCGCCGGCGGACGCTGCAGACAACGGGGAGTCCCCGCCTTCCGGAAAGCCTGGATCACACACCAGTCGGTGAGCTTTCGGGGCCATTGGTCGGTAAGTAGGCGGGACATGAAGGCAGGAAATTGAACCAGCTTGGCGAGGCCACGACAAGCAAATGTCAGTTTGGGCGATTGCATGTCTAGTCGAAGGCGATTCTCTCTCCCGGACATTGCTTCGGGCAGCGGCCGCGGGCGGAAGTTGCGCTGTGCGCTGCCGGACGTGGCAATCGGAATGGCGTGTCGTCACACCCGGCTCTCCCGCTGTTGGCCGGCTATGATGGGATTACTGGATCAGACCGGCCACGGATTTGATCGCCTCGAGAGTCCCATTGGCCTCAAGCGAGTCGGATGCAAAACTTGCATCGAGCAGGTCTGCTGGCAGCAGGAGGTCCCACTTTTGACGAGCTTTGTTTTGGACCGTTGCCGCTAGCTCGATGGCATCCACCGGCCCGGCCGCGACGATCTCCTTCAATGCCGCAGCCACCTTATCCACAGTCGTATTCGAAACGGTGACACATATGCCTTCGTTCATGCCGCTGAAGCCCTTTGCGTGGAGCATGAGCAATAGCGTGTCTTGGATCCGGTCTCCCTTCCACAGGAGCAACTGAACATGGTTTCCTGCCTGCCGACACCAGGAATCCTCGAGCCCGAGGCGCCGATATGTCTCCCGAGCTTCCAATAGGAGCCTCTGCGCGGCCTTATCAAGAAATCGGACCGGTTCACCTGCGCGCAGGACCTCGCGCATCTCCTCCCGCACCTGGTCGTAGATCACCGCTCCACTGCCGCCGTCGAAACTCGGAAGCGCTCCGGCGGAGGCAGGCTGAACCTCGATCACAAGATCCTCTTGAGAAATCGACAGCACCTGCCAGCGCCGGCCGCCAAAGATGACGAAGCTGCCGGGCAGGAGCGGCCGCGTTATGGGCATTGAACCCAGGGTCCGTCCACCCGCGACAATGCTGAACTCATCGTCGGAGCTGAACGCGGCGTAGAAGGTGTAATGCTCGCAGATTCGCTCCCCCTTCGGAGCGAGCAGAATCGTACCGGTGGGGTCCTGGAAGATAATCTCTCTTCGACCCAATTCCCGTAGCAGCGAGGCAAGCTGCTGCTGTGAGATCGGCGAAAACGCCCCACGTTGGCAGAGGATCTCCCAGATCTGTCCAATCCTGAGGCCCCCGTACTGTGAGATCGCCGACAACACTTGCTGCACAAAAGTCGAGGCATGCATCCCTTCCGCTGGCACCGGCTCATACCAACTCCTAGCGAGCAGACGGACCATCGCCACACTTTGAACCAGCGATTCACGGAGTTGGTCCGAAAGCGATGACTGGGCGGTGAGTTGGCGCTCGATGGCATAGCCACGCAAGATGGCGGCCTCGCCCTTGCGGCGTCCCGATCTCCCCAGCCGCTGGCGCAGGCTGGCCACCGACGGAGGGGGTCCAATTTGGGCCACGCTTTTCACGGCGCCGATGTCGATGCCCAACTCAAGGGTGTTTGTGCAGATTGCTGTGGCGGGTCTTTCCCTTTGTTTTAGCGCGGCCTCCGTCTCCTCGCGGCTTTCTTTCGAAAGGTTGCCGTGATGTGGCCAAAACTCGTTGGGCACGCGCGCGTCTTCGCACTTTCGCCGAAGCCGATCGGCGAAGAATTCGACGGCCCTTCGGCTGTTCGGGAAGACAAGGTTGTTCGTTCCCCGCAGGACTCGGAACAGGTCCTCGACGATGGCCGACTTCGCCACCAGGTCCGGCGTCTCCTCCGACTCATCCCCGCCGGTCGACTCGATCAGCTTCGCCGGCTCCAGAACGCCGCGAATCAGAACGTGTAGTTCCTGAATCCCGTCCGCTGCCTTGATCAACCTAACCCGATCCGGATCTTCCGGACGAAGGAACTCCTGTGCGCCGGCCATATCACCGAGCGTGGCGGATAGTCCGATCCGGCAGACGGTTCGGCGAAGGCAGAGCTCAATCCGGTGCAACTGGGACTGAAGTTGCTTTCCGCGCTCCGAGCCCATGAACGAATGGACTTCGTCGACCACGACGTACCTCAATCCTGCGAACAGGCCCGCCACGCTGCTCCCGTGCCGCATCAGCGTCGCCTCCATCGACTCCGGGGTGATGAGCAGGCAGCCTCTGGGGTCGCTCAAGAACTTCTCCTTGCGTGTGCCGGAAATGTCGCCATGCCACGGTGTGACCGGAATGTCCAGTGACTCTGCAAGTCCCTCAAGGCGTTGCCATTGATCGTTGATCAACGCCTTTAAGGGACTGATGTATATTGCGAGACCGGCACCCTCCCCGCACCGGGCGAGATCAGTGAGAATAGGTAAGAAGGCCGCTTCCGTTTTGCCTGATGCGGTCGATGCAGCGATAATGACGTCGGTTTCGCCGGCAAGGATCAGCGGAATTGCAAGCTCTTGGGCATCATGAAGCTCGGTCCAACTGGATTCCCAGATCCACCGTTGAATTCGTGGATCGAGTCTCTCAAAACTCTGCGAGCGCGCCTCAGAGTTTGAACTTGGCGAATTCGTCATCGCTGGCGGGAGAAGCGGTTCCTTCGGATTCCAGCGCAAGATCGGCAGCCCCGCCCTCGTCTTTTGTGACCGTCACCTCGCCCAGCAGCGATTTCCATTCCGCACCGGGATTCTGATCCAAGACCGCTAGGAGATTCACGAACGCCGTGATTGTCGTCCGTGGCGTCCTGAAATAGGCCTCCCCGATTCGCTGCTGGCAATGCGCCATGAATGCTGTGAGCGCTTCCTCGGGAAGTGGACAACGGGTCTCATCGCCGTAGGCAAAAACATGCTGGACCTTGTGGAGCAGGACGAGGAAGTCCTCTTGCGTCAGACTCGACAGCCGAACCACGGGGTGCTGGAAATCAACCAGTCCATCCTTCGCAAACGTGTTCTCGGCCAACCGCGATTGCAGCGCGGCATAGCTGTAAAGTCCGCGCCGGGTATCCATCAGAAACTCGGGCGTGCCTCCCAGCACAAATCCCAGTCCCTCCGTCGAACCCTGTAGCACGTCATTGAGGATGCATAGGATCTGTTCGTAGTTGGCGTTGCGCGCCTGCGAATTCGACAACTTGTACAAGTTGACCATTTCGTCGAGACAGACGAGCAGCCCTGAGAAGCCGGAAAGCCTCACGAAGACGCCCATCAGCTTCAGCTGGTCGTACATCGTGGCATCATCCACGATCGTGCGTACCCCCAAGGCGCTGCGCGCATCCGTTTTGGTGGTGAATTCGCCTCGGAGCCACCGGATTGCGTCGGCCTTGCGCTGTTCATTCCCCTCCTGGTGGGCGCTCCAATAGACCTCGATTACCTTCGCGAAATCGTAGCCATTCACCATTTCGGCCAACCGCGCCAGCTTCTTCTGAATGATCAGGTCGACGCCAACGCCTCCTTCTTTTGCCTCGGTGGTCGCGGTGAAGATGAATTTCTCGACGATGCCAGCCAGCGCGCCGCCGTCCGGCTTTGTTCGCGTGGAGAGATTCTTGCTCAATTCCGCGTAAAGCGAGCGAGCTTGTCCGCCGGTTGCGTGCAATCGGCGATCCGGCGTCAAATCAGCGTTGGTCGTGACCAGCTTCTTTTCGAGCGCGATCGCGCGGACTAAGTTCAGAAAGAACGTCTTCCCGGATCCGTACTCCCCGATGATGAGGCGGAATCCTCGTCCACCGTCGGCGAGGCTCTCGATGTCCTTCAGCAGCGCGTTGATCTCGTTTATCCGGCCGACCTGGATGAGGTGTTGACCGACGCGCGGAACGACACCTGCACGTAGCGCTTGGATAAGTGAGTCGCGGTCCTTTTGCCGGATGGTCGGGGTCATGCAGCCTTTTCTTCTAGCATTAGCTGGGTGTTGATTTCGAGCGTATCCTCGCCCTCGATTACCGCTTGGTCAAATTTCGTGAATGCCGCTTCGTTGATGGTTTCAATTGCTCCATCCGGCATCAAGCCCTTGTCCGAACACAGCTCCTCAAATTCGGCCCGAGTCCACTCGGGTCGCTCCAGGAGCACCGCCAACAACTCGGCATGTTTCGCATCGAGGCCGAGGAGTGCCTCTTCCGCCGTGCCCGCGGGCTCTTCAGTTGTTTCCGGTTCGGATGGCTCCTGGCCTCCGGTATCGAAGATCACCGTGAGCTTCCTTGTTGCCTCTGCCGACTCCGCCTTGAGTTGCTCAACCCTGGCCTGATCAAGTTGTATGGATCCACCCTTCGGCGCAGCCCGCCGCGGTGCCCCTTCGGGACGGGCCGCCAAGTCATGGAGCTTTGTATACAACGACGCGGTTCCCGTCCCGAACAGTACATAGATCTTCTCCAGCGCCCTGACTTCCGCGGGCGCGAGGACCCCGTCAGCGTACGCCATTGCCAATAACAGATCGAGGACCGCCGCTTTCATGCGATCATCCAAAGTTTCGATTGTCTTCTTGAGTCCTGTCGTGGAGGGCGCCTGCAGTCGATATGTTGCCATTCGCGCTAAGAGTCTTTGCTGCTCCGCCGGCGTCAGACCCCAATCGCATTCGATATGCTCGCGCAGCTTTTGCGCCTCGGGCTCGGAGAAATCTCCATCAGCCGCCGCCACGACCGAGGCGAGCTGGACCATTAGAGTCGCAGTGCCGAATCCATCAGTGGTTCTTTCCGTGACTTCAGACTCAAACACGGCGATCGGATCGTCGCTTGATGGCATGACGCCACCAAATCGGACGTCAGGTTCAATCCCGACCTGCAGCCCGCCCAGCGCGCGGCACAGCGCGATATATTTCGATTTGGTCAGAGCCGCCTGCGGGAAGACGCTTAGGAACTCGCCGTACTTTAGCGTATGCGCCTTGCCGGCTTGTTGCGCAGCTTCTTTCATCCCCTGAACCGCCCGCTTGATCGCCTCCGGCCACAACCCCGGTGGCAGGAGGATCAACGCATCCAAGGATTTTTCCTGGCCGACATTGCGAACGACGTACCGGCTATAGCTTTCAAGAAGTCGGTAGCTGTCCATCACGACCGACTCGATCTTGGAATACGTCGTGCTTAGCAGGGCAACATCCGGCAAGTCGACAACGCCAACGAGCGGGCCACTGAACGATGCGCTTGCCGGTTTGTAGGCGAGTTTCAGCTTGGTCTTGTTCTTGGGTAAAATGAGCCCGTCACCAAAACGGCGTTTGTATTCGACCCCGAAAAGAGAGGCGACCTCATGGGGGCATCGTGCCGCCACCGAGGAATATCGCGAGCGCGGGTCGTTGTGGTACCAGATATAGGCCAAGTTCGGCGGCAGCGGGGTGCCGGAATTGGCGATCAATCCAAGCCTGCGCCGAAGGTCGAAGGAGAGGCGATTCCGCTCGAGCGCCGGCAACTCCGCCATATCGGGCATCCCCGCCTGCGTCGATTGGGTGACTTCGAGGTACTCCAGGAAATCGGCCGAGTACCTGGAAAAGCTGCGGTTCGCGGCGTAGATCGAACGCAACCTGCGGACTTCCGCGACAATTGTCGGAACCTCTGCCTTCGCCGCGGGATCGGTGTCGGCATCGCTCAGCGCCCGCCTCTCGAGGCCATAGAAGTACAGGAAGACATACCCAGTGTCAGCGGCTGGGTCGGAGCGTCCACCCTCCAGCCACTGCAAATATGACGCCCGCGCAGCTGGCGCCGCGTAGCTGTAGTTCGACCAGTAGCTGAGCATCCTGACATGGCAGTTGGCCGTCCAACGCTCGATTTGTTGGGAGGGGTCAATCAAAGCTGGTTCTATCAGGCCCTGGTGGACCGAACGCAGACCTCGCCCAACATAGATCAGTCCGCCCCGGATGACGTAACCGCCGACATTCACTTCCTTGTCGGCCGGCAGCCAACACTCGGACGGCTTGGTCCCTCTAACCTGGGCCCGAGGATAAGTGCCGCCACTAGTGCGGATCTCGATCCTCAGCCCCGTCGGCCCTTGGATTGAGAATCCGGTAGCGATCTTGAGTGGAGTTCCGACAGGAACCGGTTCGTATGCCGGTTCGCCAGACAAAAGCGGCGGCTGTGCTGCAATCGCTGGCCGGCTCGGCGCCCCGCTTGGGGCGGGGCCGAGAGAATTTTCCAAGGCGCCACTGTAATAAGCCTCTTTGGCGGCGACATCAGCGATCAGATCCTCGTGGGAGATAGAGGATTGGCTGAGTGCTCTGGCTTCGCGTAGACGATCCGTTGCCTCCGCGAGCGCTTTTCCCATCGGCTGGTCGGGGGATGCCTCGACCTCTGTTGCGTTGACAAGGTCGATTGCCTCCTTGAGGGCGCCGCGGGATTCAGAGCCAAAAAGCCAACGCACAAACGTCACTCTGAAATCCACGAATCCGAGCCTCGGACGCAGAGTGTGCAGGGCATCTTCAAATGCGGCCTTTTGCCCGCGCAGCAGTGCTTGCACGCGTCCGAACAGGTAGATCCTCGCGTAGAGCCATTTGGCGGATGCGCTTCCGTCTGTGACACGCGGATGCGGGATCGGCTGCCGCTCCACATGCTTGGTCAAAGCTTGGCAAGCCGACCAAATGCGCGATGCCGAATCAGCTCCGATTCCCCGCAATTGTAGGAATCGGCCCGCGCTCCAACCCTGGCAATCAAGGATGTTCTTAATGCCCTGAGCATAGAGCGGCTGGAGCCTCACTCCGGGCGCCAGCTTCCTCACTTCGTCCAAAGATATTGCGCGTAGGTACGATTGGCGCACCCCTCGGATGTAATCTCCTGCCGCACCGGAGATCGCTGCTTGCATCTCTTGCGATAGGTTCGCTTGCCCCGCCAGCGTCTCTTCGAATTGACCCACAATCGCATGCAGTTTCCGGCGAGCGCGAACCGAGGCCGAATGTGTGTACCGCCATGCGACAAATAAGATCGCCGCAACCGCGACCAAGACCACCGTTGTTGGCAGTGTCTCGCCGCGTTGCTGCGGTCCCTTTGGTTCGACGGCGGTCTGCGATGGTTCCTCGGGGCCTTGAGGCGCCGGCGCCAAAGGCGGCACGCCAGACGTTTCGCTTGGGAGCTTCTTTGTCTCGGCCGAAGAAGCGCTGCTTGGTGTGGCAACGGTTGCAGGCGGATTGGGTTGCGCTGCGACAACAACCGGCGCGGCAGCGGAGTCGCGCGGTAGCGGGGTTTCCTTTGGTGATGGCGCCCGGCTTGTGACTATGTCATTCGGCAGGTCCTGAGCTTGCGGCCCACCGACTGCACCTTGGGTTGTTGGACTATTCGCATTGGATGCATTCGACGCGGATAACTGATCGATTGCGATTGCTGCTACACTTGAGGCGCGCCTTGGAGGCTGACCTTGATTGGCGCAACCGATAACGAAGAAGACGTAAATCGCAGCAAGGGCCTGAGCGATGACACGTATCCGAGATGGCCGCAGATGTCGAAAGATGACCGCGCAATGCGCCTGCCAATTCGAACCGCGGCGCGGGCGATCGTCTCGGCGTATATTGTCTAGCGATGTCACGGGGGTACCACTCTCGTCTCGCGGCCGGGCAGCATATGGCGCGAGGGTTCATCTCGTTCGTAATCTCTCACAGCTTTTTGCGCAACGTTGGTTTCTAACAACCCGAGTGCCAGACTCCTGCGTGCCGTGCGGCCTTAAAACTAGTCACCAGCTCGGTGCTCGCGAGTGACTGAGAGGCGAGCGGCCGGGATCGGTTGCCAGCGAACTTTGGAGCCTCGTGGACTCTGCCCCGTGCTGAAGGCGGGTCCGGCGCGCGCCTCGTTCTTGACGATCTCTTTGACAGTGCAACGGACGATCGGGAGCCTCAATGTGGGCTTTTCAGCGCAACGCCGCAATCTCGGCCAGCTTCTGGCGCAGAGAAGGCAAACGTCCCTGGCTGGCGGCATCGGCCGGCAAATGGCCGGACAGCGCCTCATTGAAAGCATCGGTCGCCGTCAGGGAATTGACCGCGCCAATGACATACCGCCGGAGATCGGACGGCGCCTGATCGACGTCCCCGACGATCCGCTCACGGCCGTCGATCACCGTGATGAAATCCTCGATGTCCGGGCTGCCGTAATAATCGCCCTCCCCGCGGTCGAGGAAGGCGACATATTTGGTGGCAAGGAATCCAACCGGTGAAACCAGCTTCAGTTTCGTATGGGCGACCACCTGTTCGGTGGCGGTGGCGAGCGCCTCCTTGAACCAAGCGGTGTTCAATCCCAGGGCTGCGCCCTCGGTCGGCATGATATCCACCATCAGATTGCCGAGCACCCAGCGGCAAAGGGGCGCACCCGGACTCATGTCGTGCTCAAAGCCCAGACCGCGGATCCGTACCTCCACATCCGAATAACGCTCGGCGGTCACAACCTCCAGGATGACGTCGACATCGTCGGTCGGCCGCGCCGGCGACAGGTCGGGATGGTCGAGGAGCAGATTGACGATGGACCCACCGACAAACGCATAGTCGAGTCCCAAGCCATCCAGCCGGCCGGCCACCGCGCGCAGTGCTCCGAGGTTAGGCGGCGGCATGGCTGCTCAGTAGTTGACTGATTTCCTTCTCGGCCAGCGCGCGTTCCCGGGCGCGACCAATGCGCAGGGCATCCACCAGCGCGAGGATCCGATAGAGTTCCGGGTCCCGGCGCGCGGCCCCGGGCACGCTGGCGTAAAGCGGCTGCACGGCCGCGCCTTGCACCTGACCCTGCGGGTCGGGCCAGACAGGCGGAATCTGGTCGGATGAACTGATCTTCTCTGCCATCGCCGGTGCCGCCCAGGCGGTCGGCATCCCGCGGGTAATCTCCTTGGGGGTCGCGGGAAATGCGTAGGGCACGCCATGTACGAGAAAATTGCGGAGCGCTTCGCGCTTCACCTGCTTCGTGTCGGGATCGACCAAGCGCGCGTCCGCCAAACGACGGACTGCGGCATGCACCTCCGAGGCGCTCAAGCCCAATGCCTGCCCCAACTCAGCGTAGCTGGAGAAGCTCTCCCCCAGAGCGAGCTTCAAGGCAACGACGATGTCTTGTGGCTTGGTAAACATTGGAATACGCTATTCGCGAATAGCGAACAGTCAATCCACTTCTTTCGCCCAGCTATACGGCTTCAGCTTGACCGTCAGCCGGCTCTTCCGACCGTGCCGGAGGCGCAAACGAGACCTTCTTCGCCGCGACAATGCTGTGTTCGGGCCGAATGTGACCGTAGGTTCGCATCGCCAGGGCGCCGCCGTCCGCATGCCCAAGCCAAAGGGCGACGGTGGGAACGTCGACGCCGGATTCGATGCAGGTGGTGGCAAAAAGGTGCCGCAGATCGTGATGGGTGAGATGCGGCACGCCGGTCTTTTTGCAGGCGCTCGCGAGCGAGCCCAATGCGCTGTCCGCTTCGAAGACCCGCACATTGTTATCACTCACCCCGCGCGCCTTGATGGTTTCGACGAGTTTTCGGAAGGCCGCGGTCATCGGGATGGTGCGCGGCGCGTTCTCGGTTTTCTCACCGGGAATGGTCAGAAGGTTCTTCTCGAAGTCCAAATGGCTCCAGGTGAGTCGGTGCGACTCGCCCACACGCATGCCGGAGTATGCGAGGCCTTCGATCAGATCCGCGGCCATCCGGCCCCAGCCAAACTGGCCGCGAACGTGCGCCACGATCGCGGCGAATTGCGTACGGTTGGGCAACCGCAGAAGTTTTTTGTTCGGCGACTTGCGCACGAGTTCGGCGGCAGGATTACGGTAGAGGACGCCGTTCTTAATGCCGATTTCAAACACGTGGCGCAAAAAGCCGATTACGGCATTGACCGTCGTCGGACTGTTTCCCGGGCGTGTGCCCTTCTTTGCGCGTGGGGGACGATAGACCGAGGCACCACCTTCAAAACGCGTCTGCCAGGCTTGGCAGGCTTCCGGTGAGATCCGCCGCAGTTCCATATCGAAGATCGCCGGCCAAGTGCGCCTAAGCGTGAGTTCGGGCCGCAGCCGAAAATCTTTGGCGCGCGGCTTGAGGCGGACGTTGTTCTGAACGTCGATACGGTATAGTTCGACCGCGTCAGCGAACGTCATCTTCACCGACACCTTGATGTCGGCGGCACCCCGGCGAATGCCGCGGCGCAATTCCGCAAGCAGGTCGTTGTGCCGTAATTTCGCTACCGTAAAAGTGGACGTTTTTAGTGACTTCCAGACGAGCCGACCACAAATTCTAGCCCTGAGGTAATATGTTCCATGTTCGCTCCTTACGAGATTTGTGACCGGAGACCGGGTAAATTTCATGGATCATGGTATAGATTCGCGGTATAGTTTTGTCAACTAATCGAAATAATATCTACCTAACTTGTTTATTATTATTAACATCAGACACAATAAAATCCGATCTCGTCATTGTTCTAAGACCCTCGTGTCTGCCAATTCCACCACCCGGGCGTTCCGATTTCGGACATTAGATTGCGGATACCGGAGAGCCCGACGCAAGGTGGAAAGGCTATTCGGTTTCCGATATCCGGTATCCGGAATCCGCATGTCGGGCTTTACTATCCGGTCTCCGGTTTCCGCTATCCGAAATCACCGGGCGGCCGCGGCCCGCTCGCGGTTGAGCCAGACTTTGCACACGCTCTTCATGCGCGTGAGGATGTAATAGACGGTCTGGCTGCGCAGCCGCACGAGCTGGCCGCCGACGATCTTCGGCACGAAGTCCTGCG
>Ga0208692_1001560_pt1 | contig 12547 bp, 12 predicted proteins | sample June2015DPH_20_1_3_FD_184721 | JGI IMG/M metagenome (GOLD analysis project Ga0208692, IMG submission 184721) | Peatland microbial communities from SPRUCE experiment site at the Marcell Experimental Forest, Minnesota, USA - June2015DPH_20_100... | ecosystem: Environmental > Terrestrial > Soil >...
GGCCTTCGAAGCTTTCTCCTTGGCCTTCTCAATTGCAATCTCTGAAGCATCAATTCCCACCACGTGGAAGTTTTGTTGGGAAAGCCATATCGCGTTATCGCCAGTCCCGCATCCAATCTCCAATGCTTTACAGGGTTTTATGGGCGTCGTGGTTACGGTCTGAATAAGATTCGAATCAGGTTTGCCAATATCCCAAGGGGTGTCGCCCGTCTGATATCTTTCCTTGAAACGGTTTTCCTCTGCCATCGTTCCCCCTTCGAAGGCGGGCTGTGTCCATCCAAAAAGGCCGGACCGCCCGCAGCCCCGCGCTCGTAAGGATCGAAGAGCTCGCTTTCGAGTTCTTGGTATTTTAACTCAGGAAAAGCTTTGGTGGTTCAGGTGCCCAAACATGACGGGGATTAGCTGGCACGCAGGTGCTCAAATTCCGGCACTACTTTGAAGGGTATGTCTGGCGCTGTGACCTGGCCGGCAAGCTGATCGATCAATTTCGTTGAGGCGTTGCCCAGGAATTTCGCGGCTTCACTGATGTGGGGAATCCTTTCGGGTTTGAATCCCATGAGCCTCGCGCACGTACCATCCGCGGCTACGGGATCATCTGAAAGCACGATGCTGTGGAGCGGCCTGGAGGTCCCGGCAAGAGGACCGTTTCCTTCCATCGCCACGATGCCATCAGCGATGACGAAATGAATCGGCACCGTCGCACAAACGTCGAGGATACTCTGCTGGATTCCGCTCCAGTGCAGGATGTTCTTGGGCCAGCCGTACTTTGTGCCTGGGACAACGCCAAACATGTTCTTCATGCTTAGCGTGACACCCGACCAGTGATGAGTTTTCACCTTGGGCATGGAAACGACGAAGTCATGGCTGAGCACTGTGCGTGGGAGAAAAAGATGGCCCAGGCCAGTGTAGTTTGCGCAGAGCTTGATCTTAACCAGCTCATCTCGGTTCAGATCAACAAAGGGAATATGCTGCTTGGCTAGTTCGTCTTGGAACCCACTTTCAAAAAGCACAAGTTGTGTGTCTCGCTGATATCCCGGGCCTTCAGCGACGATCACGGATCGAGCACCAAGCCGCCTGAAGCACTCTGCGGCGGCGGCGACTAGAAGGGGATGGGTGTTGATACCCAATCCCGGCACGAAATCCACAATGTTCGGCTTTAGCAGGACTGACTTTCCACTCATTTTGAGATCAAATAGCCGGAGGGCGCTCATCAAGGCCCCCTCAAGCCGTTCGGAATACTCGTCCGCTCGCACGATGGCGACGCCTGAACGGGCGGGTCGCCGGACTCGGTCGTATTTGGGCAGGAGAAAAGGAGCAGCAGTCGCGGCTCCCGCTGCAAGTCCGATAGAGCCGGCTAGCAAGCTTCTTCTTGTCATGCGATCACCTTGAAAACGTTACCCTGGACCAGGCAATCAATGGCCAGAATCATCGCAGCCAGAGTGGCAGAATTCGCGAGGAGGCCTTTATCGCTGAGAGTGCAAAGGCGAGCAAGCAAACCCTCAACGGGCCGGCCGTAGGCATCAAGAGCCAGGATGGACCAGGCCAAGCTCCAAGGCGCGGCGCAAGTCTTTGCCCTGCGCTCGAGCCAATCAAGACCGGAGGCTATGGCGCCATTGCTCTGCTCTCCGCCTAGGGCGAGCAGGGCGGTGGCCGTGGCATCGAGATGTGGCGTTAGAGGAACTCCGTAAACCACACCGTTTCCAGCATTCCAGCCTCCGCCGGGGCAGGCGCGGTCCAGCAACATCTCCTCGCCACGGCGTATTCGGAGGTTGACCCGGTCTGGCTTACAGCAAACGAATGCCTGCTTTAGTGCAATCATTGAGAAGGCTGTGGGAATGACCCAACTGCAAGTTCCAGGCTGCCACGGCCAGCCGAACTTTTTGGGGTCGAAGCGGACGTGAGTATCCGTGGTCTCAAACTTCCATCTCCAAAGCCAGTGTGATTCTCTTCCGTTGGTCCTCACCAGCCATTCGACTCCGCGCTCTGTTTGAAGTGCCATTTCGCCGTTGTTGATGAGCGCGATCACGGCCAAGGCCGTTAGACCTGAACCCTCGGAGTCGTCGCCACTGAACGCCGGCCAGCTTCCGTTTGGGTTCTGCAAAGCAAGCAAGAATTTAACGCTGCGGACCCGAGTAGGACTGGAATCCCATCGCAACGCCAGCAAGGAAAGACAAGTCGGCTCGAGGGCAGCCTGCCTTACTGACGACCCATAACTCCAGCCTCCCCCGGAAAGTTCCTGTTTGATGAGGGCATTCTTCAGTTCCGTTCGCCGCGCCATATCGATCATGGATTTGTTGTAATGGAAGATGTACAAGCCGTCAAACGAGCCCCCTGCTTCAGGCTCGACAGTGGCTCGGGCAGAGGGCGAGCACGACGAAGGAGCTTTGAATGCTACCCCTTGCCCGAGCCCTAGCGCACGCGGAGACGGCCTAATAAGTGGTTCTCACATTTGTCGACCGGCAAAAATAATTCTTGAAATCTGCTTTCCTCGCCTAAGAGCGTGTGCTGCTTACCTTTCCCGTTTGGTCGCGACTGAGGGGGGACCTGAGTGCCGACTTTGAATGGCCGGTTTCAAGAAAATTGCAGTGTATTGTGTGCCCTCAGGAGGTGCTGGACGTGTTTCGATCGAGGGAGGAACTCTCCGGTAAGCTGCGCGAGGCCAAGTACGTGATCGACGACGTGACCTTGGAGGTGGTGTATCTCGCTGCTCGCATGCAGAAGCCGCTGCTTGTCGAGGGGCCACCCGGCTGCGGCAAGACCCAACTGGCATACGCAGTGGCTGAGGCGGCCGGCACGTTCGTGGAGCGTCTCCAGTGCTACGAGGGCATCACCGATGACAAGGCCATCGGCAAGTTCGACGAAGCCTTGCAGAAGCTCTTCCTCGAAACTCAGGGAGATCAATTCAGCAGTGACTGGGACTCTATTCGCAAGCGTCTGCATTCGCTTGATTTCTTCGCTGAAGGTCCCCTGCTGCGGGCTTTGCTGTACCGGGACCGGCCCTGCGTGCTGCTCGTAGACGAACTCGACAAGGTGGACCACGCGTTTGAAGCATTGCTGCTGGAGATCTTGAGCGCTTGGCAAGTGACGGTTCCAAAGCTGGGAACAATCAAGGCGGAGACGGTTCCTTTTGTGGTTCTGAGCTCGAATGAAGAGCGCCGGCTGGGTGATCCCCTGCGACGACGTTGTTTCTATTTGCGCGTGGAGTACCCCACCGTGGAACGGGAGGCGGAGATCCTCGCCGTCCACAGCACAGATATGGACCCCGCCTTACGGGGACAACTGGCCGGTTTGGCGCGAGCGCTGCGCGGGTGGAGTCTCGAAAAGCCTCCGTCCATTGCGGAAATGCTCGACCTGGCAAGGGCTCTCGAGATCATGGGCGTAAGCGAAATAGAACCCGACCAACGGGATGTACTGCTTGCTCTCTTGGCCAAGACTGAGGCTGACCGGAAGCGTCTGTTGCTGCGCGCCGGATTCGATGGCTTGGTCGCGGACTCGAAGAGATATCGTGACGAGTTAACCGTGGGGAGCGTATGAAGACGGGCGGCAGGATGTTGATCGCCATATTTTGGTTCGTGGGTGTGGCGCCAGGAGCAGAGCCCCCACCGTTGCGCGATTATTCGGCTCGTTGTGCCGAGTATTACGCGAATGTCTACCAAGTTCCGGTTGAGTTGGTGGACGCGGTGATCGAAGTGGAGTCGGATTGGCAGCCTTATGCGGTTTCGCCAAAAGGCGCCGCAGGCTTGATGCAGTTGATGCCGGCGACGGCCGTGAGGCTTGGGGTTCGGAATCCATTTCAGATCGAGGAGAACGTTCGCGCCGGCGTTAAATATCTGGCTTGGCTAATGCACCTTTTCAGAGGCGACCTAAGACTGGTGACAGCAGCTTATTACGCCGGAGAGTGTTCGATCCTCGCGAGGGGACTCGAATACTCTTCACCGGATGTTTATAGCTACGTTAACCGTGTGGCTCGTCTTTATCGCATGAAACGGCTCGAGCGGATGCGACGGGCGCCCGCAGCAGGGGCTCCCCAAGAGGAAACGAGGTGACCAATGAGCACGTTTAGTAAGGCTTTCGTAATCTGCATCTTGTTCGTTTTCCGGTCGGCAATGGCGCAGGTTCTTGAGGTCAAGCCGCGGGTGCTGACCAAACTGGAAATGGAGGGCAAGGTCGCGATAGTCGAAGTCGCTGCACACTTTGTGACTGCGATCCGCATGCCGGAGACTGTGAACTCGGTAGTCGTCGGCGACCCGACACTATTCAAAGTCGAGCACTCGGACCGTGAGCCACAACTGGTATTTGTCAAAGCCCTCACGGAGAAGCCAGCAGAGAGCAATTTGCTGATTTCAACGACTCACGGGCGGGAGGCAAGCTTGCTGTTGGTGAGCCGAGGGGAACAAAAACCAGACGACCCCGAAAACGTGGACCTTCTACTCAGTTACAAGCCTGCCAAAGGCTTTTTAATCGAGCCGGATTACCCCACTGCGCTGGTCGCGAAAACTGTGGAATTAGGAGCGTCTGGAGCGACTGCCGTGCCCGTAGCCCTTGAGACAGGCAGCACAGGGGGACCGGCAACCGATGTTAAGCAAGCATCCTCCGTCGCACCAGACCCACCGGATGCCCCCGCACCGACGGGGTTGGATGAGCTTCTTGCCCGGCAGGAACGGTCTCCATTGCCACCGCTCTATGGCGAACATGTGTCCGCGGAAACGGCCACCGGAGACCGAGTGCGTGCTGGAGTAGGCGAGGTAGTAGACGGTGGACAGCGCGTCATTGTGCTGTTTTCTGCGATCAATCCAACCGGCCGCAGCATTCTGATCATGCCGCCGCAAGTCCAGCTTGGAGGCAAGGTCAAGTCAGGGAAGATCATTCGGCGGTCTCGCTGGACGATAGCCGAACAGCTTCCTGTGCTGAGTTTTCGTTTGAGCAAGCGCCGTTTGGCGCCGGGCGAGCGCGCAGATGGGGTGGTGGTCTTCGATCGTCCCCCTTACAAACAATCTAACGAGACGCTTTTCTTGCAGATTGCCGAGGCGGGGGCCGTGGATCACCCCGCCTTGGCGCCCATCGGTTTTGGCATCAACACCGTGAAGGAGGATTCTACCCATGGAGAGCCCGTCAAAGGAAAATAGCTCCCTGCACACGACGCCAGAGGAGTCACGAGCCGATCTGGATGAAGCCGCGGTCCAGGAGGCAGCGGATGGAAAGCGCGGGATTCAATGGCGCGAGATCATCCGCCAAGCGTTTGACAAGGCGCGGCAGACCCAGCAGCCCAGAACCACACGCCGCGAGCTCAGCAAGGACAAAAGCAAGTCGCTCTTGGTGCTGGGTGGTGCGGCCGTCGCTATGCTCCTGCTGTTCCTGGGCATATTCTCTTCGCCTCAAAAGGCGAAGAGAACAGCAGGACAAGCAGGCGCGCCGGACCTGGGCCGCCGGATAACGCCCGGCCAGGAAAGTGGCCAAAGCGGATCTGTAACGCCCATGTTGAACGCCGAGGTAAGCGGCGACGAGGCAGTGAATCGGGGCGACGTCACACCCGACGAGATCGGGCGAACGGCGCGACCGGGTCGGCCAAAGGCCCCCGCCGCACAACAAACAACTCCGCAGTATGCGCTGAATAAGATTGATTTCGATTCCACCCTGCCGCAGGAGCCAGGCGATCAACGCCCACCGCAGCCTCCCTCACCTGACGAATCCCCTGAGGCCGCTCTCCGTAAGCCATCGCTGGTGTTTGTGCGGGGGGCAGAGACTGGTGCTGCCGGAGGCGCCCCGATGAGGCCGGCCGTCCTCGAACAGAGCGATTTCGTCACTTTGCTGCCTCCCGGCACCCGACTCGTAGCGCGGTTGGAATCGGCGGTCAGTACGGGGGTGAAAGAACCGGTTGTCGCGGTGATCGAGTATAACTTCGAGCGTGAAGGTGAGATCGTCGTGCCAGCGGGAGCAAAAGCGATCGGCCAGTTGCGTCAAGCGGACCGCTCGGGGAACGTCGATATCCGGTTCGACAGGCTGGAAATGCCGGATGGAACCACTCAGAGGATGGATGGAGTAGCTATGGACCTGGCGTTTCGACCGCTCAAGGGATCCGTATCCGGAAAGAAAACAGGGACCAAATTCCTGGTGCGGACATTCACAGGTCTTGGAACTGTCGCCTCTTATCTGGTCGGAAACGGGGGCAGCAGCGGATTCTACGGCCCGCTATCTGAGAGTGCGCTACTCCGGGAACGGGTCGCCAACAACGTCGGGGTCGCAGGCGACGAAGAATTAAATGAGCTGGCGTTCAATCAGAACATCGTGGTGACCGTCCCAGGCAATACGAGGTTCTACATTGTGCTGGGGACCGGCGCCGTAGGCCGTGACGCAGGAAGCAGACAGGCGGTCGCACCCGCTCCCGCAGGGTCGAGAGTCGCCACAACGCCGAGCCTTGAAGAGCTCCGACAGTTGATGCAACTCAGGCAGGAACTCAGCGCGATGTTTCAACAGACCGCTACACCTCCAGCGACAATCGAGACGCCGCAGTAGATCAGGAGGTAAGGGGATCGCGAAATGGCGGGCTCGATTCGCTGCTTCCGTTCTACGGTGCCCACTCCTCAATAATTACGCCGCCTACTGCTTAACACACATGCAGAGGTGATGCATGTTTCCACCGGCAGGCACAGCCCGATGAGCGTCTTTGCCGAATGTCGTGAATCATAGCCGCTCTGCCATTTCGCATCTTTGCCAAAGTCCAGCCACAACAACGGTTCGACGATACAGCCAAGTGACCGCAAGCAGGCACGGCAACTTCCCCGAAGCGGACTGGGGAGTCAGGAGGTTGTAGTTCTACGAGTAGGGCGTTTATCAGCAACTTGGCTGCCTCGGTCCAATTTCCCAGTAGCCCTTGATGCGATCTAAAATCTTCACGCTTGAATTTGACATCACGCCTGTGCGAATGTTCGTGGATGCCATATGGGCCCGACTATTCTTTTCGACAAGTCATTTCTTCAGTCCCTCAGCCTTGATGAAGCTGTGATCTTTGATCACTTCTTCATCGCGATGATTTGTCCGATGTTCTACGTGGAGACGCTCGCAGACCTTGGGAAATCAGTCCGTCCAGGTAGAACACCGGAAGACGAAGTGAGAATCATTGCAGAGAAGTTCCCCGAAGTGCACGGCATGCCTTGTCCTCATCACCTAGATCTTTGTGGCCCGAGTTTGATGGGACAGGCTATTCCGATGACAGGTCAGATACCAATGCTCGGCGGAAAGGCCGTCAAGGTTGAAGAGCGAAGGGGCGTGATTTTTGAGGAACGTCCGGAAGCAGAAGCGTTCCGGCGCTGGCAAGCTGAAGAATTCTTGGAAGTCGAACGCAAGTTTGCGAAGGCATGGCGTGCCGGTCTGATGGCGACAGACACCCTCACTATTGAAGCGGGCCTGAAGGCGATGTCTGTGGATGCTCAAACCTGCAAAACCCTTGAGCAGGCGAAGTCACTAGCTGCGGAGTTTTTGACGTCGAATTCGATGCCTCACGACCGCATTAAACTGGCGGTTATAGCGTTGGGGCTTCCGCCCCAATCAGAGCCACACATCGCGAAGGAATGGGAAAGAAGGGGTTTCCAATCCATCATAAACTATGCTCCATATGCGGGCCACGTGTTGACAGTCGAGCTGTTTTTTCATATTGCCCTTCAAACGAATCTTGTTACGCCTTACGACAGACAGGACATCAGCTATCTGTCATATTTGCCGTTCAGCTTCCTGTTTGTTTCGTCTGATAAACTACATCGCCAATGTGCACCTCTGTTCTTGCGAAGCGACCAAGGTTTTATTTGGGGGCCGGAACTCAAGGCCGATCTTGCAGAAATCGTGGAGCGCTACAAGGGTTTTTCAGAAGTGGAACGCGAAAACGGCATGATGAAGTTCGCCCCTGTTCCACCCGAAGGTAGTCTAGTAGCGAAGCTCTTGAACGATTTTGGTGAGATGATGAACCGCAAGGAACAGGAGCGATTAAGAAGGCTTTTCGATGAACCGCGCGTTGACGAGCGGACTCGAAACCTTAAACCGTTTCCGAAAGCCGAAGCAGAATTGGTAAGGCATCTCAATCGCTTCAGGGATGCGCCGGAACTATCGCCGGAAGAGGTCGATTTCGACACATCGAATCCAGATCTCCTGTCTGTTCAGCGGTCCGTCCACAAGCAGCGGGGATCGTTTTGGCAATTGCCGAAGAATCTCAAGGAACGCCCGAAAGAGGGAAACCTTTAGCGGCAATTCAAATCTATGCTCAGAACCACCACTCCAACCCCTAAGACCTAACCCCTGCTTTCTCCCATTTCCCCAAAGCGAATCTTGGCGATGGCGAGTTCTTAGACGGGCAAGGGTCGCAGACTACACACATCGGCAGTCTGCGCCAGCGCCGAGAAGAGCCGCGGATCTTGTAAGGCAGGACGGCGCTACTTGGGTTCTAAAGAAAACGGTACCTGACATAGTTCCCCCTGACACCGTTCCCCACTTCTCGTCTGACCGCGTATATGCATGTACGAGCACCATCCAGTGAAAGTATGAAGCATGGTTTCTGAATCAACCGTGGCCGCGCCTACTATGGGGTGTGCTGGCGAGAAGCCCGCAAACGATTGGCTGGCCAATGCCTTCTGATTTAAAATAGAAAAGTGGCTTTTCGCCTGGACATACCAAGACAGTTAGAAAAATCATATTCACGGGAGGGATTGTGAGCGATATCTACGTCGAACGGAAGGACGATGGAACTTACAGGGCTTTACAGAACAAAAGGGTTATAGCCACAGGAGATACTCAACAAGAAGCAGCCTCGCACGCCCATCACCGGCGCCCCAATGCTCCGATTCTCGCGGAGCGCGTGCGAAATACAGATGTTGGCCATCCGGATAAATGGCACAGGATATACCCGAAGTAGACAAAGTATCGGCGCTTCGTGCCCTAAAAGCAATCCTCGAAGCCACACAGTAGAAATACCCATCCTCTCCAGCGCGCATCGGCTGGTAAGATGCTTACTACTCCCCATCTTTTATGCTCCGCTCCGTTTCTTCGGAGAAGCGACGGTACTTTCCCTTGCGTAAACGAATCTTACTTTCCATTGAAACATAGCCGAGTTCGCTGACGCTCCCGATGTTGTGAGGGGCAACCTGTTGTGAGCCGGGAACCTTCTTCATTATTCCCATAAGCGTGTCCTGAAGCTCTTTGCTGAGCTTTATGGGAGGAGGCTCATCACGCCATTTCGGGACATGCTTGTCCCATAGGCGGGTGGTGAGGAATGCCGCATCATCCGGTGGATGGCTCGCGAAAGAGGTCGTTCCTTTCTTGAATTCCGATTCGTCGAGAGCCGAGTAGTGCTCGTCCAGTTTTTTCAGATCGTCTTTCAGATCGATGCCGTTAATGAAACTCTGTTCCGGGGTCACGAACAGCGGCACGATCTGCGCGTGAAAATTGTCCTTCGAAGTAAAGATCGAGCAAAATGGGAGGTAATAGAGGTAGGCGAGATCGATCTGGTGGCTTGGCTTCACATTGCGGAGCAACTGGGTCCGCAGGACCAGGCAGAAGAAAATATTGATGGACAGCATGAAGATGAAATAGGGCATGCATTCGCGGAGTGGCGGTCGACGGTTTCCGACCCAGCCCGATACGGTCTGCGCCTTCACGTCCGAAACGTCGAACAGGTCAATGCCGAATCCGAGGAGCCATTCCTGGTCCATATGGTCGATGATGATATCGGTCATCTCGCGTGCATCCTGCAAGGTTTTAGGTTTGCGCCAGTGCGGCCCTATCCCAGCCATGAGGGTAGCGACCATCGCGTTGAAATCGATGGCTGTAAGGGTGCGCCGCCACCATTTAGCCACTAAGCGTTCCGCATCGACAAATTCCCGCGCCGTCCAGCGATGCATTGCCTCCTGCTCTTTCGTCTGCTGGAAAATCACCCCTTTCTGATCGCCGAGCTGCACCGACTTCGCACCGGCCACAAAGGGACCGCCCTTGAGTTGGAGTAGACTGAATTTGCCGATAAGCTCCCATCTGAGAATGTCGAGGTGATGGAGCGTCACGCAGGACTCATATTCAGGCGTCCTGTCTGCGAGAGAACCGACGAGCTGCTCCGGGGTGCTGTTACTCTTGATCTTTTTTTCGAGATCGGCGAGGCATTCCACAAAGAAAATCGGCGTGATGACGCAGGAGTAAAAAGTATCCAGCAGAACTGATTCGTCGATGTTCAGGCTCTCGAGCGACGATTTATCGAAAATCAGATACGGCATCCGCGGCATATACAAATTATAGGTGATTGGGCGCGCATTCGCGCGGGGAATAAACCTCACCTCGGTTCGGCGCTCCGCCGCCGCTTCGCTTGCACCTTGGGAACGCTACGCGGCGTGGTCGCTAAGGGAAGTGATTCGGCCCGGACCTTACACCCTGCGCAAAGCTTCACCACCCGGGATTGGCTAAATGGGATGCGGCGATGTGCAACGTGCGCTGACTTGACGGTAAGTCGGCTACACGTAGAAGCTACCCGTTGGCGTGACGGGCCGGAAACGGGGTTCAGGTCATCGAAGGGGACTTCCGGGGAGTAATGGATTGCATTTCAATGAACAGGGCACCATATTGCAGAGCGAACGGCACTTACTAGACGGGAAGCCGACTTTTCATTCCCAATCCATTCTGTGTGCCCAGCGCCCATAAGTTTCACTGCGACCTTTAGGGAAGTTCTGGTCTGCAGCCGGGACCACTTCGCAGTTAATCCAGCACGGCGAGGTGTTGCTGCAGACAGCGCTCCTGGGAACTGTTCCGCTACATGAACTGTCCCGGATAGTCCTACCCCACATTTCCGATTTGAGCCTCGCCTATTAGGTCCCTCCTGATCTCCGACGCCTCTATTCATATGGGTCTCAACGTGCTGAATATGTTCAGGAGGTCAGCACCCTATGGGTGAGAAACAAAACCAGCCATTTCAGCTTTCTTTCAACAGTTCCTTGAAAGTCGATTTCCAAGGATCGCGAGTCACGTCGGACGGTGGCCTGATTGTGGTCCGCGAACTGGATGAGCGCCTGGGCTTAGGAGATCTCATCGCCCAACACCTCACCGACTCACGGCGCGGGAAGAACACGCAGCTTCCGCTGGCGGACCTGTTGCGCCAGTCTGTCTACAGTCGGATAGCAGGTTATGAGGACATGCTCGATTCCTCCCCCTCATGAACGTGCCCGCTTGATTACCAGAGCGACCACAATAATGACGTCAAAAAACCATCCCAGTGGGTGGTAGTAGTCATATCAGAAGTTTAGTCCGGCTATTAGGACCAACACCATCCACATGTAAGCGGGGATTTTGCGTGGCGGAGTGGGAGGCTCGTTCGTCATGGTCCCTCCAGAGCGTCATGTCAGGGGCGTGCCGCCTTGCCATTTCATAGTGGAGCAAGGCCGAAATCGTTCGGGGCTCTCACAAGGTGTTCCCCTTCCCACGCAGCGCCAATTCTCCCCAAGATGTGGCGAATCAGGTCGGCGTCGAGCGCATTGGATGCGAATGCCTCGGAAACGCCGGATTCCGCCACCAATTCCTGGAACGAGATGAGAGCAGGCGTTTGAAAACCGTCAGGACATCCAAGCTGCTGAAGCGCAGGTACGCGCGGCCGAGCACGCGCGCCCGGCAAATCTTCGGGATCAATGGATTCACTGACGAATTATTCGTGCCCGGAATAGTTTCGCGATGCGAAGGTCGGCATCCGGGCGCATTGGGGGCCGCAGGCTGTGCCGATGGAGGGCGACCGGTATGCACGCAAAATGTATGAGCAAGGCTCGCCGGATTACCACGACCACCTCGCGCGCTTCGGTCATCCCTCCACGAACGGCTGGAAAGACGTCATCCCGCTCTCGAAAGCCGAGAAGTGGGATCCGGAAGAATTGATGGCCTCTGTAAGAAAGCCGGTGCGAGATACTTCGTGAGCATGGGCACGCATCACGATGATTCCTTCCTGTGGAATTCTCAACTGTACAAATGGAACGCCGTGAACTACGAGCCGCACCGCGACGTGGTGGGTGACTGGCAAAGAAACGCCAAGAAACAAGGTCTGCCCTTCGGCGTATCCGAACATCTCGGCGCGAGTTTCACTTGGTTTCAAGACAGTCATAAATCCGACAAGACCGGCGCCGCTCAAATGACCGCATCTTGCTCTGGGTTCCTATCGCGCGACAAGGTCCGGCACCTCCGGAAGACGCACCTTCGAGCCAATGAAGCTGTAATAAGTGACGAATGCGTAGCAGAACAGCGGAACGAGCAGGGCCATGGCCATGCTATGGCTTATCTGGAACACGAATCCCATGATGGGGGTGAAGACCGCCCCGCCGATAATTGCCATGATGATGATGGATCCACCCAGCTTGGTGTTGGGCCCCAATTCCTTGATTCCCAACGCAAAGATGGTCGGGAACATGAGGGACATGAAGAAACTGGTGAGGAATACCGCAAAGACACCGGGCCAGCCGGGGAACAGAATCCCCACGCCCGCCAGTCCCATGTTGATGCAGCCATAAATCCCCATGAGCCTGCTTGGCTGGACAAACTTCAT
>Ga0208692_1001561_pt1 | contig 12542 bp, 8 predicted proteins | sample June2015DPH_20_1_3_FD_184721 | JGI IMG/M metagenome (GOLD analysis project Ga0208692, IMG submission 184721) | Peatland microbial communities from SPRUCE experiment site at the Marcell Experimental Forest, Minnesota, USA - June2015DPH_20_100... | ecosystem: Environmental > Terrestrial > Soil >...
GTTTCAGTGCACAATCGGTGGTGGAGTTGGGGAGCACGGCGCTGGCGACGACGTATGGGAGTGCGACGCAGTTGAGCGCGCTGGTACCGGCGGCGCAGTTGGCGAATGCGGGGAGTCTGGCGGTGGCAGTAACGACGCCAGCGCCGGGTGGGGGGACCTCGAGCGCGCTGACGCTGGCGGTGCTAGTGGTGGTGGCGGTGAATCCTGCGGCGCCGACGGTGATGGTGGGACAGGTGCAGCAGTTTACGGCCAACGTGACGGGGAGTACGAATCAGGGGGCGACCTGGTCGGTGGATGGGGTGGCGGGAGGGTACGTGACGGTGGGGACGGTTGACAACACGGGATTGTACACGGCGCCGGCAGTTCCGCCCGCGCCGAACACGGTCACCTTGACGGCGGCCAGCGTGACGGACCCGACGCGCTCGGCGGCGGCGACCGTGACCATCGTGAACCCGGCGCCTGTGGCCAGCACCATCTTGCCGGCCACCATCAACGCGGGAAGCGGGAACACGACGCTGACGGTGACGGGGACGGGTTTCAGTGCACAATCGGTGGTGGAGTTGGGGAGCACGGCGCTGGCGACGACGTATGGGAGTGCGACGCAGTTGAGCGCGCTGGTACCGGCGGCGCAGTTGGCGAATGCGGGGAGTCTGGCGGTGGCGGTAACGACGCCGGCTCCGGGTGGCGGGACTTCGAGCGCGCTGACGCTGGCGGTGCTAGTGGTGGTGGTGGTGAATCCCCCGGCGCAAACCGTGATGGTAGGGCAGACGCAGCAGTTTACTGACAGCGTGACGGGGAGTTCGAACCAAGGGGCGACGTGGTCGGTAGATGGGGTTGCGGGAGGGAACACGACGCTGGGGACGATTGACAACACAGGATTGTACAGCGCGCCGGCGGTGCCACCGGTGCCGAACGTGGTGACGGTGCAGGCGGCCAGCGTGACGGATCCCACGCGGTCGGCGACCGCGTTAGTGACCGTCGTGAATCCCGCCCCGATCATCGTTTCCATTTCCCCCGCCACCGTTTTTGCTTTGAGTGGCGCTACGCTGCTTACGGTTACGGGATCGGGTTTTACACCTCAGTCAACGCTGACGGTGAATGGGTCGGCTTTCCCTGCTACCCTTGTTAGCAGCACGGAACTCACTGCCACCATGTCCGCACTTATGGTTGCCCAGCCTGCGGCGTTCAACCTGGTGGTGAGTAATCCCGCGCCTGGCGGCGGAACGAGTTCGGCGGCAACTTTCACCGTTCTGGCGCAAGGATCGGTTACACCGACGGGAAATCCGCAGGTGGCCCTGTACTCTTTTTCGTCGCCGCGCAATGCTTCCGTGTCCATAGAGTTTGGAACGGATACGACCTATGGCTTGCACACCTGGGCGCAAAACACGCCCCCGGGAGGCGGGGCAGTCCAGATTCTAGTGGCGGGGATGAAGGCCAACACGACGTATCACATGCGAGCGGATGTGAGCTTCCCCGATGGCACCCAGTTTGTTGATACGGATCACACGTTTGCCACTGGGGGCCTGCCCGCCGCTCGCGTTCCGCAGATTTCTGTTACGAATCCCAACGGACTAACGCCCAGTCCGGGGGTCATACTGCTCGATCTATATGCAGGACCTTCCAATCAAGTAATGGTAACGGCGGTCGATAACGCCGGAAACCTAATCTGGTATTATGATTACGATTCCTCGCTTGGCGTTCCCAACCCGATCAAGCTTTTGCCAAATGGCCATATGCTGATGAATCTGGGTGGGGGGTTCAGTGGAGGACCCACGGGGACCGTTCAGGAGATTGATTTGGCGGGCAAGGTCATCAGCCAGTTTGCAGTCGCCGACCTCAACAACTGGCTCAGTGCTGCCGGCTTCAGTCTCGTTGTGGCTGTGACGCATCACGATTTTCTCCCCTTACCCAATGGGCACTTGATCTTGCTCGTTAACCATGTCATAAACTGCACAGACATCCCGGGGTGTGTCGGCACGGCATCAGTGCGCGGTGATGCACTTGTCGATCTCGACCAGAATCATAACCCGGTCTGGGTGTGGGATAGCTTTGACCATCTGGATGTCAACCGCCGTCCGATGGCTTTCCCAGACTGGACGCACTCCAATCACGTCGTCTACTCGCCGGACGACGGCAACCTACTTCTGTCAGTGCGGGACCAGTTTTGGGTCATCAAAATCGACTACCAAGATGGGCAGGGATCGGGCGATGTCCTCTGGCGGCTTGGTGCTCAAGGCGATTTCACATTGACGAATGGAGGAGTCGACGATTGGTTCTACGCGCAACACTATGCGACTTTCCTAAGTCCTAACAGCACCGGCGTCTTCAATCTCATGGTTTTTGACAATGGCGACGAGCGTGGTATATTCGATGCCACCCCGGCCCCGTGCGGCACTCCCGGCCAACCTGCCTGCTACAGCCGAGTTCCGATATTTCAAGTCGATGAAGTAGGGATGACCGCAACCATCCTCTGGCAGGACAAGCTTTCTCCTGTTTATAGTGACCATGGCGGAAGCGCGCAATTACTGAATGACAACAATGTGGTTTTTGGCATAGATGCGCCGTCGGATGATTTCACGGGCGGACGGTACATGGAGGTGACGCAAGACCCTAAGCCGCAAGTTGTTTTGCGAATGGAGGTTTCCGGTCAGAACGCCTACCAGGCCATTCACCTTCCCAGCCTATACCCCGCCGTGCAGTGGTAAGGTTGTGAAGGGGATAACGATCGTACGTTACAGGCAAGGGCGAATTTCTTCGGGCCGTTGCGCGATCACCGGCAGGCTGGTCAAACTCCGACGCGGCGGCATTCGACTGAGCTTGATGCGGTTCACGAGCCCCCACAGAAGAGCTTTCCTGGGGTGCTTACGCAGACCCGTGGTCAACCGCACGTCTGTAGCGTGCTCGAGGGCTTTAGCCGCTTCATCGTCGACTGCGGCATCCGAACTCCAATGGCCCAAGCCGATATCGAGTTGATCCTTCAGCGCAGGAACGTCGTCTTCAACATTCTTCCATGGTTTCCTGGGTGCTCAGAGAAGACCCTGAACCCTGCTTTCGTCGGAGCTACACTGATTCTCGGTTACTGGACCCCATACCCACTACAGACGAAGAGCCCACCGCATTTCAGGCGGACCGCAAACGGAATTCTCCTCGACATTTCCCACGCTGGATAGTATCCTGGGGTGGTTCAGAGGTAAATAGGGAAGGGTTCCAACCCGTAATAACTTATTCACGCACGCGCTCGGTAGCCCAGTGGCGGTCCCGAACTCGGCGTGTTTCGAGGATCGGTGGGACGGCCGGTGGGCGAAGAGCAGAAACCTAGCCAATGGAGAGGTCCAAACCGATGAAACGTTCAATTGAGTTACGAATGGCCGTAGTAGCGGCCGTGCTCGTGTTCGCTTTCGCAATATCCGGACTGGCCCAAGAATCGGGGCCACGATCCCCAATAGTGGTGTCCGAATCGGCCCAATCAAGGCCCCCGCGTGTTCCATCCGCGCCGGGCACGCTATTCATCCCTAAATCCAGCCAACCGCAAACGCCCCCGGCGGGTCACAAATTCGCCGCCCATACTAACGTTGAGATTCTCATCCCCCACGGACTCAACCCTGACGAAGCGCCGCCGTTCCCTGGGTACGGCTATGAGACGCCCGCTTCGCTCGCTTGTCATTATGGCCTCGTCGCGGCTGGTGCCAACATACCGAATTGTAATCCCAACTCAACCACGGCCGTCCCCACTGGCGGCAGCAAAACCATCGCGATCGTCGATGCCTATGACGACCCGTCCGCCCCGGGTGACTTGGCTTGGTTCTCGCTACAGTTCGGCATTCCCTTGTCACTGTCGCAGTTCCAGGTGGTTTGGGCCAACACCGCGAACTCCTCCTGCAGTTATTCCGGGGTTCCGGTGGATTATTCGGGCGGCTGGGAAGTAGAGGAGGCGCTGGATATCGAGTGGGCCCACGCGATGGCGCCCAAAGCCAACATCTACTTGGTGGAAGCGTGTTCAAACCTCGATAGCGACTTGCAGCAGGCCATTCTTGTCGCCAACAATCTGGTGCAATGTGGGCAATCGGAAATCGCTGGCGACCTCACCCTCGGCACTTGCCCCGCGAACAGCACGGGTAAGGGCGAAGTTTCTATGAGCTGGGGAGGCGTAGAGTGGGGCGGCGAGGCGGCCAACGATGCGTGCGCTTATTTGGATGACTCATGCTTCAAAACGCCCAACGTCGTCTACTTTGCAGCGTCGGGCGATTCGCCCGGGGTCAGTTGGCCCGGTACTTCTCCGAACGTTGTGAGCGCCGGCGGCACCACCATCCGCCGTAACGCCTCGACTTTCAACTTCATACAAGAGGCTGCTTGGGTCTACGGCAGCGGCGGCGTGAGCTACGTCGAAAGCAAACCAGGTTACCAGTCCATCCCTAACCTTTCGGGGACGACAGGCCGAGCCGTTCCAGACTTCTCGTTTGATGCCGATCCCTATACGGGGGTCTATGTCTATGACACCTTTCCCATCGACTATGAGTATTATTGGTACGAGTGGCTCATAGTCGGCGGCACCAGTGTCTCATCACCGGCGCTCGCCGGCATTGTGAACAGCGCCGGTCACTTCGCCGCTTCGACCAACGCTGAGCTTACCTTGGCCTACTCCAACAGAGGGGTTGCGGCTGACTTCACCGACATCACGCACGGCTTCTGCGGCAATTACATGGGCTACTCAACCACGGCAGGCTGGGACTTCTGCACTGGCATCGGCGTCGTCAGCAGTTACGCTGGGAAGTAACTTTCCTCGGGCCAAGACCGGGCACACACAGACCGCAGCGCTGGCGGCAGGGGACTTCAAGGAGGGCAGTGCCTCATGGTGAGGCACTTGCCCCTGTTGTGCACGTACCACCCTCATGTAGGCGGGGGTGGAGCGCTCTGGCTTCATCGTAATACGAAGAACTAAACATGATTCTTGTTGACATCGCCTCAGTCGCATGACTTAATCTTGTTTTTGGCTCCAGTTTCGGGTTGAAAGTTGAGTCCGGGCTGATGCGATGAACAGAAGCGGGCGCTTTGAACTCTGGACCAGCGGCATCCTGGGTGTGGTGTGTCTGCTGCTTCTAAACATCCTAGTCTGGCAGTTTCGGAAAGAGCCAACGCGGAAGTTCGAAGTCGCAGATTTGGCTCGACCCATTTCGGTCGTCGAACACCCTCCAACCTCTTCCCGCGAACATCACGAGCCGCGCCGCGCTGAGGCAGCGGTGAGTTCAACTGTGGCGACAATGAGCAGGCTGCACCCGCTGGCTCAAGCCGCGCGGCATCCCTTCGAGTCCGAGCAAGCAAAGCGCCTCGTCTCCATGCCTCCCGCCGAGGCGCATCCACAGGCGATCACTCCACCCCAGCCTAAGACGACCACGCTGGAACCTCTTGGCTATGTCGAGAAAGCCGATGGCCGTGTCGAGGCGATCATCTCTCTGGGGGAGCGCGTCCAGGTTGTGCATGAGGGCGAGATCTTCGAAGACAATTTCAGGGTGGCGAGGATCTCTTCCTCCACTGTGGAGCTTGTAGAGAACTCAGCCCCGGCAGCAGAGCCCCACCTCACGGCGGAAATCGGACAAGGTGTGGCACAGGCCCCCGCTAACGAGGCGCGGCAGGTGCCCCCTCGGCCTGTTCCCGAGGTGCTTTCAAACCCTGGCGCAAATCGCCGTCTCGCTGCCGATTCTGCTGCCAGCGTTTCACAACCATCCCTTCGCCAGGAATTAGGCTATGTGGAGAGAGCGGATGGTCGGGTTGAAGCAATCGTCGCCGAGGGGGAGCATGTTCGCCTCGCTCCGGGGACCAAGTCGTTCGCAAATAGTTTCCGCGTCCCGGCGCCCACCCCGGCCAACCTCGAGGTAGCGAACGCCTTACCTCCTCCAATCAATCCGCCGGATTCATTTGGCCACGAATCCCAACCCCTTCAGACCAGCTCCTCCACTCAAGAGGCTGGCGTGCCACCTCTGGTGGCTTCAGGGTCTGAGTCTTCCACCGTGGGCATGCCGCAAGGAATCCGTGGTAACAATGGAGAGTCGGAGTCTGAGCAGTTCGGTATCATACAGCCCGAACCCCTGGCTGACTACTCGGGCGGTCGGTTTGATGTGAAGATGCCGCAAGCCGTTGTGCCCACCTCGCCCGCTGTTGGACCCACTCTTCCTTCGGACGGGAGGGGAACTCAGTCGGCAGTCAGTACCCTCGGGTATGTGGAGAAGGCTGGCGGGGAGGAGGAAGCCATCGTCGAAGTCCTCGGTCAGGTCTATTTGGTGCATGAGGGCGAGTTGTTCGCCGAGAAGTACAGAGCCTTGCAAGTCAGCCCTTCTTCAGTCGAGATTGTGGAGGAATCGACCGGGGGGTCTACCCTGCCTGCTGAACCCGAACGGGATTCCGAGGCTGTTCGTCCGCCAATTTCCAGATTGCGTGCGCCACCTTTGTCTGCGGGCTACTCTGGTACCGACCCGCCCGTGGAGGTTCGCGAGGCGGAGGAATTGGCCGCTGGCGAGCCTGTTAGCCCATCAAGGCCTCCGCCCGAACACCCAGTTGAGTCCTGGCAAAGAAAGACAGCAGTGAAGACCCCTCAGATGGCTCTCGAGAGGGTTCGCCCGGCAGAGCGGTCGGCCCAAACCGGCACGCGTTCCCCTCCATACGCGCTCAAGACGGGGGGTTTTGTGGAGAAGGCGAGTGGGGAGACGGAGGCCATCGTGGCCGACGAGGGAGGCGTGTACCTGGTTCCAGGCGGAGAAATGTGTTTAGATAACCCGAAGATTCCAAATCCACTTACTGCTGAGGCACAATCCTCACGGGAACCCTTTCGGTATGTTGGCGGCGGGTTACCAGTTGAAGAGCAGGCCACCACTTGGTTTAATTCTCAAAAGCTTTCAATGGTCCCGCTTAAGGAATGTGTTCCTGATTCAACCAGTGAAAAGTCGGCCAAGCAAAAGACCCCCCAGATGAACTCTCACTTGCTGGGATCTGACAGTCGAAAAGGCAAACTTGGCAGGGAATCGGGCATCATGGCCGAGGGGCGAGATAGCCGTTAACTGTGCGTTTTTCCCAGGAAACGAAATTTGTCGTATGAAAGAGTGCCAAACTCCCCATTTGCTGCGCGATCAGTTTAGGGTTCATTGCTATCACACCAGTTGACCCGCTCCGGTTATATCTAACTCTCTTAAATCACTTGTCAAACGAATGCGTATGCAGGCCCTGAAATTGGTGAAGAAGCTCGAATATGGCACGTAACCTGCTGGAAATACAGGACGTGGCACCCAAAGTCGCTGTGTCCGGGGAAGGTGGCGTGGAGAGGTCCACGTTAGCCGGCACTCTTGTTCGCCTGCGTACAACCGATCATCAAGTGGAGACAGCCCAACGCATCCGGAAGAGGTCAGCAAAGCTCGGCATTCGCCGCTTCGCCGTGAAGTTGAATCGTTAATCCTATCGAGATTCTGGAGGGCCAAAGGATGGCGTACGACGCGACAAAAATGCAAGACTGGCAGATTTCAGAAGCAGCCGAACAGGGGATGCCCAGTCCCCGCGAATGGCGGGAAAGATTGGGGCTGCAACAAGATGAAGTGATCCCCATGGGACGGCTCGCGAAACTGGATTTTCTCAAGATTATTGAAAGACTAAAGGATCGTCCTGACGGGAAGTATATTGAAGTCACAGCTATTACCCCCACCCCCTTAGGTGAGGGAAAAAGCACAACTTCCCTCGGTTTGATGGAGGGTTTGGGCAAGCGCGGGAAAAATGTTGGCGGGTGCCTGCGGCAGCCTTCAGGCGGTCCGACTATGAACATAAAGGGCACGGCCGCCGGCGGAGGGAACGCCCTGCTGATCCCCATGACCGAGTTCTCCCTGGGTCTTACGGGCGACATCAACGACATCGAGCGCGCCCACAATCTGGCCATGGTGGCGCTTACCGCTCGCATGCAGCACGAGCGAAACTACAGCGACGAGCAATTACAGCAGCTCAGCAAAATGCGCCGCCTGGATATCGACCCCACGCGCGTGGAAATGGGCTGGGTCATGGATTTCTGCGCGCAGACGCTGCGCAACATCATCATTGGGATTGGCGGCAAGCAGGACGGCTTCATGATGCAATCCAAGTTCGGCATCGCCGTCAGTTCCGAGTTGATGGCCATTCTGTCCATTGTCACCGACCTGGCTGACCTGAGAAAGCGCCTCGGGGAGATTACCGTTGCCTATGATAAGAAGGGGAATCCGATCACCACAAGCGACTTGGACGTTGCGGGAGCCATGGCGGCCTGGATGCGGAACACCATTAACCCCACACTTTGCTCGACTGCGGAATACCAGCCCTGCATGGTGCACGCCGGCCCCTTCGCCAACATCGCCGTGGGACAGTCCTCCATCATCGCCGACCGGCTCGGCCTGAAGATGTTCGATTATCACGTCACGGAGAGCGGCTTTGCAGCGGACATTGGTTTCGAAAAGTTCTGGAACGTCAAGTGTCGTTACAGCGGCCTGAAGCCGAACGTCTCCATCCTGACTGCCACTGTCCGCGCTCTCAAGATGCACGGGGGCGGCCCCAGGGTGGCGCCGGGTATACCTCTCGCCGAGGAATACACCAAGGAGAATCTGAAGCTCCTCGAGAAGGGCCTTCCCAACCTGCTGCACCACCTCAAAATCATTCGTCGGTCGGGGATCAATCCGGTGGTCTGCATCAACCGGTTCCATACCGACACCCCGGAGGAGGTCGCCCTGGTGCGCAACGCTGTGGAAGCTACAGGGGCTCGATGCGCAGCCTCCGAACACTGGGCCAAGGGCGGCGAAGGAGCCCTGGAGCTGGCGGATACGGTGATGGACGCCTGCAAGGACGAAGCCCACTTTCAACACCTGTACCCATTCGAGATGAAGCTGCGAGACCGCGTGGAACTTATCGCCAAAGTCGTTTACGGCGCGGATGGAGTGTCGTGGGGGCCGGAGGCGGACGCCAAGGCTAAGCAGCTCGAGTCCGATCCCAAATTCGCCGATTATGCCACGATGATGGTGAAGACACACTTGAGCTTAACCCACGACCCGACGCTCAAGGGCGTTCCGCAAGGTTGGATTCTGCCCATTCGGGACGTGCTGGTGTACTCGGGCGCGAAGTTCCTCTGCCCGTGCGCGGGCATCATCAGCTTGATGCCTGGGACGTCTTCCAACCCCGGTTTCCGCCGGGTGGATGTGGATGTGAAGACCGGAAAAGTATCGGGACTGTTTTGAGACAGGAGCAAACGATGTACATTGATAAGGCTTATCTTTTCGAGGGAATGCACGATGAAACTCGAAAGAAGATCCTGGAAAGCGCTATCGAGGAATCGCACGCGCAGGGGGATTTTCTTTTCCACCAAGACGACCCCGCACGCAATTTCTATATTCTCTCTGAAGGGCGGGTGCGGGTTAGCGTGGGACCCCAAGGGCTCTTGGCCCACGTGGCCAGCGACCCGGGCGATGTGATCGGTTGGTCGAGTCTGGTGGGGAACAACACTTACACGGCTTCCGCCGAATGCCTGGGTCCAGTCAAGGTCTCGAAGATCGAAAAGTACCAGTTGGATCAGATCCTGCACGAGGACCCGGTAAGCGGAATGACTTTCTTCAAGCACCTTGCCGCGCTGATCGGCCTTCGCCTGGTCGATAGTTACAAGGCAACTTTAACGGCACACGGAGAACGAGAACCGCGCTCTTACGGGTAGGGAAGGAGTGGCAAATGACTCAGGATGGAGAGGCTCGGACCCAGAACCATTTGAGACTAGCACTCGAAAAAAAAGAGTTCTTCTGCACCGCGGAGCTGGTCCTGGGCCGTGATCACAACATGGCCGAGGCGGAGACCTTCGTCAAAGAAGCGGCGGCGCAGCCGGACGGGATTAAGGTCATCAGTGTGACCGACCTGCCGAGTGGCAACCCGGCGCTGCCCCCTGAAGCCTTTGTCTCGTTCATCAAGGAACGGGGCCTGACACCGATTGCTCATCTCACCGCCAAGGATGGAAACCGTTCCTTCCTGGAAGGCCGCCTTCACGGTCTGGCGCGCGAGGGCGTCGAGAACGTTCTGGCTTTGACGGGCGATGCTCAAAAGGAGGGCTTCGGCGGAAAATCCAAGCCTGTTTACGACCTGGACTCCGTGCTCCTCCTCTGGCTGATTCAGGCCATGCGGGCGGGGATCGAGTACAAGCTGGGGCCGCGAATGGTTCACAGCACGCCTTTCGATTTCTATGCGGGCGCCGTCGTGAGCCCCTACAAGGTTAATGAGTCCGACCAGATGATGCAGTTTTACAAGCTGCAACTGAAGATCGCGGTTGGAGCTCAGTTCATCATCACGCAGTTGGGGTATAACGTCCGGAAGCTTTACGAATTGAAGCAATACTTGACCCGCGCGGGCCTGGGACACGTCCCTGTCCTCGCCAATGTCTACGTTCCCACGGCCAAGATTGCGCAGATGATGCAAGCCGGTGAAGTGGCGGGCTGCGTCATCCCGGACGAGCTCATCCGGCGACTCGAAAAGGAGAAGAAACCCCAACGCTTGGAGCGCGCCGCGCTTATGGTGGCGGCGGCGAAGGCTCTCGGCTTTGCGGGAGCGCACGTCGGCGGATTTGGCCTCACGCATCGAGATTTCATGACCATTGCCGAACGTGCTGCGGCGCTCGGGAGCGACTGGCGCAGCAAGATGGACGAGCTGATCTTCCCCTATGCAAACGAGTTTTACCTGCTGCCGCGGGGTGAAGATGGCTTAAGTGATGGTGCGGGCAACTACCAGGTCAGCCACAAGAAACCGCACGCGACCTTTATCCAATGGCTTTCCAAGCTGGTACACCGCCACCTGATCGCAACGGATTCTTACGGCGCGCGCTTCTTCAGCGCCCGGCTGAAGGTAAATGGGGGCGTGGCGGCGGGGAATTCCTGGCGTCATGGGTTGTGGTACTGGCTGCTGGAGCCTTCCACGCTCTACCGAAAAACCACTCTGGGATGCAAGAGCTGCGGCGATTGTGTCCAGGACTACCTCGACTATGCAGGCTGCTCGATGCGACATTGTTACAAGGAGCTTCGCAACGGCCCCTGCGGAGGCTCGAGGGTTGACGGAACTTGCGAGGCTCGTCCCGAACAGCCTTGCATCTGGAACGTGATCTATCGCGGCGCACTGGCGGTGGGAGACGATCCCCGGAAATTCGCACGTACCCTGATCCCGCCGCGCGACTGGTGCCTGGACGACACGAACGCCTTGGCCAATCGCATGGCGGGGTTGGACAACGTCGACAAGCGGAAAGATCTGCAAACCGCGCCCATGGCCCAGCAAGGAGGAGCTTAGATCCCGTGCTGGTTATCGGCGAACTGATTAATTGCACCCGGAAAAAGGTTGGGGAAGCCGCCCAAAAGAGAGACGTCGAGTTCTTCAAGGAAATCGCCCGCAAGCAAGCGGATGCCGGCGCAGGCATGCTGGACGTGAATGGCGGCTTGCCTGGTCAGGAGACGGAGGTCCTGCCGTGGCTCGTGAACATCGTGCAGGAAACCGTCGCTACGCCGCTCTGCCTGGACAGCGCGGATCCCGTCGCGCTGCGCCGCGCCCTCCCGCTTTGCCAACAGCGAGCGATGATCAATTCCATCACCGATGAGCCGGCGCGCATGCAGGCGCTGCTCCCTCTTTTGAAGGACTTCCGCCCCAAAGTGATCGCCCTCTGCCTGGGCGAGGCGGGGCCGCCCAATACGGCCGCCGATCGCGTCTCGACCGCAAGCCACCTGGTCGATCGGCTCACGGCGGAAGGATTCGCCCTGGATGATATTTACGTCGATCCCTGCGTGCTTCCCATCAGCACGGGTTCGGAACATGGCAAAGCACTGGTGGAGGCCACCGGGCAGATCAAGGCCCGGTATCCTGGCGTTCATGTTAGCGCGGGCATCAGCAACGTTTCGTTTGGACTTCCCATGCGCAAGCTGCTCAACGGGGTCCTGCTCCTCCTGCTGATGGCGCAGGGCCTGGACGCCGCCATCGTCGATCCGTGCGACCCGCAACTGATGATGAATATCCGGGCGGCCGAGGCCTTGCTGGCACGCGATGAGTACTGCGCGAACTACATCCGGGCCTTTCGTGAAGGAAAGTTGGGGCCGGCGGCGTAGCCCAGAAACCATTTGTAAGGTTGTCATTCCGAGCGTAGCGAGGAATCTCGCTCTGCTTCGGGGTGGATCGCGGAACAAAGAAACAGAGCAAGATTCCTCGCTCCGCTCGGAATGACAGGGTTGGGTGAAGAGAACTGAAAGCTGACGGCTGAGAGCTGACAGCCGACTTACCAAGGAGAACCATTGTGGCAGCAACTATTTTGGATGGTAATAAGATCCGCGACCAAATCAAGGCGGAGCTCGCCGTCGAGATTCAGGACTTGAAGAGCGCTGGCATCACGCCGGGACTGGCAGCGGTCCTGGTGGGTGAGAATCCTGCCTCGCAAATCTACGTTCGCACCAAGGTGAAGACCTGTGAATCCTTAGGGGTCTACAGCGAGAAAATTGACTTGCCCGCAGACACCTCCCAGGAGCGGCTGCTGGCGCTCG
>Ga0208692_1001562_pt1 | contig 12541 bp, 16 predicted proteins | sample June2015DPH_20_1_3_FD_184721 | JGI IMG/M metagenome (GOLD analysis project Ga0208692, IMG submission 184721) | Peatland microbial communities from SPRUCE experiment site at the Marcell Experimental Forest, Minnesota, USA - June2015DPH_20_100... | ecosystem: Environmental > Terrestrial > Soil >...
CTATGGGTCCAGGACGGGTTCTCCGGGCCGGCGCGCCATCCGGTGGCGGCAGAGGACGGTCTCTGGGTCCACCACGCGGACGCCGCCGCCTTCGGCGCAGTGGCGGCAGGACAAATTCAGCGGGTGGAAGTACCAATAGCGCACGTCCACCTGGCCCTCGTGGCCGTCGGGGCAGCGATGGAAGAGGGGATCGGCCGCCAGGGCGGCGTCGACGTCGCGCATCGCCCGGTCGGTGATCGCCAGCGTGGGCCACCGGCAAGGAGAAGGTGTGGGCTCCCGCAGGCCCTCGAAGGGGCGCGCCTCACTCGGAATGACGGCGGTGCCGAGTCCGCCGCTGCGGTCGGTCTCACCTATCCTGTCCACGTCCTGCCTCCATCTTCTGGCCGGCGCCATCTCTCGAGGGGGTATTCCCCGCGAGGGGCGCCTTGCCGCTCCCCTCCAGGTCTTTCTTCGCCGCCTCCTGGTAGGGTTTGGAGCGATAGTCGGTGGTGTAGAAGCCTGAACCCTTAAAGAGGAACCCGGCGCCCGCGCTGATCAAGCGGTCTACCTTCTTCCCGCAGTGCGGGCACCGCGTGCGCGCAGACGCCATGATGCTCTGACGGGCTTCGAACCGATGCGCACAGGAGCGGCATTGGTATTCGTAGGTGGGCATTGCCACGTCCCCCTGTAACTCACACCCCCGACCGGTCCGGCCGCCGCGCCGCTCTCCGCCGCGAAACGACCCGCTGAGGTGTGAGGGTTACGTCCCTAGGCGTACCCGTACCAGAGCTTGCGCTGGGCGACGATTGCGATGGCCGCCCCGATGACCGCGACGACGCCCAACACGACCAGCCCCGCGTCCGGCGAGACCCCCAGGGCCCAGAAGAGCCAGCTCCCCACGATGCTCCCGACCAGACCGAGGATGAGGTCCCCTTTCAGTCCGTACCCGCCACTCTTCATGACGAACCCGGCCAGCCAGCCGACCCCCAGCCCTACGACAACCCACATCACGAACAGCCCGAGCGTCATGACGCTTCCTCCTTCGGTCCGGACCCCGCAACGCCCACCGATGGGGAGGCGCCGCGCCCGGGCCGTCTGTGCCGATGGAGGCTGGGAACCCCCGTCGAGGGCCCTCAGCCACCCCACGTACCCCGACGGCTCCGCTTTATCAACCGACTGGCCCCGGCCGCTACTTCTCCTTCGCGCTCCGGAACGGCTCCTTCAGCACCACCTTCACGCCGGCGATCGTGCCCGTCACGGCGTTGCGCACCTGCGCCGCGGCCGCCGAGCCGATCTCGCCCGCGGCTTTGAGCGCACCCGTCGCCGCGGCCGAGGCGGCCTCCTCCGTGCTCAAGCCGAGGGCTTTCGCGCCGGCGATCGCGCCCTCGATGGCGCCCTTTGCCGCCGAGCCCAGGTCGCCGCCGACCTCGGCCGTGCTCTTGACCACGGCGGCGGCGGTTGCGCTCACGGCGTGGAGGGCCGCGCCGCCGACCTCCTTGGTGCCGCGCAGCACGCCGATCACTGCCCCCTTGGCCGCACTACCGACGTCCGCGCCGATCTCGGCCACGCCCAGGACCGCTCCCCGCACCACCTCCGAGATCGCCACGGTGAGCGCCGTGCCCGCCTCTCCGGTGTGCTTGATCGCGTTGACCAGACTGGCGCTCACGGTGTCGACGACGGCGTCCGTGATCTCGCCGACGCCCTTCACTGTGGAGACGATACTGTTCTTTACCGACGCCACCAGGCTCTTGCTCTCTTCCGACATGGGAAGCCCTCCTTTCTCAGACCATCACATGACTTGTGATTCGCGAAATCGACTGCTGTCGTTTCGCACCACCAGCGTACCCCCCGTGTCATGGTGCGGGGGATCGAGCACTGCTCCATCTGGCGGGAGGGTCGCGACCGGGCCGAGTTCGTCAGGACCGGGGCGGTCCAGCCTTTGCTCCCGAGCCCCCGCCTAACCGCACCCACCGCCCCGGAAGCAGAGCCTTCTAGGCTTACTGGCCGCCGATCACCACGGTGAAGTTGACGCTCTCCTCCTTGTACGGGGACGGGATGTACGCGAGCTCGAGGCGGATCTCCTTCAGCTTCTTCGCCTTCAGGGCCTCGGCGGGGAAGTCCGCGTCCATTGACTGGGTCGCATCCTTCCCGGGGTCGAGCGTCTCGGCGCCATACGTGGCGAACTTGATGGTCGGTTCGGTCTGTGCCTCACTGACCTTGATGGGCTGCCCCTGGGTATCGATGTACAGGATCTTCCCGGTGATCAGGCGAACGACCTGATCCTTGGAGCTATTCGTCAGCTTGAGCGTCCCGGTGAGCTTCGCCGGAGAGACGACGGTGCCGGAGCCCTTCTCGACCCGCTCCGTGACCTTCATCTCCTTGACCTCGCCCGTGAGAATGCCGGCCTTCACCGTGACCGAGGCCGGCGTCACCGTGTAGACTTTATCCTCGATCACCACTTGCGGTCCTGAGGGCTGCTGGGAGCAGCCGAGGGTCACCGCCGCCACCATGGTTACCATCATGAGACCTACCCATTTCCACATCGCCGTTCCTCTTGCGATCGCCGGCTGCCACCATGCGACCGTGCGTGAAAACCCCCCGCCAGGGGCCTCGTTTCCCGGTTCCGACGCGCCAACGGCCCTCTCGCCGCGGGCGAGCGGCAGGTTACCCTTGGGCGGACCGGGCCCGACTGGCGCGTACCGGAGAGGCCATCCGTCGCCTCCGCCTTCCTCGCAACGCTGATTCTGTACGGTACCCCGCGTGTCGAGATCGTCGTTACTTGGGCGATCCCTTTCTTGCCTGCGGCCGGCTTGGAGCGCGCTGGGAATTCGGACTCGGCCAATATCGCCGACGTGGCGGTGCCATCTTCCGCACTGCTACGCCATCCTTCGGGCTGGTGGGTGCACCGGCCTTCTCGTCCAGCCCGGCGTTCCGCCCCCTGAAGCTGGCCTTCACGGCGCTGGTCCGCTTGTCCAGGTCGCGCTGGATGATCCGGCGCGCCTATTCCTCGGAGGGCAATTGTTTGGCCGGCATTATGCGGCCTCCTCCTCGAAGTGTCGAATCAGCGCTGAACTTGCCGCCCGCTCGTCCTCGTCACCTCGGTGTGCGCGATAATTGTCGCCATCCTGCCGCCTTTCGTTCTCGTAAGCTCTCTCCATCTCGTCATCTCCGAGTGCGGGCAGTGCCGGCCGGCGGAAGATGCGCCCTATCCATTTCTCTGCACGGTCCGCATCGCACATCGGAGGGAGACCTGGGCTCATCTGCTCGTGCTAAGTTCCATTGCGACTCTTCCCGCTCGGTGCGCGCTATTCATCTTATGCAAAGACAGATCCAGCTTCCTCTCGGCGTGGCGCGAAGAGGTCTCGACGCTGCCGAATCGAATGGTTGGATCGGACGCCAGGGTGAAATTTCAGCGGCCGGGCCGGCGGGAAACGCCCGATATATCGGAGAGGCTCCGACTGGTCGGATGGGGGAGGCGCCGCTCAGCGGGGGCGCTGGAGCCCGAGCTTCTTGATGCGGGACTCGAGGGTGGTGGGTTTGAGGCCGAGCAGCTTGGCGGCACCGTCCGCGCCGCGTATGCGCCAGCCGGTCTGCTCCAGCGCGGCCAGGATATGCTGGCGCTCGGCGTCGGCGAGGGTCGGCAGCGCGTCCGGGACCGGCCCGGCGGCCGGCCCCACCGGCACCCGGAGGGTCGAACCCTCGCTGAGGATGACCGCGCGCTCGATCACATTCCGCAGCTCCCGGATGTTGCCCGGCCATGGGTAGTGCTGGAGCGCCTCCATCGTCTCCTGCGGGATGCGCTCCACGGGCTTGCCGAGCGCCTTGCCGAATTGCTTGGCGAAGGTCCACACGAGCAACGGAATGTCCTCGCGGCGCTCCCGGAGCGGCGGCACGGCGATCGGAAAGACGTTGAGCCGGTAATAGAGGTCCTCGCGGAACGCCCCCTGGGCCACCAGCTTCGGGAGATCGCGATTGGTCGCGGCGATCAGCCGCACATCCACCGTGAGCGTCTTAGTGCTGCCGATCCGCTCCAGCTGCCCGTCCTCCAGGACTCGCAGCAGCTTGACCTGCAGCTCCAACGGGAGCTCGGCGATCTCGTCGAGGAAGATCGTCGAGCCATGCGCCAGCTCGAACCGCCCGGCCTGGCGGGTCAGGGCCCCGGTGTAGGCCCCCTTCTCGCGCCCGAACAGCTCGGCCTCGATCAGCGTCGGGGGGAGCGCCGCGCAGTTGAGCTTGACCATCGCCCGGTCCTGGCGCCGGCTCCGGCGATGGATGAGTTGCGCCAGCAACTCCTTCCCGCTGCCGGTCTCCCCCAGCAGCAGGACGGCGGCGTCGGTCGGCGCGACGTGCTCCACCTGGCCCAACACCCGCTTCAAGGCCGGCGAGTTGCCGACGATGTCGCTCGGCTGCGCCTCGGCCGCCTCGCGCAGATAGGCGTTCTCGGCTTCGAGTTGCCGCTTCAGGCGCGTGACGTCGTCCAAGGCGCGCCGGAGGGCCTGCTCGTTCCGCTGGCGGGTCAGGGCATTCGCAAAGATGTCCGCCATGAGCTGCAGGCGCTGCACCAGGACGTCCGGCCACTCGCGCTCTGTCCGGAGCGTGCCGAAGGAGAGTGCCCCGAAGACCCGACCGGTGGAGGCCAGCGGAAAGATCAGATTGGACTTCTGGTGGATTGTGCGGAAAGATTCCTGGTCGCGCGTGGCCTCGGGGGGGAGCTCCTCCAGCTTCGAGAATCGCACGATGCCGCCCCGGAGCAGGGTCTGATGCACCCACGGGAAATCCCGGATCCCAAAGAGCCCGGGCTTTGCCGCGAAGTCCGGCACGGCCCAGGCGTGCGTGACGACCAGGTCGTCCTCCTCCTCCGCCCGCTGCAAGAGGGTGCTGCGGTCCACCCCGAGCGCCTCGACGATGCGCCGCTGAGCCTCCTCAATCATGCCGTCCACCTGGTCGGCTGGCACGTGGACGAAGCGGGCTGACAGGTCCGCCAGCAGCGCCTCAAACCGCAGGCGCTCCTCCAATTCCGCCCGCAAGGCATCTTCCGCACGAGTCATCGCGGCTCTCTCGCGACACCGGTTTCCGGCAGCCGTTGCCCACCAAGGACCGAGGCGTGGCCCTTCACGACCGCCCAAGACGGCGGCTATCCCAGTACACGCGATCCAGGGGTGCCTCGTGAATGGGGCCGTCGAAAGTCCACTTCGGCCCCTCCCCTAAATACTACAAAAATTCGGTTGCCGTGTGCAAGCGTCATCACCTGAGGGTCGCGACCGTCACCCAGCGTCAGAGGCGGCCCCGAGAACTCTCAACCCATCTTGAGGTCGAGCGAGAATGAAGGCAAGGGAAGAATTCAGAAGGAATGTAGAATGGAAATCCCCCCTCCGCCCCCCTTTGGCAAGGGGGGGTTGGGGGGATTTGCTCGAAGGCGGACATGGTGTCGCACCTTGAGTGAACCGTATTGCGGCTAGCCCCGTGGATCGGGTCGAGGCGCGCCCCCTACCCAGTGGATTCTTGTATCCGGGCGAGCCGCGATTGGATCTCCTCGGCGGTCAGGGCGCCCCGTCCCAGGGGCCGGCGCTCCGAGAACAGCTTCCCAGCCCGCTCTTGCACCAGCCTCCGCTCGATCAGCGTTTTCCGGCGGAGTTGAGGGAAGAGAAAATGCACGGCGATGGTTTTTGGAAACGGCGCGCCGTACGGGAGCGGCGGGACGCCGAACCCCCCATCGGCCCGCCGCACGAACGGCGCAAGCCGCAGATCGCCGCTCATCAGGGCGTCCCCCCGTACGGGAAGACATTCACTCGTCTGCGCCCAGATGGTCTCCCACGCCGCCAGGTACGCATCCCAGCGATCGGCCTTGTCGAGCATGGAGAGGATGCTGCGGTAGAGCAGGATCTGGTTGGCCTGATACCCCCGCGGACCGAGCTGCACGCGGTGCTGCTGCGTGGCCTGCAGCAGGCGCAAACCCGCCTCCAGGCCATCCTCATAGGCTTGTGTCGCGTCAATGTCTCGCCAGAGCGCCTTCCACGTCGCGTCGCTCATGGTGACGCAGTAGCTCTCCCAGTCGAGCGGATCCGCTGCGGGGTGGGAGAGGAGTTGGCTGAGCCAGTCCTGAATGTTCATTGGGTCCTCTTGCGTCGCGTCGATTGGCACGGAAGCCGACCCAGGGGGGCTGACGCGCCAACGGCACATGATGTCGATCCGTCCGAAGGTCCCTCCCTACGGTATTCTGCTCTCCGTGATTCCTATGCTCCGCAAGAACTCGATCGACGACCCTTCGTGGTACTTCTCCAACAAGAGTACGGGGAGAAGGGGAAGCCGCATGAAGTTGTTGCGGAGCCCAAGGGGTGGCCGCAGCCTGTCCTCCGTGCTCAGTATCTGGACCGCCCACCACTGAAGCCGCCGCCGCGTGGCGCCTGCTCCCGGGCCTCGTTCACGGTCAACGCTCGACCGCCGACTTCCCGCCCGTTCAGCGCAGTGATGGCCGCCTGGGCATTCGCTTGGCTCCCCATCTCGACGAACGCGAATCCCCGGGGGCGCCCCGTCTCCCGGTCGGTGATCATCTTCACCTCGGTGACCTCGCGCCCATCTTCCTGGAAGAGCGAGCGCAGCTGCGATTCATCCACGTCAAACGGCAGATTCCCCACATATAGTCTCGTTCCCATGGCCTCTTACTCCTTTCGCCCCGCGGCTGCGGGGCACTGTCCCACGAGCGGGCGTTCGGGCTGTCTCCCGGCTCGCGGGGGTTATCCCACCTTCATCCTGTCGCAGACGGCTTGTGCGGCAGATGGCACTTCCAACTTGCTCTTCCGAGGGCCGCCCAAGACTGGCCGATTGCCCCTGGCAAGTGACTCCCCGGGCGGCCTCCGCGCGGGAAGCCTGGAGAAAACGGCCCGGCATGGCGGTCAGCGGCTGGAGCAGTCCGGCGGAGGCTCGGGCGATCGTGCGGATCAAGGGATCCGCCGAATCGGCGACGCCAAACCGTTGTGAGCGTCTTCGGAGGGCGTCCCCGGCCGGCATCCGGCCGGGGACGCCATGCCGTACACAGGGGAGAGAAGTCTCCTACAACCACTTAGTACATGCCCCCCATGTCCCCACCGCCTGGTGGCATGGAGGGGGTCTTCTCCTTCTCCGGGATCTCGGTAACCATGCACTCCGTCGTCACCATGAGCCCGGCGATGCTGGCCGCGTTCTGCAACGCGACCCGGGTGACCTTGGTGGGGTCGATGATCCCGGCGGTCATCAGGTCCTCGTACTCCTCGGTCTCGGCGTTGAAGCCGAAGGCCCCGTTGCCATCCCGGACCTTCTGCACCACGATCGAGCCCTCGGCGCCGGCGTTCTCGGCGATCTGGCGGATTGGTTCCTCGAGGGCGCGCCGGATGATCCCGGCGCCGGTCTTCTCGTCCCCCGACAGCCTGAGCGTGTCCACGGCCGCCATGGCGCGGAGGAACACCACCCCACCGCCCGGCACGATCCCTTCCTCCACGGCCGCCCGGGTGGCGTTCAGGGCGTCCTCGACGCGGGCCTTCTTCTCCTTCATGGCCACCTCGGTGGGGGCGCCCACCTTGATCACGGCCACGCCGCCCGCCAGCTTGGCCAGGCGCTCCTGCAGCTTCTCCTTGTCGTAGTCGGACGTGGTCTCTTCGATCTGGGCCCGGATCTGCTTGATCCGGCCCTCGATCTCCTTGGCCTTGCCGGCGCCCTCGATGAGGGTGGTCTTCTCCTTGTCCACGAGGACCTTCTTGGCCCTCCCGAGGTCCTCCAGCTTGATATTCTCCAGCTTGATGCCCAGCTCCTCGGAGAGGACCTCGCCGCCGGTCAGGGTGGCGATGTCGTGCAGCATCTCCTTGCGGCGGTCGCCGAACCCCGGGGCCTTCACGGCGCAGGTGTTCAGGGTCCCCCGCAGCTTGTTCACCACGAGGGTGGCCAGGGCCTCCCCCTCCACCTCCTCCGCAATAATGAGCAGGGGCCGGGCCAGCTTCGCCACTTGCTCCAGGAGGGGCAAGAGGTCTTTCAGGCTGCTGATCTTCTTCTCGTGCAGCAGAATGTAGGGGTCCTCGATGACCGTCTCCATGCGGGCCGGATCGGTGACGAAGTAGGGGGAGATGTAGCCGCGGTCGAACTGCATCCCCTCGACCACGTCCAGGGTGGTCTCCACCCCCTTGGCCTCCTCCACGGTGATGACGCCGTCCTTGCCCACCTTTTCCATGGCGTCGGCGATGAGGTCGCCGATGGTCTTGTCATTGTTGGCGGAGATGCTGGCGACCTGGGAGATCTCCTTCTTGCCCTTGGTGGGTTTGGAGAGCTTCTTGATCTCCGCGATCACGGCCTCAACGGCCTTGTCGATCCCGCGCTTCAGGGCCATGGGGTTGGCCCCGGCGGTCACGTTCTTTATGCCCTCGCGGAAGATGGCCTGGGCCAGGACTGTGGCGGTGGTGGTCCCGTCCCCGGCCACGTCCGAGGTCTTGGAGGCGACCTCCCTCACCATCTGGGCGCCCATGTTCTCGAAGGGGTCCTCGAGCTCGATCTCCTTGGCCACGGTGACCCCATCCTTGGTGATGGTGGGGGCGCCCCACTTCTTATCCAGGACGACGTTCCGCCCCTTGGGGCCCAGGGTGGCCTTCACGGCGTTGGCCAGCTTGTCCACGCCGTGCCGGATGGCCCGGCGGGCCTCTTCATCGTAGAGCAACTGTTTGGCTGCCATTGTATGTGCCTCCTTCTCGGGGTGTCGCATGATCGGTGCACGGGCCCGCCTGGGGTTTGCCCCCAGCCGGGGCGGCGTTACTGCAGGATGCCCAGGACGTCCTCCTCGCGCATGATGAGGTGCTCCTCGTCGGCCACCTTCACCTCGGACCCGGAGTACTTGCCGAAGAGGATCTTGTCGCCCACCTTGACCTCCATCGGGATCCGCTTGCCGTGTTCGTCCAGCTTGCCCGGGCCCACGGCGATCACCTCACCCTCCTGGGGCTTCTCCTTGGCGGTATCCGGGATGATGATGCCGCCCTTCTTCGTCTCTTTCTCCTCTAGGCGCTTCACCAAGATGCGGTCCTGCAAGGGTCTGATCTTCTTCATGGTGCGTCACTCCTTTCGGCCGTTGGTATGGGTGGATCGAGCCACCCCTGAAGCCAGTCTGCGCGACTTCTACGGAAGGTCCGTCACGTAACTATCCATCCTGGCCAGGATCCCGCGGATGGTCTGCGAGCCACGCGCCTCCTCCGCGGCAAACTCATCCAACCTGCCGCGGAGGATCTCGTCCGAGGTCAGCCGGCCTGCCTGCCGGTACAGGGCGTACAGGTTCTCCGTCTCTTCCAAGTCCTGGATGAGCTTGGTGGCCGTCAGCGTCCCGGGGCGACGAGCGGGGGATGCGGCTGCCGCCAGGGTGGTCTCGCACCCGATCTCGTGGGCCAGTGCGTGGGCGTTCTGGCGGTCCCGCTCGGCCACCCCCTCCAGGCTCAGCCGGTCGGGGGCGAAGCGCAAGGCTCGCGCCCGCTCGGCCAGATGGCACGCCAGCGCCGTTTCCTGCCGGCAGATCTGGGTCAGGAGCGCCTGCAATCCATCCGCATCGCCCGGGCCGTTCCCCCTGAGCCAACCGTCCAGCCACGATCCGCCCTGTGGGACAGTCCTCATCGTGTTCACCTTAGCTCCGCCGCCAGGCGGCCGGGGCGCGTGGCTACCCTGCCTTCCCGCGGTCGCAGAACGCTTCCGCGGCGGTTTTCGCCTGCATCTGACTCTTCCAGGGTCCGCCTAGGACCGGCCGATCGCCCCCCGCATCCTTCTCCGCCGCGCGGGCCTTGGCCCACCACACGCCCTCCTCCTGCAACGTCGTGATCGTGTAGCCCTGGTACGGGTAGCTCGTTCCCACCTCGTCCATAGTGGCCCTCTTTCTCACCCCCACCAGGGGATTTCCCCGACCTGGCACGAGGCCGAAAGACCGAGGTCAATCCCCCCTGGAGTCCCGAAACCCTCCTCCGCTTAGGCGCTGGGGGGGCCCACTTTCATGTTCGCGGCCCGCGGTCCCTTGTCCCCCTTCTCGACATCAAACTCGACGGCTTGCCCTTCCCTCAGTGCGTCGAACTCCTCCCCCTGGAGAGCGGACCTGTGAAAGAAAAGTTCGACGCCATCGGATCCCTGAATGAACCCAAAGCCTCGCTCTCTGACCAGCTTCTTGATCGTGCCCGTTGCCATTGCCTTGTCTCCTCTCCGGACCTCCGTCTGGCACTCGTTACGTTTCCAAACACCTGCCCACCACGATGATCCTCGCGGCAGCTTCGAGCCCCGCGCTCCCGGCCTCCCTCTCAGGACGACTTCGCGCCTGCAAGCAGGGCCTGCAACTCGTCTCGCTCGACCACCTCTTTCTCCAGGAGTCGGCGCGCGACCTGCTCGACAAGGCTCCTCTTTTCCGTGAGGAGGGCGCTGACCTTCACGTGCGCCTCGACCAGGATGCGGCTCGCCTCGGCGTCGATGAGACGCGCCGTGTCTTCACTATGCTCGCGCGGCGGGGGCAGGCCCGGGAGGAGGCCCGTCCGTCCGCCTCCGTCGAAGGTCATCAGGCCGATCTTCTCGCTCATCCCGTACTGGGCCACCATGTGCCGCACGAGGTCGGTGGCCCGCTGGAGGTCGTTCTGGGCACCGGTCGAGACATCGCCAAAGATGATCTCCTCGGCGGTCCGGCCTCCCAAAAGGACGCACAGCCGATTGAACAGCTCCGACCGGGTCATCAGGTACCGGTCCTCCGTCGGGAGCTGCTGCGTATAGCCTAACGCCGCGATCCCCCGCGAGACGATCGAGATCTTCGAGACCGGGTCGGCTCCCGGCAGGAACTCCGCCGCCACCGCGTGCCCGGCCTCGTGGGTGGCCACGATCTCCCGCTCCTTCGCGCTCATCACCCGGGTCTTCTTCAGCCCGGCGACCACCCGGTCGATGGCCTCATCGAAGTCGGCCATCCTGACCGCCTCCTTGCCTTGGCGGGCGGCCAGGAGGGCGGCCTCGTTCACGATGTTCGCCAGGTCCGCGCCCACGAAGCCGAACGTCTTGGCGGCGATGATGGCCAGATCCACCTCCTGGGCCACCGTCACCCCCTTGGCGTGGACCCGGAGGATGGCCTCGCGCCCCTTCAGGTCCGGCCGGTCCACCAGCACCTGGCGGTCGAAGCGGCCGGGCCGGAGCAGGGCCGGGTCGAGGATCTCCGGCCGGTTCGTGGCCGCCATGATGATGACGCCCTTGTTGGTCTCGAACCCGTCCATTTCCACGAGGAGTTGGTTGAGCGTCTGCTCCCGCTCGTCGTGGCCGCCCAAGGGGTTCATGCCCCGGGCCTTGCCCAGGGCATCCAGTTCGTCGATGAAGATAATGCTCGGCGCATGCTGCACCGCCTGGGCGAATAGATCCCGGACCCGCGCGGCGCCGACCCCGACGAACATCTCCACGAAGTCCGAGCCGCTCAGGCTGAAGAACGGCACCTTGGCCTCTCCCGCCACGGCCTTCGCCAGCAGGGTCTTGCCCGTCCCGGGGACGCCGACCAGCAGGACCCCTTTCGGGATCTTCCCGCCCAGCCGCTGGAAGCGTTCCGGCGTCTTCAGGAACTCGACGACTTCGACCAGTTCGGCCTTGGCCTCGTCGATGCCGGCGACGTCGCTGAAGGTCACCCCCGTGTCCTTCTGGACATAGACCTTGGCTTTGCTCTTCCCGATGGCCATGAGCCCGCCCAGGCCACCTGCCCCTCCCATCTTCTTCATGGCGAAGCGCCAGATGAGGAAGAAGAGTCCCATGGGGAGCAGCCAGCTCAGCAGCGTCGGGAGCCAGGTGCTCGTCACCTCTCCCCGGAAGTTGACGTTGGCCTCTCGGAGATCGCGGACGAGCGTTGGGTCGTCCACCCTGACCGTCATGAACTGCTGCTCGCCCTTTCCGGACTTGGTCAACGCGTCGAGCCGTGCCTTGGGGAGCAGCCCCTCGAGCCCGTCCAGCTTCAGGCGCCCCGTGATGAACTTCGCGCCGATCGCCAGGTCGCTGACCTTTCCTTTCTCCACCAGGGTCTTGAACTCGCCATAGGAGAGGGTTTCGACGTGCGGCGCAAAGACGTAGTCCTGCAGCGCCGTCAGGATCAGAAACGCGGCGAGAAAGTACCAGAGGGAGGCGATATGCTTCTTGTCCACGCCAGCTTCTCCTCGAGGTGAGATCGCCACCGTCGTGGCGTGCTACCGGTCGCCCCGTCGCCGAAGGTTCTTCTGGTCGTCTGGTAGCGGGAAGATCTGTTGGCCCCGGTGCTCCCAATACAGGAGATGGAACGTGCCGCGCGTGACCTGCGCGGCCTCCGCATCGCCCGTCAGGAGCCGGGCGCGCAGGCCCGCGGTTCGGTCGCAGGCTCTTCGCAGCCACGCGTTCCGACCGCCCAACGCCAGCGTGGGGATCCTCGGTTTCTGCGTCCAGTCCATGCGCGCGCCCTATCGCTCCGGGACGGGTTCTCCGGGCCGGCGCGCCATCCGGTGGCGGCAGAGGACGGTCTCTGGGTCCACCACGCGGACGCCGCCGCCTTCGGCGCAGTGGCGGCAGGACAAATTCAGCGGGTGGAAGTACCAAT
>Ga0208692_1001563_pt1 | contig 12540 bp, 13 predicted proteins | sample June2015DPH_20_1_3_FD_184721 | JGI IMG/M metagenome (GOLD analysis project Ga0208692, IMG submission 184721) | Peatland microbial communities from SPRUCE experiment site at the Marcell Experimental Forest, Minnesota, USA - June2015DPH_20_100... | ecosystem: Environmental > Terrestrial > Soil >...
CTACGCGTTCACGATGACCGATCCCGGCGTTCACGATGGAGTGATCTTCGTGTTCACGATGGAACGATCCGGGCGTTCACGATGGACCGAAACCCGCACTTTGGGTCTTAGCTGGGTCTGGTGGGGTCTTGTGTGGTCCCCGTGGGCACAGTTTCGGGCACAGTGGGCATCCGGGGGCGAGGCCGATTTCATTTGAGAGCCGATGACCGCGGCTGAACATACGAAGGCATCCCGACCTGCGTTTTCCCCCAAAAATCGCAGGGGGTGTGGCCACGTTAGCCACCCGCAGGAGATCGTGAAAAATTCCCGGCCTGGATGCTGCCCCACGAGGGGAAAACAGGGCATCCTGAGCCGGGCACGGACTTGGAGCAACCCGACCGGCAACGGGGAAAAGGAGTGAACATGAGCGGCGATCAGGAAACCAAGGGTTCCCAGCGGGCGCGACGGGCGGCGGGGCACGGCTGGAACCTAGAGAACAGCTCTCGGGGCTCTGTCCGGCCTGTCAGGGGCCGAAGGCGGAGAAGCGCCGATCAAAGCCGAGGGAGCAAAATGCCTGACCTTCGCGCCGAGGGGGGCACACGCTTCTGCACCCGCTGCCACCAGAGGCCCCGCGATCCCGGGCAGGGCTGGTGCCGCACGTGTCGAACGGAAGCGAAACGCCGGGAGCCAGCCCGGCGATGATGGGCCCGCCCTTCAGGTGCTGGGCGATGGTCTTGACCGCTTCGAAATCGTCGTCCGAGGCGATGGGAAAGCCCGCCTCCATCACGTCCACGCCCAGGCGGGCGAGTTGCCTTGCCATCTCCAGCTTTTCCTTGGTGTTCATGCTGTATCCGGGTGACTGCTCGCCGTCCCGGAGCGTGGTATCGAAGATCAGGATGCGCTCGGCCATGATGCGATTCCTCCAGCCAACCAGCCGCGCCCTAGTGTTTGCCGGGCGCCGACTGCTCGGGAATGTCTACGGGGTGTCGTTTCTGCCAGGCCGGCAACGATCGGACGATGCCGGACACCGCATACAGCGTGAAGAACAGGAACAGGAACAGGCTGGGATGCGACGCCACGACCAGGAACACCAGGAGCAGCGTCGTCATGATGGTGAACGGTCGCCGCTTCCGCATCTCCAGTCCCTTCAGGCTGCGGTAGCGGATCTTGCTCACCATCAGGAACCCCAGCCCGTACATCCCCAGCAAGACGCCGGCGGCAGTCCACTTGGCCGGGACCAACTCCCGCCCGAACACGACCACCGCCGAGGACTCCCTCATGAACAGCACGAACGCGGCCACCACCGCGGCCGCGGCCGAAATGGGTAACCCGACGAAGAAGCGCTTGTCCAGGGTGCGCGTCTGAACGTTGAACCGGGCCAGCCTGAATGCGCCGCAGGCCGCAAAGGCGAAGGCAGCCAGGCCGCCGACCCAGCCGAAGGGCTTCAGGGCGAAGATATAGGCCAAGAGTCCGGGGGCGACCCCAAAGGACACCAGATCGGCCAGCGAATCCAGCTTGATGCCGAGATCGCTGATAGCGCCGGTCATCCGGGCCACCCCACCGTCCAGATAGTCGAAGACCAGCGCCAGGAGGATGGCCACCGCGGCTGCAACGTACTCGTCGTTGTACACCGCCACCAGCGCGTAAAAGCCACAGGAGAGGTTCCCGAGCGTCAGAATGCTGGGAAGCAGGTACACCCCCCGCCGCATCCGCCGCCGCATGGCCACCCGCCCTGCCTTCATGAAATCACCTCCGTCGCCTTCGGCGCTCGGGCAATTGAAAATAACAAATCACTTGACGGGTCGGAAAAAGCGAGAAGTTAAGCAGCGACGGGTTGCAGGACGTGACATCCGATGCCATTCAATAACAGAAACGCAACCCCCGCGCAACTGGAAATCGGAGAGGACACGCCGACGAGAACGCGAGAGTAAACGATCAGCATGGGGGAAGGTGCGCCGGGGGGGACCCCGCGCGCGCCGAGAAAGGGTACCCACGCAAGCGGGATCGTCGAAATTTGACGCCACAGCCGCAGCGCCATGGGCATCAGAGAGACACGTGCAGACTGACGTGAGACCGCGTCAACTGGGGAGGAACCTCATCCATCTGGTACGGGGGGAGGAGTAGCCGTTCTCGCCGGGGGTGCCTCGCGAACGCGATGGCCTCCCGCGCCATCTCTCCCGGGTGACTCCGGGGGGAGTCGCCCCGGTGGGACCGGCCCGAACCCTCTGGTGGAGATGCGGTTCTGGGCAGCGCGGCGGGTCCGCAGCAGGCCCGCGTCCGGGGGGGAGACGCAGCCTCGGTTTACGGCTGCGGGGCAGGTGGGCCGCCGGGGCCAGACGGTGGCCGTGGCCCCGCCCGCTCCGGGCCGCCCGGGGGCGGCGTCCACTGCCCGATCGCTTCCAGCTTCTGCACCTGCTCCGGCGTGAGGAGCGCCTCCCCGGCCGCGAGCGTCTTGATCCCCGCGAAGCGCAGGTCCCCCTGCAGGGTGGCGAGTTGCTGCACCTTGGCCTCGATGGCCGTCAGATCCCACTGGTCCTTCTCGAGGAGCCCCTTCAGGTCAGCCTCCGCCGCCCGGATGGCCACGCCCCGTGCGACCGCCTCCTTGTCGAAGGTGGTCCGCAACTCTTGGAGCTTCTGGAGCTGCTCCGGGGTGAGCCCCAATTCCTGACCGTGGGCCAGGATGAGGGTGAGGAGCGGCACCTGGTAGGCGAAGACGCTGGGCCGCGTTTCCGGCGGCCCTGGCCGGCCTGCCCCCATGGGCGGGACCACGACCGGACCTGGACCTCCCAGAGGCTGGATTTGTTGCGGCCCTGGCCGGCCTGCCCCCATGGGCGGGACCACGGTCAGCCAGCCTGCCGGGCAGTCTTTGATGTAGGGGTAGTAGCCCGGGGGATTCTGGCAATAGTACCAATACGCGGGCGGTGGCGCGGGCGGCGCGGCCTGCGCGTACACGGGCGGCGCCTCCGGGACCACCCCGGGTGGGGCGGCATAATAATAGGGGTCGGCATAGTACGGGTACGGGGCCCCCCACCACCCGGGCCCGCCCCACCAGCCCCCGGGACCGACGAAGACCCCGACCCCGCCATACCCGTGGAAGCCCCCATGCCAAGCGGCGCGCCCTGCGATGCCAGCAGGGTCTCCCGGGGGCCCCGCGCCCCTTTCGGCGGCCAGCCCTGGGTTGGCAGGGCCGAGACAGAGTGCCGTCGTCAGAATGACTGTCGCGACCCGCCCTGTTCGCATCGTTGGTTCCCTCCTTGCCCGGCCGCCGCGGGGCGCTGGACGGGGAGTGCTCGGCCCCCCCGGAATCCTCGTTTCCGCTCACGCGTTCCGCCGTGCCCCAGCCCACCCGACCTGAAGGCTCTCGCGCTGCTCCCCCGAACTTCGCAGTGCCTCCGGGAAATAATACCTGGGGTATCGGGTTGAGTCAAGTGACCACCAGATGGAGGATTCCGGCTCATGGACGAGGATTACCCGAGATCCCTCGAGGAGCTTCGCGCCTCGATTGCAGGCCAAGAGTTTGGCGAAAGTACGATGGGTGCCTTCCTTCAAGAGGCTCTCCGCGTACTCCGCAAACCTTACATCCCCATGCTGGCCGAGAGCAACGTCCGAACGGGCTTCCTCGGGGAATTGGAATACCTCACGCTGCACGAGGCCCTACCTGCCCCACTGAATCACATCCTCACGTTCGCCTATACGTTCGGCTGGCGCAAGTCGGAAGTCCTGGGCCTGACATGGGATCGGGTGGACTTCGGGGCCGGGACGGATCGACTTGATCCCGGCACTACCAAGAACCGCGAGGGGCGCACCATCGTCTTGACCGACAGTCTGCGGGCCACCCTGCGCTGATTGTGGGACGAGACCCGCTCCCTGGCACAGCAGCAGGGCCGCCCGATCCCGTGGGTCTTCCACCGGGACGGGGAGCCTGTCCGAGACTTTCGGGGGGCTTGGGAAACCGCGTGCGAGACGGCAGGGCTCTCGGGCCGGCTGTTCCATGACCTCCGGCGCACGGCGGTCCGCAACATGGTCCGGGCCGGGATCCCGGAGCGCGTAGCCATGCAGATCCGCGGGCACAAGACCCGGAGCGTCTTTGACCGTTACGACATCGTGAGCGAGGGGGACCTGCGGGCAGCGGCAAAGAAACTCGGCGGGGAGACCGCCCCCGTGGACGCTACGGGCACAATTCCGGGCACAATCGGGAACAGTGAGGAACGGGCGGAAATCCTCTCGCGTGGTAACTATCGGGAAGGATTGGTGCGGGAGGCGGGACTTGAACCCGCACGGGCCGAGGCCCACAAGATTTTAAGTCTCGCGCGTCTGCCGGTTTCGCCACTCCCGCATGGGCAGAATCAACTAGTTACTATCCTCACCATCCCCATGTTTGGTACTTGTTTGCCCGCTGTTTGCCCGCAACAAACTTAACTGCTTTGGGACCAAAGCTGTTTGCCCAGCACGCCGTTCGATCCGCTTTGTGGCATCATCCATCATCTCCTGGTCGACCACGGCGTAGCGGCGGTAAACGCTCTCGGTCCGATGGCCACTCACTTTCATGGCCGTTGACCGCGGCACCCGGGCGCGTTCCATGTTCCGAATCGCTGAACGGCGATAGTCGTGGAAGAGGCGGTGCCCGATCTTCGCCTTCTCGCAAGCGTTCTTCCACGCCTTGCGAAAGTCCTTCACGCGCTTCCCCTTCCGATGGAACGTCCATAGGATCGTGCTGCCGGTCTTGATCTCGAGCGCCCGGGTCTCAACCTCTAATCGCTTATACTTTTCCCACAGGCTCGCGGTGAGGCGTATCTCTCGCCCCTCTTGGTTCTTCGTGGTCCCGGTGTCGAGGTGGATGATCCCTTCCACCAGGTCCACTTGGGTCCGCTGCAGCGTGAGCAGTTCCTCCCTCCGCCAGCCGTAGGTGTATGCCGTCTCAGCGACCACCCCGAGCATGTAGGGCAGATGTTCCGTCACAGCAAGGTGCTCGAGATCCCCGAGGAATCCCTTCCGCACGTTGTTCTCTTTCAGCATCGGAATGTGCGGTCGTCGGGTAATCTTCTCGGCCTGCATCGCCAAATTGAACATCCGCTTCAACGCAGTCAGATGGCGGTTGACGGTGGCGTTGGCGTACCCCTCCGCCTGCATTTCCTTGATGTATTGGCGGATCTCCGACACCGTGATAGTCACGGCCGGTCGCCCGCCCCAGGTCTTCAACAGCCGATTCACGTAATCCTCGGCCTGCCCGATCGATTTCCGATTATTAATCCGGTAATCGTCGAGGTAGTCCTGGGTAAGCTCGTCGAGGGTTGCCCGGTCCGTTTTGGGATCCGCGTCTCTCGGGTTCCCCTCCCAGTGCTTCAACTGGCGGGCCGCCACGCCCTTCTTGCGGGTCTTCGTACTGCGTCGGACAGGGCGACCATCAAGGTAAAACTTCGCCCACCACACCGGGTCTTGGTAAATCGTTCCGTCCTTCCTCTTCACCTTCGGATGATAGAGGTAACCCACCTTGCGCTACTCCTTTCCTCCTTTCCGCCCCGCTACGGGCGGAAGGATAATAGACGATACCTTTGGGTAAATCAATTCTGGTGTTCCCAGATCTTCTTCCGGGATTCGATCAGTCGGTCCAGGTCGAGACGGTCGACCTGAATCCGACTCGTCAGCTCCACCTGCGGGATCACCCCATCCAGGATCAATTCCCTGACCGTCCGCTCGCAGCACCCCAGGTAGTCTGCCGCTTCGCGGAGGTCGAATAATCGCTGTCCGGGTCGAGGCGCACGAGATGTCTTGTCTTGGGCGCGGCCATTTCCCGTGGTGTTTTCAGTGGGTTGCATCGGCTGTTTGCCCGGTGTTTGCCCGGATCCCGGATCACCCTTCGAGGCCCGGTCGCTCGGGGCCAGCCGCGTCCCGCAGCCGTCGCAGAGGTCCAGACCCCCGAAGGCTAAGGGAAGTGTGTCAGGGGAGGACACAGGTGCGGGCTTGCGTCTCGAATTCAGCATAGCCGCGCCGCCGGGTGCGCCTTTCGCCATTCCCGAAACCACGCCTCGGCCAGGTCCGGGTATGCCGTCCAGAAGCTCACGATGTAGTCCTTCAGGGCGCCCACCTCTGCCGCCCCCCACCTCGCCTCGTCCAGCTCGCTCCACATGCTGAGCAAGCCATGCAGGAAGGTGCGGGCGTCGTCCAGGCTCTGGGCCCCCAAGACCTTCCGGGCGCAACGGAGGCACGTTGCCGCGGGGCCATAGCGCACCCAGGTCCCGGCTCCGCACCAGAGGCACCGCGTGAAGGGCCCCAGCGTCCGAGTGCCCACGCCGGGAAGAGATGCCGGCCAGCCACCCACGGCGCCTGCCGGTTCCGTGGTGGCAGGGATAGCGAGAGGTGGTTGGACGGGCAGCGGGCTCAAGGTGTCCCCGGAGGTCCCCGGTGTCCCCGCTTTTTCAGGGATAGAAGAGATGGCCTGTAGCTCGTCCGTGGGTTCGACCCGAGGCAACGTCACCCTGCCACTGTCTGTAACCGTTGTAACCGCTGTAACCGGTTCTGGTGGGATAGGAGAGCCGGTATAGGGATTTTTGCGGGGCAGCGCCGCGGGGGAGCCGGGAGGCAGTTTCACGCTATACGGCATCTCTCCCTACTCTCCGTAACCGGTTACACCGGTTACAACCGGTGACGCGGGCGGGAAATCCTCGCCCAAGAGCGCCACCACAGCCCGGCGCTTCAGCCACAAGACGCGCCGGACGCGGCCGCCTACCCGCACGATCTTCGTGTACCGGCCCTCCTCCCTCTCGGCCAGCCCTTCGAGGACCAAGTCCTTCTGCAGTCGCTCGCGCCGGATCGGGAAGGGTTCGCCGGCATCCCGGCAGAACCGGCTCACGACCTGGTGGGCCGCCTCCGGGACGAGGTACAGCGCCTCGTCATCTTGCCAGCCGACAAGATCCACGCGGGGGTTCCACCCGTCTTCACTCTCCCGCTGCGGGAGCGCAACCCGGCCCTGGGTGACGAGGGTGAGCAGGACCCGGAGGAATCGGCGCGAGGGTCGCTCGTCTTCCAGCGTCCGCCCTTGGGCGCCGCCCAGCTCCAAGAAAGCCGCCCAGCAGCGGCCTTCCAGGTCTTCGGCCTCCCCCCTCGAACATGCCCCGATCTCCTCCGCGAACGTCAGCCCGCAATGCAGCCCGAGCCAGAGATGGGCCAGCGCCTCGGGGATGCGGAGATGGGCCATTTGGTCGCTCGCCTGCGCTCGGGTCTGCTCGAAGGTCTGCTTGAGCATTTCGGGGAGCGTCGGCATTTGCGGGGCCAGCCACTCGAGATATGCCGTCATCGCATGGGGGAGTCGGCTCGCCTCCCCTTGCGCTTGCCCCAGGGCCGCGAGGTCAATGTCCTCGCGTCTCGGTTCGATCAGCAGGGTCCGGGCTAACACGCTGCGGCCGGGAGGGTGTTGCTCCCCGGTGGAGACGATCAGCCCGCGGGGCGGGAACGCGGGCCGTTCGCTGAGGTCGGATCGCAGGCGCCCGCGGCCGGCCAGGTTCCCTTGCGCCCGAATGAGCCGGGCGGCCTTGCCCTCCAACTCCCGCGCGTTCTGGGCCGAGGGCGCGTAGTCGTCCACCACCACCATCGTGTCCTTCAGGATGAAGGCCCGGCGTTCGAGTTGGTTCGCTGTGGACTCCCACGCTGCCGATAGGTGGGTGCGGTCGAAGTCGCCGAAGTGGCAGAGGAACAGCGCCGCCAAGGTCGACTTGAGGTTCCCGGTCTGCGCTTCGAGCCACAAGGCGAGGTCCAGCGGGAACGCGGACGCGAGCGGGGCCCGGAACGTCCCGGCCCAGAGGGGACCCGTCACGATGAGGGGAGCCACGTCCAGCAGGCGGAGGCTCATTCGCATGGCGCCCACGGGATCTTCGGCCTGCCGGGGGAGCCGGTAGCGCGTCAGCTCGGAGCCAAGGTCCACCTCGAAGCCCGCTCGGCCCACGGCGCCGCCGCCCGTCAGGTAGATCCACTCCCCGCCAATCTCGCGCCAGCCCGTGTGCATGAAGACGCGTCGCTGGGGTGCGTCGGGGGAAAGGGTCTGGATAGCTTCCCGCAAACAGTCTCGGGTGGTCTGGCCCGCCCGCACCACCGCTTGCAGGCCCCATTGCCCCGTCACCCACGACATGCCCGCGAATTGCGCCGCCGGCACGCGCACGGTGGGCAAGAGTTGGCCAGAGTCCAACACGCCAGTCAGGATGAAGGCCCGGGTCACTTCCGCCCCGTCATCCTGCACGATCTCTTCGGTGACGCGAGCGGAGAAGTTCGCCAGGGGATCCACCACGGGGCCGTCCTTCGTATTGCGCACCCGGCAGAGCCGGCCATTCTCAATTGTGTAGCAGGAATCGGGACTGGTGGGACGGGGCCAGTGACGCAGGGCGAGCCACTCGGAGACCCGCGCCACGACCTTTTCCCCACCGCTGAGCAGCTCGGCCAGGGTCGGCCTCCCCGTCGCCGGACGGTCAGCCGCCAGGGTCTTGAGGGTGCTTCGCACGCCAGACAGTCGGTCCCGCCACTCTTCGTCACTGGCCGCAACCGCCACGGCCTCGACAAAGGCAAGCGTGTCTTCCTCCGACCAGCCGGCGCGAAGCAGCAGGCCCGCGAGCGCGTTTGCCGCGTCGTGTCTGCTCCCCCTGGCCGGCCAGTGTCGGGCGAAGAGCGCAGCCGCCGCGATGCGGGCCACGGCCTCTTGCAAGGTCGTCGCGTCCACCTTGGCCGGATCGCCGTTTTCGTCCCACGCGAACCCCTCGCCCGATGGGTGAGTGCTGGGAGGGATCAACGTCTGCCCGCCTGTGGATCGCAGCTCCACGAGCATGGCACCGTCGAGGGCCTTGTATTGCTTCGTGGCCGGGATGGGGGAAGGGGCGTACCACCGGTGGGAGCGGGGCTTGCTCGGTCGCCCGTGAAGCATTCCCGTTTCGGGGAGGAAGCGGTCCGCGACAGCGAGGGCCTCGGGGCAGTCAAGATCCACATCCACCAGCCCGCTCGGATCTCCCAGGAGGATGCCGACGTTCTCACCGTTGCCGAAGTAGTCGGGTACCTCCTCGACCGTGAGCTGCAACTTCTGCCACTCTGGAAGGGTCGGTCCCTTCTGGCGGGCAGGAATGGGGACAACCGGGATGCCGCGCCGGATCAGTTCGACGGCGGTGCGCTGGATAGTCAACGCTGGGACTATCTCCGTCGCGCTCATCCGCCGTGTTCCGGCCGGGTGCACGTTGCCCAGGGCTGCCGCCAGATCGAAGTCCTCCTGAGCCATGATCACCTCACGTCGCAAGCCAACCTACTCTGCGATTTGTAGACTAGGGATCGTTTTTGGAATTCGGATTCGAGCGGGACCCCTCAGCAAGCTGTCCGGCGGGCAAAATGCCTGACCGGTGAGTCCTTGAAAGCTGCAAACAGCCGCGCTCCTCGATGCTTGGGCCATCTCCCCCCAGGCCAGCCAGAAAGACATCCGCCTGCCTTTGGGCGCGTCCCCTCTCCCGGCCTCGCCTCCGCAGGGCGCGCGTCCATTCGTCCCGACACTCTGCGGAACAATAGGGTGGTGTGCCGAAACCGAGATGCACCCCTTCCAGTAGCTCCGCGCACCCTCGGCACCTCGAGCCGGTGTGGTACGGTTTCTCGATCTGGGCCAGTCTGCGATGCAGCCGCTCAACGTAGCGTACAATCGCCCTGCTCATGGCTTTCTCCAGTTGAAAGTGAGCGGCTGACTGTGGCTCGGCATTGTTGGTTCTGCTAGGGCGATTGCCGTGCCCCGCCCAGGACTTTCAGCCCGTACCAGCCGCCTCCCGTGCGCGTGGCTTACGGCGCGTTTAACTTGTGGACCCCTCCCCACGGGAGATGGTTTCCGCAGACCGCCCCTGCTTGTATTCCCGATTCACCACGCACCCACTTGTGTTGCTGCCGCCCGCAGGCCGGACTCGATTGACACCGGCTCCTCCTCCTTGTGCCTCCTCTTTCAGGCGGGCCATTGTCAGGCGCACACTGTTGGGATCTTTATCGAGATGATCGTCGGGCCGAATGAGATGGTGTACATTCCGCCCGATACGGTCCACTCGGCAGAGGCTGTAGAGGATCTGGTGGCCTACGATATCTTCTCGCCGCCCCGGGAGGATTGGATCAAAGGCGAGGATGCGTATCTGCGAAACGCGCAGCCCAAACCGGGTGGAGGCCGGTCGGCCTAACCAGGGCACGTACCGGAGTGCGCGAAGGCAGCCTCAGATGTTCCAACAGCTACCCCGCGCGCCTGCGCACCCGCGGCTCAGCCGCCGCCCCGTTGGGCGGGTAAACGGAGGATGGAGATGGAAAGTCAAGATCGTTACCAGCGTGGCTGGGAAAAACTCAAAGAGGTTGATGGCGAAGCCGGCGAACGTGTCATCGACAGCCTCAAAGACATTGCACCTGACTTTGCGCGTTACCTTATCGAATTCCCCTTCGGAGACATCTACTCCCGTCCTGGCTTGGACCTCAAGTCCCGCGAGATTGCTGTCGTTGCAGCACTGACTGCGCTCGGCAATGCGACGCCTCAGTTGAAGGTTCACATTCATGGGGCGCTGAACGTCGGCTGCAGCCGACAGGAAATCGTCGAAGTTGTCATCCAAATGGCAGTCTATGCCGGATTTCCTGCAGCACTTAATGGGTTGTTTGCAGCGAAAGAGGTCTTCAAAGAGCGTAATGCTTCGGGGAAGAGTTGACTGGCCCAACGAATAAGACTCCGCAGCGGACCGGTAGGTCCGCCTGCAAGTCGGGGTTGAACTGAGCCACGGCGACTGGGACGTTTGGCATGTGCGTCGATGCTGTGGTCTGAGAGGGGGAGGGAGACTCAAGCGGGGGTGTCTACTGGCCCCGAGTGTGCTACTCTTCTGGTGCCAGCCATGATCGGAGGACCGATCCCGGGGAACCGGCGAGAGTCGGTGCGCGCCGGTCACGGAACGGCCTTCATGGGGTCCCGCGGATCTGCTGGCGCGATCGGGAGCCCTGGCTCAGTGGCTGGCAAGGCAAACTGGGGCCGAGAGCTCCTCCTGCGCGGGCGTGAGGGGTCTTTGAGGAGGGGCGATGCAGTACCGTCCCTTCGGCGCCACCGGGTTTCCGGTGTCCGCCCTGGGCTTCGGCGCGATGCGGCTCCCGCTCCGGGGCGCCACCTCCGCCGACATCGACGAGCGCCTGGCCGTGCGGATGCTCCGCACCGCCATCGACGCGGGCGTCAACTACGTGGACACCGCCTACCCGTACCACGAGGGCCGGAGTGAAGTGGTGGTCGGGACGGCGCTCCGCGACGGCTACCGGGGGCGGGTCAAGCTGGCGACCAAGCTTCCCTCCTGGCGCGTGGAGCGGGCTGCGGATTTCGACACGTTCCTCCAGGAACAGCTCCGCCGGCTCCAAACGGACTTCATCGATTACTACCTGCTCCATTCCCTCAGCGCCGCCCACTGGCCCCGCCTCCGGGACCTCGGCATTCTGGACCAGGCCCAGCGGGCGTGCCGAGACGGGCGGATCGGGGGCCTTGGCTTCTCCTTCCACGACGCGCTCCCGCTCTTCCAGACGATCGTGGACGCCTACCCCTGGACCGTGTGCCAGATCCAGTACAATTTCATGGACGTGGCCTATCAGGCCGGTCGCGAGGGGCTGGCGTACGCCGCGGGTCGCGGGCTCGCCCTGGTGGTGATGGAGCCCTTGCGTGGGGGCCAGTTAGCCCAGCGGATCCCCCCGGCCGTGGCGGCCGTCTGGAGCCGCTCGGCGCTCCGCACGAGCCCCGTAAACCGGGCCTTGCAGTGGCTCTGGGATCAGTCGGCCGTGGGCACGGTCTTGAGCGGCATGAGTACGCTGGAGCAGGTCAAACAGAACCTGGCGAGCGCGGAGCGGAGCCGGCCGAACAGCCTCTCCGAGGAGGAGCGCGCCCTCTACCTGCACGCGAAGGCGGCGTACGACGGCCTCACCCCCATCCCGTGCACCCAGTGCCGGTACTGCCTCCCCTGCCCGAATGGCGTGGACATGTCCCGGAGCTTCCAGCTCTACAACGAGGCCCTCGTGTACGGTCACCTCGCCGGCACCCAGCGCACCTACCGTCTGTTCTTCCCCACCGAGCAGCATCCGGACCACTGCGTCCAGTGCGGGGAGTGCGAGCCGAAATGCCCGCAGCGCATCCCCATCCGGGACTGGCTCACGAAGGTGGACCCGCTCCTTGGCCTGGGGCCCCCCTCGTAAGCCGCCGTGTGCCACGACGCGGCTGCGCCCCTCGGGAACGCTTACCCCCGCAAGCTGAAAGCCCCCCCAACTGCCATGGCTGACGCTGTTTTACCTTGTCACCAAGCCGCGAATACGGTATAGGGCCTATGTCAGTCCGGAGTTTCTGCTCTTCACCCGCATTCATGGAGGACCACCCAATGCTCCCGAAGGTAACGGCACCCCTCCATAAGGCCCTCGGCCAACTGGAAGCGGAGCAACAACGCATCGCTCGTGAGATCGCGGCGGTCCGCGCCGCGCTTGAGGCATTGGGAGACAGAAGCCGAAGGAGTCCTGCTCCCCCCATTCGCGCGAAGGTCCCTAGGCGTCGACGAATGAGTGCCGCGG
>Ga0208692_1001564_pt1 | contig 12538 bp, 14 predicted proteins | sample June2015DPH_20_1_3_FD_184721 | JGI IMG/M metagenome (GOLD analysis project Ga0208692, IMG submission 184721) | Peatland microbial communities from SPRUCE experiment site at the Marcell Experimental Forest, Minnesota, USA - June2015DPH_20_100... | ecosystem: Environmental > Terrestrial > Soil >...
ATCCAGGAACATGTGCATATCAAGCAGCGAGAGCGGGGCTATGACGAAGCCACCTACGTGGAAAGTTTGGTGGTGTTGAACGCGGTGGGAGGGGAGTGTGTGGAGGACCTGGAGCCGGCCGCGGCCGGCGGGAAGACGCGGCGCTGATTCCGCAGGGCGGGATGGGACATGATTTTCCCGCGCCGCGGGCGGCGTTGGAATTTCTCTATCAGTTTTACGAGGAGCAAAAGATTGAGGAGGCGAAGCGGAGGCGTGTGCCGGATGAGATCGCCTATATTCCCGATGAGAGCGTCGAGTTGCAGGGTCTGGGGCGGGTCAACCGCAGCTTGGTGCAGGAGCTGGGATCACGCTGTGCGGGGCAGCGGATGGCCACGGTCGATCAGGATGCCACGATCATCGAGAGCCGGAAACAGGAGGCGCTGCGGACCTCCGAAGGGGAACGGGGCTATCAGCCGATGCTGGCGGTGTGGGCAGAGATGGACGTGGTGCTGGCGGATCAATTTCGAGACGGGAATGTGCCGGCGAGGATGGAGTCCCGCAGGGCGGGATGGCGAAGGCGGCGTTCGCAGCGCTGCCCGGGACGGTGAAAACGTATTACTACCGAGGGGATTCAGCCTGCCACGAAAGTGGGCTGGTGAACTGGCTGCGGGACGAAAAGCGGGCGGACGGTCCCCAGGGATTCATCCTGCTCTGTGGGATCAGCGCGCGCATGAGCGAGGCGCTCCACGGGGCGATTCTGGGGGTGCCAGAGGAAGCCTGGGAGCCCTATGGGGAGCCGCACCTGGAGGAGATTCGGGCATGCGCCGAGGTGCCGTTTGTACCGGGGGAGAAGTCGGAACACAAACAGACCGAACCTTTGTCCCACCTGGCGGGATGGGGATTCGGATTCGCAAGCGGCAGGGGGGGTTGTTTGAGGGCGGTCTTGCCACCCGGCATTTTGTGCTGCTGAGCAATATTTGGGAGTGGAAGGCAGGGCGATTGATTGAGTGGCACCGGGAGAAGGCGGGGATGATCGAAGCGGTGCACGATGTGGTGAAGAATGAGCTGGCGGGCGGGGTGCTGCCCAGCAAGTACTTCGGGGCCAACGCCGCCTGGCTGTCCCGCAGAGCGGGATGCTGACGGCCCTGAAGCGGTTGGCGCTGCCGGCAGAGTTGCTGAGGGCGCGGCCTACGGTCGCCGCGGCGACCGCTTCCTGATCCAGCATGGCGGGATACGCCGGGGCGGGTAGCGTATCCTGCGCGGAGGATGGTGTGGCGCTTGGTGACGAGGCTGGAGCGGTTGGGGGAATGGATGGAAGCCTGCAGGCTGCTTCCCTTGCGGACCTGAAGGAGGGTCTTATCAGCGGATAAGCAAGCTACTTTTCGTGAGCCAAGAGGGAGGGTGAGGGCGAGGTATTCCTTGCTGAGCGTAAGCGGACGGTAAAGCGGGCCTTGGAACACCGATCTCAGCCGAAGCGCAAGGCGGCTACGCTCGGCATGGTCGGTCGGCGCAAACCTCCTACGCTCCAAACCCAGTGTCTACTGCATTCGACGACCTTATCAGCGAATTACGGACTCGAAAAAGACAGGACTCGAAAAAGACTCTTGACAAGCTATGCTTAATATGATAGCCTAGCAATTGATGCTCGGGTGTTCTGCCACAAGCGTGGAGACCTCACGGATGACTCGCCCATCCTTTTTCCAAAACCGACAGTATGTCATTCCCTGCCCTTTGACACGACAAGGCTAGTAACTTTAAAAATTGAAGGAGCGAAGCGGGTATGTTATTGAAAACAAAGGACCGCTGTGGAAAAAGTGGGGAGTAAGCGGGAAGGTCCATGAAAACACAGGTACTTAGCCCTTCAAAACGGGAATGTCATTGAAAATAAAGGTAGTTAGTAGGTGGTCGGTGGTAGGTAGGGAAAGACCTTCGGCCCTCCTGCCACCTACCTTCGCCCGTCAGACCCATGATTTCTGTCTTTCCGCTCGTCACTTGTTCCCGCTCTGCGGAAGACAGGTCCCCCATCACAATCGCCCTCGAGCCGGCATTGGCCAGTGCACGCGTCAGATTGCAGCCAATGGCCCCGGCGTCGCCGACGGTGCCCTCCAGGACCTCGACAAAGCGGGCCGCAATCTGGTCCCAAGTAGGCATCTGTTGAACGATGCGCCCGCCGCTCTCAACAAGCCGGGAACGGAGGTCTTCATCTTCCATAATGGCCGCCATCGCCCGGGCAAGGGCATCCGCTACGGCCCTGATCCCGCAGAGCAAGCTGCGTCTGAGCTTGGCGGTCTATATTGTTTTGGCCCGTTATGATGATCATCTGGCGCTCTACCGGCAGGAGCAGATCTTTCGCCAACGGCACGGAATTGAGATCCCCCGGCAACAGATGGTGCAGTGGATCGAACCCCTCGCCCAATCGCTGCTGCCGATTTACGAGGCCCTGTGGCAAGCGATGAAGGCCGGAGATTATCTGCAGATCGATGAAACCCCAGTCAAGGTGCTGGATCCGGAAGTGCGCGGCAAAGCCGCGCAAGGCTATCTCGGGTTTTATTCTGTGCCCCACGCAGAGGTGATTTTGGAGTTTTGTGACAGCCGGGGCCAGCAGGCGCCGCGGCAGAGACTGGACGGTTTTCAGGGCACGATCCAGACCGACGCTTACGAGGTCTACGCGGCGCTGGCGCGCAAAAATCCAGCGCCGCAGCGCCTTGGATGTCTGGCCCACGCGAGACTCCGCTTCCACCAAGCGCTCCAGGAATCGGTGAGCGAAGCCCTCGGATTCATCGGACAGATTCGCGCCCTGTATCGCATCGAGGATCAGGCCCGCACCCTCAGCCCCAGCGAGCGCCAACCCATTCGCCAAGAGCACGCGCCGCCATTGGATGCCGTGGTATGCTGGTGCACAGCTTTTTGGATTTCAACTTGCACATCCCAGCCAATGCGGCATGGTTTGCAGTCCTTGCAGGGATAGCGACGACAGCGCGGGCTTCAGCCGCAACCGACAACCACGTTTTCATTGCCGATTGCTGATTGCCGATTGGCGGTTGAAAAAGTGGTATTCGAATTTCCTGCGCTGTCAATGGGCCCGCCACGGCGGGTCAATCGCGAACCAGAAGTCAGGAATGTGGAAGAGGAGTCTGAAATCTGGAATCTGAAGTCAGAAGGGAATCCCTGGGCCTTCAGCGATCAGCAAGAACACCTCTATGTCGTAACTGAGAGCTGATGGCTGATAGCTGACGGCTGGTACAGAAGTCAGGAGTGAAACCCATAGCCTTTAGCAGTCAGCAAGAACACCCCAATGTTGCAACTGATGGCTGATGGCCGGTAGCTGATGGCTTCCACGTGGAATTGCTGCCGGAGGGGCACTGCCTTCATCGCAGCAATTTAGCGTCGCACTTCTCTTTGTAGGTTAATACAAAGGGGTAGTGCCTGAAATTTGAGTTGCTAGTCTCCGTTGCCGCTGCTGTGTTTGATGACCTTGTCTTGGCCGTGTGGGGGTTGCCGATCAGAACCGACCGAGGAGGTTGCGACCATGGCCTTAGCTCGGATGAGGAGGGATAGTTGGCGCTCGAAGACCGCGCAGTCAAAGGAGCCGTCACTTAGGCAGGGGATCCAATTGTCGTCAGGGAGAGGGAGCCAATCAAGGGACTCATAAATTTTAATCCCGTCCGAGATGAGCGCAGCGTAATAGCTGAAACAGCCTTTGGCCATGACCAGAATGTCGGCCTCAATCAGTTGCTCCATTGTCCAAAGGGGGTCGGCATCGAGAAAGAACTCGATATCGGGCAAGGATAACTCTGCGAAATCGGACCGATTGCCCTGCGAATAGACGCGAATTCTGTAGTCGAGCTTGTGCCTTTCGAGGAACGATTTCACGGCTGTGATTCTTCCTAGGACCTTTTCGTTGCTTGTGAATAAATAATGACCATCGGCGGTAACATCACCGCGACGGACGTGCACGGCTACCGTCACCTCATCCGTCGTACGCGGAGACTTATTCAGATAGTATTTGCGCCTGAATTCGGGAATTATTGCTCTGAAATTTTGATCAAGTTCATCGCGGCGGTGGTCCCATCCGACGCACAGCTCAAGTGCAGTAAAGTTATGGCAATAGCTGACCACCTCACCTCTCTCAGTTTCGCAAACGGCCTCACCCGCACCCAGATTGAGGAACGTTTCCCAAGCCGTGACGTACTTTTCCATGGGGCGGTCGGCATGCTCAATAAAAGTGAACGGCGTGTGCACGTAGGTAAGGCCGGAAGAACGGGCGAAATTGATCGCGTTCATGATCATAAGCGCCTGAGACCCGGCGCCTTCCCTTTTGAGTCCTACACACGTGACTTTGCGTATCGGTCGGAAACCGGTCAGATGTAAGACGTACTGCCACAAAAATAAGCCGCGCTCATCGAAGTAGGGTTTGCGGCCTATAAGAATCTTTATCCAATTCTTTAGCGCCAACCACGCGCATTCGCGGCTTGCAACGATTAGAAACCGCAGTATAAGGAGGCTTCGCTTCTCTTTCCAACGAGCGAGAAAACCATCGGCGTTCGCACAATCGCTCATATTATTTATGATTGTACTGCGATTCGAGGGGAACTCGTGGTCTTGTTAAGTTTTCATTGGCTGATCAATTCTTCGACAGTCCAGATATGATCAGTGATTCCCGCTTCCATCGCAGGTGTGCAGCGAATTGTCCGGTGTATCCGGCAGAAATTGTACCACGCAAAATATAGAGCAAGAGCGGCCCAAAGGTTAGCTCTTTTTTTCGAGAAAGCATTGGTAAGCCGTGTGAGTCTCCGCATCTGCATTCTCATTGTGAGGTTCTGCCGCTCGACATGCGACGTGCAAATCCGCTCAGGGTCGGGCTGGCCCCAAACTGGTTTTATTATGGTCTCTACCACGCTGGCTGGTGAGTAGCGGTGTTGCTCGTCCGTGGTAGCCGCATAGAGCTTTATTAATTGGGCGTAATCAACACGGGTTCCAAGGGACATGTGAATCGCGTCGAAATAAGCAGGGAATCCATCTGTTGTGATTTGGAATTTTCCTTGTGTGGCGTCGTTCAGTTTTTCGACAAAAGCTTCCGTGTCACGAACGGTTCCCCGTCCGAGATGCCAGGTTAGCACGAGTTTACTCGCCCGCTCGAAAGCAACGAAGCACTAGGCGTCACCAAACTCGGGATTGCCAGTTTGGTTATGCTTCTCCTTGCAACCCACGAAGCCCCAGATTTCATCACATTGAACATCGGACACGCGCACTTCTCGGCACTTGCTCTCAAGCAGTCGCTGACAACGATCTCCTGCCAATACCAAAATCTTCATGATGGTGTTTTGATCAATGCCAGTGAGCCTCCGAATTGATCTGATCGAGCAACCCTCGACCAGAAGATTGATGACGCCCTCCACTTTCTCAGGCGCAGTGTACATGCCACCCAGGTGCTCATCACGCGGATCGGAGTATGTCTTGTAGCACTGGCAGCAGCGATAGCGTTGTTGGCCTTTGCGCGTTCTTCCAAACTTGCGGCATTCAATTTTGCAATTATGGCATGTCATTTTCGGCTTGCCCTTTCTGCGGGGCCAGCCGACAATGCTTTTGACGATTCGGCATAGCGGCATACTCCGCTTGCTGGATTTGGCCCCGCCCTCGGCTGGAACCGAGGGCGGGGCTTTTCATTTCAGTATTTCTCTTTCTTCAAAAAGGCATCTATCGCCTGAATTATGATCTCGTTGCGCCCACGAAAAGCGCCCGTCTTGTCGAGCTGATATTGGCCAAGGCGGCGCAACAATTCTTGAGGAAGATAGACCGCCGTGTGTTTCTTCTTGCTCTCTTGTTTTTTCGCCATGATGCTTTCCATGCGCAGCACTATAAGACTATATTGCTATGTTGTCAAGGAAATTCTATCAAGTATTTTTGTATTGTTTTCATGCGGATAGCACCTACAAAGGGCGGTGCTTGACACGGGATCAGGAGTGTGGTTGACTATCATTCTTTGATCGTGTTATCTATCAAAATGCTGAAAAATGCCGTTGGAGTCGCGCGTTAGGTGGGGAGTTCGCTCCCCCAGAGCTTGAGATCGCGCAGCTAAGTGTCATGTCGAGCCTAATGGTTGACGCAGCGTAAGGCGACCGCGCTCTGAGGAAGTACTTGGGGCTCGATTATGAATTCAACGTTGCCTCGACGAAGCGCACGCCTGTCGCGTCTGCCAGCGCAAGGTGGTAGCCTCGGCCGCCGTGGCGACCGCTCCATGGCGCCAATGGCGCTCTCTATTGTGGGCAAAGCCCCCCTGGAGTGCTGCAACGGCAGTTACCGCTTCACACCTTCCTCCGCCACAGGAAGCCAAGCAGGAGGACTGTAAAGAATTAAGCGTGACAGGACACTACCGCGGCGGTGAGACGAGGAATCAACGGTCTACGGGCGAAATTGGGCTCCAATCGGTCCTAAAGCCGATACGCGGGCAAATGAAGGAAGCACAAATGCAGGCAAATGAGGTTTCACTCGACTGCTTCGCTACCATAAACGATGACAATGTCGTATCCCGCGACCTCGAGGGTGAGGCGGTTATGCTGAACCTGGAAAGCGGCGTATACTTCGGCCTGAACGAAGTCGGTACGCGAATTTGGGCGCTTATCCAGGAACACGGATCGTTGCGCAAGGTTCTCGAGGCGATGCAGCAGGAATACGAAGTCGCTCCCCAGACGCTTGAGAGCGATTTGCTCCGGTTAGTGGAGGAGCTGCGGGCCAAAGGGTTGGTCAGTGTTTCTCAACGTGACGAACGGAAAGAAACTGGTTCTTAAGCTGCGAAAGGCTTTCCAGCTCTCTGCTTCGGATTGGCTTTTAGTCATTCAGGCGGTGGGCTGGTTTGCTGCCGTCGAGTTCGGCCTGCGCGTCCTGAAGCTGAAGACTCTGCTCGCTATCCTTCAGAGCGACAGGCTGGCTGACCGGGAGGGTAGCGACAGGGCGCCCACCAACCCCGAGCGCTTGGGCTATTGTGTGGAGTTAGCTTCGCGCCTCCACCCACTTCGCCCGACTTGCTTGAAAAAAGCGCTGGTCCTCTTTGCCTTGCTGGCGAGGAGGGGTGTCAAGGCTCAGGTGATCGTAGGGGCAGCAAAATCAGACGGGAAACTTGACGCCCACGCGTGGATTGAGCATCAAGGACAAGTGATTATGGGCGGTCCGGCAAGGGAGCGCTACTCGACGTTGTGCCGTCTGGATGGCGATTGGCTTTTGGTGACAGGCAGAGAGCGCTAGCGAACGCGGCAGGAATACCTGATCGCCCCAGAGGTGCTCGACGCCGACCTGCTGAAGTTGAGTGGCCAGTGCTATACAAACAGGGTGGTGAGTGTCGCTGAACCTGAAGGACGCAAGCAGGAGTTGCTTGGAGGACCGCGGGAGCCGTTCGATGCACGCCGTAGATGCGGAGTCGGAAGGACAGGGAACGTTGTATCGCTATGGCGTGTACGGCATTTCCCTGCGGAGCCAAGTACCGTTCTCCCTGCCCGGGCCTGAGGACTCTAGTTTTGCGGAAATCGAGCTCAGAATCGGGTCATCTTCACTGTTTTCAAAGGCGCTCCAGGGCGCTACATTGAGGCCAGATCCCGCAGCTTGGCACCAGCATGCCCAATTGCCGGACGGATCGAGTTATGTGCGATGGGAAGGGCTCTTCGAGTTCCTGGTGTCGGCCGATGGCCGCCAAATCACGTGTGGCTGGTCAGGCTCGGCTTCCAAGGAGTCTTTTCAGGTTTATGCTTTAGGGCAGGCTCTTTGCTTTGCGTTGGTCAAGAGAGGGTTTGAACCTCTGCATGCGACCTCGGTGGTCATCAACGGAAGTGCGGTGGCGTTTCTTGGCAGCAGCGGATTCGGGAAGTCCAGCCTGGCTGCCTCTTTTCTTGAGGCTGGATACCAGTTGCTCACTGACGACCTTCTGCTCCTGAGAAAGAACGGCGCGGGGTTCTGCGGTTACCCTGGCCCGTGTCGGATCAAGCTTTTCCCAAGTGTAGCCCGTGCGTTCCTCAAGGCGAATTTGGGGGGAGTTCCGATGAACAACGGGACAACGAAACTGGTCATACCGTTGTTTGAAAATCAGGTTTGCCGGGCGGCCACGCCTTTGAAAGCGATCTGTGTGCTGACCTCGGCTCGTAAGGTTGCCGGGAAGCGGCCGGTTGGCCTGGCGCCGTTGCCCGCGAAGGAAGCTTTCGTAGAGTTGCTGAGAGGTACATTTAACCGCCGGCTCACGGACCCCGAGCGCCTTCAGCGCCAGTTCGCGGCGGTGACTCAGCTTATCGCCAAGGTGCCCGTGTTCATGCTTTCTTACCCAAGAGTGCTACGCCGTCTTCCGGAAGTTCGGGAAGTGGTCCTCTCCAAAATATGACCATGGTTCTGCGACTCGGGTAGGACGTTTTTTGTAATTCGCTTTGCTCTTAAAGCAAGCTGGATGTTTGCTGCTGGGCGGCTGAAAATGAGTGGTATTGTTGGCATCGTCAACCTGGATCAGGCGCCGGTCGAGCAGCGGCTGTTGCAGCGCCTGACAGATTTCCTGGCGTTCCGCGGTCCCGACGCGCAGGAAACGCGGATGGATCGCCACGTCGGACTGGGTCACACAGCGTTGTGGACGACCTTCGAATCCGAGGGCGAGCATCAGCCTTCGAGCCTGGACGGGCAGGTGTGGATCACCGCCGATGCTCGCGTGGATAGCCGGGCGGATCTAAAATTGCAACTCGAGTCGCAGGGCAGAACGAATCTGGCGGAAGCGACCGACTCGGAGCTTATCCTGCATGCCTATCATGCTTGGGGCGAGAGTTGCGTCGAGCATCTGATGGGTGATTTTGCGTTTGGCATCTGGGATGGACGCGAGCGGCGCCTCTTCTGCGCCCGCGACCACCTGGGAGTCAAACCATTCTATTACGCCCAGGTGGGAAATTCCCTCATCTTCAGTAACACCCTGGATTGTATTCGCCAACATCCCGGCGTATCTGATAAGTTGAACGACGCAGCGATCGCGGACTTTCTCCTCTCGAGTGTAAATGAGGACCCCGCGACCACCACCTTCGCGGATATCCAGCGACTGCCGCCGGCGCACACGGCGACTTGGTCACAGGCAGGGGTTCGCATCAGGCGTTACTGGACTCTGCCCATCGACGACCTGATTCATTATCCTCGACCCCAAGATTACGCCGACCGCTTCCAGGAGCTGTTGCGGGTGGCGGTCCGCGACCGCCTGCGAACGAAGCATATCGGCATCTTTATGAGCGGCGGGCTGGATTCGCCTGGCATGGCGGCCGCCGCTTGCGACCTCCTGCGGGAGCGCCCGGGGGCTTTTTCGGTCGAGGCCTTCACCACGGTTTACGACCGCTTGATTCCCGACCAGGAGCGCTACTACGCGGGCCTCGTGGCCAAGCACCTGGGGATTCCAATCCACTTCTACGCGAGCGGTCAGGAAATCCTCACTCCCTGGGATGAACAACCTCCGAGTCCTACACCGGAACCGGTCGCTAACCCATTTACCTACGCCCAGGGAGTTGAATATCAGAAACAAATTGCTTCTCACAGCCGGGTATTCTTCTATGGGGAAGGTCCGGACAACGCCCTTGCCTGTGACTGGCGCGCTCATGTGGCCCATCTCGTCCAGGAACGGCGCTGGCGCCGGCTGCTCCCGGATTTTTGGTTCCACGTGGTGGGGCATCCTCGGATACCCTTCGTCGGCCGGGTCAGGAAGTGGTACCGTGGTTACAGAAAGCGGCATTTCCCGGTATGGCTCAATTCGGATTTCGCCTCGCGCCTCGAGTTGCGCGAGCGGTGGGAAAAACTGCAATCCGGGCTGCCGCCTGCGCACCCCACGCGGCCCAGGGGCTACCGAGCAATGTCCATTTCGCTTTGGCAGGACCTTTTTGAGAGCTTTGACATCCTGGATTCCCGAACTTCCTCGGAGGAGCGGCATCCTTACTTGGACCTCCGGATGGTGCGGTTCCTGCTGTCGGTCCCGGCCATTCCCTGGTGCTGCAACAAGTACCTCTCGCGCCGGGCTCTAGCCGGCGCCTTGCCGCGGCAGGTGATCCACCGCCCCAAGGCACCGCTGGCGAAAGATCCGGAGTACGAGCGGGCGCGTCGGTTGGGGATGCCGAAATTCCCTGTCACCGAAGCCTTTTTGTGTTATGCTGTCCCCAAGTTAATTCCAGCGAATCCAGGTAAGAACATCGAGGAGTTCCGTGCGGATATGCGAGGGATCGGCTTGGCTTACTGGTTATCGAGTCTGAAGTCGAAAAAAAGCTAGACAGCAGTGAGCAAACGTGCTATACAGTCGAGAAGAGTTTAAGACTTAAAGAAGGCCTTCTGAAAGAGGAACGGCAGGTCAGATGCAAGCCATTGCAGTAAGATGGAAGGAGACTCCGTGAAACCAACTAAGAACGTAAATGACGCGGCACACACAAATTCGGGGAAAAAGGCATATCAGAAACCGCAACTGGAGGTCTTTGGCAATCTCGGGGATATCACGCAAACGGTCTCGGCTACGGGGACGGGCGACGCCGGTCACCGGAAGAAGCTTACTTATAGTAGCGTCTAACTCGCGCTTCGCCGCCTGTGATCTCTGAACTCTAATGGTGCGCCGAGTCGCCCTGATTAGGACTGCCGGGCTAGACCAGGGTGGGGGCCGCGTGCTGAGCCGAAGTGACCAGGCAGCACTCACACCCTGGAGAATCGCCCAGAGATTTTTGCCAAATGCGGTCGCCGATGTCATTGCGACGGGGCAGAGGGTACAGGTTCAGGCGTGAGTTTGCGTGCTGTGGGACGTGTTAACGCGTCACCGCGACACATTCGTGCGTCTTGGCAATTCCACCCCCGCTGTTGTGGGTGAAGAATCAGCCAATGCGCTTTCCCCGCCGTGAGTGTATCACCACGTAGAGGCAGACGCCATCCCAGCATGTTTAGTTTTTGAGCGAGGTGTCCGCTTGAGGGCGAACGCCATGTGTAGTTGTCGGCATGGTGGGGTTTTCTGGGGGCATTGTGCACTGGTACGGGATTGACGGTTACGGCAAGATGATTCTGGACAAGAGTCGCACCAATGCTTACGCGGACGCGCTGCGCGCCGTCGTGCGCGACGGATCCGTCGTCTTGGACATCGGCACCGGCACGGGGATTCTGGCTTTTCTGGCTTGCCGCTTCGGCGCCCGCAAAGTCTATGCCATCGAACCCGGCGATGTCATCCAGTTGGCGCGGCAGGCGGCCGCGGCCAACGGCTTTGCCGACCGCATCGAGTTTATCCATGAGATGTCAACACGGGTTGACCTGCGCGAAAAAGTCGATGTGATTGTCGCCGAAATACATGGGGTCCTCCCCGCTTTTGAAAAAAGCCTGATGTCGATTATGGATGCGCGGGAGCGGTTTCTGGCGCCCGGCGGCCGCTTGATCCCTCAAAAGGAAACCCTTTGGGCGGCGCTCGTGCATGCCCCCGATGCTTACGCCGATGTGGTTGAGGCGTGGGAAAATAATGGTTACGAGTTTGATTTTCGGGTGATACGAAACGTTGAAGTCAACAATTGGAGAAGGCTTAAGTCTGGCGGGAACCCTCTCGTCTCCGAGCCGCGCTGCTGGGCGACGCTCGATTATCGCACCCTGTCGAACCCGAACATCAGCGGTCGAGTCGCCTGGACCATCGATGGAGTGACCACGGTGCATGGTCTGGTGCTCTGGTTTGATTGCGAACTAACTGACGGTATCGGCTTCTCCAACTCCCCAGCCTCTCCCACAAAGCAAATCTTCGGGCAGGCATTCTTCCCCTGGTCTCGGCCCGTTGAGCTTTCGCCCGGGGATGAAGTCGCGGCTCAATTTCGCGGCGACCTTTCCGGTGAAGACTACGTGTGGTGCTGGAACACCGACATCACCACGGGCGCTGACTCTTCTCGAACCCTTACCTCGTTTCGACAATCGACGTTTCAGGGCGCCCCGCTCTCCCCCGAAAGTCTTCGCAAACGCGCGCAGACGTTCGTGCCGACGCTGAACGAGGACGGATGCATCGATCGTGTGATTCTCCAGCAGATGGCTGACGGACTGCCTCTCGACCAGATCGCCCAAAACGTGGCCACGCAGTTCTCTCGTCGTTTCCCTACCTGGCAGAATGCTCTCGACCGTGTCGCTGACCTTTCCACGAAATACAGCCTATAATCGAACTTTGATTCCCTGGCTTCGCCCCCGCAAGGGGAACCCTATGAGTAGCTGCGGGTGAAACCGACGGACGGTGAGCAGACCAAAAGGTGTGGCGGCGGTCTGTGACCGGCGTCTTCGATTTTGCTTTCAGGTCGGCGCTCATAGAGCGCCGCAGAGCGCCTCTACCGGAATTGATCAGCATACTACTAGCCTAGGAAATCGAGAGCGTCCATCATTCCGGAGAAAAACGAAGCCACTGCCTCAGGCGACGAAGAGCAGCCGACAAGAACAGCCAACTCCACTTGCACGTTAAGCGCAGGGGGCGAAGGAAGTAGTAGAGGAAGCTGAGAGAGGGAGGCAGTTGGACGAATCTGTAGTCAGCTTGACAAGGAACAAAGAACGTTTCCGCCAAGTAACCCAGCCTCTC
>Ga0208692_1001566_pt1 | contig 12531 bp, 9 predicted proteins | sample June2015DPH_20_1_3_FD_184721 | JGI IMG/M metagenome (GOLD analysis project Ga0208692, IMG submission 184721) | Peatland microbial communities from SPRUCE experiment site at the Marcell Experimental Forest, Minnesota, USA - June2015DPH_20_100... | ecosystem: Environmental > Terrestrial > Soil >...
AGGGATCTCATACCTGCAAAAATGCCTTAACCTCTGAGGGCTCCGAGGATAAGCCTGGTTCAGTATAGATCTGGATAGATAGGTACGGTGGGATGACTATTCCCGCCAAAATCCCGTCTCTGCGCGTTGAACGCCCTCCGGCCCCTATTATTGGGAGTGTTCGAGGTTCGTTTGCCGCGCAAACACCCAGCCATCAGGCGCTCTATTGCCCAACAGGAGCGAACTACTATCTGTGCAAGAAGACGGCGTTCAGAAGCGTCCGAACCCGGATCCTACGCCGGAAAAAGAGAGACTCGACAAGGAGGCCATGGAAGACTGTGAATAGCTAAATGAGAAGGGCCCGGGAAGAATCTTCAGGGCTCCGGTGTCTCCCGATCAAGAACGGAAGGGCCCAAACCAAGCTAATCCAGCCGCCGGCTTGCCTGCGCTGACTGTCGATCTGGTCCGCGTTAGATAGTCGTGGAGCCTTAATAAAATTGAGCGAAGCGGCGGGGCATCTCGGTGTCGCTTTTTATGCCCTCGATAAATATCTTCGGGCTGGTCGCTAGGGCGCGATATTCCGGATTGGCGATCTGTTCAACCGCCCGCTTGAAGTTCCCCTCGGTAATGAATTTCTCATCTACAGTCACGCCCTGGTATTGGGAGATGGGCTTCGTGAAAATATACCCGTCGGCGTAGAGTTTTAAGGTAAATGGACTGTACCCTTCCTCGTAGATGCTTCCGGCACCGGCGAGTTCTCCGAATGGGGTGCCAGCCAAGTCAAAGCCCACCGGCCTGAGGCCTGTTTCCTTAGCGAAAAATGCGTCGATTACTCCTCCAGCGGGATAAAGCTCATTTTCATAGCTCTTGTCGGACCAGGGAGCGTGGAGGTAGATTGTGAAGACTTTGTCGCCGAGTTTTTGGTATACGAGGTTCCCCATGCGGTTCTCGACGAAGCGCACGAATTTGCCCTGGGCATAGACTGGTTGTTTGTAGCGGGTGAAGGCGTGATGTATCCCCGAGTAGATGAGGGCCTTTTGACCTCTATTGACAAATTCCCGGATGATTGTCTCAGCCATGACCGTGTCGGGATCGCCTTCCGGAAACACTTTTTTCATAAGCTCGGGGTGTTTCTTATCGTCATCGGATTTGATGAAGCTCCAGTCGGTGGTGGCGTTGAGATTGACGACATGGAAGTGCAGGGCGCCCTGAGGAAGCTTGTGGTTCACCTCCCACGCCGCGCGGTATATATCCATGTATTCTTTGTAGCCCCAATAACTAGCGAAGTCGAACATGATCTCCCGGGCAGCCTGTTCATCATACACCGGGGCATTGATCAGCTTGTCCACACGGTCCTGGTCCTGGTGAATGCCGAACTCGATTCCCAGATTATAAATTCCGGCTTTGTAAAGGAGGGGTATCATTCTCTGGATGAGAAGGACATCGTGCTGGATGCGATGATACTCGCCTACGAAGACGATCTGATGATCCTTGAACTTAGCAAGAATGTAATCCTCCGGTGTCTTGTAGTTTTGTTTTAGATAGGAGAGCAGGTCCCCCGCCAATTTTTGATCGAGGATCGGAAGTGGGAGCTTTTTGACTTCGGGTTTCTGGCCCAAGGCAAGAAGAGACGCCACGCAGATGAACACGGTGACCGATAGACAACCCAGCAACCGATTTGTAAAACGCATGCCTCACCTCCTAAGAAGAAAACTTGGCCTATCCACCATTGGTTACGAAATAGACCTCGAGAATGTTCCGAAAAAATTTCCTTTTGGATTGCGCAGGCCCGATCAGGAACTTGGCCGATTTTAAATACTCGAGGATTTCCCGTTTGATGATCGTTCTCAGCATGCCGGTTCTCCGGGTAAGGGCCATATCTTCAGCGGCTCGGACTTCATGTAGTCGATGTAGATCTTGACCAGGTCCTCGTACTGGAGCTCTTCGCGCGTCCGCTCCATGACCAGCCGGCCTTCCTTCATGATCCCGACCCGGTCGCCGATCTCCTTCGCCCGGAAGATGTCGTGGGTCGACATCAGGATGGCCTTGCCTTCCTTTTTGAGCTCGTTCAGGATCTCCAGGAACTCCTCGGCCGCCTTCGGGTCGAGGCCCGAGGTCGGCTCGTCGAGCAGGATCCCCGGCGCGTCCTTGATCACGGCGATCGAGATCCCGAGCTTCTGCCGCATGCCCTTGGAGAAGTTCTTGACCCGCTGTTCGAAGGCCTTCTCCTGGAGCGAGACCCGGCGCATGACCTGGTAGTAGTCGTTCTTGGCCAGGTTCGTCTTGCCGCCGAGCTTGGCGAAGAAGTCGAGGTTCTGGCGGGCCGTGAAGTTGCCGTAGAGCATGACGTTCTCCGAGACGAAGGAGACGTACTTCTTGGCCTCGAGCGGGTCCTTGGTGACGTCGATGCCGTTGACGTAGCAGGTCCCGGTCGTCGGCGGGATGAAGTTGAGGAAGAGGTTGATCGTCGTCGTCTTCCCCGCGCCGTTGGCCCCGAGCAGGCAGTAGACTTCACCCGGATAGATATTCAGGTTCAGGTGGTCTACCGCCAGGACGCCGTCCTCGTAGCGTTTGGACAGATCGTCCGTCTTCAGGATGGGTTGCTGTTTTGCCATGTTACCTCCTCATTATGGTATGGCTTCTTAATTTTTATCCGTATGTTCATCGGACGTCATAGGTTTGGAATTTATAGACAACAAAAGCGAAGAGGAAAAGGTTGTAAAGGACCAATAGGCCAATGTACGGCGAAGCGTCTTTGAGGCGTTTGCCGGACTTGGGATTCTTATCCTCGAACTTGGGGATGGCGTTGAAATCAAGCGGCTTGTCGGAGATCGTATCGCTAAATAAATAAAAGAATGATCCTTTTTCGAGCACGCTTCTCTCATTTTTAACATAAGATAGAAAATCATTTTCATATCTTCGGATCTGCGTCCAGAGGTTCTCGAAATGTATCAGCCCCGTCCCCGACACGGATGATGACGAGTATTCGAAGAGTGACGCCGGAGAGAGGAAATTGACCCTTCTGGTAGTTTCGACAGCTGAGATCTTCTTCCTCAAATAATAATCCAAGGTGTCCTGATGGGCCTTGTCGTATGCGAATAGCATCTTCAAGAACAACTCGTTGTGGCGATACTTCTCGAAATTTGTGCGGGACCAGTCGGCCGGCAACTGTTTTGTTAACCTGTCCTCCGTTTCAAAAGAGGCTTTTTGCGCCAGTTGCTGGATTTCCTCCCCAGTTGGGACGTCAAAGCGTTTTAATGTCAAGAGCATTCCCGTTGTTTTAGGGAAAACGATCACCAGAAACACCCAAATCAGAAGACAAAGGACCAAGCTGTTCTTGCTCCTGTGGCTTAAAACCGAACACAATATTCCCAAGAGGATGAAGACAGAAAGATAGATCATGGAGACCAGGAAAAAGAGCGAGAGGCTTGAAATCAAGGAAGAAGAGAATGGAACGGCGGACAACACGTTGAGGAGGATGAGGCTCAAAATGAGCCCGATAAGAAGCGAGATGCCGACGGTGAAAAGGGCGCTGAGATACTTGGCCAGAATAAAATAAGCCCTTTTCGTAGGGTTTGAATAAATAAGGCCCAAAGTCCCCTTTTCTTTTTCGGCCGTCACGGCACCAAAGGCCAGGATCAGGGCGAAGAAGCTCAGAAGGACTTGGACGATGAACGTCAGGTCGGGTGAATACGTAAAAACATCGGCAGGATTCTCTTTCTTGCTGATGGACCTATAATGCTGTGCGCCGGAAACTTCCTCTTTCGGACTCAAGAGTTGGAGGGAATAATTGTATGGCTCATAAAGGAATCCCTGCGGAATGTTCTCTTCGTAGGCTTCCGAAATGAACAATTCAGGCTTTGGTTTCAAAAGAAAGGACTGCATGGAAGAGCCAAGGCTTCCCACGGGTGATTTGGCGAATTGCTGAAGATTGCGGTCGTTCTGGGCCATGGCCTTCGAATAGGTGTCTTGCGATTGTTGGAAGTGATCGGTAAAAACCAGGGAAAAAACGCAGACCGCGCTCAAGATCAAAACGAGGCTGATAAAGAATCGTGAGGTGAGGATATCCTCGACTAGCTGTCTTCTTAATAGTATCTTCAACATCTCTAATCGATCCGTCTTGGGTCATAGATGGAGAAAGAAAAATAGGTCAGGACAAAAAACAGTAGATTATAAAAAACCATAATGACGATGTTCAGTAAATTACCCTGCAATCCCTCGGTCATGCCGAGCTCCGGAGACTTGAACGCCGGCAAATCCTCCAAATTGAGAAAAGTCAGTTTTGGCCTATAATTCAAGGCTTCGTCGTAGTATTTCCCTTGATACATGGCGCTCCTGGCTTTACCTTTGAGGAGCTCTGTTGAATCGTCGGTTATTTTTTTGATCAGCGCCTTCTCATAGGGAGTCTGTTCTTCCGGCCCCGGATAGGTGAACCTCAGGCCAAAAGCGCCTTTCTCGTCCAGATAGCGCATGTACTCATGCCAATACAGGGCGACATGACGGAGATAGCGGCCTAGTGAATCTTCACCCGTGTCGGCCATCAGTTCAGCGATTCTGCTGAAATTTGTAGAAGGGATAAGAGCCAGGAGCCTGTGTGTTCCATTCCTGATACGCTCTTCGATATTCAGATCCTTGTTCTTCAAGTCATAGACTTTTTGCGTATATTCCTTTTCTATCGGGGTTCTAATAGATCTCCATAGGATTTCGTTCTCCAAGAGTTCTGGAGAGCTGATCCGGTTGAGGATGATCCCGCCGTAGAGCCGCATGTTGGTGAAGTCGTTCGGGATGCGCCACTGTTTTTTAAAGGGAGTTTTTCGATAGGCCTCGTCCTCTCTTTTATCTTCTTCGTTGGTCACAGTTTCAAGGTTGTTTTCAACGTTTTTCGTTTGTTCAATGATGGCGTTGGCCGAATAGCTCTTGACGGCCTGGGGAATAAGAAAGGTTAAGACAAGATAAAAGCCCAGGAGCAGAAGCAGGCTGGAAAACGAAGTCTTTGTCCTTGAGGAAACAAAAATGCCCAGGAGCAAAATACAAGAGAGATAAAGCAGAGAGACGGAGAAGAGCAGTCCCATCGATAGGAAAAAATGAGTGTCCAGCTCGACACTCTTGGAGAAGAGGACAAAAAGCGTTCCGAGAATGAAGCAAAATGCCAACGGTACAGCGATGGACACCAACGCTCCCAAATACTTGCCGAGAAGGACTTTATAGCGGGGCACCGAGTTTGAAAGTGCCAGGGAAAGCAGCCCGGATTCTTTTTCGCCGGAGATGCTGTCATAAGCTAGGAAGATGGCCAGGATCGTGAATATGATCACGATGAGGGAGGAGAAGTCGAAAATGGAAAAGATGGCCGCGAACTCATTTTTCGTGACGCCGCCCTGGAGTGAGGTCGGTATGTCCATCGGGGCATTCGGGATTTCGGCGTAGCTCCCGACCTTTCGTTCGATCCCCGCAACAAAAATACTCAGGGGGGACGGCTTCCGATAGAGTTTTATCTTTAGGCAGGAATATACCGGGATTCTGGTCAATTCTTCTTTGGCCGAAACGACGCCCTTATCGTAGTTCCTCAGCCGGTCCTTGTAGTCCTGGGTCAGAATTGAAGTGCTGGCGAGAGAGACCACGATGGCTACGAGGACACAGGCGATGAACTTGAAGGAGAGGATGTTATCCAGGAATTCCCGCTTGATGATCGTTTTGATCAACTTCTATCCCCTCTACTTTCCCGTTATTAATCTGGCCTACGTCTTCATGTCTCAGGCATGAATAAAGCCGCTAAACGGGATATATGGCTGCTATGAACGGTTTTATATATGTACATATGTATGCACATATAAGCGCCTAGCGCACGTCGTATCTGATAAACGAATAGTACGCCGCGGCGAAGAAGATCAGGTTGAAGAGGACGAGCAGGATGATGTCCGGCGCCGTGCTTTTCAGGGTTTCATCGAACGCCGGGAATTGGTAACGGAACTTCGGGATCTCGTTCTTGCCCTCCGGCGACGAACTCCCGCCCATAGACCGGTTGGTATGGCCGTCCTCGGACGTGAACGTGTCCTGGAACGAATACCTGAAGACGGCCTGGTAGAGCAGGATGTAGTGGGCCTTGAGGCTCCGCGAAAAGTTCTCCAGGTCGGCGATCCCGGTGTGGCAGATATTCAGGGCGGCCTGCGTATAAGACGAGGCCGGCGACAGCCGGGCGATGTTGAGGCTCAGGGCCCGGCGGGCGCTCTTCTTCTGCTCGTATTCAGCGTCGAACTTCTGCAGGGTTTGGTCGAGCCGCTCCTCGAACTCTTTGGCCACAGACCCGCGGGCCTTGGTGTAGGCGTCCCAGTCCCATTTCCCCTGTCCGTTGTTGGGCAGGTATTTCTCCATCAAGGGGGCCAGCGCCTTGCCCTTCTCCTTTTCGATCTGGTTTCGGACCTGGGCCCGGTTGGCCTTCATGACCTCCTCGCTCGGGATGCGGCGGATGAGGCCGGCCAGCGGTTCGCTCGTCTTGGGGATGACGAAGGTCAGGAAGATCCAGACGAAGAAGCTCGCGAGGAGCGCCAGGCTCGTCCGATGGGTCAGGGTCGAGATGAGCAGGCCCAGGGAGAAGAGGGCCGCGAGATAGAGCATGGAGAGGAGGATCAGGGACAGGACCCGGCCCAGGTTGCCGGCGGCGAAGAGCGGGAACCCCTCGAAGAGGAGGAGCAGCACGCCGATGAGCGTGCTGACGGCAAAGGGGATCATGAGCACGCTGAACCCGCCCAGGAACTTGGCCCCGATCACGGTGCTCCGCCGGGCGGGGTTCGAGAGAACGAGCTTGAGGGTCCCGGCCTCCTTCTCTCCGCTGGCCATCGTCCCGGCGTAGAGGATGGCGAAGAGGCCGAGCAGGAAGCTCACGATGACGACGAAGTCGAGCTTGCCGTTGATCTGGCTCAGGACCTCGTTCTGGGCCTGGAGTCCCTTGGCGTCCGTCTCGTATTTGCTGAAGGCGACCTTGCCGGGCAGGACGCTCTCGAGCCCGATGCCGAAGGTGGCGAGGGCGCTCGGCTCACGGTAGACGGTCGTGGAATTCCTGGCCTCCTTCTGGGAGGCGTCGTATTCATGAAAGACGCTCTGGTAACTCGAATAATTCAGGAGCAGGCTGGCCGGGATGAGGACGAGACAGAGGAGCGAGACGATCAGGAACTTGGGGCTGAGGATCTGGTCCAGGAGCTCTTTTTTGAAGATCGTTCCGAACATGGTCAAGCCTCCTGGCGCATTATCGCCGCGTCAGTTTGATCCCGAAGACGACGATCCCGACGAGGAGCCCGACAAGGAGCAGGATGAGGACGGTGATGCCGAGCACGTTCGTTTTCGAGGTGATGTGGATGCGGACGATCTTGTCCTCGGACTCGACGCGGCGGTTTTCGGCCGTCGAGTCCGTCCGGATCTTGGGCTCGTAGTCGCCGACCGAGACATCCGTCGGGGGGATGAACTTGATATTGACGACCTGGTCCTTATCCTGTTCCAGCGTCGCGATCAGGTCGGGGCTGATCTCGACTCGCCAGTTCAGCGGCAGGTCGCAGAACACCCTGATATTATTGAGTTTCCGGGTGCCGGTGTTCTTGATCGTGACGTCCATGCCGACGGTCTCCCCGACTTTGATCTCGTGGTAGAGGTTCACGGCCTGGACTTCAACCTTGGGCACGCCGCGCGGGATGAGCTCGAGCTTGACGGACCCCGCCTTCATGACGTCGATGTCCTTGAGCTCGATCGCGGCGCCCGGGTTGGCCTTTTCGATCTCGCGGAGCTTCGCCGTCTGGTCGTTGTCCATGGCCAGGACGAAGAACTCCATCGGTTTGTCGAGAACGACCTGGCTGTCCGGGTTCTTGGGGAGGTAGAGCTTGAGCTGAAGCTTGAGGCTCGTGATGCCCTCGCTGAACTTGATCTGCGAGAGGCGGGCCGAGGTCGTCGGGTCGGAGAACTCGTAGGTGATCTGCTGGGGCAGGTCCGCCACTTCGAGCTTGAAGACGTTGGCCTCGCCGCTGAACTTCTCGAGCGACAGGTCGTAGGTCGCTGTCCCCTCGAGGTCGGCCTCCTGCGAGAACTGGGCCGAGTTGACGGTCACGATATTGGCGCTGATGCCCTTCTGGAGGAAGACCGAGGTCTTTTCCTGTTTCCCGGAGTATGAAACGCTGACCTCCAGGTTCTCGACGTCCTTGAGGAGCTGGAAGGTCACCTCCCTCTCCGACTCGATGGGCAGCGATTTGACGACCTTTTCGTACGGGTCGGAGATGATCTTCCCGTCGGAAAGGAGTGACACGTAGACGTCCTTGATCTCTTTCATGAAATCCAGAGGGAAGAGATCTTCGGCGCTGATCTTGAGGTTGGCCAGCTCCTTGAGCTCCTTGGACGCGTAGCGGAGGGAGACGCGGACGAACTTCTTGCCGCTCCGGTCCTGGAACTTGACCGCGCTCGCGACCGAGATCCGGGCCTCGCTGCCCATAAAGTTGATCAGGGCCTGCTGGTAATCGACCTGGGCCTGAAGGTAGGCGGTTTGCCTCTCGGCGAAGTCCGCCTCGGAGGCGAGGCCGTCCTCCTTGAGCTTGAGGTACCTCTGGAAATCGGCCTTCTTCAGATCGAGCGCGAGCTGGGCGCTTTTCAGCCGGAGGAGCTTCATGCTTTGGGATTCCTGGGTCTGGGCGGCCAGCGTCCAGGCCACAATGAGGACCGCGACCAGGATGGCGAGGATTTTGATGATCTTCATGCGTATTCCTCCAAAGGTGTCACTTCCATATTTGCAAGTCCGGTGCCAACCGCTGGCCGGGGCGCCCATTTTTAGTTGGACTCTCAGCGGACGGGTCCGCTTCCTGCAACCCGTAAAATAAGTTAACAAGGGGCCGGCCCCTGACGGGGGCAGTCCCCCTCCTGCCGCCCTGTCCCAAAACGGCCCGATTTTTGCAGTTAGTAGGCCCGGTGGCATGCTCAATGACCGGAAAAACGGGAGACAGGACGGCCACGGTTGTTACCGGAGTTACCCAAGCATGGGAAAAATGTTACCCAAATTACCCATCCGGGCACCTTTTACAATTCCCGTGGTTTGCGGTATCCTTATACCCTCGAACGGCATCCCGATCCGAGAAGGCATGAATCCGTGAGCCCGATTTTCCGTCCTTCGAAGGCCAAGCCGGCGCGCGGGAAGGTCGCCGAGGGCGAGACGCGCCTGATCTTCCGGGAGTTCGCCGAGAGCCTGAACCTCATCGAGGACTTCGACCAGATCGCCCTCAACTTCCTGGGCACGATCAGGGAAGCGATTTCCGTCGAGGTCCTGGCCTTCTTCATCTACGACAACGAGCTGGCCCAGTTCCGGATCTCCGCGGCGACCGGCATCGAGGAGACCCGGCTCAAGAGCCTGGCCTTCTCGCCCCAGGACCACCTGGCCAAGTGGCTCAAGATCAACAAGACCTACCTCCAGGTCCGGAGCCAGCCAGGTGTCTTTGGTTTCCTGACCGAGAGAGAACGGGACATCTTCCGGACGTTCGGCTTCGAGCTCTGCTATCCGCTCCAGTCGATGAACCGTCTGATCGGCATCCTCTGTGTCGGCCCGAAAGCGCCCCCGGGAGAGTTTTCCAGGCCGGAGATGGCCTTCATCGAATCGCTGACGCCCCAGGCCGGCATCGCCCTGGAAAATGCCTTGCTCTACAAGGAGCAGCGGGAGAGGTTCCGGCGGATGATCCGGGCCGACCGGCTGGCCACGATCGGCGAGCTCGCCGCGGGCGCCGCCCACGAGATCCGGAACCCGCTGACGGCCATCAAATCCTCCCTCCAGTACCTGGAGAGCCGCTTCCAGGATGAGAAGGAGAAAAAGCTCCTCGCGATCGCCCTCCAGGAGACCGACCGGATCGACGAGATCCTGGCCGCCCTCCTCTCGTTCTCGCGGCCGTCAGAGATCAAAAAAGAACAGGTGGACCTCGCCGTGACCCTGGAGGAAAGCCTGGCCCTGATCTCCTTCCAGGCCCGCTCCGCCGGCGTCGAGGTGGAGACGAAGTTCCCTGCCGGGCCGGTCTTCCTCAACGGGGACAAGTCCCAGGTCAAGCAGCTCTTCCTCAATATCCTCCTCAATGCCATCCAGGCCATGGAAGGAGGGGGAAAGCTCACCTGCGAGGTCCTGCCCCTGGCCAACGGGAAGATCCTGACCCGGATCATCGATACAGGCGAGGGGATCGCCGAGGAGAACATGGACAAGATCTATGACCCCTTTTTCACGACGAAAAAGGGCGGGACGGGGCTGGGCCTTTCGATCTGCTACAGCATCGTCAAGTCGCACCAGGGGGAGATCGAAGTGAGGAGCCGCGCCGGTGAAGGGACGACCGTCCTCGTGACGCTCCCCGCGGCCTGAGAATGGGAGGCCCCGCATGAAGCCCCGGATCCTGATCATCGACGACGAGAAGAACATCCGCGACGTCTTTTCCCTGCTCCTCGAGGACCACGGCTACGAGGTCGGGACGGCGGAAACAGGAGAAGCCGGACTCGAAAAGGCCCGGCTCCTCGAGCCCGACGTCGTCCTGCTCGACATGAACCTCCCCGATCTCACCGGGCTCGACGTCCTGGCCCGCCTCAAGGCGGAGCATCCCGGGACGGGGATCATCATCATCACGGCCTACGGGACGATCCGGAGCGCTGTCGAGGCCACCAAGCTCGGCGCCTACGCCTACCTCGAAAAGCCGGTGGACAACGAGGAGATGCTGCTGGCCGTGGCCCGGATCCTCGAGGTCAAGACCCTCCGGAAGGAAGTCGAGAGCCTGCGGTCGGAGCTCGTTTCGCGCTACCGGTTCTCGAACATCATCGGGACAAGCGGCCGGATGAACTCGGTCTTCCAGCTCATGGAGAAGATCGCCCGTGTCGACGGGACGGTCCTTGTCACGGGAGAGAGCGGGACCGGCAAGGAGCTCGTCGCCCGGGCCATCCATTTTGCCAGCCCCCGCAAGGACGGCCCGTTCGTCGTGGTCAACTGCGGGGCCATCCCCCGGGACCTCATCGAGAGCGAGTTCTTCGGCCACGTCAAAGGGGCCTTCACGGACGCCCGGACCGAAAAGACGGGCACGTTCGAGCTGGCCCACGAGGGGACGATCTTCCTCGACGAGGTCGGGGAGCTCTCCCAGGACGCCCAGGTCAAGCTCCTCCGGGCCCTGGGCGAGAGGGAGATCGTCAAGGTCGGGGGGACAGTGACGATCCCGGTCGACGTCCGGGTCATCGCGGCCACGAACAAAAACCTTGAAGAACAGGTCCGGAAGGGCGCCTTCCGGGAGGACCTGTATTTCCGGCTGGCCGTCCTCTCGCTCGAGCTCCCGCCGCTCCGGGAGAGGGCGGAGGACATCCCGCTCCTGGCCGAACACTTCGTCCGGAAATACGCCGGGGAGCTGGGGAAAGAGGCCAGCGGGGTGACGGACGCGGCGATGGCCCGCCTCGCCGCGTATCCCTGGCCCGGGAACGTCCGCGAGCTCGAGAACGTGGTCTACGAGGCCATGGTCATGGCTGAGGGCCCATGGGTGGACGAGCGGGCGCTGCCCTTGCGGCTCCGCTCTCTGGTGACGGAGGCGGACAGGGGCGATCCTTCGGCCCGGCCGCCCCAGGCGCTCCGGGATGCCGTCCAGGGCGTCACCGAGCGGACGGAGAAGGAGCTCATCCTCGACGCCCTGCGGCAGACCGGGGGGAACCGGACCCGGGCGGCCCGGCTCCTCGGGGTGAGCCGGAAGACCCTGTTCAACAAAATGACCCTCCTCGGGACCCGCTGGCCCGAATGAAAGCGGAACGAAAGCCGTGAGAATACGTATATATCCTAGAGGGCGTCCTTTTGCGCCCCTTTTCGGATCCGATAGACTGGCATTCTGTCGATAAAACATCGCTTTGGAGGAATGACATGAACAAGCGGACGTTCGGCGCCATGGTTCTCAGCCTGGCCATCCTCGGCCTTTCCTCGTCCGGACAGGAGAGCAAGGAGCTGCCCCTGACCCTTGAGGATTCTATCGTCAAGGCCCTGAAGAACAACCTCGACGTAGCCGCCGAGGTCATCAGCCCCGAGCTGGCCGGAGCAACGCTCTCCCAGGCCAAGCAAATTTACATGCCGACGCTCCAGTTCGGTTTCACGGGCAACCGCTATGAAGCGCCGGCGACCTGGTCCCTCCAGAACTCGGGCTCGTATGTCCAGGACTACACGGATTCCAACGTCTCCCTCGTCCAGCAGATCCCGTTCGGCGGCTCCCTTTCCGCGGGCATGGACTACAACTGGACCAGAAATAACCAGCTCTTCCAAAACTACAATCCTATATATCAGAGCGGGCTGACCTTTGTCCTGACCCAGCCGCTTCTCCGGAACTTCGGCTGGAAGGTCAGCCGCAAGCAGATCATCGTGGCCCAGAATTCCCTCGACATTTCGCGCAGCCAGTTCAAGACGACCCTGATCACTACCGTCTACAACGTCGAGGCGGCTTACTGGAACCTTGTTTATTCTATTGAGAACCTGAAGGCCCTCCGCCAGTCGCTCGATCTCGGGCGGGACCTCCTGGCCAAGACGAAAAAGGAGGTCGAGGT
>Ga0208692_1001570_pt1 | contig 12514 bp, 9 predicted proteins | sample June2015DPH_20_1_3_FD_184721 | JGI IMG/M metagenome (GOLD analysis project Ga0208692, IMG submission 184721) | Peatland microbial communities from SPRUCE experiment site at the Marcell Experimental Forest, Minnesota, USA - June2015DPH_20_100... | ecosystem: Environmental > Terrestrial > Soil >...
GGGGCGTCGTTCGTCCCGTCTCCGGTCATCGCGACAATTTTCCCCTGCTTTTGTTCGGCTTCCACGATCTTTATTTTGTCCTCTGGTTTGCTCTGGGCAACGTAGTCGTCGACGCCCGCTTCAGCCGCGATTGTCGCTGCGGTGAGCCGGTTATCACCGGTGACCATAATAGTTTTAATGCCCATTTCCCTTAGCTCTTGTAACCGCTCGCGCATGCCCGGCTTAACCGTGTCTTTGAGATGAATGACTCCTATCGGCTCTCTGTCCACGGATACGACGAGTGGCGTCGCTCCGCGCTGCGCGATTCCGTCGATAACTTCTCTAAACCCTTGTGGGACGTAGCGCACATAGTCGCTCATGACATCGAAGGCACCCTTCCGCACCTCCCTGCCGTCAGCCAGATCAACCCCACTCATCTTTGTCGATGCCGAGAACTCGATGACGTTTTTGACGTCAGGGCGTGTCAAGTCGGGAATCAGTTTTTGCGCGAGGGCGACGATGGATCTGCCCTCTGGGGTCTCGTCGCAGACCGACGAGAGATACGATGCGCGCGTGACGTCAGCCTCCGTTTTATCGCCTAACGGGATGAACTCCTCTGCCAGTCGGTTCCCAATGGTGATGGTGCCTGTTTTGTCGAGTATGATGGTGTTCACATCACCTGCAGCTTCAACGGCTCTCCCGGAAGTGGCGATGACGTTGAACTGCGTTACCCTGTCCATCCCGGCGATGCCGATTGCCGGCAATAGCCCACCAATGGTCGTCGGGGCAAGACATGCGAGCAGCCCGTATAACACCGTGATGTCGCTTGTGACGCCCAAGAAGCTGCCTAGGGTGTTGAAGGTGATGATGATGACCGTGAGTATCCACGTGAAACCTGCGAGGACGGTAGTCAGGGCGAGTTCGTTGGGCGTCTTTTGTCTTGTCGCCCCTTCGACCAGCGCGATCATCTTGTCCAGGAAAGACTCGCCCGGATTTGCTGTGATCTCTATTAACAGCTCATCGCTCAGAAGCGTCGTGCCGCCGGTCACCGAGGTAAAGTCGCCACCACTCTCTCGTATCACCGGCGCTGATTCGCCGGTTATCGCCGACTCATCGACGGAGCCACTGCCTTTGATCACGTCTCCGTCATTGGGGATCGTGTCGCCTGCCCGAACAATGACCCTGTCACCTTTCACCAGTTCGGATGAATCCACCTCAGTTATCGTACCATCATCGGCTATTTTTTGGGCACGCACCTCTTTCCTCGTCTTTCTGAGGCTTTCTGCTTGAGCTCTGCCCCTCCCCTCTGAAAGCGCTTCTGCGAACGTAGAAAACCACACGGTAAGCAGCAAGAGTATTGATATTTCCGTGTTGAACAGAGCAACGCTCGATCCGAAAATCCAGGCGCCGATAGCTAGGATGAGCGCGAAGAAGAAGCTGACCTCGACGACGAACATGACGGGGTTGCCGATCACGTGTCGAGGGCTCAGTTTCTTAATCGAGTCAGCAAAAGCGTCGACCAGAATTTTTCTGCTGTAAACTCCGTTGCTCATTGTGCCTCCTAGATAGTGGCAAGCGCCTGTCCGAGGGATCCAAAGATGAGGAGCGGGAAGAACGTCAGAAGGTTAAGGATGACGACGACCCCGATGAAGACGGCCCCGAAAATCCACGTATCGGTTCGCATAGTGCCAATATCGAAGGGCACTATTTTCTTGTGCAAGAAAACCTCAGCGACGAACAACATGAGGGTGAACGTGCCATAGCGCCCCACCGCGAACACGAGGGCCATTGAATAATTCAGGAAGGGCGATACCGAAAGTCCCGCAAATGCCGACCCGTTGTTTGCAGCCGCTGAGAGGTACGCGTACGCAAGCTCGGCAAAGCCCTGAAATCCTGGGTTTAAGGTCTGACTCGCCGCAAAAAGGACGCCGAGCGTCGTGAACGTAAATACGAGGAAAGGGTGAATCAAGAAGGAAAACACCGTCAATTTCGTCTCATACCCTTCGATTTTCCGCCCCAGGTATTGCGGCGTTCTCCCCACCATCAGGCCCACGATGAATACCGAGAGTATGACGAAGATTAAGATGTTGATCATTCCGCACCCAACGCCCCCAAATACGCAATTCAACATCATCATCGCCTGTAGAGAGGTCGCGCCCCACGGGCCCCAGCTGTCATGCATGCTGGTCACCGCTCCGACCGCACCAGCGGTCGTCCACGCCCCGAACTGAGCGGAGCTGACGTCACCGAACCGTACCTCTTTCCCCTCCATATTTCCCGCAGATTGGTTCACGGCGAGGCCTGAGAGCGCGGGGTTTGATGACTCGGATATCATGTTAATGACAAGAGCTGCGCTGAGTATGACTAACACTGCGCAGATCAAGACCCACCCCTCCTTGGTATTTCCCACCATCGTGCCGTATGCGTAGATAAATCCTGACGCTATCAAGATCATGAGGAGGATTTCCACCGCATTGGTTGCCGGGGTTGGGTTCTCATAGGGGTTAGCGGAGTTTTGTCCGTAGTACCCGCCTCCGTTTGAGCCGAGCATCTTTACCGACTCCATTGAAGCGACAGGCCCTAGGTACAGCGTCGCGGTTTGGTTCTCAATCGTGGTGTAATGAACGGGCCCGCTCAACGTCTGGGGAATGCCCTGGGCGACAAAAAAAAGTGAAAGGATGAGGCAAAGGGGCACGAGTATCCGGGTTATGGATCGCACAAAGTCGAAGTAGAAGTTGCCCACGTGTTCGATCTTCCTGAATCCGGCCCGTGGCTCTTTGCTCGAAAACCCCCTGATGACCGCCACTCCGATGGCCATTCCCGTGGCTGCGGAGGTGAACTGGAGAAACGTGAGCATCAGCTGGCTGAGGTACGATGCCTGTGTCTCGCCTGCGTAAAACTGCCAGTTCGTATTCGTGATGAAGCTCGTGGCGGTATTCACTGCCAGATCAAGACTCATGCCGGGCGCTTGGTTAGGGTTCAGGGGGAGGGACCCTTGGAATAGGAGAATGAAAAAAACGGGTACCCACATGCACGCGTTGACCAACAGGAGATTGCCGATGTAACGTTTGGCGCTCATCCCCTCATTCGGGTTGACGCCGAGTGCCCGAAACAGAAGGCGCTCGACAGGTCCAAAAAACGCATCGAATCTGCTCCGCTCTTTGTAATAAGTCTGGACAATGTATCGGCCCATAGGGCGGATCAAGAGCAGCTGGACGACGATGATGACTACAACCGCGATGATTGCCGTCAGATCCACTTTATACCCCCGATTCTTTGCATATATCTTTTCTGATGCAGCTGCAGGTCAGGGATGCCCGTGATCTGACCATACCCGTGGCATGCGGTGGCCGCAGTTGTAGTGGCAGCGTGTAGACAGGACGTAAACGCTAACCCGTCCCTGATGCGCCCATTCTATATGAAACTTACCTACGAAAAATGGATTTATCTGCGCGTTTTCCGGCAATCTCGCTGTTCTGGTCTGCAACTAGTAATCTAAAACGGGCGAGGGCTGCAAGCGCCGTTATACTTCGTGGGAAGTGTATATATAGCTGCTTTGAAAAGTTAGGAGCAAAAACGAAGGGGCTCCTAAGAAATGTACGGACGCATATTGTTACCGGTATCAAACCCGCGAAATGCTGAATACACGCTTAAGGCAGCCTTACAGTTGCTCGATCCTGATGGCACAATCGTCTTATTAAGTGTGGTCGGAACGCGCGAGGATTATCCCGATCGTGCTGAGAGCTATCGGAAAAAGACTAATCTCGTGACGCGGCTGATGAAATCAGTAGCACCTGACAGAGCCGAGGTCGTGCCCGAAATTATGCTCTCATCATCGATTCGCGATACGATCCTTAGTCAGATAGCCACGCACAACATCGACCTAGCGATTCTAGGCTACAGCTTGCAATCAACCCTGTATAAGATCAGGTACGGCGACGTCATTTACCCACTGATGAAAGATGCGCCCTGTGATGTGATCCTGTCTAACTTGAAATACGAGAGCACTTTTGAGCGAATACTCGTCCCATCGGCGGGGTACAAACACTCTATACAAGCGGTCCAGGTGGCACGGGCCCTTGCCGAGAATGCGCAGGGTCGCATTACCCTCCTTCACATCGCAGAGCCCAACGAAAGCGATACGCAGGCCGATTTGCAGCTGCTCGCTTCCACGTACGATAACGTAGACATCAGCATCTTCTCTGGCCCTGTTGTTGAACAGATCACTACAGTCTCTAAAGATTACGATCTCATCATCATGGGGGCTTCAGAGCGGTCTCGGGGAGCAAGCGCGATTTTCGGGACGGTAGTGGACAAAGTTATCGAACAGACAGACAGAAATATCTTCGTCGTGCGTGCGTAGGGTCACGTGGCGGTCGAGTTTGTGGCCGTTGCATTCGAGGCCAGTGCGTTGAGCGCCGTCGCGTTCGCCTCTGCAGCGTTCAGCGTCGCAGGGGTCAATAAACTATCTAATGCGAGATTGAGCTGTAACACGTTCACGCGCGGCTCTCCAAAGACCCCGGCAACAGGATTCTCGGTATACTGGTTGACGAGTCTCGTGAGTACATCCTGGGATATGCCGGTTAGGTTTGATATACGCGGAATTTGGAGAAGGGCGCTCTCAGGTGCGATGTTAGGATCAGCTCCGGATCCCGATTGTGTCACTAGGTCGATCGGTACGAGACTAATGGATGGATTGAGGCTCTTTTGATACGCGACCTGCTGACTCACGTTCGCGATGAGGGCAGGATTGTTTGGTCCCCAATTGGACACCCCGGATGGTCTCGATTGAAAGTGCATCGGATCGCTAAAGGGCTGTCCGACTAAGGCCGAGCCCACAACTGTGCCGTTTTGCGTGAGTAAGCTTCCTTCGGCAGCCGGCTTGTCAGCTATCTGTGCGATCCCCACCAGTAAGAGCGGAAAAACCAAGCCGCATAATACTAAAAAGACCACAGTCGTCTTTAATGCTGCAAACAGGTCACTTTTTAGCATTGATGCCGCATTGAAACGTATTCGCTTAAATATCTTGCGCGCCGTGCGCGTGGTTCGCGCTCGTTTGAATGCGCCACAATCTTTTTTTCGCAATGAGAGAATAGGGGGTAGCTAATCTCGGCAGCGGTTTTACATTTAAGATCCATACCCTATGAAGTGCGATTAGCTGCAAGTGCAGATTGGTCTATATGAGGACGTTAATAGCAGCACACACCTATGTCACTCAATAAGCGGCTGGACGATTGATAGTTGTTGCCTTCAAAGACGATTCGTTGACTGAGCAAGCCATATATTGAGCAATTGTTAAAGGACTACGAAAGGGAGGGGCTCATGGAAGATGACGATGCTTCTGCAACTGGAACACCCAGTCGTCCAGACAACGTTGGAACGTATCTTATCCACCGACTGCAATCATTGGGTGTGTCGCACGTCTTCGGAGTGCCGGGGGATTACGTGCTGGGCTTCTTCAAGCAGCTCAACGATAGCGAACTCAACCTTGTCACGACGTGCGATGAACTCAACGCGGGCTACGCGGCCGACGCTTATGCACGCATCCGGGGAATAGGCGCCGTATGCGTTACCTATTCTGTTGGCGGTCTAAAGGTCGTGAATGCCACAGCGCAGGCGTATGCGGAAAAATCTCCGCTTGTGGTCATCGCCGGAGCTCCTGGAATCAAAGAACGGATCGGCAACCCGCTCCTCCACCACAAAGTACGGACCTTTGACACGCAGAGGAAAGTCTTTGCGGAAGTGACTATCGCGTCTACGGTCCTCGACGACCCAAGCACTGCGTGTGGAGAGATTGATCGCGTGTTGTCAGAAGCACTCCGCGTTAGTCGACCGGTGTACATCGAGCTCCCGCGCGATATGACGTTCGCGCCCGTCAAGCTGCCCGATCCGGCTCCGGTAATGCGAGAAGCTGCGAGCGATCAAAACGCTCTGCAGAGCGCTGTCGACGAAGCAGTAATGATGATCAACTCAGCGGAGCAGCCCGTAGTAATCGCGGGTGTCGAGCTGCACCGTTTCGGACTGCAGGATAAGCTCCTCGCTTTCATCGACAAAGTGCGCATACCAGTCGCCGCTACAATTCTCGCTAAGTCTGTCGTCGGCGAGTACCATCCGCTCTACATAGGCATCTATGAAGGGGCTATGGGCTTTGAATCGGTCCGCAACTACGTCGAATCAAGTGATTGCTTAATTGTGCTTGGTGCATTCATGACGGACGTCAACTTGGGGCAATACACAGCACATATCGATCAAGAAAAGGCAATCTACGTCACAAGCGAGCAGTGTTCGATTAGGCACCTGCACTATGCGCACGTCCGCCTCCACGATTTCCTCGATGGGCTGATTAGCGCCCCCCTCACGCCGCGGACCCCCCACGATTTGCCGCGTCCACGGTCAATGGAGCCTTTCTTAACGAAAAGAGGGCGAAAGATTACCGTCAAAAGGTTGTTTGAGCGGCTTAACTGGGCCCTCGAGGATAATACCGTAGTCATCGCAGACGTTGGCGATGCGCTCTTCGGAGGGCTTGACCTCATTACCCACCGCAGAACTGAATTCCTGTCGCCAGGGTATTACCTCTCGCTCGGCTTTGCGGTGCCAGCGAGCATTGGGGCACAACTCGCGAATCCCAATCTTCGTCCGTTGGTGTTGGTCGGCGATGGGGCCTTCCAAATGACCGGAATCGAGGTCTCAACTGTCGCGCGACTCGGCCTGAATCCAATCATCGTCGTACTCAATAATTATGGGTATGCGACGGAACGGCCCTTGGAAGACGGGCCGTTCAACGACCTCCAGGTGTGGCAGTATAGCCTGATTCCAGAGATCGTTGGTGCGGGAAAGGGCACCGTGGCGACAACGGAGGATGAGCTCAACCACGCGCTCGACGCGGCGCAGGCATACACAAAGGGGTTTACGATTATTGAAGTCCAGCTTGATCCGCACGATAGCTCGCCTGCGTTGCAGCGGCTGACCGAGGGTCTTGCGAAGAAGATTCGTTGAGATTCAAGCTTTAGTTGGTAACCAGCCCTTGCTGGTTGCGTATCAGTTGCCTTCCTTTAAGGAATCAGATTACAGGCGAGGCGTCGTGCCAAAACGGTATTGGCCCTCCACTCACCTCTTAGGTCGGTTCTTGTTCTTGCCTAGTCGAATCGTGAGTATTGAGGCGAGCGAAAAAACGAGAATCGCTGCGAGAACCACGAAGACCGCCGACCCTACAAGCCCACCGTTCAGGCCACCAATGTCTCCTGAATTAGCACCGACGTTTGGGGCGTCTGTTGCTCCCACAGTAGTGGCCCCTTGGCTACTCGATGAAGCAACAGCGCCATTACCCGTCGTAGTCCACGAACCATCGAGCGTTGTGAACTGCACGCGTCCGGTGCCCTGCAAGTAATCGATGTAATCTCCCAGCAGCTTCACTTCCGCGGTATTGACTGCACCATCAGGCCCCCTGAAATCGGCGGGGTGGTACAGCACAATGAAGGTATCGGTGCTATGATCATTGTTAAGCCACTGCTCGGTTGCGTTCTCCATCGACTGAAGGCTATTGTTACCGAGCTCAATCGAGATCGTATCTATTTTGATACCATCCCGGTATCCCTGATTTATGTTGAAATCTGCAAAGGCGGTGCAATATTCCGTGAACCCCAGCGCTTTTGCCGCCTTTAGCGTGTTGTTGTCGCTCTTGTCAAATGGAGGGAGAAACGAAGTGGGCGTGACCCCGAACGCCTGGGTGATGTCGTTGCGCCCCTGCTTGATTGCATCGTATTGAGCGGCATAGGGCCTCCCATAAAACTCACTGGGGCCCTGCAGTGACGGCGCGACATTCTGGTGCGTATTGCCGTGCTGTGCGAATTGAAAAAGGTGGTTTGAATCGATTGACCGCATGTAATCAAGAAACTGGTGATTTACTTCAAGCAGCTGGTTGCCGGAAGGCGTAGGGTACGGATGGGGGATGATGCCAAGCGTCACCGGCACGTTCTTGTCGATGTGCACTTGGTTCACGGCTTGAAGTTCGGCAAAGTCGGCGTTGGGCGCGACATCATCATCTCTAAATATAACATACTTGTTCGTTTGTGCATAACCCGTCGCTCCACTGCCTACGCACACAAAGAGCATCGAGAATAGAAGCATAAGAATGAGCGAGCAGACGAGGGCGATTTTCGGTCTGACTCTTGCATTGCGTCTGATTTCGTTTGACTTGTCTTGCAGCACTGGGCACACTCGAAACGTTGCTAGTAGGTCAACAGACTTGGCGCACTCTCGCCTACCAAGGGTTAGCGTTGAAGATCGACTGTGGCAGTTGCGATCGCTCTTCCCAAAAATGGCAAGTGCATGAATTATTGGGACTATATGACTTAAATAGTGCTCGGGGCGTGTGTCGTCCGAGTGTGCGCTTGGCCGGTTTGAAATAGGTCAGACTAGAGCTAAGTTCGAAGGGCTGGCTTAGGCGGAGGTAGTCGCGAGACGCGTCCTACTTTGAGTTCCTGGCCCCCATCAGGCAGCAGACCAGAAACACCCAGCTTCTGGAAATTTGCGTTAACGCGCACGGGCTTGTGAAAGCAAATGCGGAGAGATAATTGTAGCCGGACAAGCCGCAGCGCACAACTCGGTCTTTTTCGTGGCGCGGCGTTGCGCTTCACAATCGTTTCGGCGGCGGTTGCCTTCGGGGTCGAGCTATAAACCAGAAAAAACCGATGCAAGCGAAGGCAATCAATCCGAAGCTCGCATAGAGTGGCAGAGCGCCAAGCCCCCCACTGAGACCATTGCTTGTCAAAATGCTGCTCGCTTCTGAGGTGGAGGCCCCACTGCTCGATGAACTCCCGCTACCCTCAGTCGTCCACGTGCGATCAAGCTTTGTGAACTGCACTCGTCCTGTGCCTTCTAGGTAGTCAATATAGTCGGCTAGCATCTTTACTCTCTCAGAATTGACGGCACCATCGGGCCCGCTGAAATCGGCGGGGTGATACAGCACCACTAAGGTATCGATGCCATGGGTATCGTTGAGGAACTGATCAGTTGTGCTCTCCATCGACTGAAGGCTCTCGTTGGCGAACACTAGCGAGACGGCGTCGATTCTCACGCCGTTCATATATCCTTCGTTTATGTTGAAATCGCGGAATGCCGTGCTGTATTCCATGAATCCTAACGCTTTAGCCGCCTTTAGCGTGTTATTGTCTCCCTTATCAAACGGCGGGATAAACGTCGTAGGAACGATCCCAAACGCCTGCGTGATGTCGTCCCGCCCTTTCTTTATCGTGTCATACTGAACTGCATAGGGAAGCCCATAGAATTCGCTCGGGCTTGCTGTACCTCTGCTCTGATGAGTATATCCGTGTTGTGCGAACTCAAAAAGGCGGTTTGAAGCGATTGATCGCATGTAGTTGAGGAATGGTTTGTTTTGAAGGAGCTGATTGCCTGCCGATGCGTTTGGATGCGGAATAATGCCCATCGTCACCGGCACGTTCTTGTCGATGTGCACTTGGTTGACGGCTTGAAGTTCGGCAAAGTCGGCGTTGGGCGTGACGTCATCTTCCCTAAAAACGACGTACTTTCTCGTTTGCCCGCTCTCTGCGCCCTGCGCGTTTACGTGGACCGTGGAAAATAGTACTATGGAAACAAGCAAGCACGCGAACACGATTTTTCCAGCTGGCGCGCTTCCCATTTTCAGTTTTCCTCAGCTTGCTTGATACGTGCCTCAAAACGCAGGACGTCTGAAGCGATTTCAGCTCGATTCCGACATACCTTATGAAACTGACCCCACAAGAGCGTCGAGTCCCAGACGATGCAGGAGCATTTAGCTTAGCTTGAATGTTCGTATTTAGTTCTTTCTCACAGCTGCGCTTTGGAGCATCACTAGGTGAAGCAAAAATGCAACTGGTGAGACAGACCACAATTGCGCAAAACGGACGTTAAAGTATTGCGCCAATTAAGGCGCCGAGAAGCCCCCCAATCAGTATTCCAGCCAGCGGCGCGAGAAGAGCCCCGAGGGTCACTCCAACCACGAGTCCGAGAACCGCGCCAATGACGGCTCCAGCCAGCGCTCCGACCCCACCAAAGATTTGCTGACCAATGAATGCGCCTAGTGCCCCCCCGACGATGACGCCAAGCAGCAGGCCGAAGGCAGCACTTAGTATGCCTCCCAAGGGGATGCCTAAAAAGACACCGAGCAGAACCCCGACGAATGAACCCACCAACCCGCCAATCAGGCTTTCAACTACCACGCCGCGGTGCCTGCCACTCCAGGCGCCGACTAACGCACCGACGACAACGCCAACAATGACGCCAGACCATATGTTCGCAAGGACGCTTACAACAACGCCAAGTGCTCCGCCTGCAAAGCCGCCAACAACGCCGGGACCTGCAAGGTCCGACCCATCAGTGCGCGCAGCTGTCAAGAGCGTTACGAAGCTTCTGTAAAAAGACACAGTGGTTAAGTAGCGGGCATGAGTTTTAAGCTTATGCAGCGCGAAGTCTGTTGAAAAGCGTGTGATGAACGAATGCGGCAGCATGTGTATATTTCTTCATAGGGAGTTTTTACTGTTGGTTGAGGTTGACGCTACGCGAGTGAGTTTGACACGACGTGAAGTTGCCGGATGAACGGGTACATCTTGCAGTTCCGCTCGTCGTGTAAGCTCGATTCTAGGAAATGGAGACTATGCGGTACATTCAAATCATCGGTGCAAAGTCCTTTATGGAGCTGACGCGAGCCAACGTAGCAGATTGGCAATTGTACGGCACGACTTTTCTTGAATGGAAAGAAGAGACTGGAAAGGACTATGATAGCTGGGTGAGCGAACGAGTCGTCCCGACGTTAGACTTGTTTGATTATCTCGCATGGTATGAGGACGGATCGCTGCACGGCTATGAAGGTGGATACAGCGTCATACTCGATCCAAGCTTCGGATTGTGGACAGATACCATACTCGCGCGCGCTAAAAAGCTTGGATTGCGCGTGGAGGAAACATATATCGGCCCCGGCTGCTGGATTGGATAGGTCGATCACCGCAGCTCCGACAAGCACAGACGAAATGCTGCTGCTACGCCCATTCGCGCAGATCGGTGACGTGCAAGATCGTAGTTTTTTGCAAGAAACCCTCAGAAGGCGGTTTTAGAAAAAAGGCGTGCGCCTATCCTATGTGTCTTGTTCATCTTCCTCTTCAAAACTTGGAAACTGGAACTGCAACGCCTTGAATCCACTCTCGTCAACAAATCGCTTATCAAGCATGTGTCGGTTGGATCGGCCAACTGAATCAGTCGTGACACCGAACAGAGCTCCGTCGCTCCGGATCACAAAACCGGAATACTTCGCAAACAGCTCTTTTATTGTCGACGCACCTCTTTCATCGCGTGCTTGCCACTTCGAAAAGGTAGACCGTTGCAACAGCTTAAACTGTCGCGAGGTAAGCATCATCACGCGTGTTTTGATCGTTTGACCCCCGTTTGCTTGTGGTCGTATCTAATGGCAGTATGAATCTCGAATCGTTTTAACCATTTCGAATACTCTTTCCACGCCTTGGTGCCAAAGCCTCTATGAAAACCTCTGGTCACCCGTAGGTCAAGTGGGTTGACTTCGCAAACAGCGCAAATCTTACACGAAGAAGCATAAGTGATGGAATATGAGCGAAAAAAAATACGAAAGCGCGCCATAAAGAAAGTAAGGGCGGAGCATCGACAAAGGAAAATACGAAGCGATCTGCGAAGCAATACTGACCTGTTTACGTAGCGGAGCGTTGACGCACGCTGAGCGGAATGCGTGCGTTAAACAAAAAGTCCGAGGCACGTTTCAAGGTTCGGTGGGCTAGCATGCCGAAACCGTCAAACTCGATCTTGAGGCACGGAAACGAATATGGCGCGTGCAGGACGTAAAGCGTCCGACATATTGCGTCGTAAAAGCTGAAATACTATTTTGCTTGCCCGATCATTTGTGTAGGACGCCTTTGGGCACTGCCGACTTTACGTGTCCTTCGCCCGCGCACTCAACTGACTGCCTTCTTCACCAATGTAAGCAGCTCTTCTCGTGTTCGCACGCGCTCGCGTGTCTTCGATCTCCCCTTGATAACATTTGCAAAAATTTCGGGCTGGTCACCTTCCGAGCTTCCCGTGAGCCCCTGGATAATTCCGCTAAAGACGTCACGCGTTCTTCTCTCCTCTAGGGTGATATGTCCGAAATTGCGAAACCACATCTCTATGCGCGTGTCTTCCGAAACGACCGTTATTTTGCGTATCTGCTTCTCCCACCAGAGGTGGATCATAATATCATACTTCTTCTGTGCCATCAATCCTCTCGCGTGTGTTTGTGTGCCGCAGCTCGCTGCATCTACTATTTAGAGCCCCTTGTTCTTATGATTGCAGGGATGTTCTGCCGCGCGAAGTGCCAAAAAAGCTGACTCACTCGTTCTTACGGCCTACTCAAAAAAAGAAAGAGTGGTGCAGTTTGCACCTACTTCATCTCTTCCCCTGCCGCTTTCGAGGCCGCACCAGCGATATATACGGTGGCGATCACTGCGACAATGGTTATGATAATTGCATATGACAGGTT
>Ga0208692_1001579_pt1 | contig 12465 bp, 6 predicted proteins | sample June2015DPH_20_1_3_FD_184721 | JGI IMG/M metagenome (GOLD analysis project Ga0208692, IMG submission 184721) | Peatland microbial communities from SPRUCE experiment site at the Marcell Experimental Forest, Minnesota, USA - June2015DPH_20_100... | ecosystem: Environmental > Terrestrial > Soil >...
CCTCATTAGGGTCAGGGTTCGAAACGTGCAATGCCGGGGCGAGCCCGGCAAGGATCCCGGCGAGGAGCGTCACCACAAGGGTGAACGCCAGGACTCCGGAATCAATCTTCATGTGCTTTATTCCCGGTATGTGCTGAACGATGAACGGCGGGATGGTCCGCTGCATGAGTTCGCCTCCCCAACTGGCGAGTAGCACTCCCACCAGTCCGCCGAGCAGGGCCAGCACCACACTTTCCACCAGTAACTGCCGCGCAATCTGCCACCGGCTCGCGCCTAGTGCAAGGCGCACCGCGAGTTCCTTCTGCCGTGCGGTGGCGCGGGCCAACTGAAGATTCGCCACATTGGCGCAAGCGAGAAGCAGAACGAACACCGCGGCGCCCATCAGCACAAGGAGGAACTGCCGGGAACCGGTCGTGAGATCTTCGACCAGACTCACCACTCTCACCCCGTGGCCGGCGTTCGTCTGCGGATATTGCTGCGCCAAGTGGGCTGCGATGGTCTCAAGATCCGCCTGCGCCTGCGCCATGGCGGTCCCGGATTTCAAGCGGCCAATGACTTCCAAATAGTGCCCCGCGCGGTCCGCGTTTTGGGCAGCGCTGAGGTCGAGAGGAGCCCAAGCCTCGCCTCCCACGGGATACTCGAAGTCCGCAGGCATGACGCCGATGACGGTGAATTCCTGCCCATTCAAGTGCAGGCTCTTGCCGACAATGCCGCGGTCGGCACCAAGGTGCCGCTGCCAGAATCCATAGCTAAGAACCACGACGGACGTATGCCCGGCCTCGAAATCGCCCGCGGTGATGCCCCGGCCAAATTGGGGCGGCATCCCCAGCAGGGGGAAGAAGTCGGCGGTGACCTGATAGCCCTCGACGCGCTCGGCAACGCCCGCGCCGGTCAGGTTGACGTCCCAGCCATGACCGGCCGCGAGCATGTCGAACCCTTTGCTCTGCTCCTTCCAGTCACGGAAGTTGGCTGGAGCGGCCTTGATATGGTTCTCATTCTGCTTCTGCACGGTCTCCCGCACGGCAACGATTCGGTCGAGATGCTTGAACGCAAAGGGGTGAAGCAGCATGCCGTTTACACCGCTGAAGATGGAGGTGTTGGCCCCAATGCCGAGGGCCAGCGCAATCACCGCGACGGCTGTAAAGCCGGGGTCCTTGGCCAGCATGCGTAGGCCGTATTTCAAATCCTGGAGCAGAGTCACCATCATTCACCTCAACAGTTCGCAAGCTGTCAGCTGTCAGCTTTCAGCTATCAGCAAACAACTAATGCGACCGGCGGCAAGCTAACCGCTGACCCGCCGCGGCGGGAAAGCTGACAGCTTCATTCATACCGCAACGCCTCCATGGGATCGACCTTCGCCGCCCGGCGCGCAGGCAAGTAGGCGGCAAGCAAGCCAGTCAAGGCAACCAGCAGGCCGGATAAACCCAGGACCGCGGGGTTCACAGCCGAAACGCCGAACAACATGCTTTGCAGCAAGCGGTCTGCGGCCAGCGAAGCGGCGAGACCCAGCACCAACCCGGCTGCCAACAGCACCAGCGCCTGCTTGAGCACCATCGAAAGCACCATGGAGCGGCTAGCGCCCAGCGCGATTCGAACTCCGATTTCGCGTGTGCGCCGCGTCACGGAGTAGGCCATCACGCCGTAGAGCCCCACCATGGTTAACAGCAGCGCGACCCCGGCAAAGCAGCCCAGCAGCACGGTGTGGAAGCGCGGCTCAGTGACTTGGGTGGAGAGCAGTTCCTCCATGGTCCTCATTTGAAAAACGGGAACCATCGGGTCAAGCGCCGCCATCTCTTTGCGAGCCGCCGATTCCAACATCCGGGGTGGAACGGCGGTGCGCAGAATAACCGGCGGTGCTTGCCAGGGAAGCTGCTTGTACGGGAAGTAGTAGGTGGGCTGGGGCTCGGCGTCCATGGCAAACAGCTTGGCGCTACCCACCACGCCCACAATTTCACGTATTGGTTCTCCGTTTTCGCCCGGGCCTGAGGCGCCGGACGTGATGCGCTTGCCGATCACGTCTTCACCCGGAAAGAACTGGTCGGCGAATGCCTTGTTGACAATCAGCACCCGCAAAGCCTTCGCGTCATCATGGTCATTGAAGAACCGGCCTTTGAGCAGGGGGATGCCTGCGGTCCGGAAGTAGTCCGGCGTGGCAAAGGCCATGCGTGTATGGGGCCGGTTCGGATGTGCTGCCGGACGCTCTTCGATATTGAACGCGACCGTAGCATTATCGCCGCCGAGCGTCAGGGGCCACACTCCCGCTGCTGATTCGACGCCGGGCAGGGCGCGCATGCGCGCCAGCAATTGGTCGTAGAAGGCCACTTGCTGAGCAGTGTTGTACTGCGGCTCGGGCAGGCTGAACCAAAAGGTCAGCAGATGGTCCGGTTTCAGGCCCAGGTCGCTTCTTTCGAGGCGCAGAAAACTCGCCATCAACAATCCCGCTGCGGTGACGAGGACCAGGCCCAGCGTTACCTGAGCGATCACCAGGGTGCTGCGGGTCCGATCGTGCTTGCAGGTGCTGGCCCTGCTTCCCTCTTTCAGCGAAGAAGCGAAATCAACTTTGGACGCGTGCAGCGCCGGCGCCAAGCCAAAGAAAACGCTGGTGAGGAAAGTGAGGAGCAGCGAAAACCCGAGCAAACGCGCGTCGATACTGGTTTGCGCAAGGCGCGGAATGCTCTGGCCTCCGAGGGGCAGCACCACGCCCAGAGCATATTCGGCCAAGAGCGTGCCGGCCGCGCATCCGAGAATGGCCAGCAGCAGACTTTCAGTCAGCAGTTGACGCACCACTCGCCCGCGACTGGCGCCCATGGCGGCGCGCACTGCCATCTCCTGCTCGCGATTGGCCGTCCGAGCCAGAAGGAGATTGGCAATGTTGGCGCAAGCGATTAGCAGGACCAAGCCCACCGCGCCGAGCAAAATCAGCAGCGGTGTGCGCGATTCACCGACCAAGGTTTCAAGTTCCGGTCGAACCGAGGCTTGGGGGGCATTAGTGTTGGAGTCCGGGTACTGCTTGGCGAGGGCCGCTGCGATAACGTTGAGATCGGCGCGCGCCTGTTCGATGCTGACGCCCCGCTTGAGGCGTCCGAGCGCCGTCAGCAGGTGAGCGCCGCGCTGTTCGGCGATGGGGTGATCGCCCGGCAGTGCTTCCCGATCCGCCGCGATGGTAGTCCAGAGCTGGATACGGGGTTCGTTCACCGGAAAGGCGAAACCGGCTGGGGCCACGCCAATCACCGTATAGGGCTTTCGATCGAGTGTGATCGTGCGTCCCACGGTGCCGCGGTCACCTCCGAACTGCCTCTGCCAAAGCGTGTGACTGAGCACCACCACGTGCGTGCCCGCCGCTTCTTCAGACTGCAAAAAGCCGCGGCCCAACGCAGGCTGAATCCCGAGGGCTGGGAACAGATCCCACGTGACCATCTCACCGTCGAGCTGTATGGGTGTTCCGACGCCCGCAAGGGCCAGGTTCGTGTCGCGGGAGGTCACCAGATGCTCGAATACACGGTTCTGCGTCCGGAAGTCGAAAAAGTCGGGGTAAGAGAGCGGATTCGGGACCGGCGTGCCGTGCGTCCACATCGATTCTACGGTCACCAGCCGATCAGGTTGGGCGTAAGGCAGCGGCTTGAGCAAGACGGTGTTGACCACGCTGAAGACTGCGGTGCTAGCGCCGATTCCCAGCGCCAGGGTAAGCACCGCCGCGGCCGTGAAGCCGGGGTTCTTGGCCAGCATGCGTAAGCCGTAGCGCAAGTCCTGGAGTAGAGTCAACATCATTCACCTCACCAGAGGGCAAGCTGTCAGCCATCCGCTTTCAGCTATCAGCAAGCAACTGCAGATTCTTCGGTTGCTGGTTGCTGACGGCTGAGAGCTGACAGCTTTATTCGTACCTAAGCGCCACCATGGGATCGACCTTAGTAGGCCGGCGCGACCCGTTGGGGAATTAGCACTTCGGTCAAAGCTTTTGCAGTTCAACAAAACCGCTCCGCCTCAAGAACCGGAGCATTTGTGTCTCCCGATCCGTTGGTTTGGAGCCCCCCAGCCAGTCCTTGAACCACCAATCCATGTAGTGGTTATATCCTTGGGCCTTCCAGTCCTCATTCAGGGCCAGATGCCGCTCCTTGTCATCGTATTGGCGCGTGATGTCTGCCACTTCCTCTTTGCTTAGCCGGTGATAGTTCTCGTAATGAATGACGCCAACTCCATCCAGCCGTCCTTTGCGAAACCGCGGTTCTTCGGTCGGATACCCCAAGACCAGCGCAATGAGCGGGAAACAAGACGTCTGGGGCAAATCCAGGAGTTTCCAGACTCTTTCCATGTCTCCGCGATGAATGCCGTTGGTAATCAGAGAGTCGATGCCTAAGGACTTGGCGGCAATTGCGGCCGTTTGGGCGGCCAGGACCGTGTTGATGCTGGCGGTGACAAAATTCTCGATGCTATCGGGAAAGTAGGAATACCCCAGAGACTCCGCACTGGCTTTCACGCGGTTGAAATCCACGCAATAGAGAAGCATGCAGCTTCCCTGATACGTGCACACGGCCTTCATCTTGGCCCGGTCTTTCACCACCACAATGGAATAGCTCTGCATGTTCGAGGCATTGGCGGCACGAACGCTGGCCTGCAGGATCGTCTGCAGCGCCGATTCCGGTAGCGGCTTGTCCAGAAAGTTCCCATGAATGGTTCTCAAGCTCCCGATCGTTTTGAGCGTTTCGTTCACAGGAGGAGGCGGTCCGCCCGCCGAGTTCGTTTGAGGATTTGCCGCGCGCGAACGGGGAGCCTCCGGCCCCAGCAGCAACAGCCCTCCGCCCATCGCGGCGCCTTGTTTGAGAAATGTTCGCCGATACGATTTCGTTTTCATGGAATGGTTCCTCCGCAGAATTCATACGCAAGTCTCGACCTCACCTGCCGAGACCGCAAGATACAGCTTGCACCGGCAGGCACTCAGCGTTCAGCTATCAGCTACTGCCCCAACCACCCCGCCTCCGATTTCTGGAGTCCGATGGTCCGATCCAGATCGGACCAGCAATCGGACCTGCGGGCTCCCCTCCTTAGCAAGGAGGGGACTCAGGGGTGGTGCTGACCGCTGATTGCTGATAGCTTTACTCATACCTCAGCGCCACCATGGGATCGACGTTGGCCGCGCGGCGGGCGGGAAGCAAGCAGGCCAGGAAGGCCACCAGCAGAAACATGCCCGTGCTGCCGACGTACGTGATTAGGTCGCTCCCGGTGATCCCGAAAAGACTGCTCTGCAGGAGCCGGCCGACTCCCCAGGCCCCGGCCAATCCCACCAGGATCCCCGGCAGGACAAGCCTGAATCCCCGCCACAAGACGCCTTGCAGGATTTTTGCCCTGGACGCGCCGAGCGCCATGCGGATGCCCATCTCGCGCGTGCGGCGACTGACGATGAACGCGAGCACTCCGTAGATGCCTACCAAGGCCAGCAGCAGGGCAGTGCCAGCAAAAAAGGTGAACAGGCTCATGTTGAAACGGCGGCCGGAGAGGGTGCCGGCGATGCGGGCCGTCATGGGCTGCACATCGGAGATCGGCTGATCCCCGATGAGCGGCCGGAGAGTCGTGCGCACGGAGGCCACGAGGCTGGCGGGATCCATGCGGGTACGTATCGCCAAGTACATGTCCGTCGTCACGGGAATCTGATGCACCGACAAGTAGAATTCGGGATTCTCACCTCGATCCAGCCCATATTGAGTCGTGTTGCCCACGACACCAACGATCTGCACGAAGAGACGCGGTACGTTCGGGGGAGTCCGGAGACGGAACCGTTTGCCGACGGGATCTTCAACCGGCCAGTACTGTGCGGCCATGCGCTGACTGATGACCCCCTCGAGAGGCAGGTCCTTGAAGATGGTGGAGTAGTCCTGCTGCTTGATATCAAAGCCGGGGGGGACGACGGGTTGGGGTTCCCGGCCATTCAGCAACCGGCCGCGCACGAGGGGAATGCCCATGGTGCGGAAATAGCCCGCGCTCACAATATGTAAACTTACGTCAGAGGCATTGGCTGGTGCCGGCTCCGGCCGCCCCTCAGGATAAATGGGCAGACTGGAGTTCGTTCCGCTAAAGGGAAGCGTCGTGATGACGGCACACGTGTCCACTTCAGGCCGATTGCCGAAGGTCTCGAGAATCCGTTCGTAGTAAGCCGTGAAGCTGAATGGATCGTGCCAAAACTGCTCCTGGGACGGTGAGGGCAATCTCAACGCGAGGACGCGCTCCGGCTGGAAACCAGGGTCGACCTGTGCCAGCCGCCCCAGGCTGCGGATCATCAGACCGGCACCCACGAGCAGCGTGAACGCGAGGGCAATCTGGCTCACGACCAGCAGATCGCCGGCACGAAACCTGCCACCCGGCGTGCGCGCGACGCGCTCAGTGCCTTTCAGGGCGTCGATGGGATTGGCGTGCGACAACTGCCAGGCCGGAGCGAGACCGAAACCGATGCCGGTGGCTAGGGTGACGGAGACGACGAACAGCAGGACGCGCAAGTCGAGACCAGGGCCGGTGCCTGCCACTTGCTGCATCCCGAGCGGAACCAAGCGGAAAACCAAGTCATAGATCCACAGGCCAAACAGCCCACCAACCGCTCCCCCGCCGATCGCCAGCAGGAGACTCTCGGCCAGCAACTGGCGCATCAACTGGAGGCGTGAAGCGCCCAGGCCGACGCGGATGGCCATCTCACGCTGGCGGCCGGCGGAGCGGGCCAAGAGCATGTTGGCCAGATTGACGCAGGCGATCAGCAGGATGGTGCCCACTGCGCCGAGCAGCAGGAAGAGCTGCGTGCGCACCGGGCCCGCGATGTGTTCGCGCAGGGGCATGACGCTCGCCACGATGGCGGCGTTGGCTTCGGGATACTGTCCCTGGAGCCGCCGTGCGATCGTGTCCATCTGCGTCCGCGCGGTTTCCAGTGTCACGCTGGGCTTCAATCGCCCGATCACGAAAGTGTTCGCGCGCCTCATCCGGGCTGTCAAGCCCATCTGCTCTGCATACGGCGCCAGGGGCAGATACACATCGGCCGGCTGGATGAACCTGAAATCCGCGGGCAGGATGCCGGCCACGGTGACCGATTGCCCCTCCAGCGAAATCGTCCGGCCCACCAGATCCGGATCAGCGGCAAAGTACTTCTGCCACGCGGCGTACGAAATCCAGGCGACCGGGGCGGCCCCAGCCTGGTCGTCTTCGGCAATCATGCCCCGGCCCTGGACGATGCGGACTCCCAGTGCGGCGAAGAAGCCGTGCGAGACCATCAGGGTGGGAATCCGCTCCACGCTGTCAACCGTTCTTAACATTCCGCTGTCAATTTGGTAGATGGACAGTTCAGAGAAGACATTCTGCTGGGCACGCCAGTCGAGGAAGTTGGGATAGGAGACCGATCCATCGCGGGAGAAAGTGCTGTTGCGCTCTGTGATCCAGAGCAAACGGTCGGGATCGGGATAAGGCAGCGCGCGCAGGAATGTGGTGTTCACCACATTGAAGATCGCCGTGTTGGCCCCGATGCCCAGCGCCAGCGTCAGCACAGCCACAGCCGTGAATCCCGGGCTCTTGTGCAACTGCCGCAGCGCGTAACGGAAGTCTTGAAACAAACCCTGCATATAATTCCCTCTTTGAGCGCTCTCTTCCACCATCACCAGAAGCAATCTTGTCGCGAACAGTATCCCGTACAACTCTTTGAAAATAAGCCTGAACAGGAGCCCATAAGAACATTCCACCCCAGGAAATCCTCCCTTGGGATGTTTGCTATCGCCGTTCTCGTGTGGTTTCTTCCAGCACCGATGACCGCACCAGCATGCGCTCCTTTCTCCCTCGGTATTCTTCTGCAACACTTGCGGATATCAGCCTGCTGCGACATCGCTTACATGGATCTCGAATACGCAGCGCTTGCCGCCGCGCAGAACCGATTCCTTCAGCTCTACCCGGACCTTCCTCTGCAACAAGGTTTCCCAAGTATGCTGCTGCCAGCCCAAGGAGCAGTTGCAGACAACTTTTGGTGTGTTGCAGGACAAACTGTTCAACGGACAAAAGCAGTCAGTCCTGTCATCAGAGGCCATCGTGATCACGCCCTTTTCACGATCGTAGGTAACGTTGTCCCCCGACACGCCCTGCTTGATCAGCTGGCAGAAACCGTCGAGGTTGCCGCGAAATTTCTTTATCGTCTCATCACCCAAGCTCGAGCAATAGGTGCCAAGCTCGTGTAAGGTGTCGTTCAGCTCTTCTTCGCTCATCTGGCTTGATAGAATCTCCAGTAACTTGGCATAGCGCGGCTTGACGAATGGCAATCGCCAGTCCTCGGTCTTGGCAGTCTCAGCGGCGGACAGGTTAGCCACCGGAATCAAACTAGCTGTCGCACAGGCGCACAGACCGCCCGCGCAGTTCCTCAGGAATTCCTTTCTATTCATGGCTCCTCCAACGAAAAACAGTTGCTTTTGAACAACCGAAGCCGGCTACAACGGAACGTATCATTGAGCAGTGCCTTGATCGCACCAAGAACGGTGCGTTAGCGCCGCTGCCCAGCGCCAACGGCAGCACCGCGACGGCGGTAAAACCGGGACTCTTGGCCAGCATGCGAATCCCGTAGCGAACGTCTTGGACGAGTGCGTTCATAGTTTGTCTCCGCGTGCGCGTGTGAACCTGACGAATAGTGAATGGTAAATAGTGAATTGTGAAATGCCGCGCCCTAGCCTGTTTTACAATTTACTATTCATAATTTACTATTCGTACCGCAGCGCCTCCATGGGATCGACCTTCATCGCCCGGCGGGCAGGGATGTAGCATGCTGCCAGCGCGACCAGGATCAACAGGCCCGCAACCCCGGCGAAGCTGAGCGGGTCATGGGCGCTGACCCCGAAGAGCATATTCGCCATCAGGCGCGTCAACCCGAAGGCGGCCACCAGGCCGATGGCAACACCCACCAGCGCCATCTTCACCCCTTCACCCAAAACCATCCGCAGCACATCCCGCCGCTCAGCGCCGAGCGCTATGCGGATGCCGATCTCATGCGTCCGCTGGCCAGCGAGATAAGAGATCACACCGTAGATTCCCACGCACGCCATGAGCAGCGCGAGCGCCGCGAAAAATCCCAGGAGAATCATCGAGAAACGCCGCGCCGCAAGCGATTCGGAAAGGATTTCGTCCATCGTCCGGATGTTGTACATCACCTGCTGGCTGTTGATCTGGTCCAAGGCACGACGAATCAAGCCGACTTGGGCGGCTGGCGACCCTACCGTGCGGACGACGATCCCCGTATTGCCGGCCACCTGGGATATGACCTGGTCCGGAATCTGCGTCATGGAGATATACATTTGCGCCTGGACGGGCGCGGCTGAGTCCTCGTCCAGACCCCATTGTTTCACATGCCCAACTACCCCGACAATTTCCGCCGTGAGGTTCGCGCCGCTGAACTTGATACGCTTGCCGATGGGATCTTGATTGCCGAAGTAGAGCTGCCTGAAACGTTCATCAATAACGATGACGAAGGGGGAATGTTCGGTATCCGCAGACGAGAGGAAGCGGCCCCACTGGAGCGGGGTCCGCATGGCGTTCAAATAATCCGGCTGGACGAGGTATAACAGCGACGACTTCATTTCGGCTTGGGTGGAAGGTTTGGGCTGACCCTCGAGCCAGAACGGCAGCTCGGAATCGCTCTGCGTGGGCAGGGAGGCTACGGTGAGAGAGGCGGCAACGACGCCAGGAATGGCATGGAGGCTATCTTCCATCCTACGCCACGTGGCTCGAATCGCATTCGGAGAGCTGAGGGGTGGAAACGTACTGTGGAAGGTCAACACGTTGTGAGGATCGAACCCGGGATCGACGCTCCAGAGCTTCGTTAGACTGCGAATCATCAAGCCGGCGCCGGCCAACAGGACGACCGCCAGCGCCATTTCTGAGGCCACAAAGATGCCCTGAGCGCGATGCCGGGCGCCGCTCAACCCGCGCCCCCCCTCCTTGAGAGTCCCATGAAGATCGGCCCGCGAGGCCTTCAGCGCCGGTACCAAGCCGAACAGGATGCCCGCCAGCACGGAGGCCGCAAGGGTGAACAACAGCACACGTCCGTCGAGATGGACTTGCTCGGCTCGTGGCAATGCCTCCGGCAGCACTCTGAACGTCCCCTGAAGCCCCCAGGAGGCAAGCAGCAGACCCAGGCCTCCCCCGGCGATCGCGAGCAGGAGGCTCTCGGTCAGAAGCTGCCGGATGACGCAGCTGCGGCTGGCGCCCAGCGCGGTACGGATGGCGAACTCTCGGGTGCGAGCCGTTGAGCGTGCCAGCAGGAGATTCGCCACGTTCACGCAAGCGATCAGGAGAACAAAACCTACCGCGGCCAGCAGCACCAGCAGAAACGGCTGGACGTCGCCTACCACGTCCTGCTTGAGCGGAACCAGCGTGATGCCCGTGCCTTTGTCGGCCTCGGGATACTCCTCGGCTAGATGTCGCCCGAGCGCCGCCATGTCGGCATTCGCCTGCGCGAACGTGACGCCGGGCTTGAGCCTCCCGACCGCGTCCATTCCCATGCCCACTCTGCGGTCGCGAAAGGTGGGGTCGTTCCACTGGCCGATGGGAGTGTACACATCGCTGCGATGGAAGTTGTTGCCGGTGTAGTGGAAGTCGACCGGGATCACACCGACGATGGTGTACGCCGAACCGTTGAGCGTGAGCGACTTTCCCAGCGCCTCCGGTGAAGAGCCAAACTTGCGCTTCCAGAAGCCCCCACTGATCAGCACCACCGGCGCCGCGCCCGCCTGATCCTCCTCGGGAAGGAACGTCCGGCCGACGACCGGCTTGACGCCGAGCAACGGGAAAAAGTGAGCGGAGATCATTTCCCCCGGAACGCGCTCGGGCTCGCCCATCCCCATCAGAATGAAGTCGTCCCCCCGATAAGCGGCCAAGGCGGAAAACGAGCGGTTGTCGCGTACCCAATCCAGAAAGTTAGGATAAGAAATGGACGACTTGGCAAAGTTGGCATCGCGCGAGTAGAGCGCCACCAGCCGGTCGGGCTGCCCGTAGGGCAGCGGATTGAGCAGCACTCCGTTCACCACGGAGAAGAGCGCGGTGTTCGCGCCAATGCCCAGCGCCAAGGTAATAATCGCCACCGCCGTGAACCCCGGGCTCTTGGCCAACATGCGAATTCCGTACCGAAGGTCTTGAAAAAGTGCGCCCATCATTCACCTCAACAATTCACAAGCTGTCAGCCTTCGGCTTTCAGCTATCAGCAAGCAGCCGGCGACTTTTCCCCTGGCTGACGGCTGATAGCTGACACCTACCACCCGACACCTGACACCTAGCACCCGACACCTGACACCTATTCATAGCGCAGCGCCACCATAGGATCGACCTTGGTCGCCCGCCGCGCGGGGATGTAGCACGCTGCAAGGGACACCAGTACCAATAGAGCCGCAACTCCGGCAAGGGTGAGTGGGTCATGGGCGCTGACCCCGAAGAGCAAGTTCGCCATCAGGCGCGTCAGCCCGATGGCGGCCGCAAGGCCGATGGCAACACCCACGAGCGACATCTTCGCTCCTTCGCCCAGTACCATCCGCAGCACGTCCCGCCGCTCCGCGCCGAGCGCCATGCGAATGCCGATCTCATGCGTTCGCTGGCCGGCGAGATAGGAGATCACGCCGTAGATTCCGACACAGGACATGACGAGCGCCAGCGCCGCGAAGGTCCCGAGGAGAACCGTGGAGAAACGCCGCACGGCGAGCGAATCGGCAACGATTCCGTCCATCGCCTTCGTCTCGTACATCACCAACTGGGTGTTGACCTCGCCTAAGGCGTGACGAATCGAGCCAAGCTGGGCGAGCGGCGACCCTGTGGTCCGCGCCACCACCCCAACCCTGCGGGCCACCACTGGAATGAACTGATCCGGAAACTGCGCAAGCGGGAAATAACATTGCGCGGCGAGACCCGGGGCGGGGCCCTCATCGAGTCCAAATTGTTTCACGTGTCCAACCACGCCGACAATCTCCGCCGTGGCGTCCATGATACCGAAGCCGACACGCTTGCCGATGGGGTCCTGTCCGCGGAAATAGAGCCGGGCGAAGCTCTCGTCAATGACGACCACGATCGGCGAGTGCTCATCATCATGAGGCGAAAGGAAGCGGCCACGCTCGAGGGGTGTCCTCATGACGTTCAAGTAGTCCGGCTGGACGAGGTAAAACAGCGTCACCTTCATCTCGGCTTGGGTCGAGGGTTTGGGCTGCCCCTCGAGCCAAAACGGCAGATCAGACTCCCCGGCCATTGGGATGGCGCTACCGTAAAGCGAAACGGCCTGCACCCCAGGAACGGCACTGAGGCTATCGTGGAGTTGCCGCCAGGTGGCGCGAACCGCCTTCGGGGAGTCGAGCGTCGAAGGAAACGACATCAAAAAGGTCAGCACGTTGTCGGGATCGAATCCGGGATCGATGCGCCAGAGCTTGGCGAGACTGCGGACCATCAATCCCGCGCCAGCCAGAAGGACAAGCGCCAGCGCCATTT
>Ga0208692_1001583_pt1 | contig 12436 bp, 12 predicted proteins | sample June2015DPH_20_1_3_FD_184721 | JGI IMG/M metagenome (GOLD analysis project Ga0208692, IMG submission 184721) | Peatland microbial communities from SPRUCE experiment site at the Marcell Experimental Forest, Minnesota, USA - June2015DPH_20_100... | ecosystem: Environmental > Terrestrial > Soil >...
ATTCAGCCTTTGGCTGAACACTCCGGTGACAATGGCCGCCGGGGTAGCCAGCACTCCGCCCCCCAGGCAGTGAAAGGCTGTGGTTTCAAAGGACTCCACCCGGGTCAGCAGGTAGAGGACGCTGAAGAAGCTGGCGGCCAGCATAAAGGTAATGGGGAAGTGGGCCACGGCGGGATGCGGGTAGCGCCGCAAATAAGGGTGACGCGCCACCAGTCCCGACAGCCAGGGAAGCAGTTGCCCGTGGCCTTCCGCTCCCTGCTCAGGCCCCTGCCTGCCTCTTGCCGTCAGCCCTTCGGAGTCTTCGGTGGCGTCCATGTGCTTCCCGCGTCTTTTCCCTTTCCGGCCATACTTAGCTGGGCTCATTCCCTCACCGGTGGCTTTGTTGGCCGAAGGTTGCAAGTTTAAATCTTGTCGTCTAAGCCAATAAATACGAAATGTTATGTCAATGGGCCTAAACCTTTTAATTTAATTTCCAACCCTATTTCCAACCCAGGCCGCAAATATCGGAGTAAAAAGGCTAAGATTGTGTCTTTGTATCATTACTCCACCACTTTAAGGATATAACCCCGGTTGGCCTCAAGAGGGACCTTGACATATTTTCGCCCTCGCTTGATTTCATCCGGGCAATGAGCCGCCCGATGCCCTCTCCCGCCAGCCGCTCCGTGGGTATGCTTCTGACCACAGTAAGGGCAGGGGATCAAAAAAACCAAACTGGCTCCCTCTTGCTTACAGGGGATCACCGGCCTTCCGTCCTGATATTCCAGGGCCATACGTTTTCCTCTTTTTTGTGAAGATTAATCGGAATCACTATAGCACCATCTGAGTGCCTATGTCGGATTTTTTCGGTTGACAGCGCTGCCATACCTACAGAAATTTCCCCACAAGGATCAACTTAGGCGAAGCGCCCTGGATGGTTTTTGGATGGTGAAGGGTATGGGTCGGGGTCCGGCATTATCGTTTAACCTGGGCCGTCTCATGCGGTCATTTTTCTCTGGTTCTGGTTAAAATGCCTGGTTTTAATGATTTTTGCGAAAAAGGATATTGGGGGTCTGATTGTGGTCCTAAAAAAATGAATCCGGGGACAGGCGCTTACCTATCCCCGGAAATTTGGTTTACTAACCTGGCCGTCTAATGCAGCATCTTAGAAAGGGCATTATCAACCCGATGAAGCCCCTCTGATAACTCTGCCAGGTCTTTATCTGCTATTTCCTTGGCAAAGGTAAGGGGATGAGTAGCAAGCCAAAGTTCCCGCATAAGTTGAACAGATTTTTTCACGGCTAATTTTGCATCCATAACAAGCTCTCCTTTAAAAATTGGTTTGTAATCCTCTGATAGTTATTACTGCAAACGCCATGCCAAAATAACATATATTAATTGTATAGTTAATTAAGCGAGTTACTATTTTAAGATATTCAGGTTAGTATAAATAATTAAACATAGTGAGTCTAAAAGTATTAATATTTGTTCATCATTCTTTACAATTGTTATCACAGTTGTTATTAGAGTTGTTAAATAAACCTGGACATATCCTATTCCCCTTACTCATGTAACAACCTTATAACAATCATGTAACAAACTATCGAACCCCTACTCCAAGGAGATAGCAAGGGATAATGACTAAGACTCTAAGAGTTAAAAGGGTTACTGTCCTACCCGGTTCGCAATGAGCCTCCCCTATACCCCGCCACCGATGGCACTATACCCATTCACCTACACGGTACAGGGGGGCTATTTCCTGGGGGGGGGAATCCAGTTATTACGCTATTTGATTCAGGGTAAACTCCCCCCCTGGGAAGATCGCCTCTCCTGGGCCGTCTCATGCGGTCATTACTCCACCCTTATTGATAGGTGAGTAAGAGCCGGTAAATACATTAGCTTGATAAATTTGTCAGTTTTGGACTATTTATGACCATCTATGTCTGATTTATATGTTATTCCCCATTATAATGTTATTCTCCTATATAGAGAATGATTTGCAATAAGGGGTTACTGAGAAGGGGTACTAAGAAAAAGGGACCGTTAGGCCCCTGGCAGCGGCAAAAGATGGTCATGCCTCTACACGGGGCGGGGGGTAGCTACCAATAAGCCAAGAATAGGCCAATTTAGTATCACAATCATCCTTATAACATTTTCTACCGTACCCTACTTGACTTTTGTTAATAAATATGTTATACTCAACTTACAGGGTTTGGGAGAATGAAGTCTCCCTAAATATTATTACTAATGGAGATTTAAGTAATGAAAGAGAATGACTATTTTGTAAATGACGTAGAAGCGGCAAAAATTCTGTCTGTCTCGCCACAAACTATGCGTAACTGGCGCTGTAACAGAAAAGGCCCAGCCTACACAAAGCACGGAGCAAGGATGGTCCGTTACCATGTTCAGGATTTATTGGACTACATGGAAAGGGGAAGGATTGACTTTGATAAGGCTGCATGAAAAGTAAAAGAACCGGAGGAAGTAATCACAATCACTCAATATAAGGAGTTGTTATGGAAAACATCTTTTGGGAGATTGTCGGAGTTTTATTGGCAGCCTATAATTGGTTTGGGAACACTATTGTACGAATAGGTCTTACGAATTGGCTATTGATACTTCTAATTTACCAAGTAAACGCAATGAGGGTTTCCTATTTCAAATTTGAAATTGAGAAGGAAATAAGATATAAAGAAGAACATGGTCATTACGATTTGAAAATAAATAACTAAATAGCTATTTCGATTGACCGAGATTAAAAGATTCGGCTCCCTAACCTGGGATTAGCTATCTCAGGGACAGGGCGGCAATCTCCACCGTCTTGGGGGCCATAACTTTGGAGGGCCGTTAGGAGACACGGCGATGAGCAACCCTATAAATGCCTGGGATATTCCCGAAAAGAAAGCCGAAAATCACAAAGAAGCCTTACGCCGTTCCCCCGTGTATCGCCAAGAATGGGAAGCAGCGTTTCAATCCTATTGCTTGGGGCGGGTGCTTCAATCTTATTACCTGGGGCGGGTGCCAGGGAAAGCCACCTTACCCCCAAATCTTAAATCCCGCCCTCTTGATGATCTAAGAAACAGCTTTGTAACAGAATCCCCTCAAGCTAAAGAACTTTGCCGTAGGTTTGGCCTGACCCCAGGTATGGCCCTGCATCCTGATAATGAGTTTTGGGGTGTAGCCCGTAACAGCGCCCAGGCTTTTTTCAAAGACTCAGGTGAAGCTATAAAGGTAATTCCTTACGGGAAGGCAAAGCTCAGGGACATTTCCGAAAATGAAAGCGAATTAGATGTTACTCCCCTACAGTTTTACCACCTGAAAGATGGCCGCTATTTGCACCTGGACATTGACCTCTTCCAAAGTCAAAGCCAAATAGAGGTTGAGGTTAAAGAACGAGTCAAGATATATCAAGAGGTCATTAACAAGAAAGCTGTCAAGGGGGCTTCCCTGGATATTTATTTATATGAGCAACCCGATAAAGGCCCTGTAACTATTTTCGAAGTATGGGACATGAAGAAGGAAGGTAAATCGCCATGGGTTATTGCTAAAGGATTGTATTCCTGCTTGCAGGGAACAACCTACCATGAACGGTCAAACAGTTTTAATTACAAAGCTAAAAGCCTTCGTAAGCAAATCTGTGATGCAATAACAAGAGCAGCTAAAGAAATAGCCTCCATAAAACCTACCCCTTAACCTATCTCTCAATTCAATACATACCTTGAAGTAAATTCTTAGGTACATAAATAGGGTGATACCTATTTTGGGTACTTCTTTATTACCCCTCTTATATGTTATACTGTAGGTAATATTTGAAGGTGGAGGGTGAAAATTGGAAAAGCTATTGGATTGGAAGCAAGCGGCGGGATTTCTTGGCCTTTCTCCCATCACCCTAAGAACTTACGTTGCTTGGGGTATAATTCCTTTTATTAAGCCGGATGGAAGGGTAATACGATTCCGGTTAGAAGATTTACAGGCATATTTGGATAGACCGGGGGTCCGGGCTTTGCGGCAGGGGGCTACTGGCAATGGATCAAAGTAATTTTGGGAAAATCCCTGCCGAACTAAAGGCCCGCCCCAAATGGGTCTTATGGAAATCAGTAATCAAGGATAGTAAGCCCACAAAAATTCCTTATTGCCCCCAGGATGGAAGCCGGAAAGCTGAGACGAATAATCCTGTAACTTGGGGGGCATACGAAACAGCCATAACAAAAGCTGGTTTTCACGGGATAGGGTATGTCTTCAGCGCCGATGATCCTTACACCGGAATTGACTTGGATAATTGCAGGGACCCGGGGACGGGGGAAATCGAACTCTGGGCCAGAGATATTATAGACCGTCTGAAATCCTATTGCGAGATTTCCCCAAGTGGCCGAGGGGTGCATATCATCCTTAAGGGCAAGGTTCCCTCTGGCGGAAATTCCAAGGGTTTACCTGGCGGCGGCAAGATAGAGATATATTCGCAAGGGCGGTATTTTACCATGACCGGCTTGCACCTGAAAGGAACCCCCACCACGATTGAGAATCGGCAAGCGGAATTAACTGCCCTGCACAATGAGGTTTTTGGTCAGAAGCAAGAAGCCCCATCTAAACCTTTAGACCCCAGCCCTGGATTACAACTTCCCGATGAAGCAATAATCGCCAGGGCCAAGGCAGCGCAGAACGGGGATAAGTTTGACCGGCTAATGCAAAGGAATATTAGCGAGTATGACAATGATGATAGCCGGGCTGATCTTGCCCTGTGTTCCATCCTGGCTTTCTGGATTCAGGACCCGGAGCAAATTGACCGCATATTCCGGCAATCCGGGCTTATGCGGGATAAATGGGATGAGCGCCATTTTAGCGATGGCCGGACCTATGGACAGGCCACCATTCAGAAAGCCCTTGACGGGATAACCGAGACTTACCAGGAGGGGCCGGGGCGAACCCAAGAAAAGTCTGAGCCAGAAGGCCAAAAGCAGATTGAAGAATTAATCTGCGATGTTTCAACATTCAACTCAATAGAATTTCCCGAAAAACGTTACATCATTGAACCTTGGCTCATTGAATCTAACATTAATATGATTTATGGCCTCCGTGGTGTCGGCAAAACAATGTTTGCATTAGGGGTGCTTGTTGCTGCAACCACCGGAGAATCATTTGGCCCCTGGCAAGTAAAGACCCCTGTTCCATGTCTTTACTTAGATGGTGAAATGGCCCCGCAGGACACTCAGAATAGATTAATGAGATTTCCGTCTTTAAATAATTCAAATAGGAAACCACTCATTATTTATTGTGATGCCTATATGAATCAATGCGGACTTCCCAGGGCAAACTTACTTAATGATAATTGGCGTACAATGATGCAACAACTTCTTATAGCCAACGATATAAAACTGTGGGTTGTTGACAATATCGCTTCCTTGGCCCCTGGTATTGATGAAAACTCGAAGCAGGAATGGGACCCTATTAACCAATGGTTTTTAGAACTACGCTTCGCCGGAATCAATACTATCTTCCTACATCATACCAACAAAGACGGCGGACAACGGGGGACCTCGGGGCGGGAGGACAACATTGATATTTCAATCCTCTTAGAAAAGCCCAAAAGCTACGCCCCGGAAGACGGCGCACGTTTTATTGTATCTTTCCAAAAATCCCGGATTGAACAGAAATTCTTACCCTTAATCACGGATATGGAATTTGCGCTTGAAACAGATAAAGAAGATAAATACTTCTGGACTTTTGCCAGCGTGAAAAAGCAGCACAAGGTTGAAGTTATTAAAATGTTAGATGAGGGTATGATTGCAAAAGACGTTGCAGAGGAATTGGGGTTAAACCCGAGCCGGGTATCTCAGATTAAGACAGGGGCCGTCAAGGAAGGGCTACTTACAAAGGAGGGCAAACTGACTCAATCGGGGTTCGCTTATCTCTCAAAAAACTAAACTTTTACTAAACTCGGGACTAAACTCGGTTTTTATGGGAATTAAACTTTTACTAAACTCGGCTAAACTCGAAATGAAAAAACTGACTAATAAAGAACACTTACAAAATACCGAAACTAAACTTTTACTAAACTCGGCTAAACCGGAGAGAGTTTAGTTTTGCCCCCCCTTAGGGGGCTAAACTCTAAACTCGGAAGCTAAAAAAATGATTATCACTCTCACGAATCTTTTAACCCTAACCCCACTCAACTCTCTCTCCTGTGACTTGGTAGAGCAAATCCAGGACCGGCTCACCTTTTCAAACCCGGCCCATGAGGAAGCGGAGCGCCGGGGGTTTTCCACCTGGCATATCCCCCAGGAGATTAAGGGCTACCGGATGAAAGGCGACACCCTCATTATCCCCAGGGGCTTCACCCCACAACTTGTGGGGATCATTCGAGGGGCGGGGATTCAATACCAGGTAGAGGATAGGCGGCGAACCCTGGCCCCCGTAGATTTTCAATTCCTTGGCGAGCTTCGGGACTTCCAGATTGAAGCGGCTGAGGCCATGGCAGCCCGAGACTTCGGGACATTGGCAGCCCCCACAGGTTCGGGAAAAACCGTCATAGCCCTGGCCCTGATCGCCAGGCGTAAGCAGCCCGCTTTGATTGTGGTGCATACCAAGGAACTTCAAGACCAATGGGTTGATCGTATAGAAACCTTCCTGGGAATCTCTGCCCCGGAAGTGGGTATCATCGGCAACGGTAAGAAGCAGATCGGCCACAAAATAACCGTAGCCCTGGTGCAATCCCTTTACAAGTGCGCCTCAGAGGTTGCCCCATTCATCGGCAACCTGGTGGTGGATGAATGTCACCGGACCCCTTCCCGAACCTTTACTGAGTGTGTCACGGCTTTTGATTGCCGCTATATGCTGGGGCTGAGTGCTACCCCCTGGCGGCGTGACGGCCTCTCTCGGCTGATTTACTGGACCATCGGGGATAAGGCCCATGAAGTTGACAAGGCGGCTCTGGTGGAAGCTGGTTATGTTCTAAAGGCTGATGTGACCTGGCGGCAAACCGATTTCAGGCCCACCTATGACCCCACTACCGAGTATAGCAAGATGCTCTCAGAGCTAACCCAGGACTCGGCTCGGAACGCCTTAATAGTTTCGGACGTGGCCCAGGAAGCCCGCAACGGTAAGGCTGGGGTCTGCCTGGTGCTGAGTGACAGAAAAGCGCATTGTGAGGCGCTGAGGGCGGCGCTGGTGGCCCGTGGGGTTAATGCTTCGATACTTACTGGCGACCTGGGGAACGGGGCACGGCAAGCCGTGGTGGAGGCCCTGAATAGCGGTCACGTCAAGGTACTAATAGCCACAGGTCAGCTTATAGGTGAGGGCTTCGATTGTAAGGCCCTCTCTACCTTATTTCTCGCTACACCTATAAAATTTAATGGCCGTCTCCTGCAATACCTGGGCCGGGTACTTCGGCCAGCGCCGGGGAAAGATCGGGCCAAGGTTTATGACTACCTGGACCCGGTAGGAGTATTGAAAAATGCCGCTAAAGTAAGGCGGCGGGTTTATGGAGATTAATGTAATGTCAACGCCAATAAAATCAATCCGGCTTAAATGCCTCGATTGCTGTTCTAATAGTCCTAAAGAGGTTGCTCTTTGTCCTATTAAGGATTGCGCTCTATATCCGTATCGGTTTGGCAAGCGTCCTAAAAAGAACGCCTAAATAAATTTATAAAGGCGACAACAAAGGAGAATTAAGTAATAATGGAAACTAATATTGATGATCTTATCCAGCGAGATCAAGCAAACATGGCTACACCTTATTATGGGGGTGAGGATAGTGTTAATTTTAAGGGTGTTAAGCCTGAATTTATGGATAAATTCGGGGCAATGGCTAAAGATTATTACAACCAAACTGGCAAGCGCCTTAAGGTTAATGATGCTTGGCGTAGCCAGGAAACCCAGGCCAAGGCTTATCAAGATTGGCAAATGGGGCTTAAAAAGGCCCCTGCTGTTGCTAAACCGGGGCACTCTGAGCATGAAAAGGGCCTTGCAATGGATATTGACGAGGCCCAGGTAAACGAACTGGATAAAAGGGGTTTGCTAAAGAGTTATGGCTTCTATCGCCCCATGATGGCCCAAGGCAAGGGCAAGGTGTATGAACCCTGGCATATTCAGATGGTTCCCTCAGAAAAACCAGGATTATTTGGAGTTGCTCAGGCTCACGCCGAAGGAGGGGCCGGACCTTCTATTGACCAGCTTATTGCACAAGATAAAAAGAATATGCTTATGACAGGTGGCAAGAGTATTGACCAAATTATTGCCGAAGATCAGGCAAGGGGGCAAGGCCAGGACCAGGAAGCACCCGCCCTTGCGGTTATACCAAATCAAGAGGATGAAAACCAGGGTATGTTTGAGCGAGCCTCTAAAGTGCTGAATCTCGATATAAGAGAGCAGGGCAAGTGGTTAGGGGAAAATATCCCTGGTTTTAAGAAAGCAAGTGAACTTACGGAGGCGATAGCCCATACTCCGGGGTCAGAATTATTGATGCCTATGGCTGCTCCTATTAAAGAATTTAACGCTCTTGCGGCGAGAGAAGCTCCCGGGATGCTTGGTAGGTGGGCACGGAACAAAATGGGTTCCCTGCTAAAACCCTCTACCACCTTAGAAGAAAGTGCCAGAACCGGGATTATAGAATCGGCTGTTAAGGGCGGATATGCCCCTACTGTTCAGGGGGTTTATAAGATGAAAAACGATTGGGAGGCTATTGGCAATAAAATCGGTGATGCGGTTAAGGGCGAACAGGCGGCTAACCCTGATAAGGTGGTAGATACCAATAAAGTGCTTAAGGCGCTTAACGGGGTTTGGGAAAGATTCTCTCCCAAGGCAGCCGAAATGGGCTATACCCAGGATGAAATTAGGCGTCAGATCATGGATTGGGGTGAAAATTACTTAAGAGAAAAAGGGCCAGTTATGACCCTGGAAGAAGCTCAGGCGTCCAAGGTTGCCCTGCATGGAGAGGCTAACGCTACTTATCGGAATATGAATCAGGTAGTTTCTAATCGAAAATACATATCATCCCTGGAAAGAGCCATGCAAATGGCCGTGGCAGATCAGGGACTCAGACCGGAATTAGAAACCCTGGTGCCTGGGATAAAGGAATTAAATCAGCAATGGGGGCGTTTAGCTGAATTAAACAAGCCATTACAAAAGGCTGAGGCTCGCTTCGCTAACCAGGGGAGTAAGGATTTGTGGAACATGGGGGTCGGCGGGGTATTAGGTGAAATGCTTGGCGGTCCTATGGGAGCCGGAGTTGGGGCCGGAGCAGCGAAGTTAATGAGTATCGCTTCGAGAAGCCCTGCCTTTCAGGGTCGTTTAATTTCTTTATATGAAGCTATGGATCAAGCCCAAACGGTAGCTCAATTAAGAAATGTGTGGTCACAAGTTCCCGATGTAGCCAAGCCCCTGGCGGCTCCGGTTATGGTGAAATCTCTTAGTGGGCTTTCACCAGCACAGAGGGAGTTTGACCGCAAGAATTACGATAAACTGTTTGATGAAACACTTGAGCATTTAGATTACAGCAAAGAGGGTAGCGGAACCCGTTAGAATGGGTCGTCTAACAAATTTTATGGGGGGATAGCCCCAGATTTTTTAACAAATGAGAATAAAGACAACTCAGTGTATGGGTTTAAAAATCTGCGGGAGTGCTAAATGCTGCCCCGCTCGCTATCAGAGCGGGTTTATGCTGAATAGATAATAGCCGCTTTATTTATCTTCCCCCAGGTTTGCCACTTTGGGGGTACTGCTATTCATTACCTGGCTTATCAGGTTCCCCGCCAAATCTGAGGCCCGCCGCAATGCTTCATCTGTCAAATGGGCATATCTCTGCGTCATAACGGCGCTCTTGTGCGTCAGGAGCTTTTGTAGGGTATAGAGATCAACCTGCCCGGATGAGGCCAGCATGGAGGCGTAGGTGTGTCTGAGGCCATGCAAGGGGCGGAAGTCTTTGGGGAGTCCTGCGGCCTCTTTAATCCGGGTCACTTGTTTGCTAATGTCGGTGCGCTGGTTTCCACCACGGCCAGGAAAGACATAAGGGCTTCTGGTGCGGGGGTGCGATTCCAGCAACTCCCTGGCCGCAGTGTTAAGGGGAATTTTCTGATCCTGGCCGCCCTTGGGTTGCCGGATATGGATAAACCCCCGGTCAAAATCTACGTCCTGCCATTGGAGCTTGAATAACTCCCCCCGCCTCATGCCGGTGAATAGGGCCATTTTCATAAGGTTGCTGACTTGAATATCGTGATCCTCATTTATAGCGGCCATAAGGTTTGATAATTGCTCCGGGGTTAAGTTCTCTGTCTTAAGATTGTTTACCTTGATTGTGGGGGCCTTGAAGTAGAGGCCGGGACATAACCCCAGCCGCCTCCCATAGTTAATAATTCTCACCAGTAGGTTGATAACGTGCTTCACGGTTTGTGGTTTGTAATTTTTTGCCACGCATAACCGAAGCCGGTCAACGTCCAACGGGGAAAGCTCCTGAGGTTCCTTATTACCCAAGGTAGGCTCAATGAATTTCTGAAATCGGCTCCTGTCAATCATCAGGCTTTTGGTAAGAGGCTTTGGGGCGTTATACTCCTGCCAGAGTCGTTTTATCGTCCATTTGGTGACGGCTTGGGCCTTCCTCATTTCCTTGCGGGATAGCCGCCTACCTTCTATCCGCTCTCCCCTGATATTGGCGGCTCTGGCGGGGGTCATATCATCGGCAAACTGGCGACCTACCTTTTCTTCCAGGACCTTGCCGCCCTTCTTGAATACGATGTAATAAACCCGTTCCAAACCCTTGCCGCCGATGCGCTCGGCTTCCCGGTAAAACACACCTGGGTAATTTGTTTTATACCGTTTCATGGCCTACCGTCCTTTGGGGTGTCCGGTCTAAGCCGGTGGTTTTTCCAACCGTATTTCCAACCTCTGAAACCAATATAAAGGTATTCTGAGATATGTCAAGGGAAAAGGTTTGGCGAGTAGTCTTTATATTTCAAGGGGTTTAATAATAGGTGGGTAAGGTCCGGTAAATTATCACCGGTGGCTTTGTTGGCCGAGTGGCAAACCGCCCTTAAGCCATCACCCCGATGCCGCTCGCTTCCCCCAAGTCCTTCTGGACAAGACCTCAGGCGACCAGGCTCAGCAGAACTACGGCCAGCACCGCCAGGGGATAGTAGCTGGCCCGATTGAACAGGGTCGCCGCCTGGCTCCGGGCGCCGCTCCGGAGAAGACCCCAGGCCGGCAGCAGCAACAGATAGATTCCTTCCCCAAAAATCAGCATCTGCTGGAAGGGCGAGACCCGGGCCGGGGACATATGCAGGATCACCAGGGAAAAGACCAGGCTTAAGCCCAGGAAACCCATGGCCATGGCCCGGGCCTTCTCCAGTCCGTAAACCACCGGAATGGTCTTGGCGTTGAGGCCCCGGTCCTGTTCCAGGTCGTGCCAGTCCGCCGGAATATTCTGGCCGCCCAGCTCCCAGAAAAAGAGCCAGAGAAAGAGGACCGCCAGGAACCGCGGCGAAGGCCGGGGGTCCACGGCCAGGACCGCGGCTATGGCCCCCAGGCTCTTGACCACCCCGGCCACCAGCAGGCGCAGATGGCTGACCCTGAGCAACAGACAATATGCGGTCTCCAGGAGGCAGCCGGCCAGAAAGATGAGGGCGCACGCCGGATTCAGGCAATAGGCCCCCAGGAAGGCCACCAGGGCCCAGGCGCCGGTCCACAGGAGCCCTTCCGGAAGGCTCACCTTGCCCGCGGCCAGGGGGTGGCGCAGGAAGACGGCATCCAGGTAATAGTCCGCCCCAGGCCCCCCTTGCAGGCGAAGTTTATCCCGGTCCACCCGCCAATCCACCAGGTCGTTCAAGGCATAGACCGCGGTATAGCCGGCAAAGACCGTCAGCAGCCCCAGGGCCATGGTCCCCAGGGGCGGGAGGCGTCCCAGCCAGAGAAGCGCGGCCAGGGCCGGCGCCGCCAGGTCCAGCAGACCATGGGGCGTGCGGGACAGGGCCAGGAGCAGCTTGACCCGTGAGAAACCCACCGCCAGCGGCCCCGGCGCCAGATCAGCATTAAGCAAAGTCGAGTCTTTCATGGCCTTGGGATTTCACCGTCGGCTTGCTGTGGTCAATTTTCAGCTAGAGATCAGGATCGATTTCTGCCAACCGCTTTAATGTCCAACTACAACCGGCAAATATCGAATACCACTACTCACCAAGATAAGGCCAGGGCAGGGTCTGTCAAGAACCGCCAGGGTTCCGTCGCGGCCCGGGAGTCCAGCCCCGGGTTGACAGGCTGGCGGCGGGGTCTTAAAGTTTTCTACATGATCGAAGGATGGAAGTAAATTGCCGAATCCCGGCAGGGCATAATTTTATGAGATTTTCCGGCAAGCCTGGGCGCCGCGAAACCGGCTTCAGGGGCGGCACCCCCGGCAAGGAGGTGGTATGCGGCCCTTAGGTGCAGCCTGGAGCCCTTGGGTTCCGGGCCTCCTTAGCCTGGTGCTATACACTGCCATGAT
>Ga0208692_1001591_pt1 | contig 12410 bp, 15 predicted proteins | sample June2015DPH_20_1_3_FD_184721 | JGI IMG/M metagenome (GOLD analysis project Ga0208692, IMG submission 184721) | Peatland microbial communities from SPRUCE experiment site at the Marcell Experimental Forest, Minnesota, USA - June2015DPH_20_100... | ecosystem: Environmental > Terrestrial > Soil >...
ATTGCCGAAGGACGGCACCCGGAGTTTGATGCGGTAGGGTTTGATATCGCCCTGGCTGACGATATAGCAGCCGAATTCGCCCCGGGCGCTCTCCACCGCCTGATAGACCTCACCCGCGGCGGGTTTCAGGCGTTTGGGCACCTTGTCCGCCATGATGGGACCGTTGGGGAGCTGGTTCAGGGCCTGTTCAATGATCCGCAGGCTCTGCTCCATTTCCAGGATGCGGACGAGATAACGGTCGAAGACGTCGCCCTTCTCGCCGATGGGGATCTGGAAGTCGAAGGCCGGGTAGGCGGAATAGGGCTCGCTCTTGCGGATGTCGTAGGCGATGCCGCTGCCCCGGAGGGTGGGGCCGGTGAGGCCGTATTTCACCGCCTGGTCCCTGGTGATCACACCGACGTCGCGGGTGCGGTTGATGAAGATGGCGTTCTTGGTCACCAGCGACTCGTAATCCCGGAAGCGGCTGCGCAGGCGCTTGATAAAGGCCCGGACGCCGGTGATGAACTCCTCGTCGAGGTCCCGGGGCGCCCCGCCGAAGCGGTAGAAGCAGTAAGTGAGGCGGGAACCGGTGATCCGGTCCAGCAGGTCCAGGATATGTTCCCGGTCATCGAAGGCATAGAGGATGGGGGTGAAGGCCCCCAGGTCCAGGAGATAGGCGCCGATCCACACCAGGTGGGAGGAGATGCGGTTGAGTTCGCTTAAAATCACCCGGATGAACTCCCCCCGCTCCGGCACCGTGAGGCCGACCAGTTTTTCCACCGCCATGCAGTAGCCCTGGTTGTAGGCCAGGGCGTGCAGGTAATCCACCCGGCCCATGTTGGGCAGGAACTGTTGGTAGTTGCGATTCTCGGCCATGTGCTCGTGGCCCCGGTGGCCGTAGCCGATGACCGGTTCGGCCTTGGTGATGTACTCCCCGTCCATCTCCAGGAGCACCCGCAGGACCCCGTGGGTGCTGGGATGTTGCGGACCCAGGTTGAGGGTATAGGTCTTTTCTTCTATTCCTATCTCAATCATTGCCCGGTTCGGCTCCAAAGTCTTTCAGCAAGGGATGGAAATCGGCGTCTTCCGGCAGCAGCAGGCGTTTCAGGTTGGGGTGTCCGGCGAACTTGATGCCGAAGAGGTCATAGACCTCCCGTTCGTACCAATCCGCCCCCGGGTACACCCGGGAGATGGTGGGCGCCTGGGCCCCCTTGGCCTCTTTCGTCTCTTTCATCAGGGAGGCGTGCACCACAGTGCGGCACAGTTCATCAAAGCTGGCGAAGTGATAGACCAGGGTGAAGGATTCCCGCAAGTCCACCGCGGTGAATGATTCCAGAAAGCAGCCCTGGTCCAGCATGGCCTGGGCCACGGCCGGCATCTGCTCGGGCCCGGCGGCCACCTCCAGGTGATAGCCGGTCTTGGCGTAATCGCCGTCGCTCACCTGCGCCAGGTTCAAGGGGGCCAGGGCCGCTTTGAGCTTATCTTTTAGCATCTCTGAACTTCCTGAGACGGCCCCGTTTGGTGATCTTCTCTTCCAGCATGAGGATGGCTTCGAGGATGGCCTCAGGCCGGGGCGGGCAGCCGGGGATGTAGACATCCACCGGGATGATCAGGTCGGCGCCGGGGATGATGGCGTATTGGTTCGGGTAGTAGAAGGGGCCGCCGGAGATGGCGCAGTTGCCCATGGCGATCACCCACTTGGGGGCCGGCATCTGCTCATAGAGGCGCACCACTGCGGGGGCCATCTTCTTGGAGATGGTGCCGGCCACCAGCATCAAGTCCGATTGCCGGGGAGAGGGGCGAAAGACCCCGGCCCCGAAGCGGTCCAGGTCGAAACGGGCCATACCCGCGGCCATCATTTCGATGGCGCAGCAGGCCAGGCCGAAGGTCAGGGGCCACAGGGAGTTGGCCCTGGCCAGGTTCAGGGCTTCTTCCAGGAGGCCCAGGCGGATTAAGGGGTCACCTGTTTTCGCTTCCAACTGAAGACTCCTCTGCGCCAGGCATAAACCAGGACCAGGGACAGAATGCCGATGAAGATGGTGATTTCCACAAAGTCCCGCCAGGCGTAGCCCTTGCCGTAAGCCAGCAAGACCGGGAAGAGGAAGAGCACGTCCACGTCAAAGGCCAGGAACAGCAGGGCGAACAGATAATAGATGACCGCCACCTGAATCCAGGCGCTGCCGATGACCGGCATACCGCACTCATAAATGTCGCCGCGGGCGGCTCCATAACTCCGGGGGGCAATCAGGTGGGCCAGGATGATGGGGCCCAGGGCGAACAGGGCGGCCCCTATCAGGAAGACCAGGACGAAGGAGAAATCGCTCAAGGCCTGCGGGATTTCCAAGACCGCCTCCTTGTGCTTTTTGGCACAACCTTGCCCTTTATACCCAGACGAAAAATTTTAGTCAAGGAGTTTGTGACGGGGCCTGCCAAATTTATTCTTAGGGAGGAGTCTCTGATTAACCTCTCATTAGCGGCAAGGAATTGGTGATTTTTGAACAGGCGCCCTGGCGGTTTCGCTCAGCGTGGGGGCGGACCACCCAGGTGGCGCAGGCGTCCCGCTCAGGTGGCGCAGGCATCTCTGCCTGTGCCGGTGGGGCTAAAGCCTGCGACCCGGAGGGTGGTGCGCCGTTCGGCGAATGAGCACCCTCCGCCCTGAGCCTGGCTGGCGTTCGAAGTTGGAAGCACGGGCGCCGGGTAGTCCCGCCTGAGATCGCCAACTGCGTACGGCTCCTGAACCATATTCCAGGAACCGAGTAAGCTGGGGCGCGGGCGCCGGGGCCTGGGGTTTGGGCGGTTTGGTAGGGACGGCGTCTTAGTGGCACAGGCCTCCGGCCTGTGGGTTTGCCAAGGGCGGGGAAACCCCGCCCCTACGATAACCATATCAAATATCAATTATTTTGCTTCAAGCCGCGCGTAAGTAGCAGAAATAGCAAGGATTTTACGGGGATCACTCGGTCGAGGGGCATAGGATTCCGAGGCGGTAGAGCAAAGGGAAGGGGTTAACGTTTTGTAACTCAGCCGCCGCTCTTTTTAGTGGTCAGCGTCACCGGTGTGTTAGGGAGACGGCTGTTTAAGTGTTTTAAGCTTCATATTCACGTTGTTTCGGAAGTGAGCAACCCATTTTGCCACTAGTTCCTGATTTGCCTCTTCACTTGAATAAGGCCTAATGGTATTGGGACAGAATAAGATTGCCAGAGCTGAGCTTATCTCACTTAAAATAGAAATGCAGGCTTGTAGGCGTTCAACATTTGTTTCTAGTCGGCCAGTTAGGTTTGAGTATTGTTTCATAAAGAAATCACAGTAGTCTTCGATAAAGAAGTCACTTAGATTCTCGAAGTCTTTGGTTGCGCGTTCTGCACCATTTGTGGATATCTGAAACGTAGCAGCCATAAGCAGTGTAATGGGGTGGATGTTGTGCCAATAGGTGGAAAGAATACCAACAATTTTGGGATACCTTGCTATCTCGTCAAAATAGGGATGCTCAGCTCTTAGCCCAGAATGTATAGCTTGGTCAAGCAGACTGCTGAAAAAGAAACAAAATAAGAATAAGTGCGGCGACCGCATCGAGCCAAATGATCGAGCTTGCTCAGGGAGTAAACTGACTATTGAGATTCGGTCGCGATGGAATGGAGATGGATCCAATGCTAACTCTATATCACGAGGAAAGCTATTCTTGTAATACTCGATTGCAGGTGGCAGTTCGTTTCTTTCAGTTACTTCATGAGGATCCTTCACATCAAAACTCCCTAACAATAATTATTTTCTCGTTCCCAAGCTGAGCTTGGGAATGTCCTCTATTAACGCCAGGCTAAGCTTGGGAGTCATTTTCGTTCCCAAGTGCAACTTGGGAACGAGTTGAAAAAATGTCTGAGTTATTTCTGATCTTTTAGGTTTTTCCTTAGATATTATAAGTCTGTTAAAGATTAATTTCAATTATTATTGTTAGAAATCTATGACATGTTACAGATGCCGATTTTGCCGTTCAGCCCCGCAGATAGGAAATGGCCAAGGTGATGCAGAGACCGATTTCCACCGCCCAGCTAAGCAGATAAATCAACAGTTCCAAGTCGGGACTATAATCTTCCTCCAGCAGGATGCGATTCGGTTCCCGGAGGATGTCCCAGGAGCTGATCTCTTTGTCAGCCACCATGATAAGCTATCTCCTTTCAGAAAAATCCGACCAGCAGCTCCCTGAGGGCGCTTCCCGGAAAATTTGGCATAAAGTTCCCCCCGGAGACTGCTCAGAAAAAGTCGGCTAAAAGCTCCTTTACCCGAGATTATGCAGCAGCCTTGGCCACCGCAATCCAAAAAAGGTTTTTGGGACGTCTTGCTCGGGAAAAATCTCCCAAAGTTTTTGTTCTTGAAGCCGAATCCTCTCGTCGACGCAATGATAGCACAAGTTTCCTTGAAAAAGTAATTTTTTAAAAAATTTCGCATACCACACCCCAGAACCAAGATACCTCTCTATGATGGAGCTTAAGGACCCCAGGCCAGCACTGATCGGTAGTGGTGTGCCAGAGGAAAAGCCGAGGCTGCATGGACATACCACCGCCGGGCGTGGCAACTGGAAAGCAGCCAAAGAATCCTGCGGTGGGAAAAGGTATTCAATAATGGCGGCGTCGAGTAGCGTGAAGAAATCTCACCCCCACGCCCTCACAGTTCCGGACGTGAACCTCTCGGTTCATCCGGCTCCTATCGACCGGCCACAAGGTGCGAGGCCAGTTGCCAGTGAGAAAACAGCGAAGGCTGTTGGCCCTTAGAAATTGCAGATATGACCTTCATAGGTTAAAAGACAGGTTAGCCAAGGCCGGGATGAAGGACCTTTTGGCAAAACCCGTTGGTGATCCCAGCCTTTGAAGTTTGATAGGCTTAGAATGCAGGTTATTTTGTTTTCTCGCGTTTTACCAGGACACCCAAACGAGCCACCGCCTCCATATAAGCGGCAAAGCCGACTGCCAGGATATCGTTGTGGTTGGCGCCAGCCACTTTGATGAAAGTTTTTTCCGGTGATTGACTAGCCTCATAAAGAGCCTGCCCCTCGGCAAAAGGGATGATGTGGTCAAGTTCGGCGTGGATGATGAGGAGAGGCTTTTTCCAATGTCTGATTTTCTCCACATTTCGAAATCCCGTCTCTTCTTTGAACCCTAAGGCTTGCACGTCCACGCCCAAAAGTTTGAGCAGAGGCCCGGCGTAAGCAAAGCCGCTCTCGACGATAAGACCGTCAAGCCGGTCTTGATGCAGGGAAGCCAACTCCAGGGCGGAGGCACTCCCCAAAGAGCGACCCATGACCACCAGGGGGCCGGAAAATCCCTTTTTGTTTAGCCATTTCTGGGCAAAGGCAAAAATAACATGACAGTCGCGCATCATGGCGGTCACAGTTGGGGTTCCGGTAGAGCGGCCATAACCACGATAATCCACGGGAAAGAAATTGAGCCCTTGCTGGGTGTATAGCGCCCCCAGATCCTCGTAATCCGCCACGATTTCCCCGTTGCCATGAAAGAATAGAAGGGTTGGTTCCGTTGCCCCCGCAGCATAAAAACGTCCGCCGATCGCCACCCCGGGGTCCACCGGGATGAGTATCTCTTGGGCAGAGGTTAGCATATTGCCTAACTCCGGCCGGGGGTGAAAGAGGCTCAAGAGCACTTCAGGGACATCCAGGACGGCATATTCTTGGGCGAGAGCGGACATTATCTTGGGGGACTCCTCATTGAAAGAATGTTGGCAGTTCGGTGTATGACTAACCGAGATGGGAAATTCATATCACATCGGGCAGTCCCTTCCCAGGGGGGGGAGGGAAGGCCTTCAATGGGAAGCTTAGTGTACCGATATGAATTGGATATCAAAAGTTCCCCTAAACCCTCCCCTATCCATTTGAGCAACCCCCCATTTTCCCTTTAAACTAAATTCATGCCTTCCAATCCCGAGACCAATCCGGAAACCTTCCATTTCCGCAACCTCCACCCCCAAGTTTTCATCGGGATGGCCAGTGATCGGTATGCCAGCTGGATCGGACAAATTTATTCCAAAGACCGCTATGAGGGGCGGACAACCAAGCGAGCCAGGATAATCGCCGGAAAAACCTTTATCGAAGAAGTCCCGCCGGTAGATAGCTCCAAAGAGTATTTTGAACATTTTCCGGTACTGGAGATCGATTTCCCCTTTTACCGGCTCCTTTTGGATCAGGACGGCCAACCTACCCAGAACTATCAGGTGTTGAAGAATTTTGGGAACCGTTCAGGACATTACCGATAGTCAGAAGGGTGAGGAACTCTAATCATGCGGACATAAAATACCTTATAAAATCCGCCACTTCCTTCTTCCCCCGATAAACCCCGTGATGCCCTTCGCACAGAATATCGGCTTCCAGTGAAAGCATCAATGCCAACGAGCGCTGGTAATCTACCGCATTCGATTTCAGATCCGGATGCAGCGGTCCATGAATATCTTGCCCAAACAGAACCTTCATTCCCTCCGATTCGGTCAAATAAACCATCGATCCCGGAGAATGTCCAGGGGTGTGTATAGCTTGAATGACCCTGTCTCCCAATGAAATCTCTTCCTGACTGCCAGAAATTTTATGATCAACTTGAAAGGGCTGAATCTTGGTTCCATACCAGTTTGCAGCAGTGACCACATTATCACCCTGCTCAAGAAATGGAGCGTCTAATGCATGAGCCACAATCTGACATTTGAGCAGGTCTTTCAAAGCCTTGACGCCCCCGGTATGATCATAATGGCAATGAGTGAGGAGCAGATATTCAATCTGCTCAAGTTTGATCCCACAAGACCTGATATTGGCTAAAAGCCTGTCTTGAGCATCACCACAACCGGCATCCACTAAAGCCGCATGATCATCGAAATTGATTAGATAGATAGCGGCATCTTCAGATGAGGTGAGCTGACCTCCGCCTACCTGGAATATTTCTTTGGTAATTTTCACAGCCTTGCCCTGGCTCCGGTTCCTTCCACAATTTCCTTGACAAACCTCATCAATGGGCAAAATAATTACATCCTTACATTGATTTCCCTCTATGTCAAAAAAATTAAGGAGATCATTCTCATGGCCACAGAAAATTTGAAGCTCACCGCAGATATCATCATTTCCCATGCCTCTATGACGGAATTATCCACCAAGGAGTTAGTGGAAGAGATCAAGACGGTCTACAATCTTCTGGCTTCTTTGGAAGGCGGCGAAGTAATTGCCGAGACCATGGCTCCGGAAAAGGGTGGAAAGGCGGTAGAGGTGAAGAAAAAACCATCTATTCCCCTGAAAGATATAGTCCAGGAGAAATTTGTAATTTGCCTGGAGTGCGGAAGAAAGATGAAGAGCCTAAAAGTGCATTTACAAAAGGGTCATGGATTGACGCCCCAGGAATATTTCTGGAAATTTGACCTTGATTCAGAAAAATATCCTCTCGTGGCTCGGGAATATTCTAAGCAGCGCAGTAAGATGGCAAAAGATAGAGGATTTGGGGTGAAAGGAGGGAGGAAGAAGGCAAAGGCTTGAGTAAACTCTTCAATGATCTGGCTCTTGATAAGACTCTTCAATCCGGGAATGAGGTCGAAATCGAGACCTCATTCCTGAGATAGTGAGTTAATACCAGCAGCAAAATGAGGGCATTATGAAACCTGCAACCTTGGTCGCAACTATCTTCTTATTCGTTATGGCTATCCTGCACCTTGTGCGCCTTTTCTATCATGTTGAATTGTCCGTGAACGGAGCCGCGGTGCCCATGTGGTTGAGCGTCTTTGCCTTTCTGTTCACCGGCGGCTTGGCCATTATGATGTGGCGGGAAAATCGGCGCAAGTAGCGGCCAAATCTTTCCAACTAATACCTTTTTTTGACTGAGGTGTCCCATGTTGCCACATAATTTCAGGTTATATGTCTGTATGAGGTAAAAACAACATGACGGCAGAAGAGCATTTCAAGAAAAGATATGAATCGGGCGATACTCCTTGGGATATTGGCAAACCTGATTTCAATCTTATTCAGACTGTGACCACGGTGGCCATAGAACCCTGTAAAGCATTGGATATTGGATGCGGAACTGGCGATAACTCCATATGGCTTTCCCAAAAAAACTTTCATGTGATAGGTATTGATACTTCAGAGATTGCAATACAGAAGGCTATAGAGAAAGCTTCAAAAGCTAATGTCAAATGTACCTTTATTGTGATTGACTTCCTTACAAACAAAATTGAAGGGGCGCCATTTGGCTTTGCGTTTGATAGAGGCTGTTTTCATTCATTAAAGTCGGATGAAGAACGGAGAAGGTTTGCTGAAAATGTAGCTGCCCATTTAAAAGAAGATGGCCTGTGGCTGAGTCTTGTTGGCAACGCTGATGAACAACGTCATGGGCCAGGTCCACCACAGCTGACTGCCAGAGATATTGTTAACTCTGTGGAGTCCTACTTCGAAATTCTTTCGCTCGTTTCAAGCTATTTTGGATCTATCCGCCCAAACCCACCTAAAGCCTGGGGTTGCCTAATGCGGAAAAGGCGTTTTGCATAAGTGCATGGCAAATCAATAATAATTTACAATATAACAAGCGCTTGCAACAGATGCTCGCTTTGACAGTACCCCCGCAGATTGGCTTCTGTATCCTCTTTCCGTTAACCAACCGCCGCCACGAACAAATGCTGTTAAAAATCATTTTTCAGCCCAACTGTCAACTGTACCCATTTTCCTCAACCTATTTATTTTTTGGATAAATTCAGTGTTTTTCACCTTAAAAATCAGGAATTCCCCGATACCCAAGAGGTATTTTCTGAAATTATACTTGGTATGGAACTACGACAAGACCAGGAGGCAGAGAATCATGAAAATCAAAGGGCTTATATTGATATTGTTAAGTTTCCTCTTGCTGTCCTGTGGTGGAAGCCCCGAACCGAATTTTGAAGTGCAAGCAAAGAACCTTTTAACTTTATTACAAAATAGGCAATTTGATAAATGTGTTGGTATGGCCTACATGTATCAGGCGAGGATGTCCGCCATTAGTAACGAGCCCCAGTTTAAACAAAGGGAGATGATTTTTAATATCACTACGGATATTCAAGGTGAGTTCTTCAATGAGAATAAACAGAGCAGCATTGCATACCTATTTCGCTTCCCTTGCACATGGCAGCTATTGGAGACTACGCAGGCCACCACCGTAATCGCTGACATAGAATTGCCGGTTCATCGGGTCTATGCAGTGGTGAAATATAATTCCATGGATCAATCATCTGACGCAGTTCCGCTGTTACTTAAAGCCGAGGCAATTAACTATAATAATTATAAAGTGAAAGAAATAACCTTCCATCTTGATCTCGACCAGGGTACCCTATTATATCTCGGGTGGGGCACCGACCAACATGTTCCATGGTAGCGCCCGCCATCTGTATCAATAATCGTCCTGCCGTTAATCCATGCCCAACGATCCAATTTGGGGATCAAAGTCGGGGCCAGAGTTTCTTGCCATGACCGGTGGTAGTCTGCGAACCAAGGGGTTGGTATGAATCTGCAAAAAAGATATATTTTGAGGGAAACTCGGGCTACCGTTCATTCAGCAAGTGATTGGGCTACAAAAAGAGGAACTTCTCCTGGATCAAAGCCCGGGTGGAAAGTTTAGAAACCAATTTTCAACCGCAGATGCCAAGGCGGGGGCATAATCTCATTTAAAAAGATTGGTTGGAAAAATCCCTGGGGAGAGCCGCAATGAAAAAATCCTTGCCTTTATTTTTCTTTTTAATGCTTTTGGCAGGGTGCGCCTCCGTTGGCAATCAGGCGATTACCCAACAGGGGAACTTAGATCGCATTCAGGAAGGGAAATCTACCAAAGCGGATGTCCAGAATGCGGTGGGGACGCCAGCCAGAATCACCCCTTTGCCCGAAGGGGAATTATGGGACTATAGCTATTCCCACACAAGCGTCAATCCGGGGTATGGGGTTTCGAATGAGACCCTCCAGCTTTCGGTGCTATTCGACAAACAAGGGATCGTCCGTAAAATCCAGACCGGAAACGATTTGGGATATAATCTGAAGTTTCTGAAAGAATTGATATTAATGAATTAATCAATTGTCCTCAATCAGACTTGATTTGACAGTATCCCCGCAGATCCGCTTCTGTGTCCTTTTTCCGTTAACTCGCCGCCGTTCCACCACCTCCGATGGGCCAATTTGGGAAAAAATTATTTTGTGTTCATTGACAAAATATTAACCATGATCAGATTAAAACGCGATCAGGTTTCCTAACCAATTTTTAAACTGCATCGCCTTTGTTGCCGCATACTTTTGGCTAAAATGCCAAATGGATAAGGGTGAAAAAATGCGCTTCGTTTATTGTGAAAACTGTGGAAAAATAACCGGATATAAAAAGCAGTATGGCTGGGGAACCTTCTTTGCAGTATGTTTGACCTTTGGCCTTTGGGTTCTGGTCATGCCCTTCTATCCTCCAAGTTGCATAATCTGCGGCAATGATCACTATATTCCAGATAATATTTTGAGAGAGATAAAATATGTCAGAGCAAGAATTAATGGTAATTTGTCCTGATTCAGACTTGCTTTGACAATCCCGCGCAGTTTGGTTTTCTGTATCCTCTTTTCGTTAACCTGCCGCCAATAGCAAACCTTGTTAAAAGTCATTTTCCAGCCCACCTGTTAGCTATCCCCACTTCAACTTCTATTGGCCCTTTCTCAAAAACTCCAATCCACCTTGAATCATTGCAGCTTTCAAGATTTCTGATATCGACTCCGCTTGGTCTTCTAGAGCTTCTATGGTCGTGTTTCTTCGGAAAGCGCCTTTCCAAAAATCTGGACTGAGGGAATAGTGAGCTTGACTTTGTGCGGCAGGCCCTTAATTTAGAATCACGAGATCATATAAATTTTCCCAAGGAAGGACGGTAGATGATGCGCACAAAGAGGATTCTTCTCAGTCTGGCGATGGTGGTGCTGCTTTTGGTGGCGGTCACACCTGGAACCGCCCAGAGAACGTACTACCCGATCGGTACGGTATCTATTGATATGACCAGCCTGGCCGCGGGTATCGGCTTCAGTTCGGGGAGTGGCGTTTTGAGGTACCGCGGCCACCGCTATCTCTTCAAGATTGACGGCCTCAGCGTGGGCAACGTCGGCATTGCCTCCATCAGCGCGGTGGGCAATGTCTACAACTTGAGCAATGTTTCCCAGTTTGCGGGAAACTATGCGGCCGCAGGGGCAGGCATTGCCCTGGCCGGAGGTGCGGCCGGTCTGACCATGCAGAACCAGAGGGGCGTTATTATTAATCTGAATGCGGTGCAGCAGGGGGTACAGTTGAACATCGGCCCTCAGGGTTTCAAGATTACCATGAAATAGAAATTTGTCCTACGAGACAATTCGGCCACAAAAAGAAAACTTGTCGGGGCGAAAATCCTTGAGAGGGCTCCCTAAACCATTTTTTAAACGGCGGTGGCCAGGGCTGCCATAATCTCGGGTAGTGAGAGTATTTCATGGAGCGGCGTCTATTCCCCCGGTACTATATATCCTTAGAATTTGAATATCAGGCACAATTGCAAGGTTCGGAAAATTCATTTTCAAGCCGGGCCGTTATGACAGACATCAGCTTTGGCGGCCTGCATATGTCCGAGACCGCACCTATACTGCAACCTGACGATATTGCAGACTTCATTTTCAAATTCCAGCCTGACCAGGCGAAGCGCTTCACTCCCCACATAATCAGGGCCAAAGGGAAAGTCAAGCGCATAGAGCAGCCGACTAAAGAATCCCCCAACTTTGGGATAGCGCTGGAATTCCTTTCGGGGCCGCTTTTCGTCTACGCTGATTGACTTCGCCTCGTGGCTCACACACATTGCCTCAGGAAAAAATCATTCCCTCTAGGGGAGAAAAAATAATTGACGTTGATCAGGCTGCCAGATAATAAGTGAATTGATAGGAAGATGGGCAGATGAAATTGGTCTTGGCGAAATCTATTTTTGCCGGGGTGCTGACCCTGTTTTTTTCTGGCTGTGCCGGGGGACCCTTCTCACCACCGGTTAATCAAGCAGGTTGTCATGTCGTCCAGGGGGGGCAGTTCGCCGGAGAAGCAATGATAAATTTCCCTTTGGGTCTCCCCAATGACAAAAAGTAGTTTGCGGAAGGCGCTGTAGGTTCATCAGACCCCTCCTGGGCTAACCCTCCCAAGATTTGATATTCAGATGATATCCGGAATTTTTGCCTCCCCACTGATAGGTGCCGATCCTGGCAGTGACTGTCGAAAATCACTAAAAGCCCGGATTTTTTAGCTTATTACGACTTATAAGTAGTTGATTTTACTACATGTAGGGATAGACAAAACGTTGTATCGGGACTTTTTCGACAGTCTCGCAAGCTATAAGGCGGTGGACGTTCGAGAATTGGTGAAATTGCCTTATGCCTTTATTAAGAAAAGAGCCTCGCCGGTTTCACGGCGAGG
>Ga0208692_1001598_pt1 | contig 12384 bp, 9 predicted proteins | sample June2015DPH_20_1_3_FD_184721 | JGI IMG/M metagenome (GOLD analysis project Ga0208692, IMG submission 184721) | Peatland microbial communities from SPRUCE experiment site at the Marcell Experimental Forest, Minnesota, USA - June2015DPH_20_100... | ecosystem: Environmental > Terrestrial > Soil >...
GCGGAGCCTGGGGCCGCCCGGGCCCTGCCAAAGGTCCGTATCGGGTCCGCCTGGCCGACGGATCGCTCGTGACCTATTATTGGTATCGCTTCGTCGACCAGCCGTCCTTCCAACAGTACGCCTGGAGCGAGGCTAAAAAAGCCAGGCTGCAGGCTTTCGTCGAGAAGATCCACGCGGCTTGGCCAATCGACAGGGATTACATGGCGCCGCTTCGCTTCGGAAACCTGGCAGCGCTCGACCCGGCCCTGCTCGTGACGCCGCCCAAAGGGCTGGAAGCCGGCTATGTTCCGATTGTCATCCGCCAGGAAGCGACGGGCTCCCGGCCGAGCGGGAAAGCGCCGGAAGATTGAACACGGCGACGACCTAGCGGAGACTCCTTTAGGAGATACAAATGAAGAAGAGATGCTTATGGCTGGCGGTCATGGGAACGATGACCGCCTCTGTCCTGTCCGGGCAGACGGTCATCGACATAGAGAAGGGGTTCACGCTGCAAAACGACTACGCCCAATATCAATTTGAACCGCGCGGGTTCGGCCTTTCGGCCATGATCGACAGGAAGACCGGGTTCAATCACATCCGGCAGGTAAAGGGCAGGCATCTGTTGTGGGAAGTGGCGTTCGGAAGAGGGACCATGCGTCCGCGCATAGACAATAACTATAAACCGTGTACCTACGCGGAGTTGTTGACGCCGGCCAACGGCGATCAAATCCTCGTCCTGCAGTGGAACCGCCTGAGGTTCTGGGAGGAAGACGGGGTCGTCACCGTGCACGTCATGATCGAGCTGCCCAAGGGCGACGGCGTGGCGAAGTGGCGAATCTCCGTTCAGAACCGATCCGATTACTGGGGGTTGTGGGAGGTCGCCTGCCCGTCCGTCAGCGGCTTCCCTTCAGAGGGTGATTACGACGCGGCCATCCCCGTGACCGGGTCGGGCGGCCAGCTGCTGAAGAAATGGACGGGTTCCTTCAGGACCCGATCGCCCTCCGGCTTCTTCCCCATGCAATTCATGTCGTTGAACTCCGGAACAAACGCTGTCTATTTCTCGAGCATGGACGGAGAATCACGGGCTAAGGACTTCTCAGCGGATTCCAAGAAAGAAATCCTGTCGCTTGTCAAGTATCCCGAGAATATGGGCGTTCCCGGATCGGACCTTCCGGACCACTACGCAGTTGCGTTCGGACCCTACCAGGGCGGATGGCTGGAGGCTGCATATCGCTACAGGTTATGGGCCTTGCAGCAGGTCTGGACCCGAACAGGGCCTATTTCGCAACGTCCCGACTTTCCGAGGTCCGCCATCGATATCGGCTTGTGGATCCGTGACACCTGGGTTTGGGATCTTCCTCAAAATGTTGAAAAGAATACAGGCGATCCCTTGACCTGGACACGCGATCATCGTAACCCTCACGAAATGGACCTGCCCTTCTTAAACGTCATGCAGAGGGTGGGCGTGCCCATCGCCTTTCAGTGGTATGGATGGCATGAGACGCTGTTCGACAACAATTACCCGCATTTTCTCCCCCCCTTGCCCGGGTTCAAGGAGCGCGTCAAGGAACTTGTCGACGCGGGGGCGCTGATCGTCCCGTATATCAACGGATTGAGCGCCGATAGCAAGATCTCCGACTGGGACAAGTTCGATCCCTATGCCATTAAAGATGAGGCCGGCGGACTGAGGCAGAAGTTCTATTGGGATGGGGCAGGGAGACTCACGCCCATGTGCCCTAGCCAGGTCCCCTGGCATCACACCATCGCCGATCTCGTCGATCGTCTGGTCGGTGAATATGGCGCCAACGGGATTTATATCGACGAGGTGTCCTGCAACTCGCATGAGCTCTGTTTCAACAGGGACCATTTACATCCTCTCGGTGGCGGCCGCTACTGGGCTGACGGCTGGCGCGAGTTCTATCAAAAAATCCTTCATGTCGCTCGTCAGAACGGCCGCCAGGTCGTGGTCACGTCGGAGGCGGCCAATGAGATCTTCTTCGACCTGGTCACGGCAAATCTGTACACGGGGCGGCCGTGCGATTATGAGATCCCGCTGCAGGAAGTCGTCTATTCGGGCTATACTCTGTTCTACGGAACCGTCTGCGATTTCCGGAAGAGCCGCCGGCTTTTCAATTTTTGGGTCGGACAAGGTTTCATCGATGGGAAGCAGGTCGGATGGATGGATTTCGATCTTTTCCGCAAGCCCGAGTTCTCAGCTAAGGTCGATTTCCTGCGCCAGTGCGCGCAGCTGAGGATGGTCACCCGGAAATTCCACACATTCGGCCGGTTATGGAGGCCGTTAACACCATCAAATCCAATCCCCACCTTTGAAGAGGAATTCGACGAGGGGGGGCTGCACAAAGGAATTGTCCCGTCCGCGGAAGCGAGGATATGGCAGGCCGAGGACGGGCACCTGGGTATTTTCCTTGTGAACTATACCGATACGGAAATCCCGTTCTCCTACGCCATTGACCCAGCTGAATACGGTCTTGTCGCCGACCGGTTCAAGGTGAGCGAGATCACACCCGGAAAGGTCATCAATTTAGCGGAAGAAGGCAGCCGGATCAGCAGGACGGAAGCCCTGAAGCCGAATACGGTGAGAGTTCTGGAGATCACCCCCCTAAGCAATCCCAGTAGGCGTCCTCAGTCAGCTCCGAAGGGCGATTAAGCGGTCCTCTCCAATATGACCTGCCCCCCTCAAAGGGATCCAGTCCGTATAGTAAGATTTTGCTGGACGAAGGGAGTTGGACATGGGCAGGAAACGGTTTACTCCGGAGCAGATCATCCGCATGCTCCGGGAGGCGGAGGTCCTTCTCAACCAGGCAACTCCGGTCGCTGAAGTCTGTCGCAAGCTGGGGATCTCTGAACAGACCTACTACCGGTGGCGGAAGGAGGACGGCGGGATGAGGGTCGACCAGGCCAGACGACTCAAGGAGCTCGAGCAAGAGAACTCGAGGCTGAAGAAGCTGGTGGCCGATCTGTCATTGGATAATGCCATCCTGAAAGAAGCAAACCGGGGAAATTTCTAAGCCCGGCCAAAAGAGGCCGGGCCGTCGAGCATGTCTGTGAAGTCATGGAAATCTCTGAACGGCGGGCTTGTCAGGTCTTGGACCAGCCCCGCTCAACCCAGAGGCATGTCCGGAAGATACCCGATGACGAGGAGCGTTTAGTGGGCCAGATCATGAGCCTGGCCACTCGGTATGGGCGGTATGGCTATCGTCGGATCACGGCGTTATTGCGGGATGACGGATGGGAGGTGAACCACAAGCGAGTCGAAAGGATATGGCGGCAGGAGGGGTTGAAAGTGCCGGCGAAGCAGCCAAAGCGAGGTCGTCTTTGGCTCAACGATGGATCCTGCATTCGTCTGCGGCCGATAAAGAAAGACCACGTCTGGAGCTACGACATGGTTATGGACAGGACTTCGGACGGGAGGCCGATCCGGATCCTGGCCGTTATCGACGAATATACGAGGGAATGCTTGTCCATGTATGTTTCCCGGAGGATTAGGTCTGAGGATGTTCTAGAACAACTCTACGAACTGTTCCTGACGCGGGGAGTGTCCGAACATATTCGGTCGGATAACGGCGCGGAATTCACGGCGAAAGCGGTCAGGAACTGGCTCGAAGACCTTGGCGTAACCACACTCTTCATCGAGCCCGGAAGCCCCTGGGAAAACGGATATGTTGAGTCCTATATCGGGAAGCTCCGGGATGAGCTTCTCAACGGCGAGGTGCTGGACACGTTGGCGGAAGCGAAGGTCCTTGTCGAGGGCTGACGAAGGGAATACAATCGCTTCCGGCCGCATAGCTCCTTAGGCTACAGGCCGCCAGCTCCAGAGGCTATCATGGCCGGAATATTCACTCAAGGGCTGAAGCATTGATGAGGGGCAGGTCAGAGGAGACAAGTATGATCAAAAGAAGTCTGATCAGCCTGATTTTAGTTACTGCTGTTTGTGGAGGTGCGCTGGCCGCTTCCGAGTCGACTGCTGAGAGACATCTTACCGTGAAGGGGGGACGTTTTCTAACGTTGAACACGGTTATTCGCGTAAACCAGATTGAGGCGGCGCGTCATCTGAACGAAGGTGATGACGAATCCGCGCTTCATACTCCGGAAGCCGTGGCCGCATTCCGTGATGCGGTCTCAAGAGGTTTTCCCGGTGCGCAGGTGACATGGGCTTTCTCCTGGCTTGCTTTACACGATGAGCGGCCGAATTACGCTGCCATTCGCAAGCAGGTTGTGGGCTATCACAAGGCGTATGGCGATGAAATCACCTTTATACCCGGTGGATATTTCGCACCCATGTACAGCTCGCGCGCGCAGGTCAACAAGGATATCCAAGAGGCGCTTCAGATAATACGTGACATGGTTGGAAACGGATACAAGCCAAAGAGCCTGGTGGCTGGATTCGTTTCGGCCGAGAATCTGCGCTACCTTGCCGAAGAGGAGGGCATTCATGTCTGCCAAGGCACGATCTGGAGTCAGTACGGCATAGACAATGGCGACGGCGACGGTTCCATATCTTATCCCTATTATCCAAGCCGTGAACATGCGTGCAAGCCTGCGCAGGGGCGGGCGGACTTCATCGACTGTGTCAACCTGGATGGCTGGACATGTGACTTTCTATGTGCGCGGCGTTTCGGGTTCGAGGGAGGCTTTAACAGCAGGCTCGGAGTGGGGCCGATTGAATCGTATCGTAATCTCGGCGTGGATAAAGGCATGGCCGAGGTTATGGCGGTCACGGCCAACCACTTTGACGATGCCTTCAAGCGCAATGGATTTGGATGGGTTACGGATTGTTGGGAGATCAGCCTCGTCAAGTCACTTCAGCCGGAAGTTCTGGAGTGCCTGACCCAGTGGCTTCAGAATGTGAGAGAACGCTGGCCCGACGTTCGGGTTGTTACGCAGGGAGAGTTCGGCGAGGCCTGGCGGCGCGAACACCCGGATAACAAAGGTCTGGATTACCGTTTTGTCCAGCGGGGTACTGGCATTGGAGGTTCAGAGCCCAACTTGGAGATCCGCTGGTTCATGAACACCGATTTCAGGCTCGCGATATTGCGAGACTGGAAAAAGGAAGAACCTGGCAAGGTGATTGATTTCACCCGGTACGATTTGCCAGCCCGTGAACCTTCTGACCCTGCGCCCGGCAAACCGTCGCGGAACTGGAGCCTGATCAACCGAATCAATCAGAAGCACCGGCGCCCGGAAGATGCCCCGGTGCCTCTCTCTGGGCTTACGGACGACGAGCAGTTGTTGATCAGGAAACACTATCCTGAATTATCGGCGTCAGCTAACTTATCATGAGAGACGGAATCCGTAGCTTGAGAAGTCAGCCCGCGAGTCCGAAAACGCCTGACGACGAACACCAGATAGCCTGATTTTCGGTAGGTTGACCGTCACTCGCGTCGACCTGTCATGCTTAAGCAAACCTCTACCTCCGTGTAACGCCGGTGTAACAGATTTTGCTAAAACTCGCCTACTTCGGACTAATGGTGCTAAAAGAAATACGTTGATTCATATGGGGAATGTCCCCCGTGATATAATCCGAGCAACGGGAGATTGACAGGGGAGGATTCATGATGGACAACAATCAGCTCTACAAGAAATCTCTTGAGCAAGGCTTTTGGCAATACTGGAACGGGAAGAAAAGCTCAGTAGCATTCTCTGCTGACATGCTGGATTCCGAGCATGGGGTTGGACGCCTGCCTGTTTTCAAAAAGGAATTCGCTGACCGAAACATCCTAATGAAACCGGACGCGAATGAAGAAGACAAGAGGAGACTCGTAAACCTGATTCCGGATAGGAAGCGGCATAAGTGGTTCCGGAGCATGAGCAGTTCTCAGGCCTTGGCTTTAAGCTTCTTTGGCAATCTTGTCATTTATAGTCAGCTGGATTGGTTACGGGACCTCAGGGATAATGACGGCAAGGCTATCTTCGGCACCGCCGATTTATCGGCTTCCAACTTCTCCATGGAGCATGAGGTTGGGACACTGAATGAACCTCGTCCCACAAGCTTAGATTTCTATATCTCTGGTCGCTATCGGGTAGCCATAGAATGCAAGCTAACTGAAATCGAGATGGGACCTTGTTCGAGGCCTCGCCTAAAGAAGGACTCGCCTGAATACTGCGATGGCTCTTATTCTGTCCAGGGAAGGCGAAAAAGCCGGTGTGCGCTAACTGAAATCGGGGTCCGATATTGGGATTATGTCCCTGCGCTCTTCAAGTGGTCAGCTGATAGGGACTATGACGTGTGTCCGTTGAAGAATAATTATCAGCTGGTCAGGAATGTCCTTTCCGCATGCGTGAGGGAGGATGGTGTTGCGTCTCCAAGCAACGGACATGCTGTCCTGGTCTATGATGAGAGAAATCCTGCGTTTGCTGAGAGTGGGAAAGGAGCAAAGGCCTTCCGGCTAACACAAGAGGTCTTACATGAAAGCCAGAATCTTAGAAAGGTAAGCTGGCAGAGGATGTGTTCTTTCATGAAGGAGAACAAAAAGCTTAGCTGGCTGACTGAGGCCATCGCCGATAAATATGGAATCAGCGAGCAGTTGATATCCAAAACCATCTGAGCGTGAAGGACTCGCTATCACTCCCCTCCGGAAGGCTAGAAATCTGGCCTCTTTCCAGCCTCCTGGACGGCAAGTAGACTGGTCCCCGTGTAACGCCGGTGTAACAGATTTTGCTAAAACTCGCCTACTTCGGACGATATGGACTGAAATATCTTCGCTAGACGTTTACTTTTCCGGGCCCCTGACTCCCTTGCCCTCAAACGAAGTCCACCATATGCCGTTCTTGTCGTTTTCCCCCTTCACTGAAAGGGAATTCCTATCTGGACTGAAGTCCCATGTGTTACGCCATTTTTGGACTCTTCCATCAGGAAAATAGGACGAGCCGGTCTCTATGCAAGTTCTCTCATTAATGAAAGCCGCCGTGGAGATAAGCCAACTTCCATCGTCATTATAGCCATGAGTGGCACATGTCTTCTTGGTGAGGTCATATCCGGTAACCACCAATCCGTATTGAACGGTTCCTTGAGCCTTCCACATTGTGTGGATTTGCAGGAAGAAGCCTCCCAGTACCCGTTGACCCTTGAGGGTCCAATAGACCTTATACGAAGACCCAGATGGCATGTCCTTGGCTTCCCCTTGAATAACCCAGTCTCCGGCCCAAGCGTCCAATATCTTGTATTCTGGACCCGGTTGGACAGTGCTAGTTTGAGCTCGGACGGCGACTCCCGAGACCAGAATGACCAGACAAATAGAAGTAGCTACGCTTCTCATGTCCCCTCCCGGCTGGACCACGCATAGCGGTTGATTGGCCTTGGTTAGATAGACGCCCGAGGTCGAACGAAATTCTCACATGCCGCCGCGTGCCCCTTTATCGGCTATTGTGCCCCACATACAAATTGTGACATCGGCATAAGGACTCCGGTTCCAGGGTAGGGGATGAAATGCTTATGTCACGAACACTCATGCACTTTTCTCTTGTATCGCCTTCGTTATCCTCTCCCATTCTCCTTCAGGCAGACGCTTCTTTTCCACCTGATGCACCATTCCTGCCCCTGGGGCGTAGTGGAAGAGAATCTTGTCCGCGGTAATCTCGACCATCCACACCTGGTCCAGGTTGATGAGGACACCAGGTATCGTCTTAATCAGGTTCATGCTGACCTCCTGGTGATAGGAAAACACAGGAACCGGGGAGGTGTCAAGCCGCCTCGAACGGCATTGGAATCCCGAAACAAAAAGATTCTCGTATGCCACCCGTGTGACAGTAGCGTGACAGAATAGGCTGAAAGCGCAGTAAAATTACGGTCTCGGACGGAAGACGATGAGAGGGTCAGGGCTCATCGTAACTCGCTGACATTCCAAAGAGATAAGGCGTGCCGGTGGAGGAAATCGAACCCACACCCGAGTTGCCCCGGACGGGATTTTGAGTCCCGCGCCTAGTATATAGCGTGAGGCCAAATAATCGGCGTTCACCTTCCGCTCTTCTGCTTCTTTATGAACTCGGCGGCGGGATCCTTGCCTACCGCAATGAGTTTCTCATTCCACTCATGCTGTGCGCGCAGACTGCGCCACCGTGCGTATTGTCCCGGGTATTGGGGACTCGGATTCTCGTAGCCTTGCAGCCAGAACCGGAACCAATCCACCGATCCCTGCATCGAACCGACCCGCTGCAACGGAAGTTCCAGGATATGTTTTCCTTCCGGAAAGAGAACCAGCTCCACAGGCTTCCCCTGGACGACGAGCGCCGAGTAAAACTCTGCGGCCATTGAAATTTTCCCGTTATATTGCATGAGGAGAGGCGTCCGCACGCGTTGGGCGGAAAAGGCCGGAGCGTAAGCCAGCCACGCCTTGAAGGTTTCTCCACAGGGGGGCCCGCCGTACATGGCCGCCATGCCCGAACGCAGGTTTTTGTCGCCCAGATATGTTCCATAGTTGTAGATGCCCGAGTCCGCCGACACCGCCGCAGTCCACGCCTCTTTCGACTGCGTGAGCGTAAAATCCACAATCCAACTCGTCCGGCTGAAGCCCATGATCCCGACCCGCGCCGGATCGATCAGACCGCGCCGGTCCAACTCCCGCCTGCAAGTCTCGAACGCATCCATGGCCCGGAACGCCTCGGAAACGCCTCCCGGCAGTTGCTTCCACGTTCCCTCGGGATAGGGGCCGACGGCGCCCTCAAGCATGAACACTATGAACCCGCAGTTGGCCAGCGCCTGCGGCGCGAAGTTCGCCTTCAATCCGTCGTTGCCGCCATGGATAAAGGTATCGTCCCAGGTCTTGCACATGATCACGCACGGGTAACGCTTGCCGGCCTCGTAACCCACCGGGTAGATCAGGTATCCCCAATTCCTCGACGAATTGCTCCCCACCCATTCGATCTTTTCTACACCGCCAAGCGTTTGCTCTCGCAACTCCGGGTTGATCTCTGTCAGCGCGGCTTTGGCGCCCGTTTTGGCGTCCAGCAGCCAAAGGTCCGGCGGCACCGTCGTTGTTTGATAGATGCCGATAAAACGGCGCATGTCGTGCCCCGCGGCCGACAGGTCGCTGAGGCCCGAAGTGGACAGCGTGGTCCGCCGCTCCTCCTTCCACGCGCCGGCGACGGTTTCGGCCCGCCGCAGGGTCACCAAATCGCCGTTACGGAGCCTAACCACCACCCGCCGGGCTTGTTCATCAAACGCCAGCATCTCTTGGGGCGTCTCCTGCATGACGAGTTGCGCGGCGCCCGTTTTTACGTCAACGGCGAAAAGATGTTGCGGACGAAACGGCCCCACTAGGGCCTCGCCGACGGTGCTGCCATCGCCGACCGGGCTCGGACCACATGCGAGGTAGCGCGTGCTGTCATCGCTCCACAACAAGGCCATGCCCCATAAAGAGTCACTGATACAACCGGCATCAAGAGCCAGCTCGAGCGAAGGCCCGCCCTTGCTGGGCCCGGAGCGCGGCGGGGAGGACGGAATCGTCGGCGGCAGCCAGGCCCGCACCAGTTCGTTCGCCGGGACAACGAAGCCCCGCTCCGGACAGAGGCGGAAAGCCGGGTCTTTTTGCCATGCGGACGGGTAAGGCACCGCTTCTCCCAAGGCAAGGAAGGTCACATGCCGCCCATCGGCCGAGATGGCGGGTCGCATCAGCCCCAGGGATCGTTTGCCGCCGAACACGGTCATCGTACCGCCGCCCACGTCCATCGCGACGATGGCCATCCGCGATGCCTTGTTTCTCGCTGTGCCTCGCGCATCGATGTCAAGCAAGAAATCGTCCTCCGTGATCACCACTCCGCGAGGCGACGCAAAACGGTCCACCTGCTCCTCGTCGGGCACACTCACCAGCAGCGCCAGCCGCCGGCAATCCGGGGTCGCGGCAAATTCTTCGACATTGAGCCCGCCAGGGCTCAACGGCGAGGATTCGCCGGACGCCTGATCAACCCGCACGACATTTCCTTTGTCGCCGTCGGGTCGGTACAGCACGAGGAGGTGCTGCCCGTCCGCGAGCCATTGCATTTGGCGAATGTCCCGGGTCCGCAGCACGGCTTTTCCGAAATGCCGAAGCGGCTCCTTCGCGTCGGTCTCCGGCAACTCGCGAACATAAACGACTGCCTCGTTGGAGTTTTCCTTCAAGTTAGGTTCGATCAGCACATAGGCCACCCGGCTGCCGTCGGGAGAGACCGCCGCCGGTTTTTCATCCAGAAACGTGCGCAGCCGTACGGAATCTTCCACCGTCGCCGCCCGCCGGCCGGCAGGATTCGACGAAGGTTGTTGGACGGCGAGGACGGCCCCCATCCCGGAGACCATTCCCAGCACAGCAAAACAACTGATACGGATAAGGATTGATTTTTTCATGGATAAGCGGCCCAATCCTCCAGGGCTCCGGTGGCCTGCCCCTGATCAATGTACCACCTCTGAAGTGAGATTTTCAAGCTTCGAACTCCCGCCCGGGCAGGCCATATGCCTGCCGAGTATCGCGAACTTCAGAGCAGGCTATTCCCGCCTCGACCTCTATTGGGGGATGATGGGTCGGGGATAGGGCCTTGGCCGTATGGCACCATTCCATTTGGCTAAAACGCATGCTAGGGGGCCTTTCTGGAAGCAATCGTCCGTTACCCCCTACTTCCCCTACAGGGTCGGGTGCCGTCTTCTGCGGGACATGGCCGTAGCATAGGATCGAGCGGGAAAAAAGGCCATGTTTTGGGTGGGTCAGGGACGTCCCATGGTCTCTCTGCAGGGTCGACGCTGCTTTGAATTGGTGATCAACTGCCTGTCAGCCGAGCCAGCCGCTCCGTGGACCCACTTAGAAAGGGCAGGTCAACTTGTCGCCTATTTCCTTGTGAGCTTCACCCGGGCAAAAGGCTGCAGTTTCCCGCCCTCTTCGCCATCCATCAACCATCGCCAAGAGTCATTGCTCTTATCGTACACGAACGTCGTGTGGAAGAGGCTGCCATCCTGGGCTTTGAACTCGAACGCAATGTCGTCGCCGTTGCGCTGGGCATGGCCGATGGACTGGCCCGTCAGGCCGCCGCCGCCGGTCGAGTCCAGCCATAGGCACGCGTACTGACCCGACGGTTGGTCCCAGCCAATGAAGACGATCGCCTCATATTCCGCATGGCCCGCGACGTCCTTCTCGCGTGATACTTCGTAAAGCCGTACGTACTGGTGGCCCAGCACCCACTCGGCAACGACATCATGCGTCGTCTTTTTTCCGCCGATTGTGCCCTGAAGCACCCACGTTCCGACCAGGCGATCCAGCGTGGGATCCTGAAACGTTGCTTGCTGGGCCGAGAGGGAAGATGAAAGCAGTGCGATTGAAACGATTATTTTAAGGACTATATTCCTCGCTCGCACCTTGTCCTCGTCACTCATTATAAGAGGCACCTCCTATCTGCGCAACTTTCTTGGTCTGGTTTACGCCTTTATCCAGGAGTCACCCGTATCCATTATGCCTTGGCCCGGTGGGCACTGTTCAGGGGCCGCGTCACCCTCTCGTCACAAATACGTCATAAAACGTGCCCAAGAATGCCTACTCCTGCCTATTGGTGCCTAGAGGGACAAATCGAGTCATATCCGGGAAATTGGCGGGGCCGACGAGACTCGAACTCGCGACCTCCGGCGTGACAGGCCGGCGTTCTTCCTAGCCCTTCAGCCCGGCAAACCGGCTGTGCTAAATGTGTGCTCAAAATTGTGCTCAACAGATGCCTAAAACGGGGTAAAGCTGTACAAAATTGCGACAATTTCAGACCCCCGGGAATGATGGCTAAATGGCCATTTTCTCGGGGAATATGGGAGCGCGCCTGGGGTGAATCGAACACCCGACCCGCTGCTTAGAAGGCAGCTGCTCTATCCCCTGAGCTACAGGCGCGCCATGGATAATCAAAGCCGGGGCCGCGAGATCCGTCCCGGCCTTCCCGGCCGGGCGACCTATCGCAGGGCCGGTCGCTTTTCCGCGGGGAGCCAATCGGGGAGAGCGGATTTGAACCGCCGACCTCCTGCTCCCAAGGCAGGCGCGCTAGCCAGGCTGCGCCACTCCCCGTCCGTTCCGCACCCCTCGTCGAAAGCCCGTTCATCTTAGCAAATCGGGCCGCCGGCTGTCAATTTGACCGGGGAGGCCCGCTATCGGCGCATCCCCTTGTCGATCTGGGACCTGCCGACCTTCACGACAATGGGCCGGCCGTGCGGGCAAAGGGCGGGCTGCGATGATTTGAAAAGCTCGTCCACGAGATAGCCCATCTTTTCCCTGGTCAGCGGCTGACCTGCTTTGATGGCTGTCTTGCAGGCCAGGGTCGCCAGGAACTTCTCACGCCTGTCCCGGGTGTTCGCCTGTTCCGCCTCCTCGAGCAGGGCCTGGAAGACATCCGCGGCCTCCTCGGCCCGGAAGACGCCCGGGTACTCCTTGAGGGCGAAGGACCGGCCGCCCA
>Ga0208692_1001603_pt1 | contig 12363 bp, 12 predicted proteins | sample June2015DPH_20_1_3_FD_184721 | JGI IMG/M metagenome (GOLD analysis project Ga0208692, IMG submission 184721) | Peatland microbial communities from SPRUCE experiment site at the Marcell Experimental Forest, Minnesota, USA - June2015DPH_20_100... | ecosystem: Environmental > Terrestrial > Soil >...
TCCGTCTACCGCCCTTGCTTCACCTGTTCCAACTCCAGTTCCAGCTCGCGCATCTTGCGCTGGTGCTCCATCTCCTCCAGGCGCACCCGCTGGTGAGCCTCCATCTCCATGTCGCGAATCTTCACCAAGTGAGTTATGGCGACGATCACGACCACCACGGCGAAGGCTGCCAGGGGAATGATGAACGGCGAATCCATGGTCCTTTTACCTCCGTAGCCTCTCCATGAAGGCTCATAATCAGGCAGTCCGCTCGTAGGCCTGCCGGGCTTTGGCTTTCTCGAGTTCTACTTCCAGTTCCCTCATTTTCTGCTGGTGTTCCATTTCCCGGATGCGCATTTCCTTTTGGACCTGTAGTTCCTTGTCACGTGCCCTGTACCAGAACACGATGGCAAAGACACAAACAGTACTCAAACCAAACTGCGCATACGGCTAAAACCGGAGCTATGTCTGGGACATTCCACATTGAAAACCTCCTCTCAATCCCGCTTGCCAATCCCTCGCCATCGGACTGGCTTAGGAGATTCTTGCTGATCCGCCGGGACGGGGTTTCGCCCAACCGCGAGTCACGTCTCCTGACGCCCCGGATCGCCCTCGTCGAGGCTCAGGGCGCCTTATCAGCGGCCTTGCGGTTCTTCTCTTTTTCCAGCTCCAGCTCCAACTCCTTCATCTTGCGCTGGTGCTCCATTTCACGGATGCGCATGTCCTGGTGGAATTGCAACTCTCTGTCGCGCGCCTTATACCAGAAGACGATCCCCACGATGGCCACAACCATCACTAGGGCGCCGAAGCGCGAGAGCAACAAGAATGGAAACATAGTCGGTTTTCCTCCGCCTTGGTGGCCTGATGCGTGGCAGCAATTGAACGCTGTTTCATGCGCTCTTGCTCGCCTTGGCCCTTTCCAATTCCAGCTTGGCCCTCTCGATTTCCAATTCTTTCAATTTCCGTTCGTGCTCCATCTCCCGAATTCGCAACTCCTGGTGGGCCTGGAGCTCACGCTCTCGCATTTTTCTCATGGAGACGATGGCTACGATAAAGATGGCCATCACGAATGCTCCCAGGGGGATGATGAAGGGGTTGTTCAGGATGTTTTCCATTAAAGTCCTCCGGGCTATTGGTTTGTCATGCGCCGTGTCGAATCCTGGTAGGGCCGGTCCCGCAAGGCGGGACCGGCCTAGCCGTCCCGCCCCGCCATGGGGGGGGAGAGGCGGCCCTACATTCTAATTGGGACACTACAGTTCTCGTGGTCCCGACGTGCCGCCGGGTCCTCCTTTTGCTATGCTGCGGGCGTCCGTCGAAGGAGGAGAGGGTGTATGCCCACCCCCCAAGCGACGTTGCAGCAATATCACTCCGATCACGATGAGCAACACCGGCCAGTACCTGCCGATATGACGAAAAACCGGTATGCCAAGGTTATCAAGCAGGAACAGCGCCCCCAAGCCGATGAGCAGGGCGGCGCCGATGGGCGCATTCATTTTCATGTCGCCAAGCCCAAACCATTCCGGCGTCCGTTGGCCCAGTTGCTTGGCTTTGGCGGTCTGATAGGAATCAATCACCATATAAAAGTAAAACGCTGCCGCGCCCAGGCCGAAAATGGTGTCCATGGGGCTGCCCACGCGATCACTCATGGCGATGAGAGAGCCGAATATCAGCACCTGAATCATGGCCTTAACGATCTGGCCGTTATAGATAGCGCCTACGCCCGGGATGAAGCCTAGCGCCAGCCCGACGCCAGGGCTGGGGCCGGTTTGGGGACCGAACATAGGAGTCTGCAGACGGTTCGCCAAACAAGTCTCGCAATAGAGCATTCCGTGCACATCGCGCTTGCATTCAGCGCACAGAGCACGCCCGCACAGGCCGCAATAGGCGACGGAATCAACGCTGGGATGGTTGGCGCATTTCATGGGTTTTGGCTCCTTCCTGCCTCGATGGTTAGGGGGTTCCGCACGATTTCATTCCGCAGAATCGTGGTGCGGTCGGCCGCATCCACAACCCGGGCCTGATTGGCTGCCAGCGCGGGCATAGAAAGCGGCGTGCTGTTCGTGGACCCTCCTGCGGGTGGTTCTTGCTTGGGCGCTTGCTGCGGCTCCTCCTCTGGGTGCGAGCGGAGTTGCCGGAGTCGAGACTCAATCTCGTAGACCACTCGCAGGTCGTAGTAGAACTTTTCCGCACGAGCGTAGTACAGGTGTCCGGCGCGATTCGCCCTGAAGAACCAGGTGCGAGGGTTCAAGTCCTCGACAGTCATGTGCCGCAGATTGACCCCCGCGGCGTTAACGATGATGGAGAACGAAAACACAGCCATCGCTACACCATAAGCGAATCGGGGCTGAAGGGCGGGCCGGAAGAAGGCCACGAAGCGCTCCGCCAAGCTGGGTTTGCGTTCCCCCACGGTGGCTAGCATGATCTTCCGGACCAGCCAGGGAGCGGGTTCCAACTCCGGGGCGGAATGGCAGAGTTGCATGGCCCGGCGCACGTCTGCCACCATCTCGAGGCAGGAGGGGCAGACGCTCAGATGGGCTTCGATTTCCCTCTTCAGCGCCGGCTCGAGCAGCCCTTCCAGGTAATCGCTCGTCAGGTTTTCCAGTTCCAGGTGCGTCATGGCTCGCTTCCCGCCTTTGCGGGGCCTCTCATTCCTTCCATACGCTTAAGGACCCGCCCCAGTTCCAATCTTCCGCGGTTAATTCTCGATTTCACGGTACCCTGGGGAACCTTCAGGACCAGGGCAATCTCCTCGTAATCGAGGTCGTGCAGGTCGCGCAGGATCACGGCTTCCCGCAGATCCGGCGAGAGCTTGTCCAGGGCCAATTGCAGGGTCTCCCTGCGCTCCCGCGATTCCACCTGACCGGTAGGCTCCATATGTGGGCTTGACTTTTGCTCCGCCGCAGGCAACTCGTCTTCCAGTGAGGAGGTCACACGGTCTTTCCGGGTGCGTCGGTAGTGGTCCACCAAATGGTTGCGTGCCACGCGGTTTAGCCAGGTTGAAAAGCTGCCCTGAGCGGCATCATAACTTTTCAGAGTCTGGAAGACTTTGATGAAAACTTCCTGGGTCACATCTTCGGCTTCTTCCACCCGGCCCGTGAAGCGGTAGCAGAGATTATAGATTTTTCGGGTGTAATCCCTGAGCAGGGCTTCCCAGGCGGAGTCCTCACCGGCGAGGCATCGGTCCAGTAGTTCCTGATCCTGTTCCACTCCGGCTCACCTTAGCCATTTCCCGCGAACGACGGACGTCGATCCCCTCCGCCGCCTCGCCCTTCGGCTCATTGGCTTGTCGGGCATTGTAACAGAATGCAGACCATCAATGCAGGACGAATGCATCCTCAATTCTGAGTTCTCAACAGGGATCTTTGCGATTCCGCCAGCATCATGCTGGCTGGCGCAGAGCTGCGCTCTGCGCTTCAGCGTGCTGTATTAGCCCGCATTTCCCACCACGGGTCTGGAAGGGCGGGGCTTCACAGGGTGCGGAAAAACCCTTCCAAGCTGTCATTCCGAGCGGAGCGAGGAATCTCGCTCTGAGTGTTTTCAAGACAATGCGAGATTCCTCGTCGTCCCGATCAAATCGGGACTCCTCGGAATGACACGCCAAACGAGTTTTTCCGCAGCCTGTTCAGCCCCGCCGCTACAAGGCCCTCCTGATTATTCCCGTGTCCCGTGCCCCGCACAGTCCGTCAATTGACGGGCTGCGCTCCCCTGCTCAGATTGAGACAAGATTCGCTGACAGGTTCACATCGCCCGCGATGCTTTGCGCCTTCGGCGCGCAGACCTGAAGGTCTGCGCCAGCCGCGATCTACGGAGCGATCACGTTTGGCATGGCTCCCCTCAACCACCAACCATCTATGAAAAAGGCCAAAGCGTAGAACGAGGTCTCCAAGTACTGGACGCCGCGCACGCTTGCCGCGCCTTATTCTGGCAGAGTGCGCCGTCACTGGGGAGAAATCAGGTTGCAGCTTTCCGATTACCAGGCCGTCGCCACGTGCAATTTCAGGGAAGGGCGTTTTTCATTCCCAATCTGTCTTAGGTGGTGGGTTAGCCTGTTATCGAAAGATATTGGTAAACCCTTGGCGACAAGGCAGGAGCTATTTCCTCGAACCCCGTATCCGGGGAGTTTGCATGATTGCGGGTGGGAAGGGCTGTTACCGATAGCTACCCGGACATTGGCGCTAAACCTTCGCCGAAGGCCATCTCCCCAAGCTGCACGTCGCCGGTTCGAATCCGGTCTCCCGCTCCATGTTTTCAACCACTTAGCCTTCTACTTCGATTTTGCCTTCACCTTTCAACGGAGAGATGAGGAGAGGAGGCTCCTTGCTGCACTGGTTCTAAACAACTTTCTATGCCGGAATGAAAGCAGACCACGCTGACATTCAATGGCCCCGATCACCAGGCTGGCAGTTACGTAAACGGCGCAGGTGCCCACATTTGTCCGGGAAGGCACCCGCCAAAGCGGATTCCCAGGCGTTTCTCACCCAATTAGCCATTACACGGGCGGTTGAGATCGAGTCCCTAAACTTTGGGAAATGCTCTTTACTGCGATGCGGTAGAGCTAGTCAGTAAAGAGAAGTAGCGTTTTCAATCGATTACGAGCCTATGTCAGTTTTTGCAAGAACTGCGGACCTACCTGTCAATTTCCCAGTCGTGACTCTTTCTACGACTTGACAAAATTGACACCGAGCACCGCCGCTTACGGTTCCTCAATTCCGCTACAGCTCACTCAGTGTCGCCGGTCTTGGGGTCGCACGTGCCAAGCAATTCATCGATCGTCCCACGGGTAATAGGGTGGTACGTCGCTCGATATTTTCGGTATAGGCACTCGGCACGTTCTCTTCCGGTCCGTGTTCTCATGAGTTCCTCATAAAGCGGCTTTACAAATTTGCGCCGTCCAACAGAGGACAGAAAATGATCGAGGCTCGGATACGCCGTCTCATATTCATTGCGAATTGCCATCAGAAGCCAGCGATAAAGAACCTCGCTATTCCGAGTGTGCGTGAAATTAAAGGCCCGATCGAGTGCAGTCATTCTCTCCAGGCCCAATTTGTCCGGAAGCACGTCAAGAAAGCGAAGCCATTCGTGAGTGCTCCATTTGCGCCCTGCAATTTCGTCGAGAGCGATCTTATTTTGAAGCCAATCCGATGCCGCTCGTTCGACACGCTCAAAAGCGGAAGAGGCAGCGCGCGGCGCCGCTTTCGGTAAACCGGGAGCGTCGATCCATTCCTGAAGAGGAATGCGGGAGGCGAGAGCAGGATGGAGATCGAGAAGATGCGAGTTCAAGTACTTGAGAAACTGCTCTGTAGTAACGCTTTGAAACGCAAAGTGATCAAAGTAACGCGATAAAAAGGCATCGAAGAGCGGGCGCCCAAATTCCAGCTCTAACGATCGAAGAAATAGGGCACCCTTGACGTAAGGAATCCGTGTAGAGTTCTCGTCCGGGTCGCGGCCTTCGAGATTGATGTGGAGTACCTGATCGCGCGGCGCGAGCCTGGCGAGTTCATTTTCGAGCCAGTCTAAGGCGAGGACATCCTCCATACGAGCGCGTTCGGCCCCGTACAGCTCCTCCTGAATGCGCCGCTCGATATAAGTGGTGAAGCCCTCATTCAGCCAGAAATCGCCCCAAGTGGCGGCAGTGACGAGGTTTCCGGACCAAGAATGGGCGAGCTCATGCGCGACGAGTGTGTTGAGGCTCTTGTCACCGGCGATCAATGTGGGAGTTAGGAAAGTAACGCAGGGATTCTCCATCCCGCCAAAAGGAAAACTCGGAGGCAAGACGAGCAAATCGTGACGGCCCCAACGATACGGCCCGTAGAGCCGTTCCGCAGCACGAATCATCAGCTCAGTGTCCTCGAATTCGTGCGCAGCCACTGCAATCAAACCGGGTTCGGCGTACACGCCGGTGCGTGCGCCGAGCGAGACAAACTCGATATCTCCGACAGCCAGAGCGAACAGATAGGAAGGAATCGGCAGGTCCATCCAAAACCCATAAAGGCCGTCAGCGGCAGCGTCGTGGCTTTGGGCCCCCATGACGGCCTTAAGCGGAGCGGGAGTTCGGATCCGAGCAGAAAAAGTGACGCGCACGCCCGGAGTGTCCTGTAACGGGATCCAACTTCGGGCGTGAATTGCCTGGGATTGCGTCAGCAAGAAGGGATGAAGTTTGCCGCCCGTTTCAGCAGGCTCCAGCCACTGGAGCCCGGAGGCTTGTGGTTGCGTCGAGTAATGTACGCGAACATCGGACGCACCTCTGGGAATAGTAACGGTCAGCGGCGCGCCGAGCAGTTTGTCCGATCGGCCCATTGTGAAAGGAGCTTCGCAGTAAGATTCGCCGTCCTTCGACACCTCGATGCGATGAATTGCGAGGTCGCGGGTATCGAGTACCAACTCTTCTCGGCTGTTGACGGGAGACGCGATACGCAGTGTTGCCGACCCTTCGAGTACATGTTGTGGGAAGTTAACACCGAGCTCGAGATGTACATGGGAGATGCGCACGCGTTCCGGTTCCGCGTAGGAGTGCACATCACGTTTAAAGGCGGCAACTGTTTCCATCATCTATGAAAAAGGTCGGCTCGCAACTAATTTGGCGTCGCCTTTTCGGAGCCTCCACAGGCAATCTTAGCACAACCGGCGCTTGAAGCGCTCAGGCATGTTCTGGACCGTCCGCGGCGCCAACGCCGTGATCGCGCTTCGATATTGTCGCCACAATCGACCGCTTTGACGACTACTGGGAGCACCGCAGGGATTGATTGCCCGCTTTGTGTCGCGCACCGGCTTCAGAGACTCCGGACCGCATCCGCCTCAGGGGGGGGCAACACCCTTGCTTGGCGTTGGCGGCTGCGCAGGCAGGGGCACATTTGAGCCTAACGCAGCAGGCAGCGTTAGTTTCCGCCAAGTTGTAAAGAAAGACTGTCCTGGAAGAATCGGTTGTTGTATAACCCAGAACTTTCCGTCGTTTGTTTCGGTCCCGTCGGGATCTTGGAAGGCGTCGGGGCCGGCTAACGGCAGGTAGACAGACACGGCGAATGCCCTTTTGTCGTATTCCACGGTCAATTCTGTCGTGAGCACGGGATACGTGGCGGTGAGGTGCTCGCTGTAACCCGAGGGAAACCACTCGGTTGATTCCGCAATGAACTCGTAACTAGGCGTCGAGTTCGGCGCATGCAACGCGCCACTAGGGATGCGGACAGTTTGGAAGAAGCGTTGCCCACCCGGTTCTGAGTTAATTCTCTTTTTGAGTTCCTTTTCACTATAATATTTGAACTTATTCTCGGTGTCTGGATTTGACTGGCCCATCCGGTTAACAGTTGCTGCGGGAGCGTCCGAGAACCAGGAGTCGTCCACGCGATATTGCCAGTCGTACTCGGCTTCGTCGTCAGAGCAATTCTCGATTTCGTACCGAATCAACTTCGTCAGCATTACTCGATCGGGCTTATCGTGCGACGCTTTGAGCTTATATGTAACAAACATTTTCCGGCGGACGAAGGTTGCTCCAAGGTACTGCTCCACGTGGGCACGCAGCCGCCTGGGGAGATTGCGTCCCATGATGTGGAGAGAAATGTTCTCGCTGAACTCATTGAGAAGCTTAAGTTTTTGCGCGCCTTCCACAACGATTGCCAGCACGGCGGCAATCATAAAAGCCTTGCCAATCTCCTCCAGGATCTTGGCCAGAATGTCGCTGCCAAAAAAAGGTTTCACGAACACAGACGTGGTCCAGGGCATCATGGAGAGCACAAGGCCGACCAAGAGCAGAAGAAAGAGAGAAAGCCGAAGTCTTGCAGCGGCCCCGAGGCCGGGAAAGGATCGCCTGAAATTCAGATCACACCTCCCCGCAGAATGAGATTCTAACACAGATTCGTCCATCTGAGATCCAACTCGGGTGCGCGACATGAAAGTGAAAGGTTCGGGGGGGTTGTGGCATGTGACCAAGCGTAGATACTCTCAAGTAAGGGAGGGTTGACATGCCCGATACTCTGGCTGAGTTGTTGGACCAAAAGGCCGCTGTCCTGCGGCAGATCACGGAGCTCCGCGATTTCTGACCGGGTTCGATTAACACCACCACCGGCCGTTGTGGTAACCCCGAATGCCACTGCCACCGCCCCGGCGTTCCTAGGCACGGGCCCAATTTCCGCCTGGCTCATAAGGCCCAGGGCAAAACCATCACCGCTGGCTGGCGCAGAGCGCAGCTCTGCGCTTCAGCGTGCTGTATTAGCGCTGGCCATGCCCACCCACAAACGCCATTTTGCGCCCGGACTGCAACTCCTGGGCAGCAGCACCAATCGCCGCGCCAAGCTTTTTGAGAGTGATCGGCCGGCATGATTTCAGCCTTGCCTGCGGACCGCAGAGCTGCGCTCTGCGCCAGCCCGCGGGTGCAGCGCATTGTTAAGTTTTGTTGTTATGTTACAAAGTTATGACTACTTTTCCTCGAGCGTGTCCTTCTTCCAGATACCGGATAGCCTCAGGGACTTCACTCAACCTGTAACGCTTGTCGATGACCGGTGTTACCTTTCCGGTCTCCATGAGCTCGTGCATGATGGTGAGGTCCTCTTTGCTACTTCTCGCCAGAAACATGACCAGGTTCTGGCTCACGAACCGTGACAACACAAGCGTTTTGATCATACGAGCCAGAGGACCGAGCCACCGACCGCCCGGCCCTCCGACCACGATGTATATCCCCTTGGGATTTAGGACGCGCCTGCATGCTAACAACGAATGGTTCCCAACGCAGTCGAAAAAGAGGTCGTAACGTTGCCCACTTTTGGTGAAATCCTCTTGGGTGTAATCAATGACCCGATCTGCGCCGATTGATCGCACCATGTCCACATTCCTCGTACTACATACGCCGGTCACATCGGCGCCGAACGACTTCGCAATCTGCACAGCGAACGTACCCACGCCTCCCGCCGCACCGTTAATCAAGACCTTGTGCCCCGGCTGAATCTGTCCCTTGTCGCGAAGACCCTGCAATGCGGTGAATGCCGCCACAGGTACAGAAGCCGCTTGCTCAAACGTCACGTTATCCGGCTTCATGACCAATGCCGACTCGGAAGTACACGCATACTCGGCAAAGGCCCCACGGCACGCGCCGAACACCTCGTCGCCTGGTTTGAACTGGGTTACGTTCCTGCCCACCGCTTCAACCTGGCCGGCCACATCAACGCCTAGTCGCTTGTCCTTTGGTTTGAGCAGCCCGGCCATTATGCGAACGATATACGGCGTGCCTCTCATCAAGTGCCAGTCAAAGGGATTGACGGAAGCCGCGCGAACTTCTATCAAGACTTCGTTGTCCTTGGGAACAGGCTTTTCGACGTCCGTGATTTGGACAACGTCCGGGGGTCCGTATCTGCTGCAAACAGCGGCTTTCATGTGCGGATGGCCCCCCCTGCTGCGCTGGCCTGCTCCTTCCATCGTTGAGCGTTCACGCCGAACACGAGGAGCCACAGCACAAACGATAGTTCCCCGAGGGCGCCAGCGGGGGCCAAAAGGTAGGGGAACAGATAGTTTGCGAGCGGCGGTGACAGAAAGGCCTGGTAAGTCAAACCGGCGAGCGCCAGAAACACGCCCAGAATTCGAGGCAGGAATTTCGATCTGAAAATGAGATAGCCGATCAGGAGATTATAGCATCCGAAAAATTCCATGTAGATGCTGGAGGTCTCAGCACGGAATTTGAGAAACATGAGCGCCAGCGCCTGCAACTGTTCCACCTTAAAAACGCTCAAGTACTGCGCGCCTCCCAAAACGACCAAGGGGGCGAGATGAAAGAGGCTGCTAAGAGCCTGAATAGCGCATCCCACGAGGCTGAAGAACGCCGCGAGTAAAGAGAGGCTCCTGTTCACCGGCTTAAACAGGTCATAGAGGAGCAGCGTCACAGGGATAAAGCACACGGTCGAGATGAGTTCGGCTGCGAAACCCAACCGAAATAACGGCTCGTGCGCCAGGATGTTGGTCGCTGTAGCCGCGGCATCGCCATATACAACCAGCCTGCCGCGAACGAAGTTCTCGGCAACCACGTACGCCAGTCCGCCGATCAAGTAAAAGACGCCGGCAATCCTGGCCTTGAAACCCGGCGACGCTTCTGCAATCCGTTCCATCATTACATAGCCTCCAGGAGGGGCCACCACGTGGTCGTGGCGACTCCGAATAGTTGCCCTTCCTGAGCGACGGCAGAACAGACCGCGAGGAGGGTTATTCCAGCCGAGCATAAGGCACGCTTCGTCATGGAGAGACATACGAGCACCGGAGCCCGAGAGTTTCACTTTTCTTGGTAGGTGTAAGTTCGGACTAAGAAGCCTCGTGGCCAGTTGGCGCAAATAGGCCATTTCGCTTAATGGGAGTTCAGGCCTACCCGCCCTGCGAACGCCCAAATCCTGGTTAGTCGGCACACCGTAGATGTGGTCCATGCTGTCATCTCTCAACAGTTGTCTCGGACGACAGGTGACCCGTGCCTGTGATGGGAGGACTCTTCGCCGCGTAAAGCGAGAAAGCGATTCCTACCAGGACCTGCTCTCTGAACTTTCGGATGAACTTGACTAGTGAAGATGAAAGCCGAAGTCGCCGCCGACGCCATCGACGACGAATCCCTCCCCGAAGACGATTAGCCTCGGGCGAAGAATCTCCCCAGTTGTCTTTTGCGCGTCAAGAGGCTATCTATGTAGCGTACTATTGAGCAGGCAAGCCGCGGAGTGTGTCATAATGCCACACTCATACGCTTTCCAATATGTCCGTAGAACTCCTCTAACACCTTGAAAACAAATTGTCAAACCACGTCGCGGGCGCGGAACACTTTAAAAAAGTGAGAGGCGTGGGAAAAATGGAAATCCCCTCCGCATCGGATCAGAAAGAGTTGAATTGCCGCTTTCAGCGGGAATACGCGCCTCGCGGGCCACTTCCGCGTAGTCAAAGTAGCGCACAGGTGTACATCTTCAAATCTCAGGTGGCGCCACGAAATCAATGGCAGGTGGACCTAAGAGTTCCGACCTCACAATCCCGTTCTTTCCTGCCTACTGCCTTCTGCCTACTCTGTTCCGCCACCTCCCGCGCCCACTTTCTCCAACTCCGCCCCGGTCGCGGTTGCAACGTCTTCATGCAATGAGTTCCCGTGCGAATCCATGGTGACGATTGCCGGGAAATCCTTGGCTTCGAAGACCCACATAGCTTCCGGGATGCCGAGTTCCTCGACCAAGTAGACGCTTTGGACCTTGGGCAGGCAGCGAGCGTAAAATTGCGCGGCGCCGCCGATGGCGTGGAGATAGACGGCTCCGTGTTCCTTCAAGGCCGCCAGGGTTTTCTTGCCCATGCCGCCCTTGCCCATTACGGCGCGAATGCCGAAGCGCTTGATGACGTCGGCTTCGTAGGGTTCTTCGCGAATGCTGGTCGTAGGGCCAGCGGCATTGGTGCGCCAGCGCGTATTGGGCGGCGTTCCTTCTTTCATCATGACCGGGCCGCAGTGGTAAAGGATGGCGCCGTTCAGATCGCAGGGGGCGTCGTGGTGCATCAAGTAATGGTGAGCGGCGTCGCGGCCGGTGATCATCGGCCCATTAATCAAGACCACGTCACCGACCTCGAGGGCGCGAACTTTTTCTTCGCTCAGCGGAGCTTCCAGGCGAATTTCTCTGCCTGACACCTGGAACCCGGCGCCCGCCACTAGTCGGTCTACCGGGCGCTTAGGGTCGCGGTAGAGCCACTGCTTGACGGCGCCGGACTCGGCCTCGAGCAGCACGCCGAGCCGCCGGAAGGCCCAGCAATCGTAGGCGACGGAAACGAAGAAGCACGCGGGCAGCCGGTTGGCGGCGGTGATCTTGCAGCCAATCAAGGAGACCTTGCCGCCAAAGCCCATCGTGCCCACCCCAATCCTATTGGCCTCGTCCATGATTTCCTGCTCGAGCTTGGCCAGTGTAGGGTCGGGGTTCACGTCGTCGAGCGGGCGGAAGAGTTGCAGCTTCGCCAGGTGGTAGCCCGTGGCGCGGTCGCTGCCGATGCAGACCCCGATGGCGCCGGGCGCGCAGCCCTGTCCTTGCGCCTGCCACACGGCGTGCAGGAGGCATTTCTTTACGCCTTCCAGGTCGCGGTCGACGCGGCCCAAATGTTCGAGCGTGCAAGGCACCGAATACTGAATGTTCATGTTCTCGCAGCCGCCACCCTTGAGGATCAGGCGCACTTCGATATCCGGCTCTTCCCACTGCTCGAAGTGGACGACAGGAGTGCCGGGGCCAAGATTGTTGCCGCTGTTCTTGCCGCTGATCGAGTCCACCGAATTGGGCCGCAGCTTGCCGCGCTTAGTAGCTTCGACGATGGCCTCCTGGATCTGCTTCTTCATCACAATCTGGTTCACGCCCACGGGAGTTTTGATTTCGAAGGTGAGCATGCCCGTGTCCTGGCAAATGGCGCCTT
>Ga0208692_1001607_pt1 | contig 12340 bp, 9 predicted proteins | sample June2015DPH_20_1_3_FD_184721 | JGI IMG/M metagenome (GOLD analysis project Ga0208692, IMG submission 184721) | Peatland microbial communities from SPRUCE experiment site at the Marcell Experimental Forest, Minnesota, USA - June2015DPH_20_100... | ecosystem: Environmental > Terrestrial > Soil >...
GAGGAGGGGCGGCAGCCCTCCGAGGGTTGCGGTCATGAGCTGGCGCAGGCTTGCGCGGGGTGCGCGGGGTGCGTGCGACAGCCGGGCCTGAATATAGATCAGTACCATGAGACAGTGCGCCAAGTCGAGATCCCGTGAAGCCGTATCCCTTGGTCGATGAGATCATCCGCCCGGTGTTGCGGGTCGGGATGCCGCGCGCGCCGAGGCTGAATGCCCCTTGGGGGCACCATGCACGTGGTCGCCCGCTGGAGGGCACAGGCCGCCGTGGGATGCCGCGTGACATTAACGTGCACCAGCCGCCGACTCCCCACTTCCATCACGACGAAGACGTACAGCACCCTGAACCCGGCGGTCACCGTGACAAAGAAATCGCAGGCGAGCATCGCGTGGGCCTGGTTCCACACGAAGGTGCTCCACCGCTCCGAGTGCGGGCCGATTCTCCTCCCAGGTCCTCTCGGTATATGGTGGGGCACGGTCCGGGGCGACACGCGGAGCCTTAGCTTTAGCAAAAGCTCCGCCGGAATCCGCTCTTTCTCCCCAGGTCGGATTGCTCCGGGCCATCTCGCCAATCAGCTGCCGGAGATCCGCTGGGAGGCGCGGCCGACCGCCGGGACTCGAGCGCCACCGCCAGAAGAGCCGGAATCCCTTCCTGTGCCAGCGGATAAGCGTCTCGGGCTGCACAATGATGAGCGCTTCTTTCCAGGCGAAGAACCGCGCCAAAAGCACCAGCCCCACTCTGGTCGGATCGCTTGCCCGCCTTGGACTCACCTGCCGCTCTTGGTAGAGCGCCAGTTGCCTTCGTAGGAAGAGGTTCTCGGCCGCCAGGGCTGTCCTGGACCGCAGACTGACCGCGACGAACCGTAGAGGTGCGGCCCAGAAAGCGACAACCATCCGAAACAAACGCAAAAAAGACTCGACCTTCCGCAGAGTCGAGAGGACTCCCCCAGGACAGGCTGGACATCACAGTGAGGTTTTGGATTCCGATCGTACGCAGGGAGATTAACAGGACAAGAGAAGGCTGGAGGAAATTCTTACGGAGCAAGGAGTCCTGCCCTTCATGTACGCCACCGAGCCTTTCGTCCATCTGGGACGGACTGATCCTGCCCTCCGACGTGGCCGCCTGCGGCTGCTGAGCTTCCCCGTGCGACCTCGAAGGACCTCACGGTTGTCCCCATACGTGGGCCGCCCCCGCCCCGAGGACCATAATAGCCGCTGCCACCCCAAAGATGCCGCGATAGCCGATCCACTCCGCGACCACACCGAGGCCCACGGTGGCCAGGACCACGCCCAGGTCGTAGGCCGCCGAGAAGAGCGCGACGCCCCACCCGCGGCGATCGCGCGGCATGCCGACGAGGAGCAAGCCATACACGACTGGCATGACCACGCCGTGGGCGGCGCCGCAGGCGAGGCCGACCAGGACCAAGCGGAGCGCGCCGTGCCCGAGGGGCAGCGCCGCCAGGCCAACGGCCAGGACCCCATACGCCGGTAGGAGCATCGTCGGCTGCGTCAGGCGGCTCACCCCGAGGCCCCCCGCCAGGCGCACCGCCACCAGCCCGAGGGAGTACGCGAAGAAGAACAGCCCGACCCGTCCCGGGGCGGCGGCGATTCGGGCCACGGGGACGAAAGTCGACAGCGTGCCGAAGGCCCACCCGACTAGCAGGCTGCCGAGCAGGAGCGGGCCCGACCCGGCCATGATCCCCTGCCGGGACTCCGGCTGGTCCGCGCGTGGCCGGGCCGTTTCCGGGAGCCGCAGGACCAGGAGGAAGCTCGCAGCCATGGCCAGGGCGGCGGCGCCGAACAGGGGGAAGAATCCCGCCCGGCGGATGATGGCCTCCCCCACGCCGGGCATAATGGCCGATGCCAGGTTGATCCAAACGGTGTAGATGGCGAACACCTGGGCCCGTGCGCCGGGCGGGCTCAGGTCGGCCACCACCGCGCCCAGCCCGGAATCCATGAAGGAGGTCCCGATCCCCTGCAAAACCCGCAGGAGCAGGAAGGGCGCGCCGACCCGCGGGAACACGAAGAGGGACAGAATCGCCAGCAGGGCCAAGAGCGCGCCGGCCCCGATCACCCGGCGCCGGCCGACGCGGTCCAGGAGCCGGCCCCCCAGCGGGCGGGCGACCAGGGAGCCCGCCCGCAGGAGGCCCGCGACGAGGCCGATCTGGGCGGGGGACCCGCCCAATTGCTGGAGGTAAACAGGGAAGAGGAGGAAGAACGCGCTCGAGGAGTTGAAGAGGAAGCTCGCGGCGTTTGTCACCCGTAAGGCAGTGTGAAAGCGATGCGGCCCGGATGGCTTCACCATAGCCATGGTTCGTTTCGCTGCGACCTGGCGGCCCGATCGGGACCAGCTTCTACCGCCTCGGCACCGGGGGCCGGGGCGATCGGGACTATGGTCACGATGACCCACCGGTTCCCGTCACTGCGCGGGATCGTGTCACTGAGGCCTACAGGGTTGGTCATCGATCGGCGCTATTCGAACCAGAACCGTTCGGTCGCCCCGCCCATCGCGGTACCAGTTCCCCGGGGCAGGAGCACCACCTCCCGTGCCAAGAAGTCCCGGGTCCGCATTTCTCCCCAGCCGACGAGCCCGTCTGGGCAGTCCGCTCCCCAGATGCACCGATTCGCTCGGACCGATGAAGGAGCCTCGCCAGCAAGCCCCCCGCGCGGTTCCTGTCCGCTTGACCGACTTCTTAGGTGCCTATTTCAGCATGCCGCGAACAAACTGAGTGTGCTCCGCAAGAACCGGACCCAATGTCCCCAAAGCGTGCTCGTCAGTAAGGATTCCGAGAAGGCGAGCATGGACGAAGTTGTGGCGGAGCACAGCTCGTCCTCAGCCGACCCATCAACCCGTTTGGCGTCACATGATCGGGCCCGGGTAGACCCGCGGGATCTCCAGCGCCTCGCACGAGACGTTCGTGACCGCCGGGACGCGCCTCGCCACCTCGGCGGCGGCCTCCAGCATGGCCGGGCTGAAGACGACGCCCGTCAGCACCACGCGCCCCGTCTGGGCGGTGACCTCGACATTGATGTGCTTGGTCCCCGGATCCGTGGCGAGGGCAGCGCGGACCTGCGCCGCGAGGCTGAGGTCGCGGATCTTCTGTCGCGACTCCGGCGTGGGCTGGTACTGCGGGTGCCGGGCGGCCGCCGCCAGGAGATCCGTGTAGAACCCCCAGGCGTCGTCTCTGGTGTTGATCACCAGATCGTAGTTCTCGGGCCGGGTCCAGTCCAGCCCGAACAGGTAGTCGATGCGCCCGGACATCTCCCGGTCATAGGCGCGGACCTTGGCCGCGGCCGCCTTCTGGTCCAGCTGCTCCTGCTGCATGACCCGGTGCACGCGCACCTCGAAGGGGGCCATGATCCGGACCTTGAGCGCGTGGCTGATGCCCCGGAGGAAGAACGGCCCGCTGCGACTGGCCGTGACCAGGTTGCCCTGCTCCGCGAACGCATAGTAGGCGGCCTCGAGGAAGATCAGGTAGCAGCGCCGCTCTGCATCGAAGCGCTCCCAGAGGGAGAGGCGGCGCTCCACCACATCCACGAGCTTCGCCTCCGACACCCCGTGGGCGTGGGCGGCCTGCAGGAGGATCTGCCGATCCACGTACTGGAAGTGCAGCGCCTTGGCGACGGCGGCCCCGATCTCGTAGCCCCCGCTCCCCATTTCCCGGGAAATCGCCACAATGGTCATGGCCCCACTCCTTGCTCTTCCTGAGCTCCCCCGTCGGGTGCATGGCGACCTCGAGGGACGACTGTATCGTACCACGCCCAATTCGCGCAGTCACCCTTCAGCGAATCGCGGCGGGGCGGCCGGGCCGGGGGACGGCGAAAGCGGCGGGCGCGGTCAGTGCCGGTCGAGGGATTCCAGCGCGCGGGCCAGCTCCTCCTGGAGGCGGACGTTGATCTTCAGCCGCGTCAGCAGCTCCGGCTGGTGCGCCGCCAGGTACTGCACCAGCGCCGCTGCCTCCAACGGGGCCGTGCGGGGCTGCGTATCCAGGATCCAGTCGGTCAGCGACTCCTTGTACGAGCGCCGCAAGTCCGGATCGTGGTAAATGATGTCCAGGAGGCGCTGCGCTAACGGGTCGTCCGCCGAGGTCTCCTCCCCCCCTTCCCTTTCCGTTCCGTAACACAGACATTCAGGACAGTCAAGCGTCCGACACCCGGCGCCAGAGCATCGACCCTGATGCCGTCAGGATCAGTCGGCTCTCCCCCCCGCCATCAGGCCGGCTTCTTGTCCCCCACCACCAGGGTCCGTAGCATGTCGAAAAAAGGTACCGGACACCTTTTGAAGGCTAACGCCTTGATTTGCTTGGTGCGCGATTCCAATTGTTGGCGATCGGTGCGCCAGGTCGAGAGGCCGTGAAGCCATATCCCTTGGTCAATGATCTCGTGCGCCCCGTGCTGCGAGTCGGAATGCCGCGCGCCCCGCGCCTGGTGGCGCCGAGGACGGCGAAGAATTGGAATCATGCCCTCGCGGAATCACGAGGTTAGGGCCTACACGGTGTCCGGTACCTTTTTCAGTGACCTACCTCGGCGTCTGGCCGTCGGACGCCCGTAACCCGCCAGAGGCCGCCGCGGCGGCGCTGCACACAGTGCGCTCGCCGAACGGTGTCATCTGTTCGGGTCTGGACTCCCTCATTCCCTGCTCGCCCTCTGTCCCATTCGTCGCCCCCCTCACCGCTCGGGGTGGGAGTTTTGGCTTGACACGGCTCCCCCGGGAGGGACATGCTCCCTCCACCTCTGTACAGAGGCCCAGTCTGCCGCACTCTTTCTTGGGAGGTGCATCATGCCAAATGCCGTGAGAACCCGATGGACGGCCTTCGTGCCGGTTGCAGTGGCGGTCATCCTCGTCTTGGTCCCCGCGCCCGCTGGTCTTCCCCAGTATGCGTGGTATTTCTTCGCGATCTTCGCAGGCGTGATCGCCGGGCTGGTGGTAGAGCCGTTTCCCCTCGCAGCGATTGGACTTTTCGGCGTGACACTCGTAGCGGTTCTTGGGCGCTGGGTGCTTTTCAGTCCGGCTGAATTGGCGAAACCCGGATTCAGCGCGCCGAACAGTGCACTCGGCTGGGCGCTCACGGGATTCTCGAATGGTACGGTCTGGTTGGTCTTTACGGCATTTATGTTCGCGCTCGGCTACGAGAAGACAGGGCTTGGCCGGCGCATATCTCTGCTGCTCGTGAAAACCATGGGACGGAGAACGCTCTTTCTCGGCTATGCAATTGCTCTCTCCGACACGATTCTTGCCCCATTCACCCCGTCGAACACCGCGCGCAGCGCCGGGACGATTTTCCCAATCGTTCGCAACTTGCCCGCCCTTTATGATTCGCGGCCGAACGATCCGTCGGCGCGCAAAATCGGTGGCTACATCATGTGGACGGCGTTCGCGACGACTGCCGTGACGAGTTCGCTGTTCCTGACAGCCCTGGCGCCCAATCTCCTCGCGGTCGAGATCATCAAGAAGACCGCGAAGATCGACATCACCTGGCTGCAGTTTTTTGCCGCGGCGGCACCCTTCGGCCTGACGCTGCTGCTCGTATTGCCGCTTCTGGTGTACGTGCTCTATCCTCCGGAAATCAAGAAAGGTGAAGAGGCGCCCATATGGGCAGGCAAGGAGCTGACGAGCATGGGCCCGCTGTCACGCGGCGAGATTACGCTGGCGGTCCTCGTCGTGATCGCGGTGGTGATGTGGATCTTCGGCGCGGCTTACATCAATGCGACTGCTGCGGCACTCGTCGTCGTCTCGCTCATGGTGCTCACCAGGATCGTGGGCTGGGACGATATCGTAGGCAATCGCGCCGCCTGGAACACACTGACGTTGCTCGCCACACTCGTAACGCTTGCCGACGGTCTCGCACGCATCGGCTTCATTCAATGGTTTGACGAGAGCGTTGCAGCGCACCTGCGCGGCGTTCCCCCTATCGTCACGCTGTACGCTCTCGTCGCTATCTATTTCTTCGCCCACTACATGTTTGCCAACCTCACATCCCACACCAGTGCCATGTTGCCGGCAATGCTGGCTGTCGGGATGGGCATCCCCGGAATGCCGGTGAAGCAACTCGCGCTGCTCTTAGCGTTAACGCACGGGATCATGGGGGTGATCACGCCCTATGCGACCGGCCCGGCACCGGTGTACTATGGTGCCGGCTACATTCCAGCCAAGGACTTCTGGCGGCTCGGGGCGATCTTTGGGGTAATCTTTCTCGCCGCGTTGCTGGCCATCAGCGCACCCATTGTTCTCGCGGCAAGGTAGCTGCCGTGTGATCCGCAAGAAAAAGGTACCGGACACCTTTTGAAGGCCAACGCCTTGATTTGCTTGGTGCGCGATTCGAATTCTTGGCGATCGGTGCGCCAGGCGGAGAGGCCGTGAAGCCGTATCCCTTGGTCGATGATCTCGTGGGCCCTGTGCTGCGGGTCGGGATGCCGCGCGCGCCGCACCTGGTGGCGCCGGGGACGGCGAAGAATTGGAATCATGCCCTCGCGGAATCACGAGGTTAGGGCCTAAATGGTGTCCGGTACCTTTTTCACGGGGTAGGTGTCGGCGCTGACGGCTTCGATGTGCGCTAGGAGCGTGGGTCCAGCCAGGAGCGGAAACCCTGTCTGTCGCACCCGAAGCTGTGGCATCTCGTAAAGCAATTCATCTAGCGCGGCCAGAGCCAATTCCCGTTTGGAGTCTCCGGGCCGCTGCCGGCAGACATCCGCCGTCACCCGATGGATCGTGTCGGCCACTCCGATCGAGGCTTGCAGGAAGGCGCGGCCCTCGGCGCCCCGCCGAACGGGCGCGTTCACCAGTGTCCCCCCATGGAAGGCATGCCCAAGACACAGCGTCTCGAACTCCAGGGAAGACAATCGCTCAAGAGAGGCCCGGTAGTTCGGTGCGTCGAAGTAATATGGGTAGCTTCCCGGCCGAGCCCCATACCCTTGGACGGCGTCCCCGGTGAAGAGCACACCCTCTCTCCTCCAGTAATAGGCCACGTGCCCTGGCGTATGCCCAGGACAATGCACCACCTCCAGCCGTACGTCGCCGAGCTCGATGAGGTCCCCGTCCTTGAGCAGGACATCCGCTCCGGCCGGCTCCCCCGCGTTCCGAAGCACGTGTTCCGTGCGCTCGCGGATGGACTCGGCCGGATAAGCGAGCGCCCGCAGAGGATCGGTGTGGAACGCAACTTGCGCCTCGTTCGAACTCGCCATGGGGAGGTCATCCCTGTGGATGTGGATCCGCGCACCGGATTGGCGTTTCGTCTCCGCGTTGCCCCCCGAATGGTCGAGATGCGCATGGGTGTTCAGGATCACGTCCACCTTTGCCAGCGAGAGGCCGACCTCAGCGAGAGCGGGCCGCAAGACAGCGGCGGGCGAATCCGAGGCCCCGGTGTCGATGAGAGCCACCCGATCACCTCTGAGTAGATACAGAAACACCGTCCCCGTTTTATCGAAGGGCGTAGTAATGGCATAGATACCCTCGTGGATCTGCTGGATGCTCATGACTCTCGCCTCCCAAATAGGGCATCAGAATCCGCCAGGACTACCACCCATGACAGGGGGGCCGTCGATCCCTGGCCCTGCTGAGCGCCATCACACGGCCTCGTCTCGCATCTATGGCGGCGATTCCACTCGATTCCCCTCCTGAGGGACATCGATCGTGCGACGAACCTAGGAGGGCTGGGCCGCGCCCAGATAGGCCCGCTCGAGCACTCCGGGAGCCCGAGCCGACTGCGCGTCGGTGGCAAGAACGATGCGGCCGTGGACGAGCACATACACGCGGTCGGCGATGTGCAAGGCCTTCTCCACCGCCTGCTCGACGAGTAGCACCGCCGTGCCTTTGGTGCGGAACGCCGCAACCACTTCGAGCACACGAGCGATCAGAACGGGGGCCAGACCGGCGGACGGCTCATCCAGCAACAGGAGCCGAGGCTGCCGGACAATGCCTTGGGCAATGACCAGCATCTGTTGCTGGCCGCCCGAGAGTGATCCCGCCCCCAGGTGGCGTTTTTCCGCGATCTCGGGAAACACCCGGTAGGCCTCCTCGACCCGCGCACGGCGGGCCGAGGCCGGCTGATCCAGGGCGGCCAGAAGGAGGTTCTCCTCCACCGTGAGCGACGGCAAGACCCGGTGGCCTTCGATCACGTGCACCAGCCCCAGCCGCCCGCAGGCCTGGGTGGTCAGCCGCGTGATGTCCTGGCCCCCGAAGGATACCGTGCCGCTGGTCTTGGGAATCATGCCGGACAAGGCCTTGAGCAGCGTGCTCTTCCCCGCCCCGTTCGGCCCCACCAGCGCTACGACCTGTCCGGCCCGCACCGACAGATTCACCTGCTGCAGCACGCGGATCGCCCCGTAGCCGGCCGAGAGATCGCTGGCCATGAGCAGCGCCCCGTCGCGTTCAGGCGCCAAGGTAGGCATTGATGACCTCCGGGTTGATGCGGACCTCCGCCGGCGCTCCGTGCGCCAGCACCCGCCCGACGTCCAGCACCGTCACTTCATCGCTCACTTGAAAAACCAGATCCGCGTGGTGCTCCACCAAGAGAATCGCCACCCCCAGGCTGCGGATGTGCTCGATCAAGGCCTGCAGGTGCTCGATCTCGTCGTGGGAGAGGCCCGCCGCGGGCTCGTCCAGCAACAGGATGCTGGGCTGCATAACCAGGCAGCGCGCGATCTCGAGGAACCGCTGCTCGGTATGCTGCAACTGCTCGGCCCGAAGATGGGCGAGCCGCCGCAAGCCGACGGCCGCGAGCGCGTCCGCCGCGCGCTGGCGGATGGCGCGGTCTTCAATCACGCCGTGCCGCGATCCAAGCGCGACTGCCGGGAAGCTCGTGGTGAATTGCCGGTACGCCCCTAGCATCGCATTCTCCAGCACGCTCAGGTTCCCCACCACTCTGGGCGTCTGGAACGTGCGGGCGATCCCGAGCGCGGCGCGGTCGGCCGACGGTCGGGCAGCGAGGTCTGCCTCGCCGAAGACGATGCGGCCGCTGTTGGCGGCGTAAAACCCGGAGACGGCGTTGAGGAGCGTGGTCTTGCCGCTGCCGTTCGGGCCGATCAGGCCGTGGACGGTCCCGGGCCGGACCGCCACGTCCACGCCGTCCAGCGCCCGAACCCCGCCGAAGTGCAGCGCCACCCCCTGGAGCGTGAGGACCTTCGGCGAGGCATGCTGCCCCAGCACGGCATTCAGCCGCTCCGGCGCCGGCGCGTCGAGCCCTTCGCCCTTCGCCGTCTTGACGAAGAGGCGCTCCAGAAACGCGGCGATCCCGCCCGGCACGATGAGCACCACCAGGAGGAGCAGGACGGCGTACAGGAAGTTCGACCACATCACCAGGGGCGCCGCGATCTCGGGCAGGAGCGTCAAGATGAGCGTTCCGATCATCGGGCCGACAATCCGCCCGCGCCCCCCGATCAGCACCATAATGAAGAAGAGCACCGACAGATCGAACGTGAAGGCGTCGGGGGTAATGTAGGTCTGTCGGGCGGCGAAGAGCGCCCCCGCCATGCCGGCCAGGATGCCGCTTAGCGTGAACGTGACCAGCTTGAGGCGGGTGATCGGGACGCCCATCGCCTCGGCCGCCACTTCGGCGTCCCGCACGGCCACGAGCCCCCGCCCGAAATTGCTGAACGCGACGTTCCGGAGGAGATACGTGGCAAGCAGGGCCATCCCCAGCGCCAGGTAATAGAAGCCCACCGGCGAATCAAGGGGCGCCGGAAACATGGGACCGGGCAAGCCGATCCCGCCGCCGGTCAGGCGCTCCCAGCCGAGGGCGACCTGGGTAACGATGGTCGAGAACCCCAGGGTGGTCATGGCGAAGTAGAAGCCCTTCAGCCGGAGCGACGGCAGGCCCACCAAAAACCCGAAGAGCGCCCCGGCGGCCCCAGCCGCCGCGAGGGCGGCAAAGGCCGGCCAGCTCGCCTTTTCGCACAGGATGCTCGCCGTGTACGCGCCGATGGCCAAAAGGCCCACAAACCCGACCGCAAGCTGTCCGGCGTAGCCGATGATCAGGTCCAGACCCGCGATCAACACCCAGTACACGAACGCCAGCGTCCCGATCTGCATCCAGTACTGGTTCACTCCCGCCGGGAGAAGCACCGCGAGCCCGATCACCGCCGCGGCGGCCCACAGGGCGCGGGGCCGCTGACGGGTCAGCGGCGGAAGATCCGTGGAGGCGATCGCCTCGAGTCCAGTCGGCATCATTAAACCCGCCGCGCCACGGCGCTGCCGAACAGGCCGCGCGGCACGAGCAAGAGCAGCGTGATGAAGACGGCGAACGTGACGACGCCCACGAACACGCCGCCCACGAAATAGTTGGCCGCTTGCTGGAGGATCCCCAGGAAAAACCCGCCGATCAGCGCGCCGCGGTTGCTGCCGATCCCGCCCATCGCGATCGGCACGAAGCCGTAGAAGGTGAGCGTCGCCCCCAGGGCGAAGAAGGCGAGCAGGAGCTGGCCCCCCATAAAGCCGGCGAGCGCGCCGATGAAGCCCGCCAGGCAGTAACTCACCACCCGAATCCGTACGTCGGGAATCCCGAGGGCGCGGGACGCCTCGGCATCTTCGGCAACGGCAATGAAGGCGGCGCCCCACAGGGTCTTGCGGTAAAACAGCTCCAACCCGATGAACGCCAGGAAGCAGGCCACGACCGGCAGCCAGTATTTTTCACTGGCGAGCCCGGCCCCCAATCCGAAGAGGGTGGGGAACGGCCGGGGGTCCGTTCCCCACCAGATCGCCACGACCTGCTGGATCATGAGCGCGGCCGCCAGCGTGGTGAGCACATAGAGGTGCTGCTCGATGCTCTTCAAGACGGGCCGGACGGCAACCAGCTCCGTGAAGAAGCCGTACGCGACGGCGACGCCCATGGCGCCCAGAAAGCCGAGCCAGAGGGGCACCTCGAGCACCCCGATGAACCACGCCCCGAACACGGCGCCGATCATGCCGAGCTGGCCGGGGGTGAAGCTCACCACCTTCGAGGTCGAGTACATCATGTTGTAACTCAACCCGATCATGGCGTAGATGGCGCCGATCGCTATCCCGGCCACCAGGATCGTGACAAGCATCGTTTGCCCCTCCGCTGCCTACTTCCCATAGCCTGGGGCGATCGCATAAGCCCCCGCCCGGAAGGAATCGGCGCGGTTCATCACGACGTCATCCGTCGGATACCCGTTATGGTTGGTCGGCGAATACGTGCAGCTCGTGCAGTAGACCCCGTTGAAGGTCTTGCCGGCCTCCAGCACGCGCTTCACGTCGTCGGCCTTGCTGGACTTGGCCGCCTCGACCGTGTCCTTGATGAGCTGGATCGTGTCCACGCCCAGCCCCACCCACCAGAGCATGGTATCGTCGAGGCGCACGCCCGCGCTACTGACCGTATCCACGAATTTCTGCGATTTTTCCGGCAGCTTGCCATTGTCGTCGAAGCTCATCGGCCGATAACCGACATTGTACACGTTCTTCCAGTTCTCGGGCTTGGCGAGGAGCGGCTTGACGGCGCCAGCCCCCAACACCGGGTGCCCCACGAACGGCACGTTCCAGTTCAGCTCGGCCCGCGCGTTCATGAGCCGGGAATTGAGTCCCGCGGAATCCGTCCACACCACCATGACCTCGGCCCCGGAGCTCTGGGCCTTGCGCAGATCCGCCATGACATCGGTCTGGCTGGCCTCGACCAGGCCCTTGTAGGTGATGGTCGCGCCCTGCGCTTTGAGCAACTGCTCGGACAGGTTCACCGACATGGTCCCGTAGCCGGTGGTATCGCCGATGATCCCGATCTTCTTGGCTTTCAGGACTTTCAAGGCGTAACTGAGCACGGACTCCTGCCACTGCGTGTTGTTGTTGGACACTCGGAACGAGTACGGGAACTTCACCGTGTCGATCAGCGAATCCACGACGCCGATCGGGAAACTCGGCACCTTGTACCGCGCGATGACAGGCTGGGTCGCTAGGCACTCACCCGAGTTGGTGGGGCCGATCGTGAACTCGACTTTGTCGTTGTTGATCACTTCGAGGGCCGCGTTGACGGCCTTGGTCGGATCGCCCTGGGTGTCGCGGCTCACGATCTCAATCTTTCGTCCCATCACGCCGCTGGCTTTGTTGATCTGGTCCGCCGCGTAGCGAATCCCGCGGTCCTGGCCGATGCCCGGGGTGGAGTTCGGCCCGGTCAGAGCAGCGAGCCAGCCGATTTTGAGCGGCGGGGCGCTCGACTGGGTCCAGGCCGGCACAGCAACCAAGGCAACCGACATGGCGGCCAGCACGGCTGCTGGGCTAACGACCAGATCATGAGCAAAAGTCCGTGAGGAAAATGGGTGACACTCCGGAGCCGAGGTTCCCAGGAGGAACCGAAAGGAGTGTGACCCATGGAGAGGATCGGCAAGGCAGGAGGGAAGC
>Ga0208692_1001612_pt1 | contig 12320 bp, 9 predicted proteins | sample June2015DPH_20_1_3_FD_184721 | JGI IMG/M metagenome (GOLD analysis project Ga0208692, IMG submission 184721) | Peatland microbial communities from SPRUCE experiment site at the Marcell Experimental Forest, Minnesota, USA - June2015DPH_20_100... | ecosystem: Environmental > Terrestrial > Soil >...
GTCAACGCCACTTCATCGTCCGCCGAGACTACGGCGACGCGCCGCGGGCCGAGGCCTTTGGCGCGTTCCCGAAGTTCTTCGAAAGTGCGGATCACCATCTCAAACGACACCGTACTTGCAGACCCTCAGCGGCACCGGGTTCAGTTCCGCCTCGCCGATTTGCGCCACTAGCCGCTCGATACAATACCATCGTATTGCAAATTTGCAAACCCGCCGGGAGAAGTCTCCGATACTTGCTCGCGATTGTCAGTTGCGGCAGTGGGTGTTAGAATCGTATGTTTTTGTTATCTAAGTACAGACCTCATTGTGAGCCTGTGCTTTTAGGCGCGAGAGTTTAGCTTCTCGGGAAGGCTCTCCTCTTATGCGTGCTCAGGGGTTGGGGGCAGGAGTTGCCCGGGTGTCAAGAGAGCCAAGCAAGTCGGTCCGCTGAGGTTCTTAAGCAGGCGAAGGAGGGGTTCGGTCCTCGGATGAACTTCCGGGTTTCAAGCCGCTCACACCCCACGATCCAAGACCCCTGATGACCTTTTATGAAACTCCGCGTCCAACAATTGCGTAAGGGATGATTCTATGCCCGTGATTTCAAGCAATCTCATCTGTAGGGAGAAGAACTCTCGATGAAACTTAGGAGCGCACGTTGGTCTGCCTTCTTCTTAGCGCTGGGCTCGCTTCTCATCGCCCAGAGCATGCATGCCCAAGCGACCAGAACCACCAACCCGGCAACCATGGAGTTTGGAAACACAGGTTGGTTTCCGAGTTTCTGGGGGCCCTATACCTCGCCTTATGTTTCCCAGCCAAAGATGAGCAACTCGGAGCGGCTTCATTCGTTGATCAGTGACGGTAAGCTGCGCCTTTCTGTCGAGGATGCCCTTGCCCTGGCGCTCGAGAACAACCTCGACATCTCCGTGGCGCGCTATAACCTGGGTTTTGCGCAGACGGACCTTTTGCGTGCCAAGAGCGGCGGCGCAACCCGCGGGGTGCCAGGCGCATTCTCCTCCTCGGCGCTGTTTGCAGGAGCGATCGGAGGCGGCATCAGTGGTATCAGCAGCAGCAGCACGACTAGCGCCAGCGGAGTGACGGGCAGTGGCGGCGCTACGAACGTGGGGGTAATCGGCTGCTGCGATCCAGTGGCAGGGGCCCAGTTCGGATGGGACCGCAGAACCTCCCCACTCAATTATATAGTAGTCAGCGGCGCTCCCGTGGTCACCACTCAAACCACCAGCGGTGTCGCCTACTTTGGCCAGGGTTTTCTGACTGGCACCAGCTACGCAGTGGCAGTGAGCGGCTACCGCCAATCCACAACTTCCCTCAACACGCTGTTCAACCCCGTCGTCCCTACAAGCCTGACGGTGGGCTTCGACCAGCAACTGCTGAGCGGATTCGGCTATCGCGCTAACGCCAAGTTCATTCGCATCGCACAAAATGACCTGAAAATATCAAACACTGTTTTCCGTCAACAGGTGAATACGACGGTCGCTCAGGTTTTGAATCTTTACTGGGATTACCTGTCTTATAAGGAAAACGTCCGTGTAGCCGAACAAGCCTTGGCCTTCTCTGAGAAACTCCTTTCCGATAATAAGCGTCAGGTGGAGATCGGTACGTTGGCGCCCATCGAAGTGGTGCGAGCGGAATCCGAGGTGGCTTCCGATCAACAGAATTTGATTGTTGCCCAGACCAGCCTGCAACAACAGGCCGAGTTGATCAAAACGGCGCTCGCGAGGAAAGTTGACTCGGAGTTGATAAGCGCTCAGATTGACGCTGTGGATAAACTCCCGGAGCCAAGGCCGGACGATATTCCACCCTTGGATCAAGCCTTGAAGCTAGCACTCCAGAATCGCCCGGAGATCGAACAGGCCGACCTCAACCTGCGTTACCAGTCGGTCGTGATAAAAGCAAATCGCAATGCCTTACTCCCCGTCCTCGATGTGTTTGCCACTTACGCCCCCTCGGGACTCTCAGGTCTCAGTTCCGTGCTCGCGCCTTGCCCGTCGGGGTACACGCCGAGTGGGAAACAATGCCTGTCCTACCAAGGCATCTCGCAATCCTTGTCCCAATTGTTCCGCGGCAATTATCCGGATTATTCTTTCGGCTTCACTTTGCAATTCCCGATTCGGAACCGCTCCGCGCAGGCCGACGCAGCGCGCGCCCTTCTTGAACAAAGGCAACTCGAGGAACAACTTCAGAGGCAGAAGAATCAAGTTGAGCAGGATGTCCGCAGCGCAGAAATTGGGGTGATTCAGGCCAAGGCCCAAATCCAGGCCGGAGTGAAGGCGGTCCTGCTGGCGCAGAAGACCCTCGACGCGGAACAGAAGAAATTCCAGTTGGGTGAGTCCACCGTCTTCCTGGTGATTCAGGCGCAACGCGACCTGGCCACGGCCGAGGGCAACGAAGTGAAAGCGCGCTCGACTTACGCCAAGGCCCTCACGCAATTTCAGCAGGTCACCGCCACCATTTTGGCTGAACACCATGTCGAATTGAATGACGCGCTTCAAGGGAAGGTGACCCGCTCGCCTAACATTCCAGGCACGCGCGATGAGCCGGCCATTCAGACGCCCCCTGCAAGCCCGCAAGGATAAGCGGGACGTCGGAGGGGTCTTACAAGGTAGGTAGGCGGTAGGTAGTAGGTGGGGGAAGAACTTTTCCTTTTTCCCATCCCGCCCCCTTAGGTAGTTGTAGGTTTCGCCCTAGCAAGAACTCAAACTCAACTACTGCTAGATTCTTACCGCCAAACTCTGTGCAGGTTGTTGCACACATTTTTGCGGCATCGCCCTTTTCGACTTTCGACTCTCGACTACCTCAGGAGCGCGAAGAATTCCAGATCCGTTTGGCTAGTATTTGGGTAGTAGGTCAATTTGATGTAGAGGCGGCTTTACGCCGCCATTTGGCGAGGTAAACTCGCCGCTACAGCATCAAATTGACCCACTACCAGTATTCGGCGAAGTTTGACTTTGCATTTGGCCTTGAACTAAGATGCCCTTCAGGTTACAGCGTACGATGGAGAAAGGGCAAAAAACGGGCACAGAACTTGGGATGGGGCGTTCCGAGCGCCAACCCTCCACTACCCAAGCCCGCTGGGAGGAAGAGGTACTCAATCCCGCCCTCGAGAGGTCCCCGGAGCGGCAAGAAGTCTTCACAACTCTTTCCGGCGTGCCCGTCGAAAGACTGTACACCCCATCCGATCTCGCTGATTTTGATTATTCGCACGACCTCGGCGATCCGGGTGAATACCCTTTCACACGCGGCATCCACCGCACCATGTACCGGGGCAGGGTCTGGACCATGCGCCAGTTCTCGGGATTCGGCAGCCCCGAGGATACCAACCAGCGCCTGCATTACCTTCTGAAGCAAGGGCAAACGGGACTCTCCATCGCCTTTGACCTGCCTACCCTAATGGGCTATGACAGCGACCACGCTCTGGCTGAGGGCGAGGTTGGCAAATGCGGGGTAACGGTTTCATCTCTCGCTGATATGGAGACCCTGCTCGCCGGGCTACCGCTCGAGCAGGTGACCACCTCCATGACCATCAATTCGCCTGCGGCCATCATCTGGGCAATGTACCTGGCGGTGGCAGAAAAGAGCGGGGCCGAGCTCAAGAAGATCTCAGGAACAACACAGAATGACATTCTCAAGGAGTACATCGCCCAAAAGGAGTACATCTTTCCGCCCAAGCCTTCCATGCGCCTCGTGGTGGACACTATTGTGTATGGCGTCAGGGAAGTCCCCCGCTGGAATGCCATCTCCATTAGCGGCTACCACATTCGTGAGGCAGGATCGACAGCGGTGCAGGAACTCGCCTTCACGTTGCGCGACGGCATGGAGTACGTCGAGTGGGTGGTACGCGCAGGCATGAGCGTGGACGAATTTGCTCCCCGTCTCAGCTTCTTTTTCAATGCGCACAACGACTTGTTCGAGGAAGTGGCAAAATATCGCGCTGCCCGCAGAGTTTGGGCGCGGGTGATGCGCGAGCGCTTTGCCGCGCAGAATCCCCGCTCCTGGCTTTGCCGTTTTCATACCCAGACGGCGGGTTGCTCGCTGACCGCGCAGCAACCCTACAACAACGTCGTGCGCACTACCCTGCAAGCTCTCGCGGCGGTTTTGGGGGGAACGCAATCTTTGCACACCAATTCCCTTGATGAAGCTTGGGCTCTCCCCACCGAGGCGGCGGTTACGATAGCGCTCCGGACGCAGCAGGTCATTGCTCACGAAAGCGGAATAACAAACACCGTTGATCCGCTCGCCGGATCCTATTTCGTGGAGAAGCTGACGGCCGAAACCGAGCGCGCCTGTTACGAGTATTTTGACAGAATTGATGCCTTGGGGGGCATGGTGGCGGCAATCGAAAAAGGCTTCCCACAGAAAGAGATTCACGAGGCCGCCTACGCCTATCAGCAGGCCGTCGAACGCAAGGAAGCGGTCATTGTGGGTGTCAACGATTTCGTAACCAAGGAAGAGCGCCCCATCACCCTATTGGTAATCGATGAGAACGTTGCCCGTCATCAGCGACAGAAGTTGGAGCAGTTGAAGAAGCAGCGGGATAATTCCCGCGTCCAGGCGACCCTCGAATCTTTGGGAAACGCTGCTGCCACAGATGCCAACTTGATGCCTTACATTCTCGAGTCTGTGCGCGCCTATGCCACCCTCGGCGAAATGTGCGACGTCCTGCGGCGCGTTTTCGGGACCTACGAGGAGCCTGCTTTTCGATAGGAGTAGTGACGAGCAGGAGTCAGGAGAGCGCGTTTCAGGTCTCAGATGTCAGGAGAGACGAGACGCGGGGATCGCAGGTCCTGAATCCTTGCTTGTCACACGTCACCAATCTATGGACCGTCGCATTCGAGTACTCGTTGCCAAGCCCGGCCTGGATGGCCACGACCGGGGAGCGAAAATTGTGGCGCGCGCCCTACGCGATGCCGGAATGGAAGTGATTTACACCGGCCTCCGGCAAACGCCGGAGATGATCGTCAACGCAGCGCTCCAGGAAGATGTGGACGCTATCGGCGTCTCTATTCTTTCCGGGGCGCACCGCACCATCGTCCCGCGTATCTGCGAGCTGCTTCGTGAAGAAGGTCTCGAGGATATCTTGATGGTCGTCGGCGGCATCATCCCTGATGAAGATATTCCGGAGTTGAAAAAGGTTGGCGTTGCGGAAGTCTTCCAGCCGGGAGCATCAACTCAGCAGATTGTGGACTTCATCCGGTCGCACGTGAGATAGGATTCAGGATTCGGGATTCAGGGCGTGCGACCCTCGTGCCTGCTCCCTTGCGACCCTTGAAACCTGCTTCCCTGAATCCTGACTCCTGAATCCTTGCCCATGGAGCTAAGCAGCCACAATTCGGTCGCCGTGCTGGGTTTTCCGCCGGACGCTGGGTACCCTCGGCTTACGATGGGAGTCCTTGCGGAACTGGGCGACCTCCTAAATGAAGTCAAGCTCTCCGGCCTTTTCCAGGGCGTGGTGATTGCCGCCAACTCCCACTCTTTCGCAACGGGCGCCGACATCGAGGAGGTCGCATCTGTTGAAGGGGCAGCCGCCCGCGATTTTGCGCGGGCGGGACAATCGCTCTTTAACCATGTGGCGAACTTCACTCTTCCCATCGTTGCGGCCATCCGAGGGTATTGTTTGGGAGGAGGCCTGGATCTGGCCCTGGCGTGCCACGCGCGCATCGCCACCTACGATGCCTCTTTTGGCCACCCCGGAGCTTCCCTCGGCATCATCACCGGTTGGGGAGGGATTCAGCGACTGACTCGCTTGATCGGCAGGGCGGCTGCCACGCAACTCTTGTTGACAGCGGAACGCGTTCCGGCCACCCAGGCCCTGACGCTGGGGTTGGTCGATGAACTGGCTCCCTCTACAGATTTGGTGGAGGCGGCGGCGCGCCGCGCCCTGGCTGCGGCCCGCAAGCCGGCACGAATGATTGGAAACTGGAAATTGGAAATTGGAAACTGGTGAAGGGCCCAACTTCGGCATTGCGTATGAGCAGTAATCTATGCCGGGTATGCGAGAAGGAAACTGGAAACTGGAAACTGGAAACTGGAAACTGGTATAAGGCTCCCCATCTTCTGCGTTCCATGTAAGGAGTAACCTAGCGGGTTCCCAGTAGGGATGCCGGGAAGGTGGGGGCTCGGCCAGTTTCCATTTTCCAATTTCCAGTTTCCTGTTTCCAATTTCCAGCTTCTTACCACGAGGTGAAATATATCCAGAAGCATGACTCAAAGCGAGAATGGCAGTAACGAATCCTCCCTGCCGCCTTCCAAGCGCGCCGCCCGTCGCATCATACAACGCGCCTTTGTTCTTACCGGACGTGACAGGCAACTGCGCCAGCACCTTCGTGAGGCCCGCCTTACAACCCTGTGGATTGTGGAAGACTGGGATTTGGCTTGGACTGTGACTATCGATCGCGGGAAAATTGCATTCCAGCGCCGCCCAGCTAAGCATCCGGACCTGACCCTCAGTTGGCAAACCGCGAGTGAATTTCTCTCCTGTGCCAGGGAGGGCACCTCGCCAGAAAGCAGTCTAGAGTTGGCTGGGAGCATCGAGTTGCGGCGGGTAGCAAGCAACCTGCTCAAGAGCTTTCTTGGCCACCTCGGTCACGTGCTTCGGAACCCCGTGGATGGCGCCGGAGAAAGCTTGCTTTGAGGGCGGCGCATCGAGACCCTGGGCCGAATTCTTGGCCGGAATTCAGAAACAAAAGAAGGGGCTTCTTCTCTGTGCCTCGGTGTCTCTGTGGTTAATGCAATCGATTTTTTCACACCTTCTCTCGCCCGTAAGCGTGCACGAGCAAACGGTGGCGGGACGCCCGTGCTGCGAGGGAGGCGGAGGGCAGGCTGCACATGTTACGTGACACCTGGCGGTAATTCGAGATTACAGATTTCAGATTGCAGAGACGCACAACCAGCAAGACAGACACGGGCGGGACGGAGTCAGGTAAAAGCCGAGAGCGCGCCGCCGGGAATACTTCCCGCCGTGGGTGACCGAATCCTGGCTTCGGCATTCTGTCGCTTGACAGGTGGTTGGAAATATGATAGGCTAGTGCGGTTGACCTATGGGGAACGCGGCAACAGAGCGCGAGAAGAGGGGATCAAAACCGGAGCGCCGGCACGGGGAATCGACGCGAAAACGCAAAAAAGATACTACTTTGACGGAACGAACCTAAGATTATGGTGAAAATACATGACTTAGCGTTTTCTGGCCCCCAAAACGAACTGTTTTTTGAGTTCAAAAAATGCCAATCAAAGCCAAAAATATGGCCAAAAACCGACGCGTAGACGCCGCGCGACCCTGCTCTGTCATTCCATTCCCGCCTTGCGGTCTCGCTACAGCGGGATCGCCCTGCTGTTTCTCCGCGGAAAAGTCCAGAGCGAGATTCTTCGCTCCGCTGCGCTCAGAATGACAGATTGTGGAGGATTAAGTGAAACCAGAAACTAGAAATCAGGAACTAGAAAACAGTCCTGCCAGTTTCCAGTTTCTAATTTCCAGTTTCTGCTTTCCCGCAGGTTTGTGGAAATTGAGATTTACGGTAGACTGTTTGTTTCTGGAGTGTTCATATCATCCAATCATATGACTGAGGAAACGGTAGCCAGGAATTGGACGTCCACCGAGGTCCGCGTCCGGTACGCGGAGACGGACCAGATGGGCGTAGTTTATTACGCGAATTATCTGGTCTGGTTCGAGATCGGGCGCACGGACTTCTGCTTGCAGCACGGTTTCGCTTACCGCGATATGGAGCAAGAGGACGGGCTTTACATCATGGTGGCCGAAGCGCGTTGCCGTTATAAAGCCCCGGCGCGTTACGACGACGAACTCGAGGTTCGCACCCGCTTGACCGGGATGCGGAGGCGGGTGCTGATCTTCGGCTACGAAATCTACAAGCCGCGCACGGATGAACTCATTGCTGAAGGCGAGACGGTACACGTCATCACCGACCGCGACGGCCGCCCGCGCACCTTGCCCGACAAGTACCGGGAATTGCTCCTAGGGAAATCAGAAATTAGAAATCAGAAATCAGAAATTCGAAAACAAGAGCGGTAGTCTCGAATTGAGTTTCAGAGTTTCGGATTTCAAATTTCGAGTTCTAATTTCCATTTTCTGATTTCTAGTTTCTGATTTCTGATTTAGTGAGGACTTGATGGCCCGCGATTTGCAGCTCACCGGACATGACCTGACCCCACACGACTTTTACCAAGTGGTGCGGGAAGACCGTTGCGTCAAGCTTTCGCCGCAGGCGCGCCATGCCATGACGCAGTCCCGCAAACTCGTGGAGAAGATCATGCAGGGAAAAGAGGCCGTTTACGGCGTTACGACCGGGGTGGGAAGTCTCTCCACGGAACGGATTGAGCCCGCGCAGGCACGAGAACTACAATTAAACGTGGTGCGCAGCCACGCCTGCGGGGTGGGAGAGCCGCTTGACGCTCGAGAGACCCGCGGCATCCTCCTGTTGCGGGCGAATGCGCTGGCCATCGGCCTTTCGGGCGTCCGGCCGGAGGTGGCCGAACTGCTCTGTGGGTTCCTTAACAACGGGGTGCATCCCGTGGTGCCCGCGCGCGGGTCAGTTGGGGCGAGTGGCGATCTTGCTCCTCTGGCCCATGTGGCGCTGGCGTTGGTGGGCGAGGGCAACGTGCTCTACCAGGGCCGTCGCAGGCGCGCGCTGTCCGCCATGCAGGAGGCAGGGTTAAAGCCCCTGGCGCTCGAAGCCAAAGAAGGTCTTTCCCTCGTGAACGGCACTCAGGCGATGCTCTCTGTGGGGCTTCTCGCGCTACGTTCTGCCGAGCTTCTCGTGGATACGGCAGACGTGGCGGGCGCGCTCTCGCTGGATGCCTTGCGCGGCTCACGCAGGGCCTTTGATGAGCGCCTGCATCAAGCCCGCCCACATCCCGGGCAGATGGTGACCGCCAAAAACATCTGGCGCCTTACGCAGGGAAGCGGGATTAACAGGTCGCACCAGGGGTGCTCGCGCGTCCAGGACGCATACAGTTTGCGCTGCATGCCGCAGGTTCACGGGGCTGTACGCGACGCACTCAATTACGCGCGACAGACCTTTGAAAGGGAAATGAACAGCGCCACGGACAATCCCCTGGTCTTCGTGGGCGAAGGCGAGGTTATCTCGGGGGGCAACTTCCACGGGCAACCGTTGGCCACCGCGCTTGACCTCATGGCGTTGGCGCTTACGCACCTTGCCGGCATCTCCGAAAGGCGAATCGACCGCCTGGTGAATCCCCTGACGTCCGACCTGCCGCCCTTTTTGACAAAGTCACCCGGCCTCGAATCGGGATTTATGCTCACGCAAGTGACGGCTGCAGCTCTGGCTTCGGAGAACAAGGTCCTGGCCCATCCCGCATCGGCGGACTCCATCCCCACCTCCGGCAACAAGGAAGACTACGTGAGCATGGGCATGGCAGCAGCGCTGAAGCTGCGCCCCCTTCTCTCCAACTTGACCGCGATAATCGCCATCGAGCTGCTGGCTGCTTGCCAAGGCATTGATTTCCTGGCTCCGCTCAGGGCCGGGCGCCTGGCAGAAAAAGCCAAGGCGATGCTTCGAGCCGTCTCACCCCCCGTAACCAAAGATAGACCATTGCACAAGGATATCGCCCGCGTGGCGCAGCTTGTTTCCGAAGGCGCATTTGCCGCAGTCTTGAAAACCAGCGCGGACTGTCATTCCGAGCCCGTTCGCCGTCATCCTGAGCGCAGCGAAGGATCTCCGCAGTTCGCTCAGGGTAAACTCCGCGAGGAATCTCGCTCTCATCGTTCCCGCACAGACCAGGGCGAGATTCCTCTCCCGCGACTGCGGGATCGGAATGACAGCGCAGGTAACTGATCCTTCCATGCCCCGTATTTCAGCCACAATTGTCGCTTGCAACGAGGTCAACAACATGGCGCGCGCCCTTCGCTCGCTGGCCTGTGCCGATGAAATTGTGGTGGTCGACTCCGGCTCGACTGACGAGACGCCGGCCATCGCGGCGAGCCTGGGAGCGCGAGTCATCCACCAACCCTGGCAGGGATACGCGGCACAAAAAAACCTTGCCACAGGCCACGCCCAGCACGAGTGGATCCTGAGCCTGGATGCGGATGAGGAACTTGATGCCGACGCACAGGCTGCAGTTCGTAGCTGGAAGGGCTCCGAACCCGCAGCAGACGGATATCGCTTTGCCCGCCGCGCCCGTTATCTTGGCCGCTGGATCCTGCATTCCGGCTGGTATCCGGATTACAAGGTTCGCCTTTTCAACCGGAACAAGGGCGGGTGGTACGGGAAGTACGTTCACGAGTCCGTGATAGTGAACGGCAGTGTCGAGACCATGCCTGGTGAAATCCTGCACTACACCTGCGACACGCTGGAGGAACATCTTCAGAGGATCGAGCTTTACACCGACCTCGCGGCAAGGGAGCTGCTCGACAGGGGTGCAGGACCCAACCGCATACGTCGCGCATTCGCCCCGGCGTGGGTCTTTACGAACTCCTATTTCGTTCGCTTGGGAATCCTGGACGGTTACCCGGGTTTTTTGATCGCGTGGATGGCGGCGCGCACCGTCCGGCGCAAATACGCGAAGTGGGCGAGGATGGTCAGCGATGAGTGTGCCAGCGCTGGGCAAGGCGAGTGAAAAGCGCACAATGGAAAGCGAAAATCAGGAAGCAAGCCGCTTTGAACGCAGGTTGTCCGCTACTACGTATCGGATTGCCCACATTGACACTGCCATGGATTTCCGCGGTGGCCAGCAGCAGTTGCTTCGACTGGCCCGCGAGTTGAAGCAGCGGGGTCATGAACAACTCATCGTTTGTCCAGAGGGCAGTAGCCTCGAGCAACGATCTCGGAAGGCGGGCTTCCGGGCTTTCGCGTTGCCCGCCCACGATCCGGCACACGCTCACGGCGTTCTCCTGCTTAGGCAATGCTTACTCCCAGAACCCCCGGACATCGTTCACGCCCATGATGGGAAAGGGCAGACGATCTCCTGGCTAGCAACCGTGGGAATGCCAGTCCGTCGAGTGGCAAGCCGCCAAGTCATGTTTCGGCCAAAGAAGCTTGCAGGTGGCAGTTTGATCCATCGCCTGAAATACGAATACACCTGTCACGGCGTGATCGCAGTGTGCCAGCACGTGAAGGAATTGCTGGTCAGCGCGGGGGTTTCCTCGTCGAAAATCGAAGTCATCCCGGTGGGTATAGAGTGGCCTGAGAAGCTGCCTGCGGCAGAGTTGCGCTCAAGGGTGCGCGCCCGTTGGGGCATCGGCGAGGACGGGTTTGTGGTGGGTCATCTCGGTACCTTCACCCACGAGAAGGGTCAGGACATCACCATCGGAGCCGCGATTTTGCTCGCCACCAAGCTACCCAGCTTGCGAGTTCTTTTGGCGGGTGATGCCACGGCACAGGCATTGTCCCGTCTAGCGTCCCGGCTGCGAGAGGCGGCTGGCCGGGTTCGGCTTATGGGATACCTGGAGAATCCGTGGGAGTTCCTGGCGGGGCTTGACCTTTACATCATGCCTTCCAGAGCTGAAGGCTTGCCCGCGTCCGTGTTACTCGCCATGGCCAGCGGTCTTGCCGTCGTGGCCAGCCGGGTCGGCGGCCTGCCGGAGATCGTGGAGGAGGGAAGGACCGGATGGCTGGTCCCTCCGGAATCTCCCCAGGCCTTGGCGAAGGCTATCTTTGATGCTGCTTCGAACCGCTCGACGTTGCGCGAGTACGGCGGGTGTGGCCGCGCGCGAGCCCGGCGGTTCTCTGTCGATGAGATGATCGCGCGCACGGAAGCTTTTTACGCGCGGCTTCTCGGCGGGCGTTAGCAACGCGAATCGGACGGGCCCGACTAGCGGCTCGCCTCAGGGATGGATTGTCGCCGGGGTGCTCTGGCAGCGCGTAGTTGACGCGCCCGGCTCCGCGAGATACGATAGCCCTATGAAGAGAGGAAATAGAGGTGACATCGCAACCGGGACGGTCTCTTACAGATGGCAACCATCGCTTTAGATGCCACCTACACCGTCGATCGCGAGCCTACGGGCGTCACAGTATACTGCAGACGCTTGATTGAAACCCTTGCGACGCTCGACAAGGCCCACCGCTTTCTCCTCTGCTATCGCCTCTCAAGGTTCGGGCGTCGAAATCAGTTTCTGAGGCCCGGCGATTCTTCCAACCCTCGCGGCCCCGCCTTTTGCATTAAACTCTACCAGGAACCGCTTACGTTCTGGTTACCCTGGCAGGCACAGCTTTTTCACAGCCTGGCTCAACGCCCTCCAGCCTTTACCTTTCAGAAGGAAGTAGTGACCGTGTTTGATCACTTTACCCTCACGGGGGAGGACTATTTCACACCAAAATTTCGCCAGAAGTTTTCTGCTCTGCTCCTGGACGCTG
>Ga0208692_1001613_pt1 | contig 12316 bp, 6 predicted proteins | sample June2015DPH_20_1_3_FD_184721 | JGI IMG/M metagenome (GOLD analysis project Ga0208692, IMG submission 184721) | Peatland microbial communities from SPRUCE experiment site at the Marcell Experimental Forest, Minnesota, USA - June2015DPH_20_100... | ecosystem: Environmental > Terrestrial > Soil >...
CCGCGAGGCGAGGTCGAAAGGAAGCTCTTCAAGGAATCAGTTCTTCCTCCCATTTCTCTGCCTCCGGTGGGATCCTGCCCTCCAGCAGTCCCGCAAACGCATTCAGCGCCTTTCGAGCATCACCGAGTGGGTAATAAAAGGCTTCCCAGTTGTCGCTGTCTTCTCCGTCATGGTTGGGGATCACATAATCAAAATGCCAGGCTTCCTTCAGTTCACGATACGCGCTGGCAGCGCGCCTCTCAATATTCTCGAGATCTTTTGCCGAGAGCTCCAGCTTCTGGAGACGCGTACGTCGGAGCAGTTTGCGCCTCATGATCTCTGTGACGAGGTCCGGAAGCGAAACATTGCGCTCCGGCGCTTGGAGGTAGATAACCTCTTCCTTAGAAATAGGTGAAAGGAAGATACTAAGTCGATTAATGCCAGCCAAGCCGGGATGCGTCTGAAGGGCTCGCCCTACAAAAGGGTTTCCCTCGAAGAAAGCATTGCTTACTTTCAGCAAGGCCCGCAACTCGTCGATATCGAGTGCTTGCAGATCACCTCGCACGTCCAAGACGGCGTAGCAACTTCCCGCGCGCAAGGCCTCGATCTGACTCCGTAGGCGAAAATGGTAGTCGACCCCGTCGAGCTCACCTGGCCTGGGGGCACGGCTGTTGTAAAGAACAAGCTTGTGCAATCCCTGGCGCAACTCCGGATGGAACTTGGCCAGCGCCCTGTCGAGTGGACTCTTACCGACACAGGATGGCCCGGATAGAATCACCAGTCTTTTCGAAAGCTCAGCACTCATGGCCTACCTCCCCTCGCTTCTTGTGGGCAGTTCGCGGGTATGTCAACTGGCCCCATCGCCGGAAGCGGCTCCGCCCATCACTAACAGCAAGCCTGCAAATATATACCTTACTTCTTCAGCCTTTTTCCGGCACCTACCCCGAATCCCAATGTCGAAAAACGCCAGCACCTACTATGGGCGAATTGCTTTGCGGCGGGCAGAGAAGTCGCCCCAATACCCAGTTCCCCAACCCCTAGCCCCCGACACCTGGAACCTGACACCTGAAACCTGCCCTTCCGACTCCTGACTCCTGAATCCAGCTCTTCCCCACCTACTACCTACGACCTACCACCTACCGTCTTTCTTTTCAACAACATTACCGCTTTCAACGCGTAACTACCTTTGTTTTCTATAACATTCCCGCTTCGCCGCCGCCTGTGGGAAACCGGTCCTTTGTTCTCATAGACATTCCCGCGTTGTTCGTTCAATTTCTCGAAGTCGAGAAGTCGAAAGTCGAGGGTCGAGAAGTAACAACCACATCCCAGGCTGCCGCTCGATTCCAGTTGCCCTCATATGGATATTGCAGTAACCGGCACCAAGAAAGCACCCGACCAATTCCCGATTCCCCTTTCCCTATTCCCTGTTCCCTATTCCCTACTCCCTGTTCCCTATCCTTTCCCCCAGCTCTTCCCGCCCTGACACCTGAAACCTGCCCTTCTGTCCCCAGCCCCTAGTCCCTAGGCCCCAACCCCCAACCCCTGACACCCGGCACCTGGCACCTGAAACCTGCTCTTCTTGCACTCAAAATCGAGTTCGTTTTGAGTTCGTTTTTCGCTCCAAAAACAGCTAAGTGCTGTGTTTCCAATAAATCCTTAGGTTCGTTCCCTCTATTTAGTATCTTTTTTGAGTTTCGCTGCAATCTTCCGCAGTCGCGGCGCCGATTTGGGGCCCCTTCCAACCGGAATGGCGGTGCCTTCAGCATATGCCAACTACCGTAGGCTACCATATTTCCGGGCGCGTGTCAAGGGCTGAAACTGAAAATTCAGGAGCCGGGAGTCCGAGGGCAGTAAGCGACAGGCAGTTAGAGCTAAGCGGTCGGCAGTGTGCAGGAGGCAGAAGGCTGACTCCTGGCTCCTGACACCTGCTCTTCCGTCTCCAGCCCCCAGCCCCTGACACCTGAAACCTGACACCTGCTCTTCCGCTCGTCACCGCCCTCAAGCAGGTTGACATCACAAACAGCGGAGCAGTATTATGGGAAAAGTGGAAATAATTGGTCCCTTAGCATTAGCAAAAGCACAAATGAGTTCGGAAAGATTCAAGCGATAGATTTTCTGCCAGGGAAGGATTCGCTTCCTGGACGGCGCGTTGGTGGATTCGTATAGGTATTCTTTTGGGTTGCTGACGGGCGCGACAATCCTTTTTAAGTCGGCCAAATGCTGCGGTTATCGGAAACGAAGCCCTAACTGATTAAGCGGTTGAGAGGCCAGCATGAAAAGAATCGCGGTATTGGTCTTGTTCTTTCTGTTAGCGATTCCTGCGTTCTGCGCCAAGCGCCAACATCGCTCAGCGAAGGCACTGGCCAGGAAACATTTTAGGCTGAGCGTTGCACTATGGGAAAAGTATGATGACGACAATGAAATCGCGGAGTTGCGAAAGGCGCTTGCCCTGGACCCTAACTTCGCAGAGGCACACTTCAATCTTGGAGTTGCTCTCGCAGAGAAGGATAAGTTTAACGAGGCGGTCGCAGAGTTCAGGTATGCCGCGCGACTGGTCCCGCGCGACCACATGGCTCACCACTGCCTAGCCCTTGCTCTTGAGAAGAAAGGTAATCTTCTTGGCGCTCTAAATGAGTCCAAGGTTGCCTTCAAGCTTGACCCGAAGAACGGGACTTACAAACGGAATTATGAGCATCTGTTGCGAACGCGCGCCCTTAATCGAGCTGCCCGTCACAGGTCCGTGGGCTCGAATCCTGCCCTCTCCGCCAAGGAGGTTCAGATTCCCGCTCCCGCACGGCGCAGGGCTGCGCGGTCGCCATCCCGACACCCGAGTCGCAGTAGGCAGTCGGCAGTAAGCAGAAGGCGGAAAGGAGATGCTCTTCGTTCGGGCTCCTGACACCTGACACCTGCTCTTCCGACTCCTGACTCCTGAATCCTGCCCTTCTGTCCCCAGCCCCTGGCACCTGACACCCGACACCCGACACCCGACACCTGCTCTTCCGACTCCTGAATCCTGTTCTTCCCTCAGCGTCAAGCGGCGTCAGCATGTCGCAGACATCACGAACCGATGCCCGCGCCACCCGTGAGGCAGGAACCTCCCGTGTGCCGTCGGATGCAAGCTCAACTCTATCCCTGAGCTTTTGCCACCGAAGTCATGAAAGCGGCGGGCCAGCCGCCGTGGGCTTCGATGACCTTGTCGATTTCGGCCATCAGACGGATGGTCTCGTTCAGGGCCACGACGACGCGCTGGTAATGCAGGACGTCTTCGTCGGAGAGCGTCCGGCTGCGACGGTCCTTCAGCCACTTTTCGCAGACCTGATAGCCGCCGATGTGGAAATTCCAGACGTTTTCCGGCACGCCTTCGAACCAGCGCGAGGGATTGATGTAAACGTTTCCTGTCATTGTAGCGGCGGTCTGTGACCGCCGATTATCAATTGGCCGATCAGAGATCGATCCTACAGAACGGCGGTCATAGACCGCCGCTACAAATTTGGGATAGCCCTTGGCGACCTCTGCATCGTCCTTGCCTGCGAATTGCGTGATCAGATTCTGAAGGGGGCTCTCGCCCTTGGGCCTCGATGTGTTCCACGAGGCGGAAGGATAGTCGTCTTCAAGCAAGTGCAGAGCGACAAGGTCCGCACCCTTGGCATGAAGTGCGCGGAATAGGTTGAAATCGCAACTAAGCGGCACGCGTGGGAAATCGGTTCTGAGAAATTCCGCGTAGCGGGTCCGGCAGGCGGGTGAATGGAAGATCGCGTAAATGTAATGGAAAACATCCTCTGGCCCGAAGGTTTTTCTTAGATCGCCCTTGCCATCCGAGACAAAACGAAGTACGAATCGCTTTTCGAGTTTCGCGACGAATTCCGGGTTGAGGTTGGGTCTGCGCCCACCAGGGCCGGGGGGCCAAAGCGACACTCCACCGGCGAGCTCCGCCTGGCCGGTCAGCCCATGCTCGTACATGTAAAGTGGGAAGCAGTGCGAATTATCTAGCGACGAGAGAATCACTCGGTCAACAATCCCCGCGACGACAAAATAGGGGCCGAGGATGCGCTCACGTGTTCTTCGCATGGACATGAGCGCAAGATTCGGTTTATCGAGATGATTCATGACATTTTCGCGCACACGCCAAACGACGGATGGGTCGTAGCAAATGTAACGCACATCGAAGGGACGATAGAAGACGTGCCTAATTAGGTCCCTTATCTCGCCGGCCTTGCGCAAGGCTGTTCTGGCATCAGACACTCGCCAAGCGTAGTTTTCGTTTAGGTGGAAGCGAGACCTGATGTCCTCGTCCGACGCTAAGGGATCAATGAATTCGGTCATCCGCTTAATGAGGGCTTCCTTGTCTATATCCACGACCAACTCATCACGAGAGGTTGTTATACCTGTGCTGTTAAGGGGGAACACCCCAGGCAGAGGAAAATCGCACTCGTGCTGCATCGACAAATCTTTGTCATGAGGGACGAAGAGATAAAAGGGTGATAGCGGGGATACGGTCGACCCCACTGTCGGGCGTGGACCCTCCCCACAAAGAACCTCATATTTCAATTCGCGAAGCCCCCAGAGTTCAGAGTAATTCACGCTGGCGGGGCCATCCTTGGCTTCATTCCTTAGGAAGGTGGAGATCGCGACGCCTTGTTGAATGTCGAAGATATTCTCGTCTTTAGACCCATCCGGACATATTTCTTTCCTTTTCGAATCGCCATGCAGGTTGAGTATGTAGACCTTAGTGAATTTGCCCAGAAGGGATTGACGCATCCCGCGAAATGTTGGGTTATCGGTCCAAGCGTTATTGGTGATGAGCGCAAGAACACCTCGGTCCGTTCGTTGAATCCTCCACTGCCCGAAGCGGATGAATTTTACATAATCATCATCTAACATCGTCTTGCGTTCGCCGAGCGGTTTGCCGTCCGCTTTTCTATAATCCTCAATTAGACTCGCGATCCATCTGCCCTTATTGGCAGAAACCCCTGAATAGGGCGGATTGCCGATAACGACGGCGAAGAGTTGCCCACGCTTGATCGCATTTACGGCATGAGCTTCATGGGCCAGCGCAGGCGCATCGAACTCGAAGCGGTCGGAGAAGTCTTGGGGCGGTTCGAGGGTGTTCGTCAGGTAAATCCGGGCGCGCTCGTGAGAACGGAAGTTGTAGCCAGTCTCGTGGAGCTTGAGGCCGAGCTTCATGTGGGCGATGGCGTAAGGAGCCATCATAAGCTCGAAGCCGTAGAGCCTAGGCAGAAGGTGGTCGGAGACGTATTCGTTCCAACGATCCTGGAATTGAGGATCCGGGCCGGGTCGGCGGTCGCAGACCGCCGCTACAGAGTGCCACTTGGCCTTCATCGTCCGATGGATGACATCAATGACTTCCACAAGGAACGTGCCGGTGCCGCAAGCGGGGTCAAGAATCTGCACAAAGGGCTCTTTGGGCGCGACCCCCTCCGGAATCTTCAAATCCTTGTGCCGCTGGGCCATTTCGCCCCAGGTCGTCGTATCGGCGAGGCCATCCTCCAGCCCGAACTCCCTGCGCAGAATCTCATCCACGCTGCGCACGATGAATGAAACCACGGGGCGCGGTGTGAAGAAGATTCCCCGCTTGATGCGTTTCACGGGGTCGTACTCCTTCAAGAAATCCTCATAGAAGTGGATGACGGGGTCTTCCTGCGGGTTCTTGTCGCCGAAATCGCGAAGCACAGCTTCCATATCGGCGTCGCGCAAGGCTTGCACGACGTCATTGACGCCCAATTCGTCGAAATCAATCTTGCCTTTGCGCCCGCCCACGGTGAGGAAAGTGGAGAGCATGTCGCGCAGGAAAGGGTTGGTGATGGGGACCATGTCCGCGACGTTCTCCGCCACGAGGCCAGCGGGGCGGGAAACGCGCGCCGTGAGCAAGCCGTATGTGATGGTCTGTGCATACATGTCTGCAAAGTCATCTTCCTTCAAATCGTGAATCAACGCCTCCCGGAACGCGGTCATCAGCTTCCGCAGAGGGCCGCTTTCGGACTCGACGGACAGCACCTTGTTTACGCGCTTTCGAATCGCCGTGGCCAGTTCGGCCATGCGCTCGGCCAGAGCCTTGGCGGTGCCGATCACTTCGCGGGGACGCAAGGTGAAAGCAGAACTCCAGCGCGATCGCCACTGCTCGACACTTCTTGAGGGCTCCGGCCAGCGGAGCTTGTCCCTCAAAATCTTGTCGGCGTGTGCAAGATGCAGCACTGCATCTTCATCATCCCAGCCGAGGACTCGCAGGGTCGGGAGGTCGCCGGTTCCGTCTTCCTCGGCGAAATGGGCAAATGTGATGTCCCGATGGTCGGACTCTCCGTAAGATGAGATGAAGAGGAGATCATGCAGGTTCCAGGTGGCTTGCTGTGCCTTGTTGGCGGACTGCCTTTTCTTGAGGACGAGTGAGCGCAGAATGCGGCGCAGGGCTACCACGGGCAGGCGCTTGGGCTCAAAATTTACAAAGAAGATTCCCCATGGTTGGTTGGTGACCAGCGGACGAAGTTGCTTGATGTCCTTGATTTGGACTGCGGTCTTCGCATCGAGGCCCAATTCCTCAGGCTCATAGTCAAAGGTCAACTCGTCGAAGTCATCGGATTCAATGGGCCAGTCCAGTTCGTCGCGAAGGTATTTGACCAGGGAAGGGAAGGTCTTGATGGATCGAAGGCGTTCAACATCGGGCGTGCTCATAGTTTTCTCTCTGTAGCGGCGGTCTACGACCGCCGGGGTTGTAGCGGCGCTCTATGAGCGCCGACAAAAGTGAACATCCAGAACGCAATCATAGACCACCGATGCGATTGAAAACCACGACGGCGGTCTTAGACCGCCGCTACAACCACTTCAACTCGGCGGTCTTAGACCGCCGCTACAACCACTTCAACTCGGTGGTCGCAGACCGCCGCTACAACCACTTCAACTCGGCGGTCGCAGACCGCCGCTACAAAACCGTCAGTGGATGTATTTCGCCCTGATAGGGCCAATCCTCCGCACGCTGAACCAAACCCGCGCGGACGGGATTTTGGAGCACATAGTTCCATTTTTCCTCGTAGGATTCTGCCGATCGCATCACGTGATCAAAAAAGTCTTTTTCCCAGTGCTGAGCTGGAATTCCCATCTGCCTCAAGGTTCTTGATAGGGCGTTTTTCCACGACTTCATCCACATAGAAAGCGACGGCGAATTTGGCGAAAAAGCGGTGAAGAAATGCGCGTGGTCCGGCATGATTACATAGCGGCCTACAAGGACCTTGTACTCCGTAGCTCGCTCTGCAAACTCTTTGAAAGAGTCGTGGATCTCGGTATTCGCCAGGATTGAGCGCCGAGGCTCGGTGCAAACAGTAAGGTAATAAACGGGGTGATCGGTGAACAACCATTTCAGGCGTTGCAAGCGCGGTTTGAATTTCGGCTTCATCTTGTAGCGGCGGTCTATGACCGCCGAGCGATCCATGACCGCCGTGAGTTGTAGCGGCGCTCTATGAGCGCCGAGAGTATCGAAAATCGGGACGGCGGTCATAGACCGCCGCTACAGTTCAGTTCGGCGGTCATAGACCGCCGCTACAGCCTAGCTCAACTCCATCCAAGCTTTGAGGATCGGCTTCACGCCGATGGGTGCCTGGACCTGCTTCAGGTAAGTGTTCTTAATGTGCTTGTCAATTTGGCTGCGAATCTCTGACAGCGTGCTTTCAGGCAGCTCATGACGTCGTGGCGTGTCCGGCTGGCAACGGATTACGTCGATGATTTCTGACGGCTCTTCCAGGACGCGCTCCGTAGCCCAGTCATAGAGATACCACCGTGTGTGACCGGCCTCCTCAGTCCAGGCCGCTGCGTCGACTTCTGCCTCTTCCGCTACGCTGATCGGAGGGGCGGGAAGGGCATAGCAGAAGAAGACGGCTTTGGCTCCCGGAGAGGGATGCTTTTTGCCGCTAAACGCTTTCCCCGGTAGCACGGCCAGTTTTGCGCGCAATTCGGGGTGATTCTGGAGCAATTTCTGGTACTCCAGGTGCATGGATTCGATAGGGTTAGTTGTTCCCTCGTATGTCTGGTTGAACTCCCGCAGCGCTTCAAAATCATCGTCAGGTTTTAGGAGCTTCTTGCCTTCGATGCCGAAGGTCTTGGAGATGCGCAAGGTCTTATGGGACACCTTTTCATAAAGCTTCAAGAGGTCATCCAGCTCATCGGGGGGGAGGAAGTTCCAGTATTCCACGTGCCCCCGGATGTCCTTCTGATCGGGATGTTCCTGAAGAATTCGTTCTTCAATATCGGGGTTGAGGCGGCGGTCGACTCGTCCAATCCTTTGCATAAGGCGGACGGGATTCCAGTGCAGGTCGTAGTTGATAAGGCGCGTAGCGTCCTGAAGGTTCAGGCCTTCCGAAAGCACGTCCGTAGAGATTAGGATACGGGTTTCGGAAAGCCCCTGAGCAGCCAGCTCGGCGCTGGATGAAGCATTGTAGTAAGGGGAGAACCTCGTAATGATCTCCCCTCGCTCGTCGGCCCCCGCCCGGGCGCTATCGACCTCATTGACATCCTTTATCCCGGCGGCTTCGATCTGCTTCAGGAGATACCGGGCAGTGTCCATGTACTCCGTGAAAACCAGGACCTTGTGCTTCTTTAGCACGGGGTCCGACTTTAGAAGGCGAGTAAGCTCCCGGAGTTTGTCGTCGTTACTGGCTTTGAATTTCTTCAGTTCCCGAAGGAATTCCACGAGCTGATCGAGATCCAGGAAAGTTTCAGAAAGGATTTCATCCAGCTTGTATTCTTCGCGCTTAAGCTCCTCTACGGCTTCAAGCATTTCATCAGTGATCAGGTCCTCATCGGCATCTTCAATTTCTTCCGCGATGGATGCTTGCTGTTCCTTGACGTAATCAAGCAACTCCTGGTGCTGTGCCTTCCAGCGTTCAAGACGCTTGACCTCGGCAGGCTCTGTGCTGTGTTTCGATGCCCAGGCGAGGAGCTTCAGGAGAAGGGTCTGGCAGGACATTTCAAACGCCCGTGCCGAGCTTTCGAACCGCTTTAAGAACTGGGTACGAATTAATCCGACAACCTGCTGCTGGCGGCCTTTCGTCAGAGGGTCGATGGAGGAGTCCGGCCCCTTGTAATAGAAAAGGGGGTAGTAGATGGCCAGTGAGAATAGCGGGTTTTTCTTGAAGAACGCTGCCTCCAACATGGTAAGAAGCTGACCGTAGGTCTTTTTGATCGAGTAATCAGCAACATGGGGAGGCTTGCGTTCGGGGAAGATAGTCTTGGTGGCCTGATTCTGCTCTTGGCTCTTCTTTACATAGGCCCTGCTGCGTTGGACCACCAAAGCGTGGAAGAGCGCATCGTTTGCGAGAACCTTCTCGGCCTCGACCTGATTGGTCTCGACGCCGCTGTTGCCGCTTTCTTTGGCCGTGACTAGTTCCTCAAGCGCCTTCTCCATCCTGCGGAAGTGGCCTGGCAACGAGTGAATTCCCAAAGGCGCGGCGCTGAAATATTCTGGTGCATCGCGTCGCGAGAAGATCTGGATCATGTGCTGGAGATCAATCAAGCGGTTGTTGACGGGAGTTGCCGTCAACATAAAGACCGCTTTATTTCCAGCAATGTCGTATAACTTCCAGTACCGCGACTTGTCCACCAAGCCCGGGTTCCGAAAGTGGTGGGCTTCGTCGATGACGATGGCGTCGGCTTTTTCCTTAATCGCTGCCAGCTTGGCCGGGTATTCGCCGCCGCGAAGGAGGTCGGTGTGATTGAGGATCACGAGATTGCTGAACACATGGCCGATATCAGGCAAAATCTCATGGAGCGTCCGTTCCCAGACCGAGGCTCGGGCCGCTTTTGGAACAAGGAGCACGACGCGCTGACGGTCATGAACTACCAAGCGCTCGATCAGCATGAGGCCGATGAAGGTTTTTCCTAGCCCTACGCCGTCACACAAGAAGGCGCCCCGGTATTGGCGGGCAATCTTCATCAAGGCGCGGTAGCCTTCCTTCTGATACTGGTCCAGGCGTGGATAAACTTTGGAGCCGCCGCCCTCTTCCCATTCACTGGCAGTCATCTCGTGTCCGCGGAAGAACTCGTCGAGGGCTTTAGCATAGACGAGGAAGGGTGGGTACTGGGCCGTGTGGCGCTCCATGACGCGGAGAATCTCTGGTGTCACATCCTTCGCGTCGTTCCAGTGTTCCTCGTACCATTGCTGAAGGGTTTCGACTTCACGGCGAATCTGGATGTTCAACTCGACATTGTTGGTAATTCCCGGAACCGTGAAGTTGCTGGAGCCAACTAGGGCAGCGGACCCCACGACCAACTGTTTGGCGTGAGTGATGTAAGCTTTTGCGTGGAACTTCTCCTTGGTGTAGATCCTGCACTCAATCTGTCTCTTCTGCAGAGCCTGCACGATGGCCGGCACACCGGCGAGGAAATCGTTCTTTTCCTTTTCAGATTCAATGCTCTCGTCTAGCTTGCCTTCAGCTCTCTGTATGCCTGCGAGCAGAGCTTGCTTGGTCCGCCTCGAGACCTCATCACCCAGGAGGATGCGGATCTTGCCAATCTTCTGCCATTGCCCGTCGAGGCCGAGCAACCCTCCAATCTCGAAGTACCCCGTTGCAATGTCCAGGGCATTCGATAGGTCGGCCCAGTCGTGGAGGTACCGCCGGACTTTCCACTCCCGGTCGCTGTTGTCGACGATGAAAAGGTCGCCGCCTTGCGGTTTAGACCCTCGATCCACTCCTAGCGCTCCATGAGGAGTCCCAATGATGCAGGAGTCTACCACGAACGCATCGGTAACGGAATAGTTCGCATCGAGTCATGTCAGATGTTATTGGTGAGGGGCCGAGCCGGGATAGCCGATCACCATGGCCGTGTCCTGAAGGCGCACCTGGTCGGAGTTGCCGAGCGCAACTGTGGGTAGGCTGGCGCCGCCGATTTGACGCGCACTCGTCAGTATGCCTTTGATTCGGCGGATATGTTATTGTGCGATACTTGCGAAGAGTGGTTCGGACCAGATTATTGCCAGGAAATGGTGCTATGGAGGCTGTATGCATAAACCCTTCTCCAAGGCAAGCCAGTTGGGCCGGCGCGGCTTCCTTGGACTTGCCGGCGTAGCCGCCCTCTCCGATTCGCTACTCAGCCGCGAGCGAGTGGTCAGGGCATTACTTGCGAAGGATACTCAGGCGGAGAACACAGGCTCGACCGCCGGCTCCTCCCCAGGACTACCGCCCCTAAAGATCACTGACGTTCGGGTGATCGTCACCTGCCCGGACCGCAATTACGTCCTGGTGAAGGTTCTCACCAGCGAGCCCGGCCTGTACGGGGTTGGCGATGCCACGCTCAACGGCAGGGAATTGGCGGTCGCGGCGGATCTCGAACAACATATCTCCCCGCTGCTTGTCGACCGGGATCCGGAGCAGATCGAGGACATTTGGCAGTACCTTTATCGAGGGCCTTACTGGCGCGGCGGTCCCATCCAAATGACGGCCCTCGCCGGCATTGACTTGGCGCTGTGGGATATCAAGGGCAAGCGTGCCAACATGCCTCTGTACCAGTTGTTGGGTGGCCGCACGCGGACCGGCGCTCTAGCTTACACCCACGCGAGCGGAAGAGATTTCGCGGAAGTCGAAGACGTCGCGCGCCGTGCGATGAGGCGGGGCTTCAAATGCGTTCGTGCCCAGGTGGCAATCCCCGGCCTTGAAGGAACCTACGGGACACCGGGAAACAAGACGCCCGAGGCGGCCGCCGGTCTCGTCGCGAACATGGCGGAACTTCCGCAGACCGAAGTCTTCGAGCCTGCTCTATACCTGCGCGTCGTGCCCAGACTTTTTGAGTATCTGCGCGCCAAGCTCGGCCCCGAGGTTGAACTCCTGCACGACTGCCATGAAAGACTGGACCCGATTCAGGCTGCGCGTCTTGCCCACGACCTCGAGCCCTACCACCTCTTCTTTCTTGAAGACTGCTTGCGTCCCGAATACAAGGAGAGCTTCCGTCTAATTCGCGAGCACTCCACCACACCCCTGGCCATGGGAGAACTCTTCAACTCGCCCTGGGATTGTGTGCCGCTCATCAAGGAGCAATTGATCGACTACATCCGCTGCGACCTGGGGCACATCGGCGGCATCACGGCGGCGCGCAAGGTCGCCGCCTTGGCCGAATTGTTTCAGGTCCGGACGGCCTGGCACGGTCCGGGCGACATCGGCCCGCCCACGCATGCCGCCAACGTACACGTCGACATCTCGATTCCTAACTTCGGCATTCAGGAAATGTTTTTCTTCCCCGACGTGACTCGCGAAGTGATTTCGGGCGGCCCTGAGTTTAAGGATGGCTACATGAACGTTTCAGACCTGCCGGGACTCGGCTGCGATGTGGACGAAGAGGC
>Ga0208692_1001622_pt1 | contig 12264 bp, 13 predicted proteins | sample June2015DPH_20_1_3_FD_184721 | JGI IMG/M metagenome (GOLD analysis project Ga0208692, IMG submission 184721) | Peatland microbial communities from SPRUCE experiment site at the Marcell Experimental Forest, Minnesota, USA - June2015DPH_20_100... | ecosystem: Environmental > Terrestrial > Soil >...
GGCCTCTACGTCAGGCGTCCCGCTGGCCGTGGGCGAAACCACGCAACTCGGCTTTCACGCGCTGCCGGGTGACCTAGGTCTGGCCACGGGTCGGGCAGTCCGAAGGTCCCCTCAGGGGGCAATCGTTTTCAGAGAGGAGAGCTATCCGGAGCAATTGATTCTGGGACCGAACCGGTGCCCACTCAGGAGATCACGCTCTAGGGATTCCTGACGCTGCCATAGGTACACGCGATATGCATCTACTCGTTCGTCCTGCGGCTGGAGGCAATCGCAGATGACGCAACCACAACCGGTGGAGGAATCCATTGGTGGTGGCCAATCCGCGAGTGAGATGGATTTGTTGGCCCATCTCACAGCCTTTCTTTCGACCCCGTCTCCCCATCTGCTCTTGGTCGCAGGTCCCCCCGGAATTGGAAAAACAAGCCTCCTCACGGCCCTACGGCGCCGCCTCAACGGCCCATGGATCCTCATGGCCTACAGACGCAATCTCATGGTCACCACAGATCCCGCCCTCTCCGTGGGCCCGAATCCTGTTGTTTCGCTCCTTATGATAGATCCGGAAGGATCGATTCACTCGGAAACATCTTCGGGCGGAGCGGCACCGTCGTTTTCGTTAGCCTTCTCCCCTTCCGCAACTCAAGCGCTCGATGACTTAGCACCCCCTCCGGTCCTTGCCGCACTCGAGCGCTTGACGGCCCAAGGGCGAGCGTTCATGTTCGTGGACGCTTGGGACCGACACATTGAGACGACGTTTGACATCCACCCCGGACAGGGAGGGGTCGTCGAGTTCGTCGCGACCACCCGTATGCTTCGCAATCTACTCAGCACGCTGCGGCTAAACGTGATCTTCTGCGCGCCGTCCCCACTCGACCCCGAACTCCAATCGCTCGCGGACGGCGTGGTCGAACTCGGCTGGGAAGACCAGGACGGATGCCGGATCCGCGTGGCCTCGATTCCTAACCTGAGATGGATGTCGCTTGGCGAATCACGTTTCGGCTTCACTCTTACTAACGGCGAGTTCAACTGTCCTCCCCGGACGGCGGCGGCCTTCTTCCCTCGCATCGGACCACCGGCCCCAGATCCCGAACCCATCGAAGGAACCCAATGGCCGGGTTCTGTAGACTTCGCCCAGGCCTTCGGACGCCTCCGCGACCACTCGATCACGGCTTTCGAGATGCCCCCAGCACTTTCGCAAGAGTACATGGATGTCATCGCCTTGCCCGTCGCCGCACACGCCCTCCTGTCGGGGGGTAGGGTCATGTGGATACCGTCTCCGCAGATCTCACCCTCCTTTGTCTGCGGTGAGCTCGTACGGTTCGTTCCCCGGGACTCGGTTAATGACCGCTTCCGGATCCTCTCTGCTAGCGGGCCCGACCCCGCGCTCGGGGACTTGAAGGGAGTCGTACTTCCGGTTCGGATGGAGGCCGGGGAGGGCGAAGACCTTCATGCGGCGACTGCGGCTCCGGTGCCCCCATCGCTGTCAGACGCCTACCAGTTCCTACAACAGGGGCGGTCCGACCGACCCTCCCTGTTCGTGCTGTCCCTCGACGGCCTCAACGCCGTGGCTTCGGTGAGTGGCATGCGCGTTCGACCCGAGTTGATCCCGTTCACGCTTGCGACCTATATGCAATTGCCAAGGTTCCATGGTCTCGGTTTCGGGCGGACCGGAGACCCCCTTATCCAAGCTTCCATTCTCTCGATGAAGACCCATCTCAAGTTTCAGCACCGGTTAGGGCGCACGCTTATCTTCGGCGCTCGCCCCGAGACGCCCGGGTACATGCTGCGGTGGATGAACCGAGAAGGTCGCTACTCTCTCCTACGCATGCAGTAGCTACCTCCCTGTTTTCTTCTGCCCGGATCGCGGAAAGCAGGTCACGTCGTAGAGATTCCCCGTCGTTGCGGCGAATCGCTAGGTCCATCGTTCACCATGGCAGAGCCAGTACAGAGTATGTGCAATCGCGTTTGCACTCACCGGGGCTCATCCCCACTAAGAACGCTTCTCTCGCACGCTGCGCGAGCCACTTCGGAATCAACGAATCATTGACAAGGGGTCCGTTTACGGCGTCCACCAGGGTACGGCATTCTCTCCTCCGTGCGAACCTTGTGGAGTTGAAATAGGAGATTGGCGTTCCCTCTTAGCGAGAGGTACTGCTCCCGTGAATTTTGATGGCGGCTCGGCCCGCCCGCACTCCCTCAGTGAACCTCCCATTTTGAAGTCCGAAACCTCCCTTTCCGTGCAGTGCCGGTGCTGCGGGGTTCGCATCCCCGCCGGCGGCGCGGTCTTCGTCATCACTACAGTACCCGCGTCCCTGGAGTACGTGTTCCGCGGAGGAATCTTCTGCTCGGAGAAATGTATCCGCGCCTTCTGTCGCGAATCGCTCGAGATTCTCGACGTGCTCGACGCACCATCTTCGAAAGCGATGGTCATCGACCTTCACGAACCTCATCGTGAGGTCGCCAAGACGCTGGTCACGGTGCTGGGCAAGTAGGCTTCACGGTTCCCAAGGGGCCTATGTTTCTTCCGGAGTCGGCGCTCTAGGCCGATGTGGCTCGAGTGCCCAACTCACCGGATAGCACGGCCTCGCCGAACTGCCGTAAGGGGAACGGCCGGATCAGCTCGACGTCCGGCCGGGCCGCCGGATCCGGCGTAGAAGCCTGGGTGCGCAAAGCGGGCGCGATGAGGATTACTCTCAACTGCGGCAGGATTGCCCGTGCGTCCGCAATCAACGTCGAGGGACTTCCCTCGGTCAGGTCCACGTCCGTGACCATGAGCCACGGCCGGTGGTCACGCAACAGCTCAAGGGCTTGAGTCGCTCCTTCCGCCTCGCCAACTACCTGCAAACGATGGAGCTGGAGAAGGCTTCGCAACACGAACCGAGCATGCGTGTCGCCGGCGACCACTATAGCGGTCGCTCCAGTAGGGACTGGGGGAATGCTCAAGGTCTTGCTCCCGGTGCGAGACTCCGTCGCTCGGCCAGTCGGAGTACGTCGACCTTAGGTCGACGGTCTACTTCTATCTACGTACTAGCCGTGGAATTCGTCCGATTTGGCACTGTGAAAGAATTCGTTGATGGTCGGGGGACCTCTCCCGAGTTAGAAACGCCAAAATCCCGCTGGGAAAGGAGATCGCGCGAACAATCGGGTCACGGTTAGTCGCACATCGTTGACCCGGTTCGGGCTTCTCCACTTCCTCGCGGGGGCCGCCCGGAAAGGGTTGCCTCTTGTCGGCCACGTGCCTCCATCCACGAATCGATGGAGACCTCAAAGAAACCGCCAATCAGGTCGCCGTCCAAGACGCACCCCAAAGGAAGCCCATGCCGGAACATCCCCTCTGTGACCCCGAATCGCGCCGCGCCTGGCTCGTTCGAGTTTCTGTCCTACTCACTCCCGGCGGATCTTAGCTGCCGAAACGCATGGTATCAGGGCCGAAGCCGGGGCCGCCGAGTCATACGATGCGGAGAAGCCGGTACGGTGTTTCCGCTTTCTCCTCCGCCTCGGCAAGCACGAACGTCGGCGTGGCCGGTTGCTCTCCCCAGACGAAGACACGGCCCGCGTTGGACCTCAAACGCACCCGTGTTGCAGCCATCGTCCGGAGCGAGGCGGTCAGAGGATCATCTTCCGGGCCCACGAAGACCGTGTGGGCCGGGGCTCCAGAGAGATAGGACATTGCCAGTCCGGGTAGGGTTGAGGGGCTGTACTCCATCCCTCGCTCGATGCCAAACGCCCGTAGTGCGGAGATCCAGACGATGGATAGGTTGGGAGCGCCCGTGGGACTCTTCTCTCTCATGAATCGAACGGCCTCGGGGTTACCGGGCTCGCCCCCAGAAGACGTGACCATAGGAGAGGGGAGGATGAGCGATTCAATCTCCTCGGGCAGATTCGACTCGTGAACGCTCAACTGGAATCGGACCTGTTGCTGAATCTGCTCCGGGGAGAGCAACTCCCTGTACGTCTTCAGTACCGCCTCAGGGCCGATGGTGGGCGGGAGGATCTGTAGCACACGCCCCCCGGAACGGGCGACGTGGCCGGCCATCGGGCGCAAGAGCAGGATCAGTGCCTCAATGGGCACGGACAAATCCCGTTCGATGAGGGTGAGCCTTCCGGTGGGAAGGCGGCCGAACGCCGAGGCGTAGTCCGAGCAACCGGGCCAGATGTATCCCGGGACCGAGTTAGGTTCGCTTTCGGGCCGCACCACGCGTCCCGCCAGTGTCGGGCCGATGGGAGAGATGCACTGGAAGCGCGCGCCTTCCAGGGTGAACGGATAGAGCGGGGTATCGATCCGAGTTCCCCGCAGCTTCTTCAGGTAGAGCCAGCGCTCCGGGCGGCCATTCCGAATGTCCGAGCTGGTCTCGAGCACGCCGTTGACGAGGTAATCGAGCTGGCTGGATTCCGAGCGCTCCACCACCAGCACCAGAAACATCGGCGCCTGGACCATCTGGTCGAGCAGGATGCGCTCGATCTCACCACGGTCGGGGAAGCCGATTTCGTGGCCTGAGATCCCGATGTAGCGTTCCGCCAACGCATCCCAGGAATCGATCACGACCATGCTCGGACGGTTCGGGTCCGTCCGGCTCCACGCGTCCTGGAGGGGGGAGGGAAGCCAGAGCCCACGGAGTTTGGGCTCCTTCTCAGCGTTTTCGATAACCTCTTTCAGATGGGCAACCACACGAGACGCATCCTTGAGCGTACCCGCGCGCTCCGTTACGTCGATCAACTGGACCTGCGTGTCCCATTGGGCCCATGGGAACTCCCGCCGTACCTCCGGTTCCGTGACTCGGCTGGAAACCAGAAAGCGTTGGCCCGGGAAGCTGTGGAGCATCGAAAGCGAGAGGGTCGTCTTTCCTGAACCCGGCGCGCCCCGCAGGAGGAGAGTCTGAGGCAGGGGTTGCGACAGAAACTGCTGCAGCTCGGTTGGGAGCTCTAGAATCGCGCTCATCGGCGCCCCGATCTCTAGGGTATGGGGGGCCGACTCGAAAGACCTTTCCTACCAGTTTCGACGCCCCGAAGCCGTACGTTTGGACCTCTTAGAGGGTTGTTCTCATAGCGGCCCCCGCCCTGCTTCTCGCTTCCGTCCGAGCGTCGACAGGCACCCCAAGGAGGTCGGATAGTCTGTCAATTTCATGGGCAGGTCCGGGTGAAGAAACCCCCTGCCGGAACATCTCCTTCGTAATCCTGAACCGGGCGTGGAACTGCCCTGCGCCCGTCGCGCGCGAGCGTCTCGGCCCGGCCCGGGGTGGTCGCGACCACCGCCCGCGCCGCGTTCACGCGGGCGCAGTGGCTCACTAGTTTGATGGTGCCCTAGGTCGGCTCCTTTCCAGTGTCCGCTCGGTCTGGCGTCAGGGCCCCGGCGAACTGAGCAATCCGGAACGGCCGGAGCAGGACGACGTCCGGACGTTGGACCGGGTCGGAAGGGAGGTTGGGGGGCCGGGACGCGGGCGCGACCAGGATTACGCGGAGCCCCGGGACCAGGGCTCGTGACTGCCCGGCCAGCGAGTTCGAGCTCCCCTCCGCAAGGTGGGCGTCCACGATCAGGAGCGAAGGTCGATGCACGCGGATCAATTCGATCGCCTGGGTCGACCCTTCGGCCTCCCCATCGACCCGAAAGTGGTGCAACCGAAGAAGGCCTCGGAGCAGGAAACGCGTCTCCACGTCGCCCGCCACAACAATCGCCGTCGGTGTGTGGTCGAGAACGCCGGTCACTAAGCACCGAGCCGAAAGTCTCTGCAGGTCCTCGTTAGACCATCCGCAACAACCGGTAGGGACAGAGCCGATTCCCCTCGATCACGACGTAGCTGGGGGTGAACGGACGAATTCCGTTCAGGAAGTACCGACCCTGCCGCGCCCGCAACTGGAGATGGAGCGAGCCCAGGTCATTCAGAGCCATCAGTAGAGGGTCGCCGCTGTTGCCGACCACGATCTGGTGGGAGCGCAGGTTGGCCACGTAAGCCGCGGCGACGGTGGCGAAGTTTTCGGGACTCACCGGGAGGCCAAGCATCTGCGCCAGCGCCCGCTCGCCGCCTGTGGTTCGGACGATCACGTTGGGGACGTCGGCAGGGCCTCCCTCTCGAACGAACTCGAACGCCGTATGGAAAATCGGATCCGTCCTGGACCCGGATCCCGGCGGCAGCGGAAGCATGACCGGCTGGGCTTCCTGAGGGACACCTTCCGCTCCCGCGACCGAGAAAATACGCAGCTGGGCGGCCAGTTTCTCGGCGGCAAATTTCGTCCGGAAGAGCTGCCAGAGGTCGAGAGGCCGGATTCCCGGCGGTGGAATTAGCAGCACGTGCCCCCCGGCCGAGAGGGTCTGGACGGCGGCGGGTTCCACCAGCATCTGGATGATAGGATAGGGAACCTCGGAATCCGTCTCGACAACCGTGGTGGTCCCGGCCTGAAACACCCCGAACGCTAGGGCGAAGTCGGTGCACCCGGGCCAGACTCGGCCGGCCAAATCTTTGGGCCGAGGCTCACCTCCCCACGACGAGGGACGGGGACCGCCAGTTACGACACTCCCATAGTGGAAGGGAGCGACGGACTCAAACCGGCTGCCTTCGAGTGAAAACGGGTAGCCCGGTGTCTCGATCCGTTGACCGCGAAGCTTGTGCAGGTAGAGCCAGCGTTCGAGTCGGCCGTCGACCGTCTTCCTGTCGGTGGAGACGACCGCATTGACCAGGTAGTCGAGCTGGCTCTGAACATCGCGCTCGAGGATCAGCACTAGCGTGACATCGCTGCGGCGCATGTAGGACAGCAGCAAACGCTCGACCTCCTCCCGGTCCGGAACGCCACGCTGGCCGGACGGCCCGCTCGCCATGAAATCCTCGACGAGTGCGTCCCAGGAATCGATGACTACCATCCCAGGTCGATGCGGGTCGATGGATGCGTACGCCGCCTGGACCGGTTCCGGAAGCCATAGGAAGCCCGCCACGTCATCGCTGCCGGCCTGGCTGAGGACCTTCGGCAGAGCATGGGAGGCCGATACGGCCTGGGCAAGTCCGCGAGTACGGTTCTCCGCGTCGACGACCTGAATGGAGCCCGCGGGTCCTATGTGAAGCCAGCGAAAATCGCGCTGGAGCTCGGCCTGACCGACGCGATTCGTGATCAAGATCCGGCTTCCGGAAAACGCCCCCAGAAGACCGAGCGCAAGCGTGGTCTTACCGGATCCGGGGGGTCCGCGGACTAGGATGGACTGGGGGCCCGGCCGGGAAACAAAGGTCCGGAGCTCAGATGGGAGCGAGTGATCGGGCTCCTCCTGGTGAGCCGGGTCATCGTGATGGGGTGAGGCGTCGATGGCCTTCGAGGAGATTTCGCTCATCTGGGCTCGCTCGATCCTGGCACGGGCGACTTACTGGGTCTCCGCGATGCCACCGGGGCCCCCGCCAGCTGATCGCGAATGGCGTCGGCGATCGCCTGGGCTTGTTCCGGGAGGCGGAGGACCCGGGTCGCCCTCTTCTTGACCCTCTTGACCACCGCTGGGTCCGTGTCCCGGTGGATGAGGGCCATCGAGGGCGGGTCGCCCATCCTCCGGAGCACGCCGTCGAAGTACTCGGCGTCCGCGGCGGAGGAGACGTAACCGACCACAACGGCAACCCTACCTACGGGTGGTCCGACCTCGATCTGATGTAGGGGCCGGCCCAACTCCTGCACCTGCATCCGGTTGAGTCGCAAGAGCGCGAGCAGAACCTCTTCAACGCTCGGGTCGCGCACCGCGACCCCAACTGCTACGGCATCGGACGGACGGGACGGCCCCGCCCCCGGAGTCTTCGTCTGCTGGGCCATGAGAATGTCACAGTACAGTTATCGCGCGTTGGCGGATAGATTAGTGTCGAACATGTTGCCTTCGAGGGGCTTAAGCGCCTGCCGCAGAAGCGAACTTCGCAAGTTCCCGTTCGACCCTGGCGAGCGTCTTGGAGACCGACGATTTGTTTCGATAGACCCTCTCCGCGAGCTGGGTGAGCGTGACCCGGCGCGGCACCTCGTAGTAACCCGACGTGAGAGCCTGGTGGAAGAGGGCACGCTGAACCGGGGTGAGGACTACTACGCTCGCTTGGGTGACCGGGCGGAGGGGACCGGGGCGGAGCGAGAGGAGACGGGGCTCGCCACCGGCCTTGGCGAGGGCGTTCACGACACGATAGATTTCCAACCGCCCCGCGAACAGCTCGCACTCTAGGATTCCGTTCTTGACGATGCTAGGGTACCGAATGAGAACCTCGAGTCTGGTGGCAAGGGGAATCAAGGGCGATTGGCAGTATCGAACTCGGTATCTCCCAAGGTCGGGGAGCACCTCGAGACTCTCGACATCAATCACATTGGGATAACGGGCGATCTCGTTTGTCCAGTCCACGGGCGGGCCGTAGATTTCGAACTCGCCTAGAGTGTCGTCACCAGCGACAGAGATGATGTTGGTTGCCTTGACGACCAATTCAGGGTGTCGACGGGTGAATTGCCCGTACCAGACGTCCGGAGGGATGGTGAACTCAAGTTTCAGGATGGCAACATGATTGGGAGGTCGAAGCTGTCGACCGGCGGCTGCGGGGTCCCCTGACCCCTCCCCCCCATTTTGACGAGGTCTCGGTGAACCGCGCTCGGTTGTCATCACGCCTCCGCCAGAAGGGTGGCGTGCAGCAGGAGGCCGGTCAACGATTCTTGCGTAACCAGACCGATACGGAATCGACGGAGTGTGAGTGTCTCTCCTGTCGTAAGTATCTATCTAGTTCGGTGTCACAAGCAATCATCGCTCTGTTCGACGGTGCGCGTCCGCCAAATTTTCGACGGCCGCCCCTGCGAAAGCAGTTGATTGGTCGGTTTTCTCGTCTGGTAGCGAAGAAAGGACTCCCTGCCGAAACATCCCCTCCGTGACTCCGAAGCTCGCATAGAAGCGAGCCGCCTTGATCCAGTCCCGTCGGAGGGCCTCCTCAGTACCGGGCGTGGTAGAAACGGCGGCGCGGGCCATCTTAACGCGCCCGCGCAGGCCCGCGAGGTGCCGCGCGGTCGCACGTTCGTCCGCCTCCCGCGAGTGGACATGTTACCTTCCGTCCGATGGGGCCACGGAAAAGGCAAGCGAGGCGCCTCCTGTCCATTCCTCGGAGGCGCCCTGTGGAAACGCTCACCATTGTCGGACTCGATGCCAGCAAGACGAGTATCATGGCCACCGCCGTAGATCCCCTCGGCCATCGGATCGATCAGCAGAAACTCGGCCCCGGAGATCCCGAGCTCATCAAGTTCCTGGAGAGCCTCTCCGGCCCCAAGCGCGTTGTTCTCGAGGCGAGCAATGTCTGGGAACACATCTATGACGCCGCCGCTTCCACCGGCGCCGAGGTCCTCCTGGCCAACCCGGCGAAGACGCGGTTCATCGCGGAGGCCACGCTCAAGACCGACCGAGTCGATTCCGAGGCTCTCGCCCTGCTGGGCCGATTGGATGCGGTGCCTCCGGCGTATGCTCCTACCCTCGAGCAGCGAGCTCTGCGCCGCCTCATGCGGGACCGAGTCTTCTACGAGAGGAAGAGGAGGGACGTGGCCAACCACACCTATGCCATCCTCCTTCAGAAAGGAGTCCCCTACGAAGAGGGAATCCTGTTCAAGAAGAGTCGTCGAGACGAGTTGAGGGAACACCGCATCGCCGAAGTGGATCGAGGTCTGGACGCCATGGTGAAACTCGACGAGATCACGAGACCCTTGGACCTCGAGGTCCACACAGCTTTCACTCGCTCCACGGAGGCGCAGGTGCTCGCCACCGTCCCGGGCATCGGTGAGATCACCGCGACGACACTGGTGGCCTTCCTCTGTCCCATCGAACGCTTCCCCGACTTAGATGCGGTGGTGAAGTACTGCGGGCTCTGCCCTTCCGTCTTTCAGAGCGGAACGACCACTCATCATGGACCCTTGGTCTGGGACGCCCACGCGATCCTCAAGTGGGTGCTGATCGAAGCTCAGTGGCAGACCCGACGACGCGAGCGTCGAGGAGACGTCGCCAAGGTAGGGAAACGAGTGGCCCGTCGAGGGAATGTCAATGACGGAGCGGTGGCTGCCGCTCGCAAACTCGCCCGTATCTGTGCCGCGGTCCTCCGTCGGGGCACTGCGTACCAATCTCATGCTCCTGGGCCGTCGAGCCGCCGCCCGACGATAGCGGAACCGTGAGGTTGCCGCCACTGCGAGTATGCTGGGAGGCGTCCCAGGAGTTCACGGCCGCCGCTGTCCAGATGCGCACTTGGCGCCAATAGCAGTCTGCGTGCGTGAACCCCCTGCACCTGTCGGGGAATGAAGACAGGAACCCTCGGGTGAGTGGGATGTAACTCGTCAACGACCGAATGCATTCAACCCGAACACGGGCGATCGGCCCGCGCTCGGACGGAAGGTACATAGCAGTCGTCGGGGAGGCCGCTCGTGGTTTCCAGGAGGCTGAACGGGCGTGTGACGGGTGCCTCGTCCGTGCCCTCGTCCTGGTCGCCGAACAGGACCCGCGACTCGAACCGCGTCCGCGAGCCGTCCCGGACGCGCGGGAAGGGGTGCCAGCGGGCGCTGGGCGTGTCGCGAACCCGTGCGGGGCTCGCGCGTCCGCGTGGCGGATCGCGGGCAGGTCGGGGAACGGGTTCGCGGTCTCGTGGCGGTCGCTATCGGTCGCGCTCAACGCGCTTGTCGCGGTCATCGGGACCGCAGGTCAGCGCGCAGGCCGACCGAGCGGCGGATTGAGCCGCGAGGGCGGCCATATCCCCATCATACTCGCCGAGCGACCGAAGGGAGCGAGGGAACGGTCGAGCGCAGCGAGACCGCGAGCTTGATGCGGGGGCGCGCGGCCGATGACATTGACCGCGACAAGCGCGGGGGCGGCTAGAATGAGCGACCGCGAGAAGCGCGGGCTAATCGACCTTTTCGCCGTCACTCCAGTCGATTCGCGTTCACCGATTCCTCTCATAGTCTCCCCCGGGTCCCACGCTGGAGTGAACCTGAAGAATGGCCGGCCTCGTGTGGAGACCTCCCACGCTCGCGGTCGTCCTCGTCGTCCTGGGGGGTATCGCCTGGGTTGTCGCGGGGGGGGTGTTCAGCGTCCAGATTGCCCTTTGCTTCCCCTCCTGCGGACCGGTGGTGACCGCCGGCGGGAGCGGGGGTTATCCATCCGGAGCAGTGACGGCCCTTGCGTGGCTTGACCTCTACTCGTACCCGTATGTCGTAACCCTCGGACTCCTCACGGTCGGCATCGGTCTCAAGGCGTCCGACCCGGGCTCAGATGGGGTTGGTACGCCGTGCTCGCGCTATCCGTGGCGGGTGTCCTTACGAGCGTCATGGACCTCCTGAGCTGGGGCGGTTGGTATACGATCTTCTTCACGGGTCTACCCGCGGTCGGCTTGCTCGTGGCCGTGACGAGCCGACTGTCCCACGCCAGGGCAGTTTCTAGTCCGGAAGCCCCGACCTGAATCGACCAACTGCTTGCAGACCCGGCCTCGAGGTCCTTCTCCTGGAATCTTGACGTGGGACGCGCGCGGCCGATGGAGGACCGCAATCGGCGCGCGCGGCCGCGGCGAGGCCACAAGCGTCACATAGGCCCCGGCGTCGTCCCGTGCCGCCATGGGAGGAGAGAAGCCGTCCGAACTCCTGGACAAGTTGATCGCGGACCTCGGCGACTGGCGGGGTCAAAGGATCGAGCGGATCCGTCGGCTCATTCACGAGGTCGATCCCGATATGGTCCTGGAATGGAAGTGGATGGGAACGCCCGTCTGGTACCACAACGGGATGGTCGCGTGCGTCAACCCTCACACGGGGAAGGTGAAACTGACCTTCGCCCAAGGGGCGAATCTGCCGGACCCGGCCAAGCTGTTCAACGCCGGCCTGGGCGGGAACGAATGGCGAGCGGTGGACATCTTCGAGACGGATGCCCTGAACGAGAGGGCTCTGAAGGACCTCGTTCGGGCCGCCGTGGCCTTCAACCAGGCCAAGATGGGCCAACCGGGAGGGGCGACACCCAAGAAGACCTCGAAGCCCGCCGCGAGGAAGCCCCGACAGGGGTGATTCGGGACCTAAGCCCGTTCGAGAAGGGCCCCGGCGCCCTGACCGCCGTCGGCGCGCGCGTTCGATGACCGACCGCGAGGAGCGCGCAGGGACGCGGCGAAATCAACCTCGCCCGTTCTTCACGGCCCGAGCGAAAACGCTCGACCCGTCAACCTCGCGGACGGTGGCTGATAGACCTACCTCCGCGAACAGCGCACGGAACTCCTCGCCATCTACGGTCGTCGCTCGGAAACCGTCCTTGCAGACGATCGTTCCATCCATGGTCCG
>Ga0208692_1001629_pt1 | contig 12230 bp, 7 predicted proteins | sample June2015DPH_20_1_3_FD_184721 | JGI IMG/M metagenome (GOLD analysis project Ga0208692, IMG submission 184721) | Peatland microbial communities from SPRUCE experiment site at the Marcell Experimental Forest, Minnesota, USA - June2015DPH_20_100... | ecosystem: Environmental > Terrestrial > Soil >...
TGGGTCAGGAGGGCCGGCGCTTCCTTCGCATTCAGCACTACTTCCGTCGGGGACTTCCAGTAAGACACCAAGTGACGGTAAAGCTCCTCGGGATTCCTAACCGTCATTACTTCCGCCAGCCTGTACAATCTTTCGCCGACCGAAGACGGGCGTGCCAGCCGGGGGAGCAACAGACCGAGCCCACCGATCAGGCGGTCATAGGTGGCGGGCTTACACACTCGGATGAATCTGGCCAAGGCCTTTCTGGTGAGGTGTGGAAACCCTCTGATAGTCTCCCAGAATTGGAGCGCATTGATATAGCGTTGGTAGCCTCCGAACAGCTCATCGCCACCATCTCCGGAGAGGCTCACCGTAACGTGCCGGCGCGTCAAGGCGGAAACCAGGTAAGTTGGAATCTGGGAGGAGTCCGCGAAAGGCTCGTCGTAAAGAGTCGGCAGCTTGGGGATGACATCCATGGCTTCTTTCGGGGTCACGTACAGTTCGGTGTGTTCGGTCCCCAGGTGGGCGGCCACAGTCTTGGCGTGAGCTGCCTCATTGAATTCCTGCGCGTGAAAGCCGATTGTGAACGTCTTCACCGGGCGATTGCTCTGCGCCTGCATCAATGCGACCACCGCCGAAGAATCGATGCCGCCGGAAAGGAAGGCGCCCAGAGGGACATCCGCTATCATCCGCAGGCGAACCGATTCGCGCAGGAGGCGATCCAACTCCTCGACAGCTTCACCTTCAGAGCCCCTGAATGGGTTCGCGGCTCCGTTCTCGTAAACCTCTTTGGCAGACCAATAGAGAGCCGTTCCCGATAACTCAAAGGAGGTCTGCGCTCCCGCCCTGAGACTGAGAATGTGGCCGGGAGGCAGCTTCCAGATTCCCTGATAAATGGAGTAGGGTTGGGGTATGTAGCCGTATCGCAAATACAAGGCGAGAGCGCTGCGATTGATTTCCGGGTCGAAATCAGGATGTGTGCGGAGCGCCTTCAACTCCGAACCGAAGAGGAAAGTCCTATCCGCCCATCCGCAGTAAAGTGGCTTTATGCCCAGCCGATCCCGCACCAGGCGTAGCATCCTCTCGCGCCTGTCCCAAAGCGCGAAGGCGAACATGCCGACGAATTTCTTGACCGCTGCCTCCAGACCCCACTCGCTCACCGCCTCCAGCATGACTTCCGTATCGGAGTGGCCGCGAAAGGTGTGTCCTCGTGATTCCAGGTCTTTTCGCAATTCTCCGAAGTTGTAGACTTCGCCGTTGAAGACCATGACGTATCGGCCATTGGAAGAGGTCATGGGTTGGTGGCCAGTCGGAGAAAGGTCCACAATCGCCAGGCGTCGAAATCCCAATGCGATGCCGGCTTCCGCATCAACCCAGACGCCGGAATCGTCCGGCCCCCGGTGAATAAGCTGGTCGGCCATTCGGCAAACTTGTGTCCGCAGTTCCTGCTCTGCCGCCGAACTCACGAATCCTGCGAATCCGCACATAGGGTGAACACCAAAACGAAAGAGATGCAATTGCTAAGTGCTCCATTGTAGTCGAGTTTCACTTGCGGCACGTGGAAGGAATGTTCGTTTCAGCGCTACCGATTTCTTGTCCGAGGGGTTAGAATCTCCGTTGTTGCGACGAGGGAATGCTCTGGAGTGCGGCAGCTTGCTGCCGCTTTTTCCCAGGCCAGCTTGCTGGCCGCGCACTAGTGTGCCGTTCCTGGCGAGATGAAGCCGCGAGCAAGCTCGCCAGATCAAAGCGGCAGCAAGCTGCCGCACTCCAGAGAGAGTCTCGTTTTGGTTGCGGCGGTGCCGCGCTGTATGACTTTGTACCGAGTTCTGGTGGTCACCAACCTCTGGCCTTACGAAGCCGATCCGAGTTACGGCTGCTTCGTGAAGGCCCAGATGGAGTCCTTGCGGCCCCTGGGGGTGGATTACGACGTACTTTTCATCAACGGGCGCGAATCCCGCTGGAACTATTTGCGCGCCCTCCCGCAATTGTGGCAGCGGCTGCGCACCCATCGCTACGATTTGATCCACGCGCACATGGGCTTATCCGGACTGGTGGCTCGCGGCCAGATTTCCGTCCCTCTTGTGGTCTCATTCATGGGTTTTGATGTCACGGGGAAGTCCAAGGGGAGCGACCACATTTCAGCTTTCGGTCGGTTCTACCAACTCTCGAGTTTCTTGCTGGCACGCCTCGCTTCTGCGGTCATTGTCAAGAGTGCCGAGCTGAAAAGCTGGTTGAGGCTCGAGGCGGCGCAGGTCATCCCGAACGGAGTTGACCTGGATCTCTTCAAGCCCGCCGACCAAGCTGAAGCTAGACGGAGTCTGGGCCTTGATCCGCAAAAGAAACTTGTCCTATTTCCTTATGAGCCAGAGCGCGCAGAGAAGCGCTTTGACGTCATTGAGTCGGCAGTGGCGCGGGCACGGCAAGCCATCCCCGAGTTAGAAATCCTTCGGGTTTCCGGCGTTCCGCAATCCCGTATGCCACTCTATATGAATGCTGCCGATGTCCTGATCCTGGCTTCCCAATCCGAGGGTTCTCCCAATACTGTCAAAGAGGCCATGGCCACCAACCTCCCAGTGATTACCGTGGATGTGGGCGACACAGCCGAGCTGATCGGCCAAACGGAAGGATGCCATTTGGTGTCGCGTGATTGCGGAGAGATGGCCGCAAAGATCGCGGAGGTCTGCCGTAAAGGGATGCGCACTCGCGGGCGCGAGCGGATTGCCAGGCTCTCGATGGAGAACGTCGCCAGGCAAATCGTACAAGTCTACTCAAACGTTGTCCGACACGGCTAGCGGTTCGGTTCAGATCGGGGACTCCCCTCCTCAGTTGAGGAGGGGGTCAGGGGGTGGTGGTGATCAGACTCATCTCCTGATCGCCCCAATTGTGGCCTCAACAATGAACGGGACCACTAGCTCCGCGGCGCGATTTGCGAGATGTTAGAATCCGAATTCGCCCAAACCTGGTGCAGATCGACTGATAAGGCAAAAGACAATGAGTAGTGACCGCCGAATCGGGGTATTAATAATTATCGAGAATCTACCCTTCCCATTTGTGCGGCGCGCCTGGCAGGAGGCATGCGCCTTGCGAGACGCCGGCTACCGTGTCTCCGTCATTTCCCCTAAAGGTGCGGGCTGCGAGCGAAGCTTTGAGACAATCGAGGAAATCGAGATCTACCGCTATGGAGTTTGGGAGGCATCGGGGCCGGCAGGTTACCTGCTGGAATACGGTGGCGCGCTTGCGGCGCAGCTTTATCTGGCCCTGAAAATCTACTTGCGCACCCGTTTCCGCGTTGTTCACACCTGGAACCCGCCGGACATCATGTTTCTGATCGGGCTATTCTTCAAGCTCTTCGGAGCGCGCTATATCTTCGACCACCTGGATTTGAACCCCGAACTGTATCTGGCTAAGTTTGGCCGGGAAGATTTCCTCTACCGCTTGGTTTGCTTTGTTGAGCGCGCAACCTTCTGGACTGCGGATGTCTCGCTAGCTACCAATCAGTCCTATCGCGAAATTGCCATTCAACGCGGCGGGATGCCGCCGGAGCGAGTCTTTATCGTCCGAGTCAGCCCTGAGCCGGAAAAAATGCGTCGTGGCCCGGCGTATCCGGAGTTAAAACAAGGCAAGAAACTCCTGGTCGTGTATCTCGGCGTGATGGGGCCACAAGATGGGCTCGACCTCTGGGTCGATTCGATCGACTACATCGTAAAAAAGAAGGGCCGCGACGACACGTTCTTCACTTTCATCGGGTCGGGAACCGAGTTGCCGCACATCAAGGACATGGTGGCTCAAAAAGGATTGCAGTCGGTGGTTAACTTCACGGGGCGAATCCCCGGTGAGGAACTTGCCAAGTACCTCTCGACGGCGGATGTCGGCGTGGCGCCTGACCCGCTGAACCCCATGAATGATAAGTCCACCATGGGGAAGATTCTCGAATACATGGCTTTTGAAATGCCGGTTGTACTCTTCGAGCTAACGGAGGGACGCCGGTCTGCTGCGGACGCAGCCCTCTATGCTCGCCCCAATGACCCGGTCGATTTTGCCGCGAAGGTGCTCAGCTTGTTGGATTCCGAATCTCTGCGACGAGAGCTTGGCGAACGCGGCCGAAGGCGAATCGTCGAGCACTTTAACTGGGAAACCGACCGGAACGCCCTGCTGCAAGCCTATGAAGTGGCGCTGCGTTCCCCAAACAGTCGGTGACCGTTGTCAGTTGACCTTACTGTGGAATCTCAACCGCCCTGCTCAGTGCTGCCATCGCGCCCTTTTCGGAGTCGCGCGCCACCACCCGCACGGTGTACGTGCCGGGCGTTACGAGGAGTTGTGCCTGGAAGTCGAGCCCGGACTTCTGGAGGTTGGCCAGCGTAGTGTCCCTGAGGGCCAACCCGTGCTCCTCCTGCTTGCCCGAGACGAATTTGCCGTCGGTGTCAAACAGGGCGACGGTGAAAATAATCTTGTTGATGTTGCGGTCACCTTCTCTCCTAAACGACAGCGCGCGGACGTCGAGGCGGGCTTGCACGGTGATCTCCGCCTTTTGCGGACCGATTTTGCGGCCTTGGGCCTGAACTTCCAACGGCAAGTCCTGAATGCGGTCCGGGCTCAACACGGCCTCCCGGATCTCGTCCTTGGCCCGCTCCTCGGGCGTCGTTTGTTTGCTGGGCGCGAAGTACCCTTTCCGAGCCTGAACGGTGAGCCCGTGGCCGTTCAACAATCTGACCTTCAAAGTATGGAATGCTCCGTTCTCTTTGAGGTTTTCAGGTGAGAAGGTGAGGACATAGGCCGCTTCCGGCGCCAGCAACGCTTTACGGAGGCCGCCCAGGAGGTCGTTGCTGTTATGGACGAACTGGCCGCCCGTGGCGTCGGCGATTTCCGCCAGGGTGCCGGTGGCCGCAGCTTCGCGCGACGTATCGTACATGTGGTAGAGACCGGCTAGATTGCCAGCGGGCGCATACTGTCGGCTGGCGTCCGCCTCCCGCAACTGCACCGCCAGTCCCTTGCCGTCCAGCGCGCTGATGATCACCCGGAGGTGCAAGGCTTTGTCGATGACACGCTCCAGGCGATCGTGCATTTCAAGAGTCATGAATCCGTCCGAGACCAGCATCAATTGCCGTTCCCCCGGCATCTCGGCGACGCGCTGGACCGCGTTGTCAAGGCTCGCGATATCGGCGCGGGCCTGCATCAGAAAGGCCTCGTAAGCCCCCTGGGCCAACATCCGAATCCACTGATCCTGCACCGAGCGAGCGTCCATTTGGCACTCGTTGATGGCCTCGTCCCTGACAATTCTGAAGGCGTCAGGGTCTTCGTGGTTCACGATTTGATCGGCGAGAAAATCCGTAATCTCAGGACAACTCATCCTGGGATCGAGGCGCAGGTTAGCATGAAGCTTGAACAGTGCCTCGTGGAGTTTCTGCCGGTCGCTCGTGAAGTCGAGGGATTGGTTTCCGGAGGAAGTGAAAATCGCGATTCGCTCGCTCGGCGGCACCCCGGCAATGAATTTTTCCGCCGCATCGCGCACTCGTACCAGGCTGTCGAAGGCGGAGTTCAGGTCATCAAAGTACAAACCAAGGTATGCGGGCGGTGCCAATGGAGGTGCTTCCTCCTTTTGCCCTTCCGCCGCCTTGGCTGGCGGGGCGGTAGCCGGCAGCCCTGGCGATGAGATCGCAACCGGGCGTGCCTGGACTGAGAAGCTGCTGATCGTCTGCGGCTTGCCATTGTCGGTAATCTTAAAGTCTTCTTGGCGAAGGCCGGCCTGCGCGCGACCGTGCGAGTCGCGGACCACCACCCGAACCACCACCTCGTTCTTTTGTACCTGTAGTTTAAAGGTGGGTCCACTCGCCTGGGAAGCAGTCGCCGCCGGGGCGGGAACCGCTTGCGCTCTCAATCCACACGGGGCAAATGTAAGCAGCAAAAGGATCACGAGGCTGCGAAGAACTGATAATCCGACGCGCCTAGACTCGCCAACGGCTATTGCCATTCCCCGACTCCCAGGCGAACCTGTAAATTATATCACCCGCGGCCGAAGGCGAATCGTCGAGCACTTTAACTGGGAAACCGACCGGAACGCCCTGCTGCAAGCGTATGAAGTGGCGCTGCGTTCCCCAAAGTAAGGGCACGAGGCTTTCTCTGGGACTTCGCTCAGAAGATGTAGCTACACGCGCCACGGTGGCGTTTTCGGATTGGAGCCGTCCCGGCCCCTCGAAACCCCGAAGGGGTTAGCATTGGGTAGCCGTGGGCACGGGCACGCCTTTTGTGCCCGCCGCCCACGGATCGCGTCTGTCCGGCCCCGCCAGGGCCGAGACGTTCTTCTGTGCGCCGTTACCGTAGGTTCCACCTACGGCTACTCACTGTGTTCCCCTTGCGGGGAACCTGGAAACCGTCAAACCTCTTCGGGTCTCACTGTTCGAACCAGTGGCTTAGCTTGATGACAGTTAGGACTGGGCCAACCACAGATCACCCCTCAGGGCGAACCCGGTCGGGCGCGGCACCCTTTGCGGAGGCCTGAAACGTCCCCAGGCGGCCCGGTCGCAACTCATCTTCGGCGCCCGACTACCAAAGCCTCTGCCCCAGGACATCAAAGGTTCCGTATGGATTATAGAGGTAAGGCGTCCATGTTGCCCCCTGGTCGGTTGAAATAACACCGGTTCCCTGGGCGCCCGTGGTGTTCTGATTCCAGGCCGCCCATTCATCCGAATTGGCCTTTGGAACCAGCCAGTATCGAGAGCCTTTGCAAAGTATAATAAACCCCTTAACCTTAATCGTTTGGACGGCGCTGGAAGTTGCTCCGAACGTGGGCAATCCAGTGACTTTCCATTCTGCGATTCTTCGGCCGGGCTGCCCGTGATCGTCGGCGTCCAGTTCGAGTTTGTAACCATTCGTCCCCGAGATATACGCTATCGCCAAGTCGAGTTGGGTGAGTAGGTAAGTCCCCTTAGTTGGCGTGAAGGCCATGGCCTGTAGTTGAGCGGGCGGCGCAATGATGGAAGTCGGACCGTTTTCGGTCCAACCCGAACAGCAATCGTACGAATGGCCTGACCCAAAGTTCGAATAGATCGTGCAGGTTCCTTCAGGGATCGCACTCTCGGGTTTCACCACGCTGGGAGAGGGAGTACTGGCACTCGGGGGGGCGGTCGTAACTGATCGACCTTGGGAGTCGATGGTGACCTCCTGCCCCTTGGACACTAGAGGTAAAGCCACCAGGCAGAACGCCAAGGCGGCGGTGCACAGGACTGTATGTGCAAATCGCGACATAACGAGCCTCCTTTTTGCTTTGTAGAATGACTTACCGAACTCGTGACAGACGGCGGGATTTAAGCACAGGCGACCAAGCCCAGTCAAGCACTTTTCGCTGTATGTAATCCCTCAGAAGGTGTGAAAGAATTATGAAACAAACCCCTCACCACAGAGACATAGAGCCACTGAGAACTGAAGGGAGAGGGCCTTTTCTCTGTGCCTCTGTGGTTAATGCAGTCGATTTTTTCCACTTTCTCAGTCTCGGGTGGCAAGGCGCGTCGCCGATCTTAATGTTGGACGGATATGCCCCACCCGCGCTCGTTTCCGTAGGCCTGGCTGCCTGTCCTCTCGCTTCGGCAGAGCTGGAATAATCTGCCCCGAGGTAACAGTGGCTAGAAATTGCCGGCTTCTTTCACTGCCCCCTCTTTCACATCCGCATCAACTTGATATGGAGATCGGACTTCGTGCAATTCGTTGCCGACGAGGTAGACATGCTGGCTCTTTGGGCCCTTCACTTTAAGGAATACCTGCGTTCCGGGTCGCGCCTGGGAGTTGCAGATGGTGGCATCTTCAACCTGATCGAAAACCACGGCGGGAATATCCGTCTGCAGCTTCGCCGGCCCTCCCACAAAGTTCTCCAGCTTCAGTCCCTCCACATCCTGGAAGTAAAGAGCGCTCTGCCATTGGCTCAATTCGGGCTTGTCCCAGATCACCTCGAGGTCTCTCACCTTTAGATCTCTGGCATATCGAAACTGCATAGCGTTCACAGTTCGGTCATAGGCCGCCGAAGGATCGGTGGAGAGAAACAGCTTGATGTTCTCCAGGCTGACGTTCTGGAGCCAGCTATTGGGATGCCCCAGGATCAGGCAGGAGCCTTTGCCGTGAGCAATGACATTGCGGATAATGACGTTCCGAATCGAGCCGGCGGGCGGCTCATCGGGCTTGAGCGGCAGGCCCTGGCTCTCGCTGCGCCGCTGGATGGTGAAGTAGATGGGATCGCCGTTGCCCCACCAGAACCAGTCGAAACGCTGGCAATTGATAATCAGGTTCGACAACACCACGTTCTCAATATAACCTCCGTCATACACCATGAAGGCAATGCCGCGATTGGAGCCGGTGATCACGCAATTATCCACCGTCACATTACGGACGCTGTTCATGTTGCCATCGCAGAACTTCAGCGCGCTGGAGGCCGAGGAGAGGCGGCAATTGGTGATGGTGATGTTCTCGCAGGGAAGCGGAGGTCCCCAAATGTTCGAGGAATAGAAGACAATGGCGTCATCGCCGGTCTCAATCGTGCTATTCGCGATGCGCACGTCCTTGCAGCCATCCGGGTCGATACCGTCGGCCCACACGCCGTCTTTCAAGCTGGTGTGGATGTAAACGCCGTCGATGGTCAGCCGCTCGCAAGCGTAGGGATTTATGGTCCAGCTCGGCGAATGGAGAAACGAGAGCCCGGCAATCCTGACGTCTTTGCAGCGCAGCAGCAGAACCATGTGCGGGTACACGGAGGGCTTCGGACGCGCCTTTGGAAAAGAGCGCATCAGCGATTTGCCCAGCGACTGTGCCAGGAGCTGGTTATCGCGGATGTAAGCATCATCGATATCATTCAACCGCCATTCGTACTCGGCCTGGCCGTCCACAGTCCCCCGGCCTTCAATCGAGATATTCTCCAGATCCTCGCCGTAGAGCAGGGTGCTCTTATCGAACACGGCAGAGTCCTGGGACGCGAACAGCGTGGCGCCCGTTTCAACATAAAGCCTGACGTGGCTGCGCAGGTGAATCGTTCCTGACGTATACTCGCCGGGAGGCAGATAAACTGTGCCTCCACCGGCTTCGGCACAGGCATCAACGGCTTTCTGAATGGCCTTCTGAGCGTTGTCCGCTTTCTTCCCTGTAGCTCCGTAATTCTTCACGTTGAAAATTGAGACGTTTCCTTCGGCGCCCAGGAGAGGCGCTGGAAGCGAAACGAGTAGGGCGAAACATAACCAAGCCATTCTCCTGGCAAGCTGCTGTGACATCTTCCCTCCTTGCGGCTGCATCAGCTTCGTGGCAAGTCCACTGTTCTTGACCTCTGGGTAGTGGGTCAGTTTGGTGTTGTAGCGGCGAGTTTACCTCGCCAAATGGCGGCGTAAAGCCGCCTCTACATCAGACTGACCCGCTACCGACCTCTGAACATCATATACAGCCGAGCCGAGGCGTGTTTATAATGCGCGGTCGGTTGCCTGTCAACGAGTTTTTGTGGGACCTCCACCTATCACCTGCCAGCTATCAGGAAGTAACCATCTGTCTTTTCAACAACATTCCTGCATTTTGTGCGTAACTACCTTTGTTTTCTACAACATTCTCGCTTCGCGCGCGACTCTCCAAACCCGATCCTTTGTTTTCAATGACATTCCCGCATCGTGCGTTCAATTTTGAGTCTTCCACCATTCCCACGCTCTGCGAGTTATCGGACGCAATGTCGCTGTCGAAGGTGTCCTCCATGTTGCCCACCGTCGGGCCATCGTCCTGATCAGGTGGAGCGGCCGGGAGGTTGGCAGATTCCTTCCGCAGCCTCAGCAGTATCCTCACTTTGCGGTCTATGGAGCGGTCCAGGGCGGCTTCTTGGCGCAGCATCATCCTCCACGTCTCCCCCTCCGGAGCAAGGCAGGCGTCCCGTTCTATCGCCGCTCTCTCCTCATTCGCCTTTTCCGCGTATTCGAACTCTTCCCGCACGCTGGCGATTTCCTCTTCCAGCAGGCGGAGGAGTTCCTGGTACTGGGGCTCCCCCGCCGACTCGCGGGGCCCGAACTGTTGGCGGAGCATTTCCTCCAACTCCGGGTCCGGTCGGCTGGCGGGGGGCCCGGACGACTCCTTGAAGAGGCGCAGCAGCGCCAGAAGCCGCGCCTGCCGCCAGCCCACGTCGTTGTGGTAGAGGGTTTCGATCTCGGAGGCCTGCCGAGGCTTGAAATTGCGTTGCTTGACCTGGGCGCGGATAAGCTCGAGGAAGGAAAGCAGCATTCTCAGGCGCACACCGGGATCGGCGGGCTCCGTCATGTCGAGGTCGATGGCCCAGGGTTGCGAGGCGTCGAAGGTGACACGGGCCATCTCCTGCTGGCGGCGGTGTTGCCAATCGTCGATTCCCTGCAAGGCGCGCCGCTTCAGGCCTGCTTGCGCCCGCTCGAGCCTTTCGCGGCGGCAGTAGAGCCAGGCGAGGTCCTCGATCTGCTTCTCCCAGAGCGCGTCGCCGGGACCGAAGGCGCTCATGAGTTCCTGGGTGAGGGTTTGGAATTGTTCCGGGTCTTCGCCCAGCGCCTGCATGGCTAGGCAGCGATTTTCGTCCCTGACGCGTCCGCCGTGCTTCAAGGCATTGAGCTTGGAGTTCTGCTTGGCGGCGGGGCTGCGCGGGCCGGTGGAATGCTGGGCATTGTTGCGCGCGGCGGCGAGCAACGCGGGCGTAAGTTGGGGTGATTTGCGTAAAGACATGGTTCCTCCTGGGACGGGGTGTTGGGATAGCGGGGAAAGGACTTCCCCGCGGGTCGGGCTTTTCACATGAGTAGGCTACCACAAGGGCGGGGAGTTGTCAAGAGACAATGTGTCCACATACCTAGCCCAGGGCTTCTTCAATTGATTCATTGGGTCATTGATCCATTGACTCATTGAAGAGCGGCTGAAGGGCAAGAGCAATTATGAATTGTGGGTCCCGGATTGCCTATCTGGCCGAGTCCGAAAGACTCTGGGAAGAGGCCCCTAAGAATCAATCGTGTTTCGCGGCGAATCCCAAAGGGGGTTATAATATAGGGAAGAGGTTTGGGATGGGAAATCAGTACGTCGAACAGCGCGATGGTGGCTACTACGTTTCCGGGACCCGAGTTTCGCTCGATTCTGTCGTGTATGCCTTTCTGCGCGGCGAGTCCCCAGAGGGCATCGTCGAATCATTTCCGGCACTCAGTTTGGAGCAAGCGTACGGCGCCATCGCGTTTTACCTGGCGCACCAGCAAACGGTTGATGCGTACCTTCAGAAGGGGCGGGCGGACTTCGAGCGGATGCGCGAAGAGGCTCGCCGCGAACACCCGGCCCTATACGCAAAGCTGGAAGCGGCGCGCCGTTCAATGCCGAGTTCCCGCGCATGAAAAATCGGGTTTGTCCCATTATAAAAGCTGCGAAATGAGCTTGGCTTTCCCCGTTGCGGCAAAGCCTTAGGCTCAAGGGGAAATTCTCAAATCAACTGTCCTCAGCCCGCCTGTGGCGGGTGGCGCCGGCATCCCGCCTTGCGGGACCGTTAAGAAGCCAGAACAGGCCACGGATAGGACGCGGTGACAGGGATGTTGCCCGTGTCCGTGGGGCGCATACATAAAAGGCAGTGTATGCGCCACCCCCGATCATCGGCGCGGCATTGGCCGGAGTTGCTTATTCGCCGCTCTTCAAAGAGAAATAGTGCCCTGGCCGCCTGAAGAAGGCCCGACTGCATGCCGCCCGCACGCCATGCGGGTTGACTGTGGACGCTTCCAGAGAGAAACTCCAGCGCCGTAGTGTCTCAAGAGGCGTTTCCGTCACGTCATCAATCCCCAACGAGGCCCGTTCGAAACAGTGAGCGGGTTTGCTTCCCCTTACGCCACTTGGAGCTCCGCCGTGCAGTGGGGACAGCGGGTGGCTTTAAGCGCGATGCCGCCGGAAACGCAATAGGGGCATTCCTTGGTAGGCGGCGGTGCGGGAGCCGGCGGTGCCTTCATCATCCGGTTCACCTGCTTGACCAGCAGGAAGACCACGAAGGCCACGATCAGAAAATCGATGACCGTGTTGAGGAAGGTGCCGTAGCCGATCACGGCGGCTCCCGCCTTCTTCGCATCTGCCAGCGAGTTGTAGTGCGCTCCCGACAGGTTAAGGAACAGGTTCGAGAAATCCACGTGCCCCAGGGCCAGCCCGATCGGCGGCATGATGATGTCGTTCACCACTGAGCTGACGATCCTCCCGAAGGCTGCGCCGATGATGATGCCGACGGCCATATCGAGCACGTTGCCGCGCATCGCGAATTCTTTGAATTC
>Ga0208692_1001639_pt1 | contig 12153 bp, 10 predicted proteins | sample June2015DPH_20_1_3_FD_184721 | JGI IMG/M metagenome (GOLD analysis project Ga0208692, IMG submission 184721) | Peatland microbial communities from SPRUCE experiment site at the Marcell Experimental Forest, Minnesota, USA - June2015DPH_20_100... | ecosystem: Environmental > Terrestrial > Soil >...
TCCCTTGGCCTGGCGACTCGCGTCGACGATGGTGTGGACCTTGGCCGAGAAGACCCGGCCGCGGTTAGTGAAGAACAGCGCCCAGTCGTGCGTGTTGGCGACGAGGAGGTGCTCCACGGCGTCCTCCTCGCGGGTCACGTGGCCGATGATCCCTTTTCCGCCACGGGCCTGGCGGCGGTAGGCAGCCACGGGCTGGCGCTTGATGTAGCCGCGCCGGCTGATGGTGACGACGACGTCTTCGTCGGCGATGAGGTCCTCGTCGGTCATCTCGCGGCTGGAGTCGTCGGCGATCCGGGTGCGGCGGGCGCCGGCGTACTTGGCCTTGAGGACGGTCAGCTCGTCCTTGATGACGGCGAGGATGCGTGACGGGTTCGCCAGAATGTCCTCCAGCTCGGCGATGAGCTGGATGACCTCGAGGTACTCGTCCTCGATCTTCTTGCGTTCGAGGGCCGCAAGGCGCGCAAGGCGCATGTCGAGGATGGCCTGGGCCTGGATCTCGGTCAGCCCGAAGCGGGACATGAGGTTGTTGCGGGCCTTCTCGACGTCGGCCGACTCGCGGATGGTCTTGATCACCTCGTCGAGGTTGTCGAGGGCGATCTTGAGGCCTTCCAGGATATGAGCCCGGGCCCGAGCCTTCTCCAGGTCGAATTCGGTGCGGCGGCGAACGACCTCGCGCCGATGGTCGATGTAGTGCTGCAGCACGGCCTTGAGGGGCAACGTCTGGGGCTGACCGTCGACCAGGGCGAGCATGTTGAGGTTGAACGCGATCTGCATGGCCGTGTGCTTGAACAGGTTGTTGAGAACGCGATGCGGATCGGCGTCGCGCTTTATCTCAACGTAGATGCGCATGCCGTCCCGGTCGGATTCGTCGCGCAGGTCTGCGATGCCATCGATCTTCTTGGCTCCGACCAGCTCGGCCATCTTCTCGAGCAGGGCTGCTTTGTTCACCATGTAAGGCAGCTCGGTCACGATGATGGCCATTCGGCCGTTCCGGGTTTCCTCGAAGGCGACCTGGGCCCGAACCACAACTCGACCCCGGCCGTGGGCGTACATCTCGCGGATCGCGTCGACGGTCTCGCTCTCGCCGGTGATGGGGTTGCGGCGCGTTTCGTAGCGGAACATCGTGCCGCCGGTCGGGAAATCGGGGCCGGCGATGTACTTGCACAGGTCGTCCGAGGTCAGTTCCGGGTCGTCGATCAGGGCTCGGGCGGCGTCGCAAACTTCGCCCAGATGGTGCGGCGGGATGTTTGTCGCCATTCCGACGGCGATGCCGGACGAGCCGTTGACGAGCAGATTCGGCAGCCTCGATGGGAGGACCTGTGGCTCCTTCTGTGTCCCGTCGTAGTTGTCGATGAAGTCGACAGTGTTACGGTCGATGTCGGCCAGCATCTCGGCAGCGATGCCCGTCAGGCGAGCCTCGGTGTAGCGCATAGCCGCGGCGCTGTCGCCGTCGATCGAGCCGAAGTTGCCCTGGCCGTCGACGAGCGGGTAGCGCATCGAGAAGTCCTGGGCGAGTCGGACGAGGGCGTCGTAGAGGGCCGCGTCGCCGTGCGGGTGGTACTTGCCCATGACCTCGCCGACGATTGCCGCGCACTTGCGATACGACGAGCTGGACGAGAGGCCCATCTCGCCCATCGTGAACAGGATGCGGCGGTGGACCGGCTTGAGGCCGTCGCGAACGTCGGGCAGCGCGCGCTGGACGATGACGCTCATCGCGTAGTCGAGGTAGCTGGTCCGCATCTCGTCCTCGACGCGGACGACTCGAACCTGGCCCAGATCGTCGGTCATGATGCGTTATCCCTCCCTGGGCTTTGAGCGGGCTGCGGCGCGACGCCGGCGTCGATGCCTTGGAAGAACCCGGCCGCGGCCGCCGCGGCATGCGACGTGGAAGGGGCACCAGGCCTGCGACGGATGCGATCGAGCCGGTCGCGCAGGACTGCGGCGGTGTCAGCGGGAAGCTTGGAGAGGCTGTCGCGAATGACCCAGGCGCGATGGCCGTCGGCGTTCCGGCGGGCCGTTTCGGCCTCCGCCGCGAGGAAGCTGGCCACGGCCGATTGATCCAGCTGGGCAATAGCCCTGAGCGCCCACGAAAGCGCCTTCTGGACGTCGGGCTCCGTGTCGCCGATAAGCTGGCCCACGAGTGCCAGCCCTCGCTCGACGACCATCGGGCTCCTTCCGCCGGAGATGCCGCGGACGTGTGGCAACGTGGCTATGGTCGAGCCGACGAGGCGTCGCTCCCAGCGCGACGGCGAGTAGACGAGCTGCTCGATCTCCGTCCATCGGCGCGGGTCGCGCAGGATGCCCTCGCCGTAAGGGTGGGCGAGGGTGTCGACGGTGATCCACTCGTCCGACAAGCGGGCCGCACCGCGCAGCAGCTGCCAGGTGCGTTCCGGGTCTGTTGGTAGGAGACGCCCGAGGTTCCAGATGCCGAACCAGCGCAGCTCGCGCAGGTCTTCGCGGAGCAGCCGGTCCACCGCGTCGACCAAAAGAGAGGTTGAGGTCTCGCGAGTGGCGCGCTTGAACGTCTTGTCGACGGCCTCCATCAGCGGTAAGCGCACGCCGAGAATGGGCCCGAGGCCAGGCGCGATGGAGCGGGATCCGTCGGCGTAGACCGGATCCGCGAGAGTCTCAAAGCCGTGCTGGGTGGCGGCGACGAAGACGTCCGGGTCGCCCACCAGGTCCGCCAGCCGCTCGCCGATCGCAGCCGCCCTGACGATGTGCGCCGCCACGAAGTCGTTCGAGGCTTGGGTGATCGGCGAAGTAGCGGCGGGGCTCATTCCGCTCGGCTTTCGGTGAATCCGTAGCGCTCCTTGAGCTCGCGCTTGCGGGCTCCCGAAGCGGCCACATACGTGGCCTCGGCAACGGCGAGTTCAGCGCCTGTTTCGGAATCGACTATCCGGCCGGCCGTGACCTGGATGCGGCGCCGGGACTCCGTGATCCATCCCTCTGCGCGGATCGCCTGGCCAACGGTGACGGGTTTGCGGAAGTCGATGCTCATGCGGGCCGTGACACCCCAGTTGTCGTGTTCAACGAGGGCCCAAGCCATGACCTCGTCCAGGATGGTACAGAGGATGCCGCCGTGGATGGTCCCTTCCCAGCCCTCGAAGCGCCGCGGCATCTGCAATTCCGTCCAGCAGCGGCCGGACTCGAGGTTGAGCTTGAGATGCAGGCCGACATCGTTGAGCTCGCCGCAGGCGAAGCAGTTGTGCGGCCTGATCCTGAAGTCCTCGTATCGAAGGACCGCTGGATGAACTATCGCCGGCCGCGCCGTAGCCTCCTGGGGCAGGGCCCCCCGGGCTGCGTCCGTCCGGGGGGTGGCTTCGCGGGCCGGGGCCATGCGAGTGAGATCCTCGTGAGTGTCGAACCGGGCGTTGTCGGTCGAACCGGGCGGCTGCTGGGAAGCCGGTTCAGACATCGAGGTTCTGGACCTTTCGGGCCTCGGTCTTGATGAAGTCCTTACGCGGCTCCACGCGTTCGCCCATAAGCATCGTGAAGATGGCGTCGGCCTCGGCCGCGTCCTCCACCTCGGCCCGCAGGAGGGTCCTGGTCTCCGGGTTCATCGTCGTATCCCAGAGCTGGTCGGCGTTCATTTCGCCGAGACCCTTGAAGCGCTGGACTGTCACGTTCTTGGTGGCCAGCTTCTTGACGATCGCGTCGCGCTCCGGCTCCGACCCGGCGTAGTGGGTCTGCTTGCCGGTGCTGACTCTGAAGAGCGGCGGCTGGGCTATGAAGAGGTAGCCGTTCTCGATCACTTGAGGCATGTGCCGGAAAAAGAACGTCAGGAGCAAGGTTCGGATGTGGGCTCCGTCGACGTCGGCGTCGGTCATGATGATGATGCGGTGGTAGCGGAGCTTGGTCAGGTCGAGAGAGTCGCCGATGCCTGCGCCGAGCGCGATCACGAGGGGCCGGATGTTCTCACTGGACACGATCTTGTCGAGGCGCGCCTTCTCGACGTTGAGGAGCTTGCCGCGGAGCGGCAGGATCGCCTGGAAGCGCCGATCGCGACCCTGCTTGGCCGAGCCACCGGCCGAGTCCCCTTCGACGATGTACAACTCGCTCTTGGCAGGGTCGCGCTCCTGGCAGTCGGCCAGCTTGCCCGGCAGCGACATGCCTTCGAGGGCACCCTTGCGGATGACCAGGTCGCGGGCCTTGCGTGCCGCCTCGCGCGCGCGGGCGGCCGTGAGCGACTTCTCGATTATGCGCCGGCCATCCGTTGGGTTCTCGTCCAGGTACTGGCCGATCCCCTCCGCAACGGCCGCCTCGACCTGGCCCTTGATCTCGGCATTGCCCAGCTTGGCTTTGGTCTGGCCCTCGAACTGGGGCTCGACAAGCTTCACGCTCACAACAGCGGTGAGGCCTTCGCGAACATCCTCGCCCGAGAGATTAGCGTCGGCATCCTTGAGAATGCTGGCGCGCCTGGCGTAATCGTTCAGTGAACGCGTCAGCGCAGCTCGGAAACCGGTGAGGTGGCTACCGCCGTCGACGGTGTTGATGTTGTTAGCGAAACTGAAAACGTTCTCCGTGTAGGAGTCGTTGTACTGGAGAGCGACCTCGATCGAGGTGGAGTTTTCGCGCCGCTCGACGTAGATCGGTCGGCTGTGCAGTGTTTCCTTGTTCTTGTTGAGGTGACGGACGAAAGAGACGAGGCCGCCCTCGAAATAGAACGAACGTTCTCGTTCGGCTCGATCGTCCAGCAGGCGGATCCAGAGCCCCTTGTTCAGATAGGCCGACTCACGCAGACGCTGGGCGATGGTGTCGAAGGAGAACTCGATGGATTCGAAGACCTCGGGATCGGCCTTGAAGGTGGTAGTCGTGCCTCGGCGACTGCCCTGGGGACAGACCTTTAGCACCGGCGTGGTGGGAACTCCGCGGGAATATTCCTGGGCCCACACGGAGCCGTCTCTGGCCGACTCGACGCGTAGCGATTCCGAAAGCGCGTTCACCACGCTCACGCCGACGCCGTGAAGACCACCCGAAACCTTGTACCCGCCGCCACCGAACTTGGAGCCGGCATGCAGGACGGTGTGGACAATCTCGAGGGCGTCCTTACCACTGGGGTGGCGACCGACCGGGACTCCGCGCCCGTCGTCGGTCACCCGCACGGAGCCGTCCTCGAGCATGCGGACCTCGACGTGGGCGGCGTGGCCGGCCATCGCTTCGTCAATCGAGTTGTCGACGACCTCCCAGACCAGGTGGTGGAGGCCCCTCAAGTCAGTCGAGCCGATATACATGCCGGGCCGTCTCCGGACGGGGTCCAGGCCTTCGAGAACCTGGATGCTCTCGGCGTTGTAGTCGGTGGAGGCCGAGACGCGGGAGCGGCGAGCCGCAACCGGTTGAGTCGAGCCGGTCGCTGATCCGACGGTCGATCCGTTGGCAGCGCGCGGGAGATCCTGGGTCAAGAGACTCCTCCGGTCAGGCGGTCGAAGAGGCGCGAGAACTCCTCATCGCTGTAGTACTCGATGACGATGCGTCCGCCCTTCCGCGATCGAGCGAGGAGGACCTTTGTGCCCAGCGCCCGACGGAGATCGCCCTCGAGACGCTCCATCTCCGTGTCGGGGTCGGCAGTCGTGTCCGGTCGTCTCGCGGGACGATCGTGCAGTCTGCGGACCAGCTCCTCGGTCTGTCGGACCGACAGTCCGCGAGCCATCACGGCTTCGAGGAGCTGCCGCTGCCCCGCGGGCGACGCCCCCGCCAGGGCTCGGGCATGGCCTTCCATGATGTTGCCCTCGCTCAGGGCCTGCTGGACCGCAGGCTCGAGGTCGAGCAGTCGAAGCGTGTTGGCAACGGTGGATCTAGCCCGGCCGACACGGGCTGCGATCTCCGAAGTCTTCGGCGAGCTGTCGATATGCGTGAGCCTCCTCTATGGCGTTGAGGTCGGCTCGTTGGACGTTCTCGACGAGCGCGACGGCCAGTTGGTCTCGTTCCGCCATCTGGCGAACGATTGCAGGAACGTGGTCCAGGCCTGCCATCTGCGCGGCGCGTACTCGTCGCTCACCAGCCACCAGCTGATAGCCATCGAGGACTTCGGTGACGAGAACGGGCTGAAGAACACCGTGGATGGCTATGCTGCCCGCCAGTGATTCAAGCGCTTTCCGCTCGAGTTGCTGTCGAGGCTGGTAGGGATTGCCGCGGATTCGGGAGATGGGAATCTCAACGGGCGCCGCACCCGCCGGGCTGGTCTGTGGAATCAGGGCCCCAAGCCCACGCCCCAGGCCGGTGTGCCGCTCGACGTGCTGCGGCGTCAACTCGGACTCCCTTCGACAGCTTTGGGGTGACCTTCGCCACTCGGAACAATTCCGTCGGCGGTGGGGCGCCGGACCGACTCGGGCCTTCCATCGCGTAAACGCAGTTCGGCGGCCAGTGCGCTGTAGGCTTCCGCGCCTTTCGAATCGGGCCGGTAAAGGGCAATGGGCAGGCCGTAGCTGGGCGCCTCGGAAAGGCGAACGCTCCGAGGAATGACGGTTTCGAACACGGCTTGCCCAAGATGCTTCCGCACCTCCGCATCGACCTCGGCGGAGAGGTTCGTCCGTGGATCGTACATTGTCATCACCACGCCCTTGATTGCGAGGTCCGGATTCAGGTGGTTCCGGACTAGATTGATCGTGGCAATTAGCTGGGACAGGCCTTCCAGGGCGTAGTACTCGCACTGGATGGGGATGATCACTGCGTCGGCGGCGGTGAGCGCATTCACCGTTAAGAGACCGAGAGAGGGCGGGCAGTCGAGCACGATGTAGTCGTAGGCGGCTACCAATTCGGTCAGGATGCGTGCGAGGCGACGCTCGCGCTGATGCAGAGGCGCTAGCTCGACCTCGGCTCCGGCGAGCGAGATCGACGAAGGAACCATCGAGAGGCCGGGGATCGCAGTCGGCAGGATGAGCTCGGAAACGTTGCTGTCTTCGATGATCGCGTCGTAGACCGAATGCCGTATCTGGTCGCGATCGAGCCCGAAGCCGCTTGTCGCGTTGCCCTGTGGATCGAGGTCTATGACGAGGACGGCGTCTCCTGCGAGGGCCAGGTAGGTGGAAAGATTGACAACTGTGGTGGTCTTGCCGACGCCGCCCTTCTGGTTGGCGCAGGCGATGATCTGGCCCAATCAGAACCCCATTTCGGTCATCGGCACGTTTAGATTCTATCATTCGGGGCGGTCTCTCGGGTTCAAGGCGCTTCGCCGGCGGGCTTCGGAGGCCTGTCGTGCTGGGAGACTAAGTCAACGGGCGCTGGCGTCGTCGACCTTATTGGAAACGCCTTTGTCCTGGCTTGCGACGGGCTTACGTCGAACGTTCGGGCGCTCTCTAGAGCCTGTGGCGGCGGCATCTTGGCTGTTTGTCGGCCCGAGTGGATGTGGGATCGGCGGTCGGCGATGGTTGTGCCCGTTGACGACTCTGACCTCGTGGCTGGATAGTCCAGGCACCGCCGTTTGCCACGAGAAGTCGCAGTGGCTTTCGGGTTTTGCGTGAAACAAGGGTGGGGGCCCGGTGCTCTGGTCTGCGACATCCTCACGCCGACTCGATCCGGCCCCGCAGACGGGCCCCAGTGATGCATGTTTCACGTGCAACTCCGACCGCACGGGCTCTTCTGGACGCCACGGACGGCCGCTACACCACATACGACCGGTCGAGGGATCGCAGTGAGTTGGGCGGATGCGAGGTCGCGTTCCTTGGATGGGGGTTTGCCCAGAAGTGCCAATCGGCACCGCGCACCACTCGGCTCACCACGCGTCCTTGAAGTTGTCAATGTGCCTGCCAGCGAGAATCGGAAACCGGTCTGCCAACCACCGTCAGGTGTTCTGCTGAGTTGGTTCTTGGTGCCGAGCGACCCCCTCGGGGTTCATGCGCGACCTCACGGCACCCGCCCGCGGGTTTGGAGCCGACGGCATTCCCAGTTCGAGCGACACGACTTGCCGGGCTCTTCGGTTCTGGCGGCCGGCTCGAGAAAGTCCCTCACGGCAACGACACCATGGCTGAGCTCCATCCGGCGGGCAGGCCGCGCGTTGTCCCAAACTTGCCTCCGCGCCTATACTCCCCGAGTCGATGCCGCTAGTCGGTCGCACTCCTCATACCGGAGTGTCAACTCCAACCCCGCTACAGAGGGCTGGCCGCAATGGGTCCCGCATTCGCGGCGGTCGGCGCCGGCATAGCGGCGCTCTTGGAACTCACGATCGCGTCGCGCTACCAGATCGCCGGCGCTCAGCTTCAGTTGTCGCTCGTTCTCGCCGTCACGGTGACCCTGGTCTACGGTTTCCAGAATGGAATGGCATGGGCCTTCGTCGGCGGCCTGTCTCTCGATATTTTCGCCATGAGACCACTCGGGTCCAGCGTCTTCGAGATGCTGATCGTAGTCGCGCTTGCGACAGTCGCCGAACCGCTGGTGGCTCGGTCTCGCTTTCTAGGATGTGTTGTTGCCGTGGCTGTCTTGACGCCGATCTTCCTCGTAGTCTCGGACTTGACCATCGGACTCCTGAGCCCCCCGGCTCCGCCGATTCAACTGCCAACCCTAATTGCCGCTGCGCTGGCGAATGGAATGCTCGCGGCACTCGCAGCTCCACTGGTGATTGGGATCAAGAGGAGGGCGGAGCAGCGAGAGCGCGTCCTCTGGTGGAGGTGACCGAATGAGCGCTCCAGTCGAGAGCAATCGGAGCGAGCCCAAGAACGTCTATCGGTTCGGAGCTTTCGCCCTGGCCGTGGTTGTAGGCGTCACCGCACTCACTACGCGGCTGGCTTACCTGCAGGTACTCCAGGGGCAGCAGGTCAACCAGGCGGCCGTCAATGCTCAGCCGACTGGTGCTGTCGAGTCCGTTCCGTCTACGCGGGGCTTGATCTACGACGCTTCCGGAGCCCCGCTGGTCCAGAACGTAGTCGACTACTCCGTCACGGTCACTCCCAGCGATCTTCCTCTGGCCCAGGAGTCAACGGTTGCGGGTCGACTTGGCTCGGTGCTCAACCTTGATCCCATCTACATCGAGACGCAGATCGACAGCGCCACCGGATCCCTGTACGTACCGGTCAAAATCGCCGACGGCGTCTCCGCCGAGGTGGCCCGATTCATCGAGGAGAACGCCAACCTGCTCCCCGGGGTGAGCGTGGCGGTCTCGTCGAAGCGCGAGTACCTGACCCAGAACTTGTTCGCGGAGCTGCTCGGCTACGAAGGCCAGATCACGGCGACACAACTAACCGACGGGAAACACGTGGGCGACTCGCCCCAGGACGTCGTGGGCCAGGCGGGCCTCGAGAACTACTACGAGCCCGCGCTTCGTGGCACGTACGGAACACAGACGGTTGCGCTCGACAGCTCCGGCAAGCCCATCCCGGGGCTCGTCACCGGCGGCCAGCCGCCGATTCCCGGCGACTCGCTGACGCTCAATATCAGCACTCACGAGCAGCAGATCGCACAACAGGCTCTGCAATGGGGCCTGAGCGCCTCCGGCGTGAAGATGGGCGTGATCATTGTCGAGGACCCCCAGAATGGGAAGATCCTGGCGATGGTGAGCTTGCCCAGCTACAATGACCAACTCTTTGCCGACGGCATCAGCGACACCGATTTCCAGGCCCTGCTTGCCGACCCGAGCCAGCCACTCCTCAACAAGGCTATTGGTGCCCAGTACGCACCCGGCTCGACGTTCAAGCTCGTGACCGGCACGGCCGGCCTTGTCGCTGGGCCCCCATTGACGGCGCCGCCGACCGGCAGTACCGTCGGCAGTCTTGCTCCGTCAATCAACACTTCGACGACCCTCCTTTCGCAGCCGTATATCCAGATCGGCGCATACAAGTTCTGGGAATGGAACAAGCAAGGCTGGGGGCCCCTGAATATCACACAGGGGGTCGCCTACTCGAGTGACACGTTCTTCTATCAACTGGCCAATTTGGTTGGAATCGACAAGCTCACATACTGGGCAAGCCAGTATGGGTTCGGCAAGCCAACCGGGGTCGACCTGCCCGAGACCGCAACCGGAATAGTCCCGACAAACGCCTGGAAAGAGGCCAACTACGGGGACACCATGTACACCGGCGAGATCATGCAGGCGGGCATTGGGCAGGGCTACGACGCGGCAACGCCGCTCCAGCTCCTCAACGCCTATTGCGCTCTCGCGAACGGCGGCACGGTGTACCAGCCGCAGGTCGTTGAGTCGATCACCAACGGGGCCACCGGCGCTGTAACCAACATCCAGCCGGTAGTGGAGAATCAACTGCACGCCGCAGATGGAACCCCTATCTCACAGCAGGTCCTCGAGGACATACGCGTGGCCACACGCGCCGTGGTCACGACGCGACATACATATAACCTGGTTGACCTGCCGATCGCGGTCGCTGGCAAGACCGGCACCGCCGAGTTCGGCGTCCCCGACAAATACGGCCGCCTCCCATATCACGAGTGGTTTGTCGGCTATGTGCCGGCCAACCCATACGTGGACGACTTCAGCAAGCCGGACTCGCAGCTGGCGGTTGTGGCCTTCATCTACGGCGCCGACACTTGGGGCAATGTCGCCACTGAAGTGGTCAAGTACTACCTGATGCTTCACTACGGTCTGATCAAGAGTGCGGCTGAGGCGTTCAATACCCACACCCCGGGCTACGTGCTGACCTGGACTACCAAGACTACCAACTTCTACGGAAGTCCGAACAGGGACTGACGGGACGACCGAGCGATGAAGATCCTGAGCTCCCAGACCCTCAAGCTTCGGGCCTGGGAGCCCAAGTCTGGTCAGCTGGCCTGGCGCAACTATGACTTCCAGCTCACCACGTATGCGATCCTGCTGACGCTTTTCGGTTTCGCCATGGCGTATAGCAATAGCGTGGGCACGACCCAAACGCCCCTGACGATCAACTCGCCGTTCGTACGAACGATCATGTGGGCCGTCATCGCGGCCGTGGTTCTCGGCCTCACCACCATCTTCGACTACAGGTGGCTGCGTTCGTTCGCATGGCCGTTGTACTTCATCAATATCGCTCTGCTTGTCTTGACGCTGCGAATCGGGAGTGGAACCGGCCAGGCAGGTTCCGCGGCCCGCTGGATCGTAATCGCAGGTTTCCAGTTCCAATTCAGTGAGCTGGCCAAGATAGTCATGGTGGTGGTCTTTGCTGCGTATCTCGCCGCTCGCCAGCCGAATATCAGGTCCCCGTGGACGATCATCGGCATTTTGGCCATTTTGATTCCGCCGTGGATTCTGGTGATGCTGCAGCCCGATCTGGGAACGTCGCTGGTTCTGGTGGCCACTGTAGCCGGCCTGCTGTTCATGTCAGGCGCGAGCCTCTTCTGGCTGGGGACGCTCGCAACGGCCGTAGTAGCGGCAGTCCCTTTCGTCTGGGCACATATGGCCGACTACCAGCAGGCCCGGCTGCTGACTCTACTCAATCCAGGGGCCGACCCGCAGGGTGCCGGCTACCAGATCATCCAGGCCGAGGCGGCCGTGGTTTCCGGAGGGTTTGGTGGCAAAGGCCTGACCAATGGCAGTGTGGCCCTCCCCGTAGCTACGACCGACTTCGTGTGGGGCATACTGGTTGAGGAGCTCGGGTTTGTCGGCGCGATGGTCGTATTGATCCTGTTTGCGTTGTTGATCTGGCGCCTGCTCGTATGCGCCTGGCGCTCAACCGATCCGTTCGCGACCTTCATTGGCTGCGGTCTGGCGATCATGATTTTCTTCCAGGTGCTGGTCAACGTCGGCATGGTTATGGGCATGCTTCCGGTGACAGGCATTCCGCTGCCGTTTATCTCCTACGGCGGCGCATCGCTCGTCAGCCTTGCCGCGGGTTTGGGCACGCTCCAGAGTACGAATCTACGTCGGGAGAAACCAGAGTGGTAACAGGGCCGTTGCGCGATCGTCCCGCTCGATACGCCCGGTTGTGGGCCGCAGACCTGGGTCAGACGAGCAGTCGAGCCGACGCACGATGACGAGTGGACTCGTAGGCCAGCCACTCCCAAGGACGACGCCCGCCGGCGCGCCACTGCCGACGGGGCTCGCCGGGCCGTTCTACCATCCCGAACCGCTTCCGGGAACCGCGGTCGAGCGGATAGTCGGCCGTGTTCGCAAGCCCGGCCGCTATGTCGGTGGCGAGTGGAATTCCGTCCGAAAGGAGTGGGACGCCACGGCCCTGAAATGGTGCTTCGCCTATCCCGACCTGTACGAGATAGGGATGAGCAACCTTGGGCTACGGATCC
>Ga0208692_1001646_pt1 | contig 12133 bp, 14 predicted proteins | sample June2015DPH_20_1_3_FD_184721 | JGI IMG/M metagenome (GOLD analysis project Ga0208692, IMG submission 184721) | Peatland microbial communities from SPRUCE experiment site at the Marcell Experimental Forest, Minnesota, USA - June2015DPH_20_100... | ecosystem: Environmental > Terrestrial > Soil >...
TTTTAACGTTGTCATTGACGAGTTGCCGGGCGACCCCCAGAGTGTCCTCGCCTCCCACCGCTATGAGGTAGTCAATTCCCATGGTCTTGAGGTTGGCGAGCAGAGTTTTCTTGTCCTCTTCCTTCTTCAGCGGGTTGGTGCGCGAGGTGCCGAGGATGGTGCCGCCGCGCGGCAGAATCCCGGAAACGGAATCCAAAGTAAGCGGCTCCGCGTCAGCCTTCAGCATTCCCCTCCAGCCGTCTTTCACACCCAAAACCTTGTATCCGAGCTGCCCAGCGCGGCGGACCACCGCCCGGATCACGGGGTTGAGTCCGGGACAATCGCCCCCTCCAGTAAGAATCCCGATGGTACCTTTAGAATTATTCGCCATATCGAGCTTCAACTCCTTGAATGGTCAGATGATTCGGAGTCTCGGCGCCATCCCTAAAGCAACCTGCGCACGAACGCCGCACCGGCTCCAAAGCAAGCTAGAAAATCTACCAAGAAACACGTTGAGAGGCAAACGAATTGCGCTGCCACTGTTAGGGAACAGGTTACAGGGCCACGGGCGATTTTAGATTTTGGATTTCGGATTACCCCACTGGCGACGGGCTGCCTGTTCCCTATTCCCTGTTCCCTATTCCCTATTGCCCACTGCCTTCTGTTCTTCCCCAGCCCCTAGTCCCCGGTCCCTAGCCCCTTTTCTTGAGCTGGCCACGGCCCCATTGCGGATAGCGTCGCGCTAGGCGCTCCCTGGACAGATTGGGTCCGACTTTGCACTTGTGCGGTATGCCGACTTATCCACCAAGTAGCGGCACGCTGCGCGAGGTGGGTTTCAATGAAGCATCAGGCGAGGAGCGAGGCAGGGTGCAGCGCGGTAACAAGGTCGTAGCGCTTGAAGTCAGCGCTATTGAAGGAAAGAATGCTCTCCACAGCGTAGACGTTCATGATGGCGACGAGCCGCGCGTCATAGACCTTGACGCCTTGGACTTTGTAGTCGTGCACGATGCGTTTCCACACGACATATATCGCCGGTACGTCGGGCAGCAGAGATAGAGACTCCTCAATGCTGGTGACTTCCCGCAATACTTCCTCATCCGAAAAGCCGAGTCCATTCTGTTCGGCGGGGCGCGTAGCCACATTCCAAAATTCCGCGATGTTCTGAGGACAAAAGAAAACGGAATCGTTCTGCCGTAGCAACTTCGACACGGCGTGGGTAGCTTGGTAGCAGAGGGGATGATTAGGTTGGGCGCTGCGCAGCAGAATATTCGTGTCAACGAGGACACGCATCAGTGCTCACGACCTTCATACATGGCTTCGCGGCTGACCGCATAATCAGACAGGGGAGGAGTAGGGCGATGACGGGCAGACCAAGCCTCAAATGCGGCCGCTCGTTTCTCCGGCGACAGCCGGTTCTTTACGGCAGGTAGCACTGTCCCTTCCACCACCGAAAGAACGTATTCTTCTACGCTCATTCCGCTCGCCTGCGCCTGGGCCAGTAGTCCGGCTTCCACTTCCGGCTTGAACTTCAGAGTAACCGTCATGGGCACTCACCATCCCTTAATCCCTCATACTACCCTATCGCGAGAGGGTGGGTTTGTCTACGCAAAAGCGCGGGCGATTGGGGTCAATTCGACTTGAGGCCATCTCCGCACAGTCAAGGCGCGATTGGGGCGCGCGACGGAGCACCCAAGTTCGCGGTTACCTGGAACCGCTTGACACCCGTTGCGGGCACAAGACGCAGAACTACGCTCTGCGCCAGCCGGCGATAACTACGTTGACTCATCGTCTGGGGGTGGCATATGATGAGCCACGGCGGAATCGGTCCGCTCTACGGGGCAACGATGACCTATAAGAACCGTGAGATGAAACTCGATGAACTTCTTGGCTACTTTCGAGACGGAAAGATAAACCTGATACCACCGTTTCAACGTGGTCGCGTATGGACTAGACGTCTGCGAAAAAAGCTACTCGAAAACATGGTACGGGGTAAGCCCATCCCCGCAATCTTTCTGTATAAGGAAGCGGTCGGCAGCAGGTTTTCTTATAACATCCTTGATGGCAAGCAGCGGCTTGAAAGCATCTTGCTTTTCGTGGGAAGCAATCGCCAAGATTTGGCAGTGCCGCATTGGCGAGATTATTTTTTCAGATCTCATGCCGACGCCAACTTCAAGATAAATGTCGCTCACGTGGGCGAGCGTACAAGGAACAAGACTTTCGCTGATTTGGATGAGGAGGTGGTGCGAGACTTTAGAGAATACACCATACCAACCATCGAGATCGACATGGATAAAGAAGAAGGTGGTTTCAAAGAAGTCGTTGATCTCTTTATCGACATTAATCAATACGGAATGAAGGTGAAGAGGTTTGATATCATTAGAACGATGTACGAGAACAATAAGCTGCTTGCTGACGTGTTCAAACTGATAGCCCAAAAGCAAAAACGTCGCAAGGATTTGTTCTATAAAGCCATTGATAATGACTTCACCCACGTTTTGAAGCGGCTTCAGGTTGTTGCGATTCTGTCAACTCCCACTGGGGTGGAACGTCATCAGGAGCGGGTCGATAGAATGTGGGAAAGGCTTTTGGAGATCGTGCTGTTTATTCGTACGAAACAACACAGAACTTTGGCCCAAGTTCTCAAAGCGTTCCTCGGTGGCAGGGTTTCTCAAGAACGAATAAGTGCCCAAGAGATGGTCGCACTCAGAAAGCTGTTTGCATTTCTGAGGAGCTTCTACGCGCGGAAAGGCATAAAGGACTCCAAATTGGCTACAGACCAGCCCCACTTTTACACCATGGTCACTTCGATTTATTCCCTTGATCTCTTTACACAGTATAGTGAGTCTGCGCTAAAAGAAAAACTCGTCAACCTATCCCATCTTATTGACGGGCTCGCTACACCCCCGAGAGGCAAAGCCGCTGTGCTTAAGGAATACCTGGATTTATCCTCGAAGCAGACGACACATCCTGGCAGGAGGGAATCAAGACAGGAGAAATTCGCCGAGCTGCTTGCCTCAGTGTAATCTGAAGAGTATGATAAAAACAAATGAAACATTCTGCCGCTGGCTGGCGCAGAGCGAAGCTCTGCGATCTGGGAAAGTGCAGCGCAGAACCAGGGGAGTTGGTCCAGGCTCAACACGAATCAGTGTGCAATGAATGGCAATTGTCCGGCGTTGAAATTCCGCCCCCAAGCAGGCATGATGGGTGTTAGCGGAGGACCTGCGAGGCGGCACAGACTGCCAAGCCGCAGAGCTTCGCTCTGCGCCAGCCCGCGTTTGTCGTACCCGGCTATTTCAGAGTAGGGACAGGGAGTGGAATGGTGACCTCTACTGCTGGAGTTTCTCGCTCACCTTTCAAATCGCGGACAGGGTAACAGACTGGATTGTCTCGAAGTAGCGTGTCCCCACCGATGACAACCTGAGGGATGACACAAAGGATGTCTCCCTCCGGGATAATGTGTTTCCCCTTCGTCCATTGGGCTGCAAGTTCAGGAGTCGCGTCATCCATGTCAAGAATCCAGACTTGCCTAGCTCCCTTCCCCATGAGAACCGCTGTGTTGAGCACGAATCCGCGACACCTCTTCGTGCCGCCGCCCAACAGCAGCCGGAACTCGACCAAGCTGCCGCGTTGGTAGGAGAGTTCCTTCTCGTCAATCATCACGCCTCCGTAAAACCGTCTTCGATTCCATCGAGCAGATTCAGTCCCATCTCGGTCATGAGCTCGACGAAGTGCTTTGCCTCATTGCTGCGTATTCTGATTTGTTCACCGAGTCGAGCTTGCGAGTCTCCACTCAAGCGCAGATAGTCTTCGTCAACCACGCCCCCGTTGTGGATCAGGATGTGACGCCGTTGGATCATCTTTATGACGAAAGGGAGCTCTGATTGTTCGAGAGCTCTCGCTGGGGTCTTCGCATCTCCATTCCATTGCAGGATGCTGATGTCGAACCATTGCCGCAGCGATTCGTCTGCTTGCAACGGGCTTTGAAAGTTTAACTCTTCCAATTGCTGCCGTCGTTTGCGAGTCATCGGGAAAGTGAGGAGCTTCCGCCGAAGGTGCTTCGCTAGTGTTTCAAACTCAGTGACGCTCTTGACGGTGAGGTCTTCCCACACTTGTTGGCGTAAGTCGCGGTCCCTAACTGCCTTGTCGGTCTCATCCCAGCGCCTCAGCATCCGGGATGTCAGGTCCTTGAACGCGTGCCGCGCATTCGTTCGACCGCAACGCGGACAGAACCCGTATCGCCCAAGGATGTCGGTCTCAACGCCACAGCCCTCAGTCTGGCACTTGAAATGAAGCTGCTGCTTCTCCTCGGAGTAGTGCCATGCAGGAGTCTGGTCCGTGACGGAGCCCACGTCGAGCGAAGTGCTATGGCGGGTCAGAACGGCACGCGCGAAGGCGTCATAGGAAGCGGCGATGTAGCTCCGCTGGGCCTTCGAAATGAATGTGAGGCTCGGGGCAGTCTCTGCACAGTAAGGACAAACACTCGTGTCGAAAATGTGGTTGGTTCGGAAATATTTCTCGCAGGCCGGGCAATTTCTGCCCCACATGCCCTGGTTATCAGACTGGACGTACGCGACGACGGAGGGTTGCGGATAAACTGCCGTGCCTCCGAGCCCAACTGCTGGAACTTCACTGAGAAGGCGTCGGCCGTCCATGCTGACCGCGACCATGTATAGTGCCCGGACGTATGTCCCAGAAATCTGCGAGTCAATTCGTCCATCGGGTTGGCATAGAAACTCTATCTTGCCGCCCGCCGCCGGAATTGCGTCCTTGAACTCTACCATGACTAATGGAAAGCGTACCTTCTATTATAACTCGCCGGCCTGAGACTTAGACGTGCCACACGGACCCCAGTTTGGTTTGGAGCTTTCTGGGGCTTTGGTCACAGCTAAGGGTTCCGGCACGGCGATCACTTTCACCATAAACGGCCTACTCGTGGAGGTGTGAAGCCCGAGGTGAAGTGCTTTTCCCTTCACCGCCCGCCCATTCGCCAGTAATCTGGCTGGCAGCCCGGGCACTCCGACTCTGACAAAACCTTGGAACGAGGGCGGAACAGGAAAAACCCTTGATTAGTGAGGTAGTGGCGATCCCGCGACTGCCGAATCGCTATAACCCCAATCATTGCAACACGCATATGGCGGCGCAGAGCCTCTTCTACGAAATGTAGCGGCGAGTTTACCTCGCCACATGGCGGCGTAAAGCCGCCGCTACGCCTTTTTCCGCAGCCTGGGAAACCACTTGAAACATTCGCTATTTCCGGTATAATGGAAATATGACAACTCCTGAGGACACTGAGCGAGTCATTCGGTATGCAGATATGTTTGCCGCCATGGGGGCCGAGCCTCGCTTGCGCATCATGCAACTCTTGCTGACCGCGCATCCGCAGGGATTGGTGGTGGGAGATATTCAGGAGGAGTTGGGCATCCCGGCTTCCACACTCTCCCATCATCTCGACAAACTCAAGAACGAGGAACTGGTCAACGTGCGGCGCGAGGGCACATTTCTTTGGTACACGGCGAATACCGAGGCACTCCAGGAGCTTCTTAACTTCCTCTATGCGGAATGCTGCACCCGCAACAAAGCCGTTAAGCCCGGAGACTTGGTTTTGATCGTCCAAGCCTCAAAGGGAAGCCAAGTTTCGTCAAAAGTTTTATGAAAGGGGGATGAAGGAGGGAGATGGGATTCGGGCTGGGGGCTGGGCATTTTGGATTTTAGATTTTGGATTTTGGATTGACCCCGCCGGGGCCATTCGAGCACGGCTTGCCTTAGCGTTCATGCTCCCCTGGCACTCAGCGCCTGTAACCCGGCACCCGGCACCTGGCACCTGCACTTTGGTCTTGACAGGGGAACTGACACATGGTAGCCTATGTGAGTGGTCCCATGAGAAGACTTGCCAGCGAGCGCGCGAAGGGGGTTCGAGGTCGGCGCGGCGGCAGCGGGAAATGCGTCGAAAACAGAAAAAAGATACTAAATAGTGGGAACGAACCTAAGAATGTGTTGCAAGCAAAGGAGTTAGCGTTTTCAGAGGCTAAAAACGAACTGGTTATTGGAGCCAAACGAACTCAAATCAAAGCCAAAAAAGTGGCCAAAAACCCACCTATTGTGCGGCTTTGAACCCAGGAAAGGAGAAGCAAATGAGCGTTGAGAATATCAAGGAAGTGGTGAAAGAGAAGTACGGGCAGGCGGCTCTGCGGGTCATCCAGGGCCGGAGTTCCTGTTGCGGAACGGCGCCGGCTGTGGACGGTTCTCCTGACCCCATCACCTCGAACCTTTACGATGGCAACCAGACCAGCCAAATCCCCGAGGAAGCTCTTCTCGCTTCCTTAGGGTGTGGAAACCCAACCGCATTGGCCGAGCTGAAGCCCGGCGAAACCGTGCTCGATCTGGGATCAGGCGGAGGCATTGATGTGCTGTTGTCCGCCAAGCGGGTGGGGCCGACCGGCAAGGCCTACGGTCTGGACATGACGGATGAGATGTTGGCGCTGGCCCGCGAAAACCAGCGGAAAGCCGGAGTTGAGAACGTAGAATTCCTGAAAGGTGAAATTGAGAACATTCCACTGCCCGATAACTCCGTCGATGTCATCATCTCGAATTGTGTCATCAACCTCTCCGCCGACAAGGACCGAGTGTTGAGGGAAGCGTTTCGCGTGCTCAAGCCCGGTGGGCGATTCGCTGTCTCCGACATTGTGGTGCGCGGGGAAGTTCCCGCCGAGATTCGGCGGAGTGTGGAGTTATGGGTAGGCTGCATGGCTGGGGCGCTGGAGGAGAGCGAATACCTTGCCAAACTCATGAGGGCAGGATTCGAGGTCGTCGGCATCGAACCGACCCGGATTTACCGCGTTGCGGATGCGCGCCAATCGCTTGCGAGCGCGGGGATTGACGTGGAGACAATCGCGCCTCTAGTCGATGGCAAGTTCATGAGCGCCTTCGTGCGGGCGAAGAAACCGAGCCCATCGTGCTGAGGTGCGAGCTGCTGGGGAGGTAGTTGATGCCTGCTTCTGAAGGCTTGGTGTTCGGAACCTGACTTTCTAGTCAAGTTTTGGAAATGGCGCATGGTGGCTGTTGGCCGCAAGCAAGGCGGGACTCTCTGTGTTCTCCGTGCCTCTCAATCTTTACCACAGAGCGCGCGGAGCGTCTCAGTGATCCCGCGCCTGCGGGACACTTCTGACCACAGAGGACACGGAGGCACTACTGATAGGGAGAGGCATCGAGATATGTCAGCACATCTTACGCGAAGACTCTCTTTTCTTGATCGATTTCTCACCGTTTGGATTTTTCTTGCCATGGCCCTGGGCGTGATCTCCGGCTATCTGCTGCCAAGCCTGGTTCGGACCCTGACGGCCTTCCAGGTGGGCACAACGTCAGTTCCTATTGCAGCCGGTTTGATTCTCATGATGTACCCGCCCCTGGCAAAAGTCCGCTACGAAGAGCTTGGGGAAGTCTTCCGAAACAAACGCGTTTTGCTTCTTTCACTCGTGCAGAACTGGGTGATCGGCCCTGTTCTCATGTTCGTCCTCGCCGTTACCTTCTTGCGGAACCATCCGGATTATATGGTCGGTGTGATTATGATCGGACTGGCCCGTTGCATCGCGATGGTGATTGTCTGGAATGAACTTGCGAAGGGCGATACTGAATATGCCGCGGGACTTGTAGCCTTTAATTCGGTTTTCCAGGTTTTGTTTTACTCGGTTTATGCCTGGCTGTTCATCACCGTATTGCCGACCTGGCTTGGTCTGAAAGGCGCAGTTGTGGATGTGTCCATGAAGCAGATTGCGGAGAGCGTCTTCTTCTACCTGGGGATTCCATTCCTTGCCGGCATGCTCACCCGCTTTGCCCTGCTTCGCCTGCGAGGGCGGGAATGGTACGAGAAGAGGTTTATTCCCCGCATCAGTCCGCTTACGCTTGTCGCCTTGCTCTTCACGATTGTGGTGATGTTTTCCCTGAAGGGTGAATATATCATTCAATTACCGCTCGACGTTCTGCGGATCGCACTGCCCCTGCTGATTTACTTCGTGGTGATGTTCCTGGTTTCCTTCTATATGGGCAGGAAGCTGGGAGCTGATTATCCCAAGACGGCGACCCTCTCCTTCACCGCGGCCAGCAACAATTTTGAGCTGGCTATTGCCGTGGCTGTGGCGGTATTTGGAATCAATTCCGGGGCCGCATTTGCGGCGGTCATCGGTCCGCTCGTCGAGGTGCCAGTACTGATTGGACTGGTGGGAGTTGCTCTCCGCTTTCAACGTTCGTACTTCACGTCACCTCGGGAGGGCGCCGACGCGGTTCAACTGGTTCGTGGGTAATCCCCACCTCTGCTGCATCTCGCGCCGGCACGGCTTATTAGACAGTTATACGGACAGTGAGGGAAATCGATGAGAGTCCTCATCCTTTGCACGGGCAATTCGGCTCGCAGTCAAATGGCGGAAGGGTTACTGCGCCATGATGCGGGAAATGTCTACGAAGTTTCCAGTGCGGGCATCAACCCAACCCACGTGCGACCCGAGGCTGTCGCCGTGATGCGCGAAGTAGGGATTGACATTTCCGGTCACCGGTCCAAATCGGTGGACGAATTTGCAGGGCAGGATTTCGACTACGTGATCACGGTCTGCGATAACGCCAAGGAGAGTTGCCCCCTCTTCCCGGCGAAAACAAAACGTGTTCATTGGAGTATCGAAGATCCCGCCGCGGTGCAAGGCTCCCAAGGAGAAGCATTGACAGCCTTCCGCCGCGCCCGAGACGAGCTTCGAGCGAGGCTTCATGCTTTTACTCAAGGCGAGGGGGAGAAGCTATGTTGAAGGTGGAGCCAGCTTCCAGCTATCCCCCTGAAGAAGGACGCTATCTGCGCGGCAATGACTACTCGCCCGTCGCTGTCGCTGTCATCTTAATTTACGATCAAGAAAAAATCCCGCCGGATATTGAGAACTTGGTCCGAGTTGGTCTGGAAAGTGGAGCTGCCCTCTCCGGCACCATCCAGACTGAAAACATAGGCATCGAAAAGCTCATTTGTAACATTGTTGCCAACCCAAACATCAGGCATCTGGTGATCTTCGGGCCGGAGTCGCCGGGACATCAGACGGGCGATGCTCTCCTCATGCTGCTCGAGAATGGTGTGGACGAGCGCAGGCGGATCATCGCTGCCCAGGCTCTGACTCCCTATCTCTTCAACCTGCCCATGGAGTTCATTGCGCGCTTTCGGCAACAGGTCCGGATGATTAATCTCCTGGACGAAGGCGACCCCGACTTGCTGCGCCGGGCCGTCTGGTCTTGCTATCAAGAAGAGCCCACTTTATTGCAAAACTACACGCTCTTTGATCCAGGAGCCTACCCTGAAGGACCGCTCTCAGGTCAGCTCACTTGGCGGGTCACTCGCCCCCAGGCCGAACCAAAGGACGAAGGTGAACGGCAGCAGAGGGAGCGGCTCAGAGATTTGATGGCGCGAGTGAAACGAGGAGCGGAAAAGAAGAGAGAGCGTGAGCGACCGTGAGTAGGGTGCGCCTCTCTCTGTGGGGGCATCCCACAGGGCGGGGCCGTGCACCTACAAGATTCGTATCGCGACCGCTCCAGCTTCGGACTTCAGGTTAATCGGACACTGCCTCTACTTTATCCGCAGATAAAGCGTCCAGGATGCTCGGCGCTTACACCGCAGCCGGCGCCGCTTGCTTTCCCCGGCGCACGACGGCAACAACGATGACGCCAAGTAATGAGCCCAGCACAACCGTCCAACCGATCCACGAGGTCATCTGAGGCAGGATGGCCATGTAGAAGAATTTCCTGGCAAAAGAGGCTTGGGCGAACGTGGGCCCTACGGCGTCATAGTGCGTTCCCCAACCCTGGCCGCCATTCCCGCGCATAGCGAGGAACATCACGATCAGGACTGGGATGCGGGCAGCGAAGGCGTAAGTGAGCAAAGTGTTCCCCAATGAACGCCAACCGATACCGGGAATAAACGCTGCAGCCAACGTTATCAGGAACGCTACCAGGATCAGAATCGAGGGGTGCGAGAAGGTTGCCCCAATCAACAAGCCGCCAAGAAAAAATACCACCAATCCGAAGACCGCGAATCCGGCAGCCTTACCCACGCTCGAAGGTCCGTCCCCGGCCCCGGCCAACTTCAAGGCGAAATAGGGACCGAAGATGATCGGCAGCCAGGAGATACCAATGATGGCGCCTCCGCCACCGGCCGCCGCGCTGAACCACGGTTTTGGCCAGTGTTCAAGTTCACCCGCCAAGCGTAGGATGGTAATTCCCAGGGTAATCAAAGCTGGAATCGTGATCAGACTCGTGATGGAAATGGACTTCCTCTCTTCCATAAGAACCTCCTTTTGGTTTCGGTTTCTGGGATAGCGTCCAGATGCTACCGCAACTCAGCGTCTTTTGCACGCCTTTCCGATTGGGCTAGGGAAGAACAGTAGGCAGTGGCCAGAAGAGCAGGGACTGGATGCTGGGGACTAGGGGCTGGGGAAGAACGGAAGGCAGTACAGCCAGCGCCCCAACGCCACCTGTGTGAGCGAAATCATGTGCAGTGGGCTGGGGATCAAGCCCCCACGACTCCCATCCCGGCGCCTAGAAGTAACAGGCCCATAAATGGTCAGTCAGTTGCTGGTAGGGGCTAGGTGGTAGGTGGGGAAAAACACTGCCAATCAGCTTGGGCGGGAGCCGCCTCGCCCTCAGGCTTCTCTCGCAGATGCAACAAGATGGCCTCCGCGGCGATCCGTGCGGCATCCGGATGAGCATGCCGTAGCGCGTTGCTGCGTAGTTGCTCAAGTTCTTCCGTCTGTCGAAGCAGGTGGTCGATCCGAGTTGCGAGCTCACCGGGCCGCTTTACCCAATAACCTGTATGCCAGCATTCCTCAATCAATTGGCAGATTCGGCGTTCGTTGCCGGGAGGGGCATCGAATACCAATATCGGTAATCCGCAGTTCAGAGACTCCGCCACAATGCCGCCCCCGGCACGGCTGACAAGCAAGTCTGCCGCACCCATCCACTCGTGCATGTTGTCCACCCAACTTAGAACTCGCGCGTGGACCATCCCCGCGGGAAGTCGCAGAAGCTCTTTTCGAAGCCTTTCGTCACGCCGGGAGATGAAGACTACCTGGAAGGGCTGCTGAACGTTCCGGAGTTCGGATAAAACCCTGCGCGCTTTTCCTTTTCCCGACCCACCGAAATTGACCAGGAGCACAGGAAGATCTTGCTGAAGTCCCAGGCGCTTGCGCAGCGCTGACCGATTGGGACACAAGCTGAACGCCGGGTCCACGGGGACTCCGCATTCGAGGATCCTCTCCGGCGGCACACCCAGGCTCCTGATCTGGGCGGCAACCTCCCCGGGATAGGATACGAACAGATCGACCTCCGGCTGTGCCCATGGCCGCTCATAGGCGAAAGTTTCTATGCCGACCAAGGAATACTGGGCCCCGACTAGGCGCTTGTGAATGACGGCGATCTCCCCCAGGCCGACTTCGGTGGCAGCGACCACGTCGGGCGCGAAAGCTTCGATGAACCGGAACAACGGGCGGGCGCCCAACCGATAAAGCCACCAAGGCCCGCTGGTTTTGCCGTGAAACTGGTGGCTTTCGATGTAATCCCAAAGTCCTGGCCAGTATTTCAGTGGGATCTCGTACGAATTGTAGTAGGCCCGGAACCACGGCGCGCAATGCGCCAGCGCATCCACAACCTCCACTTTGAGGTTCGGGCGCAAGTGGAGAAGAGCCTTTTCGAGTGCGCGCGAGATCTGCACGTGAGTTGACCCATGGTGCAGGGTGAGAATAAGAACCCGAGGGTGCTGACCGTCGGTAGATTTGAGCATTTGAGCTCTTAAGAAATCCCGGCAACCTGCAATGCTGTCCACTCAGGCTTTGTCAAACATGGTCAGGTTCGCTCCCGTGCATCTTGCATCGGCTGCTTCTCTGCGTCGGCTGATTCAGCCGAAGGCAGCCCGGCCGTGTGGTAAGAGGATGGATTGCGAGTGCTCCGCCAATTGACTCGTGGCAGCAAAGTGTCTCCTCTCACCCTGTCCCGGTATCGAATTACAACATCCATGATTGAATCGAGCAGAACATCGGAGAGATTATGGGGGACCAAGCCCAGGTCAAGCAGCTTGCTATGCTTGGCATTGTAATAGTGAATCTCTGACTCGACCCGCGGGTCAGGCAGATGGTCGATA
>Ga0208692_1001654_pt1 | contig 12089 bp, 17 predicted proteins | sample June2015DPH_20_1_3_FD_184721 | JGI IMG/M metagenome (GOLD analysis project Ga0208692, IMG submission 184721) | Peatland microbial communities from SPRUCE experiment site at the Marcell Experimental Forest, Minnesota, USA - June2015DPH_20_100... | ecosystem: Environmental > Terrestrial > Soil >...
GACAGTCTGCTAGGCCGCTTGTTCGGTTGTTGCCTGGGGAGTCGTGCCAGCTTCGCGGGCGGCAGTGAGTTCGGTGTGAAGCAGATTCTTCGCCAGGCTTTGGACGTACTTCCTGGCGGGTGTGAAGCCAAGATCCCGGCCACTGAAGTAGCGGAGACCAAAGCAATAGGCGACCACGGCACAAGCCGCAGAGAGAACGATGATGAGATTCTTCATGATTGGATTGCCTCCTTGGGATTGAGGGGATAGTTTCTTATCGGGGACAGAGATCGGGGACGATCAGTGACTTTCCAGGTTCGACAGCCGGCACCAGATGGGCACGATGAACGCGACCATGAAAGCGTTCACCAAGGTTCCGCCTAGCGCGAACGTAACACCCAGCGGACTACTGATACCGTGGACCGAGTAATTCACGACCTCGGTCGCGGTAAGCGTAATGACTTTGTGAGAGTTAATCCACCGCAAGGCTGATTCCCTCGGCTTGGCCCGCTTGAAGCCGACGAACCTGGCCAGTTCGTTAAGCTTGCCAAGCCCTGCCCACACCATCGACCAGAATACGGCGCCGGCACTGAAGGACGAAGTACTACTCGGCGTGAATGTCATGCTCCTCCTTCCATTTCTTGTAGGTCTCGTCCATGTAGGCTGTCATTTCATGCTCCCAGTTGAGAGCCCAGGCAGTAACGCAGAGAAAGAGAACGATAAGACCACCGGGCAGTACCAACATAAGCACGATGAATAACAACCTCTTCCAGTACAGCTTGAGAAGCCTCCAGACGAGCCCCTTCTTCTGTATCGGGCAGGTCTCAAGGCTGACCAGCAGCTCCTCCATTTCACCGGGTTGCATGGGCGTACATCTCCTTCTTCCTCTGTCGCGCCCACAAGGCTATGGCCGCGTTTTGGAGCGCGGCACAGATCCACCTGGCACCGCATACGGCAGCCCAGGCGACCGCGGCAGCCGCAACGATGGCGACCATATACGCCAGCATGTCGAGGAAAAGTAGCAGGCAAAGATTCAGAAATGATTTGATCACCAGGGTCTTCCTCCTTTCTTCCTTAAAGCCTGACGCATCGGGGAATGCGCCAAGGCTAATCCACGAACTAGCTGACGGAAGGCCTCGTACTGCACGAGCTTCCGAATCAGGTTGACGAGCCCGTCGGCAAGCTGCAACCGCAGGCGATCTTGCCTGGTAACGGCTCGCCCGACTTTGCCACGTAGGGCTTTGTCAAATGGGGACGATTTGTTATTGGGCTGGCGGAAGAAGTTGACCTTGGCTTTCAGCACTTTGTTCCTCCAGCTCGCCAGAAAGCCGATGCCGCTGCCGACCTCGAAGAGAGCGAACAACTCCAATATTCCGGTCACGCGTCGCCTCCTTATGCGAACAGGTGCGCGATCCAATGGGCCATGCCAGTTCCAAGACCGATCAGCGCACCCATTCCGATAGACCCCAGAAGCGCGGCGATGAGGATTCCGAGCGTCAGCCCAGCCTTGTTCCGAGGCACAGTGGGAGCGGGATAGGCCAGCCGCTCCAGAGCGCATAGCGCGGGCAGCCGGGCCTTGAGGGTGTCAAGAGGATCGCCGTACTCAGTGGAATACTCCTGAACCTTGCGGACGACCTCGTCAAAGAGTGTTTTGAATTCCCTCGAACCTGGCGGCAGGCCATTGGCTTCGTGGCCTTGCGCGGCTTCGGAGGCGGCCACAACGGCCCACCTCAGCCGGCGCCAGTGCCAGCCGAGCTTGAGGGATTTGTAGAGGCTGGCTCCCGGCCAGGAGCTACCAGGAGAGCTCGAACGTTCCAAGCTTGTGTCTTTCTCAGGGTTCTGTTCGTCCATAAGCGAATCTCCCTTTCTGGTCTCTTGCGAACTGCGAGGGCTTCTTTCCGGTCACCCTCACCTCAAGACACACGGGCGCATAAGCAACAGCACTGGAGAGTTGAGGTAGCTTGTGTTGAGAGAGGCCGGAGGGTATTGAGAGGAACTGTGGGTCTTGTCAGTGAAGACAAGTGCAGGGATGCAGAGGATAAATGGGCCGGGTTCAGGCCACAAGCACGAGGTCTTGCGGCGCTGCGCTTACCGTCGTTTCAGGAAGTTGTTCCTCGGGAATACCTGCGAAGAAGCAGCACTTCTCGCAGAGCCTGCCCCGCTTGGGCGGTGGGGCTTGGCCGAAATCGCCCGGCTCAAGTTGGGCGGAGGCACAATCCGTACTGAAGTCCAGAATTCCTTCTCCCGGCAGATAGTGATAGCGGGGGCAGTACTTGCGAATTTCCTTGCGGGTTGCGAACACCATAGAGTGGAACTGTACTTCGATCGAGCGTTTCAACTCGCCTTCTGGCGTCTGGCGGAGTAAAAGGGAAAAGGAATCAATCTTTCCCGCGAGCTTCACCAAATGACTCGATCCGCTCCCTAGAATCTCAGGAAGTTGAACCACTGCAATCGTCTTTGGCATACGCACATCCTTTCCCGGGTCATGGCCCGGAGCTGAAAGTTGAGATTTAACAACGGAGGGTTGGTCAACCCTTCGACGTGACCGAACTACTTCATGGAAGCAGGGTGATTGCGCCGTGGATTCGATCAGGCCGGCGTACCGGTAGTGTCCCAAATGTGTGTTGGTTCGAGAAACAAATGGTAGCCGTGGGTGCGGCTACGCCATAGCCGTGTTCATCGTTGGCTCGCTGAAAGCTTTAGGTAGGTCTCTGTGGCTTTGGCGAATACCCGAGTCAGGATTGTGTGTTCGGAAGACGAAGCAACGCCCTTAAGCGTTTCATAGTCGTCAAGCGCTTTTCGCGCTTCCAGCATACGGAGCCTTGCGGATTCTATGTGATGAGGTGAGGCCATTATCAGCCTGCTTTCCTCTTATATTCTACAACAATCTCAAATGCTTTGTGGCACCTCTTGCAGAGAATGGTCTTTTGCATCATGCCATCCCTCGGCCCCACAAGTAAGCGCGCAAGCTCCACGGGCAATCTTCGGTGTGCCTAAAGCAGCGAGCGCACAAAATTCCTGCTCGGGATGGCTATCTTCGCCATGCCGATCCCTCCGCAGGTAATCCCCGCCTTTGCTTTTGTTGCAGAGATCTGACCCCACAACCCAGGGCAATCTTCGCCTCCGAGTTGCGTCCCCATGGAATCCCACCTGAGCAGGTGGTGTTCTCCAGGGATCTGACCTTACAACCGCAGCCAATCTTCGCGGTGGGGATCTGTCATCGTGACGTACCACGCGAGGGGCATGTGGTGGACTGTGACAATCATGGCAGTGACGACTTCCTTGCTCCCAGCAGAGTTGTTCGTTCACGAATTGGAACGACTTCGATGGAGAGAACGTGCTGATGAAGTTCTGCATACTTCCTCCCGGCTCCCGGACTCTCGATAGCCTCGAATCCGGGAGCGCATGTTTTGATGATGGTTTGTTTTAATTAACTCTGGGCGCCTTGCTCAGGCAGCGGGCAAAGGGCTTTGAGCGAGTATTTGCCGTTGGAGACAAGGATGCCCGTGAGTTCACGCGTCACTGTGGACACCTGTTCACGGGAGATCCAACAGAGCGGCTCAGACTTCCCTTCCAGGAAAACCTCGGCAGCAGGCTCATCCTGGCAAGTCTTAGGATTGTGATAGGTGACCGGCTTCACTGTGACCCGTTGGCCGACCTGGGCCTGGAAGAGCTTCAGTTCGGCTTCGATCTTTTGGCGGTCCTCCTGCTTGAGCGCAATGTCTCTCAACCTCTGCTCGAAGCCATTGACAGCCGGGAGAGCCACAGTAGTCACCTGTGGCGGAGCCTCGGTGTCATCTTCAGTGGCCACTAAGCCGTGCTCCAGCCGATACTGGCCATCCGGCACATCCACGATACCGAGCCAACTGGCGGGATTGGGAGTGCTGCCTACCATCCGCACCAGCGTGTCTTCCACGACGACATCAAGATTCAGATGGCCGTAGTCCGCACGTACTCGGTCTGATTCCCAACTGATCGGCACATATTTGCGAGTCACTCCTGCTGCCCTGGCCATGTCCAGGAATCCATCCAAGGTGTGTGGACCACCCAGGATGCCATCCGCCACTGGCTTGACTGCGCCATCTGGATTACGTGGTGGCTCAAGGGTCAATTCCCGGTCAAAGACCAGCTTAACCAGTTCCGCGTAAATCTCCAGATACATGCCGCTGGCCTCGATCCGGTTGTGGACATCCTCCTCCGCGAACAAGTAAGCGGCCAGGCCAGCCTCCTGCTCGTTGGTGACGCGCTTGTCGCGATGGTCCTTGCCAGCCTTGAGGAACTCCGCCTTCTTGGCTTCCCGAGTGCGGTTATAGAGTAGCCAGAAGTCTCTGGCGGCAGTCGCGGCCTCAGGGCGAGTGGGGAAAGTGCGAATTTCCAAAGGCACTCGCCAGCAGCGTTTCCAACTCTCCTTGTCGGCGTACTTGCGTGCCTTTTTGAACAGCTCGACCCATTCCTCGCGAGCTATATCCATGGCCGTGGTCACCGGAATGGGCTCGTTGTAGATGGCGAGCCGATGACGAGGAATGCGCCCCTGGCCCTGAAAGCCCCCTTGCCACCAGAACTTCGGAGCTACAGGACAGGTATTACGGAATTCCGTGATCACTCCGTTCGCCCACTCCACCGACTTCCCGTTCATTTTGATCGAGTCAATGATCTCCTCCAGACGCGAGGCAATCATGGGCATCTGGCTCTTGGGTAGGTCAAGCTCCATCCAGCGGATGGCCTCCAGGACCTTGCTGCTTGGCTCCATCGTCCTGAGCTGGGCGAGAATACTCGTCCTATTGAGCCAGAGCAGATTGAACCAGACGATGGCATTGACCACACACCCGATGCCCATCTGGCCGTCCCTGGCATCGACAATCATCCTGATAACGTACTCGTCGTTGTACCGTGCGACTTCGGGATGGCGGTCGAACAGGGCATCACCGTCATCAATCACCATTGCCTGCGTGGGAGTGACAACGACCTGCGGATAGTCCTGAAGGGTCTTCCAGTGCGCCATGATCTCCGGGTCGAGCAATGCCAGTACGGAATCATCGAAATCCGCGCCATTGAAGCTCTTCCCCAGACCCGGCGTGCCCTCCGGACTAGCTGCGAAGCCCAGATGCACGAACATCACGGCACCACGGTCGATGTCTGCGAACTGCTGCAGCCGACGACCGCGCAGCTTGCCGGATTCTTTGTGAGAGGCATTGGGATTCCTGAGCGAAATGAATTCGCCCTCGAATCCTCCCAGATACACCGAGTTGACGTCGGGCAAGGTCGAGCGTTCCCAGTACGGATAGCCCTGCCGGTCGAAGACGAATGGCTCCGGGAAGAGATACTTCCGCACTGCCGCCCCTGCTAGCTCCTCGGGCTTAACGGTTATGAGATCCTTGGGCTCCCGGAAGCGAATGCGGAAGCGATCGGGATCGCTGTTCTGCGGGGATTCCATCTGGGTGCGATAGAAGGCATCACGGCAGTGGCGGAATTGCATCGCCGGCAGGCCCGCGGCATACATCCTCCAGAGCTTCCAGCGATTCTCGTCCACCGCCAGATTTCCTTCTTCGTCAACCCAGCCGTCGGGGTTATAGAATCCGATCTCCTCTTTGACGCGTTCGTCGTCCCTCATCAGCTCGAACACATCGCAGGCAAATTCCTGGCTGAGGGACTGGATCAGCTTTTGATCTCGAACCTTTGCCAGATCGAGATTGGAGGCAGTTTGCACGTCCAGATTGGCCGGGCTGCCATGGAGTTCATTGAGCACGCTGAAGTAGGCTTGGCCATTCCAGGCGCGAAGCTCCTTCTTGATATCGAAGACGATCAGATCGTAATCACCATCCCAGATGAGGCAATGCGCCTTGATCTGCCCGCTGGGCAGGGCGCCGGTAATCTGAATCAGATCTCCGATCTGAACCGGGTGCCCGGTCAGGAGAGCGCCGCCCCGGCGAGAGGCCAGAGCCGCTCCCGAAGTCCAAGCCTCGGGCCAGCGCGGCCCAGGATCGTAGACCGCAGTCTCGAAGGAGGTAACCCCATCTGCAAGGATGACCCGATGAACAGAGTCGTACTGATTCAACTGACGGACTTCGGCCTCTCTTCCAAACAGCGCTGTCCTGCCTCTCGCCAAGTGCCTCTTGATCCTCTTCGGGACACTCGGCTTGGCGGCCGGGATGTCAAATCCAAACAAATGGCAAGCTTCCTTGTAGGGTATGGGCTCCCGCATCAGCACAGCGCAGAAGCCGTCATCTCTCACCCAGGGGATGACCGGGTACCACGTGCCGTCTCCCGGGATTTCCAGCCCTAGGCCGGACTGGACGAGGGCAAGGGCCAGACCAAAGCTGTCAGTCTGACGCCCGAGAGATATTCTGGAATACTCAACGCCAGCCTTCGCCGCATAGTGCTCCAGGACTGGGCTGAGTTCGCTGAATCCGAAGCTCGTCCTGACATCCGGCTTTTCGCCCGGTTGGCGATAATGCCGGAAGATCGGCCTGCGGCCAGGACGCTCCGGGTCCTCAAGAACCGACCACTTCTGGTGCGGCTTGTTGATTTGCGGGGTGAAATACAGCTCTTCGCGATTGGGCATAGTTCGCCCCTCCTTCTGTCGGGCATGCCGCCGACGGGCAGGATTGGAACTGAAAAGTGGGACTGAAGATTGGGATCCATTCCGGACGGAATGGGGAAGAGGTGGGATTGCCGGAATGCGGGGGAAAGGTGGGATCCCCTTGCTCCCCGGCCAAAGCCGGGGCTTGCCGGACTTAGGGTGGGTTAGCTGCGCAGCCAGCGCAGGATGTGGGTGGTCTGAACGTCCTTAGCACGCTGGACGTCCTCACGCATGTTGACAATGGTCTTTTGGAACTGCGCTTCGAGAGAAAGGGGCGTAGGAGCAGGCAGTCGATCTAAACGCCTTTGCGGTAGCTGGCTGAGCATACTGGCCAGCTCTCTGCGCGTCTCCTCTCGGATTTCGCGAGCGATCAAAGCGCGTTCCGGCTGAAAATACCTCAAGGCACACCTCCTTGTGATCGGGGAAATTGAATGAATAGGAAGGAATGTTTCTTACAGTGGGTATGGACTAACGCAGGTGGGAAGTCAGTTGCGGTGAATGCCGTCCTCGGCTACGCCGAAGACGAGGTGGCAGGTCGCCCTTGGACAGGCCCATCGGAATCTCTCGACTGCGATGCACAAAAAGACCCCCGTGGGCTCGAAACGATTTGGATGGGGCCCCACATCCGCATCATGACCAGGTGCATATCCACCTGGCCCATTTCCGGCCTCGCGCCCGAGATCCTCGCATGTGCCAGGGAGAATCAGGTTTCCCGGCAGCGATGACGATTTCGATAGGTTTTGGACCGCGACGGGCCTCGCGCGGGAGAGTGGATCGGGTTGGATAATCTACTTGCTTGAGCTTAGGAGGAACAGACGTCCGAGACGGCATCTAGCCGGCCTGGGAGGCTACATATGTCTGGTAAAGTGGCCTGTTTTACGCCAACATACGCCAACAAAAACCCGTAAAATCGGACAAAATGGGATAAAAGCGGAAGTCCCAGTGCCCTTTGTTTTCAATGATTTGAGTAACTTGGGAAGGTGAGGGCTTGATTTAGGAAACCGTTGCTCTATCCTTCTGAGCTACAGGCCCATGGAGGAATTACCAATTTATGGTTGCACACTGGTTGCATATTCGCAACCGAGAATCAGTCGGAGCGCTTGCAGCCCTGCGTTCAACAGGGTAAACTCTGGGTACTGGAGGCCAATATGTCCCTTCGACCCATTAAGCGGCTCATCAGGGCGAAGCCGACCCTGGAAGGTGCGGGCGTTCACCTGCGCCGCGCGTTCGGCTTCGGCAACACGTCTGAATTCGACCCATTTCTCCTCCTCGACGACTTCCGGAATGACCGTCCGGAGGATTACCTGGCGGGCTTCCCATGGCATCCCCACCGTGGGATCGAGACCATCACGTACGTCCTCGCGGGAAGCGTCGAGCACGGCGACAGCCTCGGGCACAGCGGCGCCATCGGCGCCGGCGATGTCCAGTGGATGACGGCGGGGAGCGGCATCATCCACCAGGAGATGCCGAAGGGTGATGATGACGGCCGAATGCATGGTTTCCAGTTGTGGGCCAATCTTCCGGCGTCTCTCAAGATGACAGCGCCGCGTTACCAGGAGGTGAAGGCGGTCGACATCCCCGTAATCACGGATGACGACGGCACCCAGGTTCGCGTCGTCTGCGGAAGCTTTTGGGGGACGGCCGGCCCCGTGGACGGGATCGCAGCCGACCCGATCTACCTCGATGTGTCGGTTCAGCCGGGTAAGAGGAAGACCTTGCCGGTCGAGACGACTCGCCACGCCTTCGCGTATGTTTTCGCCGGGGCGGGAAAGTTCTGCAACGCGTCGGGTCCCCTGGCGGTGCCCACGGAACCGGCCGGATGGGCGGACACGTCGCCTCCCACGGAGGCGGACAACCGCTCGCTCGTGCTCTTCGATCGCGGCGACGAAGTCACGGTACACGCCAGGGACGACGGAATCCGGTTCCTGCTGGTCTCGGGAAAGCCGTTGGAGGAGCCCGTGGCGTGGTATGGCCCGATTGTGATGAACACGCAAGAGCAGCTTCGGCAGGCGTTCAGGGAACTCGAGCAGGGGACGTTCCTGAAGCATCAGACGCCGCGGTAGGACGCGCAGAACTGGCAGCACGTTTCACCAGCAATACGGTGACGTCATCCTGGTTGAATTTCGGGTCTACTAATGATTTGAGCCTAGCCATCGTTCTTCCCGAATTCTTAGCCAAAGCATCACGCAAGCGGTCTTCAGGATTCGTTCCGGGAATCGAGTCGGTCAATCCATCTGTGAACAGGAGCAGGGTGCCACCAGGACGAAGAACAGCCGTACGAGCTTCATACTCCGCGGCGGCAAACAATCCAAGCGGCACGCCAGTCGCTTCCAGAAATGTCGTTGATCCGGCACAAAACACAATCGGGGCGTTGTGACCGGCATTCACATAAGTCAATTCTCCCGAATCGCGGCTCAGCACGATAAACACTGCCGTCGCAAAGCGATCACTCGGGGTGTAACGACACAGGTGCTTGTTAATCTGTCGAGCCAAGGCCAGAGGATTCGCTTCAACCTGCGAGATGCTCCTGACCAGAGCCTGTATGTTTGCCGCCAGCAGAGCCGCTGCCATCCCTTTCCCGGACACATCCGCTACCGCGAATAGCGGTTGGTTGCCCGGAAGGTCGATGACGTCAAAGTAGTCACCACCCACATCACGGAAGGGCCTATAGAACGTCTCCGCCTCGTAGCCCGGCAACTCTTCCAGTCTCTCGGGCTGGAGTGTCTGCTGGATCTGTCGTGCGGCAATCTGGTCGGATTCAAGTTGGGTCTTGCGGACAAATTCCGAGGTCAGCATCGCGTTCATGACGCTGTTGCCAAGGACGTAAAGCACCCACGCACTTAAATAGAAAAATACTCCTTTCGGCCACATGAAAGGCCAGATCAAAGACCGCGACCAAAGGGCATAGATGGCGTATCCCTGGATCAGAATGCCGACCCATGTGATGAGGCGTTTGGACTTCGGCATTTCGCGAGTCCAGTCATAGAAGGCATACTGGAACGCACGGCGAAGAGGGCCGGCGGATGGGTCGAGCCTCTCTTGCTGGATGCGAAAGGGCATGGCGGGAGTCTAGCAGGATGCTGCCGTGCCAGTGAAGGGGCAGTTTGGCTCCAGAAATCAAAGCTGTCGAGAGCAACTCCGCTTCCGAGCCCACCTCCTCCTGACCTTACAATTCGCCGCGCTGCACGTTGCGGAACTGTGCCTTCCCAAGCCAGAACTAAGTGCCCCTCAGAGAATACGCGTTCCCACGAGGATCGCTGGGCGCCCCGCCTCGACAGCGGCAGGCCGGTACTCGTGTACTATTGCCAACCGTGCGACTCGACTTTAACCTGGAGAAGATGCTGAAGCCTGGAACGGCATCAGCCGGGGCCGAAATGGTTCCGGGCGCGACCGTGGTTCCGGCAGAAGTGGAAACTTGAGTGAGGTGAACGATGGTCTTAGCTGCCCTAATCCTGATCCTCTCTACCGCGTTCTTCTTTTTCTATTGGCAGGCCACTTGCCAACGCATCCTGCGCCGGCAATTCGAGCGAGAGTACTTCCTAGCCATTGTCAATGCCGGCGGCCTGGGGTTCCCTGCGGTGCGCCGGACGTCGGGAGAATTCAACGCGCCCGTCGATTACCCCCGGCTGCGCATGACGCTCGAGGGCGATTTCCTGGCACTTACTTACCTGCTCAAGAATGCCGTCAACGTCCGCCAGCGCTATTCGGGTGAAGAGTGGTTATTGATGTTCTACTTCCGCCTGGTCTTCGCTTCCCTAATCACCCGGCATTGGCTCCGCGTGAGTGAAAAATCGGCCATCCTGAAGCTGACGGCGATTCTCCAGTACTTCGCCAACGTGGTGGGCCAGCGCGTGAGCACCGTCCGCTTCGCCAACTGGCCGCCGCCGATTACGTCCTAGGTCTTTAATCTTCGTTCTGGCGCTGTTCCAACTATGCGGGGCAATTCTTCCCCACTCACCCGCCATCCCGGCGCCACGCAATGCTCCAAGCTCACCTCCTCCTCACCTCACAGTTCGCCGCGCTGCACCTTGCGGAACTATGACATCCCAAGCCAGAGCCAGGTGCCCCTCAGAGGATACGCGTTTCCACGAGGATCGCTGGGCGCCCCGCCTCGATAGCGGCAGGCCGGTACTCATGTACTATAGCCAATCGTGGAACTCCCCTTTAAGCTAAACAAGATGCTGAAGGCTGGAACGGCATCAGCCGGGGCCGAAATGGTTCCGGGCGCGAGCGTGATTCCGGCAGAAATGGAAACTTGAGTGAGGTGAACGATGGTCCTGGCCGCCCTAATCCTGATCCTCTCTACCGCGTTCTTCTTCTTCTATCTCCAGGTCACTTGCCAACGCATCCTGCGCCGGCAATTCGACCGAGAGTACTTCCTGGCCATAGTCAATGCCAACCGCCTGGAGTTCCCTGCGGTGCGCCAGATGTTGGAAGAATTCAACGCGCCCGTCGACTACCCCCGGCTGCAGATGACGCTCAAGTGCGATTTCCTGGCACTTACTTACCTGCTCAAAAATGCCGTCAACGTGGACCAGCGCTATTCGCGTGAAGAGCGGTTATTGATGCTCTACTTCCGCCTTGTCTTCGCTTCCCTTATCACCCGGCATTGGCTCCGAGTGCGTGAAAAATCGGCCATCCTGAAGCTGACGGCGATTCTCCAGTACTTCGCCAACGTGGTGGGCCAGCGCGTGGACACCGTCCGCTTCGCCAACCTGACCGCCTCCGATTACCTTCTAGATCCTTAACGGTAGGTGGTATGTGGTAGGCGGTAGGTGGGGAAAAGCGTCAACTTCCTCTTCCCACCAACCTTCTCCTGTCAGACCTCTGATTTCTGCCTCTTTGCTCGTCCGGCCGCGGCGGGTCACTGGTCACTGTTCTCACATCCCTCATTAAGGCAGCACCATTCGCCCAGCGTGGTTTTAGCTGGTGGATTTCAGAAGTCTGAGGCGCTCGTAAACCAGGAAAATCGCTGCAGCATTCGTTTTTTCTTCGCTTGGCACGGAGCTGCAATATGGGTAAAAGGGAGTACGCGCCGGATGTCGGCGCGGGCATCTTGGCGCCGGGGAAGGCACATCGCGGATCAATGGCCGCAACCAAGAGCCAAAGGCCGAGGTGTAGAGAAAACTCTGTGGCTTTGCTACCCTTGGTGCCCTGGCTCCGTGTTCTCCTGACCACTGGCGTAAGAGCTTTTCACCACGGAGAAGAGAGCGCGGCCCTCGGCCGCAGCCAAAAGCAGATTCTTCTCCCGTAAGGACGACTCTGGCCTCACGAAAGGACTCGTCATGCATCCCCTTGACTCACTTCTCAAGCCACAATCGATTGCGGTGGTCGGCGCCTCGCGCAGGGCCGGCTCGATTGGCCGCCAGATTCTGCACCAATTGATTGAATTCGAATATCGGGGCATGCTTTTTCCCGTCAATCCCAAGGCGGATTTCGTTCACTCGATGAAAGCTTATCCGTCGGTCAGTTCTATCCCTGACCAGGTGGACCTGGCGATTATCGTGGTGCCGCGCGAAGCTGTGCTGGT
>Ga0208692_1001655_pt1 | contig 12087 bp, 9 predicted proteins | sample June2015DPH_20_1_3_FD_184721 | JGI IMG/M metagenome (GOLD analysis project Ga0208692, IMG submission 184721) | Peatland microbial communities from SPRUCE experiment site at the Marcell Experimental Forest, Minnesota, USA - June2015DPH_20_100... | ecosystem: Environmental > Terrestrial > Soil >...
GGGAATTCGTTGTAGCGAACGATGGGCGCTCCTTCGCCAAATCCGGTGATGGCGTCACGCGTGTAGCGGAGGTTCACCGTATCGCGATAGGTGTTGGAAGACATGGTGGTGGTCCAGGTGTGGCGCAACATCAGGCGCTTCAGCTCCACTTGGACGGAGGCTTTGTGGTCGCTCGCCGGGGGTGCGCCGTTCGCCGCCAGCAACTTCCCGATGGGCCTCAAGGTGAAGGCTCCCGCGGCTCCTGCAACTTTCAACCATTGGCGTCGATTCACGGCTTTATCCTCCTTGCGGCTACCAGAAGTCCGGTCCATGGCGCATCGTCCAGCTTGCTGATCTGAACCATAGGGTGTTCGTGGGTGGTATCGTGAATGAATTCTCCGCTCCCGATGTACATCCCCGTGTGCGTGATGTGGTCGGCGCCACGTCCGAAGAAAAGCAGGTCGCCGGGCTGCAAATCTTTGCGTTGAACTTCGCTGACGCCGCTCCATTTCGCCTGAATATCGGCGTCACGCGGCATAATGACGCCACGCTGGCGCTGTAGCATCTGCGTGAAGCCGGAACAGTCGAAACCGAAAGACGATGTGCCTCCCCAAGTGTAGGTGACGCCGAGAAATTTACGCGCGACGGAGATCATCTGGTCGATGGTAAGAGGCGCGAAGTCTGAGCTGACATCGCCGGACTGGATAAAGGCTTCGGAAGCGTCGGGAAGCCGCACCTTGAGCCAGCCCTCGCGATCCGGCACTTTATCGGAGAGGACCTGCAGGCGGCTTTCCCATGGAATCGTGAGAACTGGGGCATGTTTGGTGACATCGGGCTCGCGATAGAGATTAGCGCTGAGTTGCGAGACGCGAACCGCGGGACCCTGCACGGCGTACTGCTGCCCACTGAGTTTCCGCAAATTAGCGCGCTGGGTCCAACCCTTGTACTCGTCCGGGGTCCTGATCCATGCCCAATGCCTCTTGGTTTGGAGCAGCGTCACATTGCTGGCGTAGATCGCCTGCGACACCACATCAGAGTTGACGTTGGGTTCCCGGTACATGTTGGCCACGGGCTTGACGACGACATACCAGGTCCCTGAAGTGGCCTCCCTGGCCGCGAGCAGAACGGAAAATAAGAGAATGAGGAAGGGCAACATCCACAAACGTTTGAGATGATTGCGATGGGGCCGCACATGATCCTCACAATGTTCGTCACGAGGACTTTGGAGAGTCCTTAGGGAGCACTGGCAACCTGAAGGCTCCGGACTTAACGGAAGCCCAGATGGTTTCCAAAAGGTGATTGTACTTGAATCGAGGGCAACGTATTCGTCGTTTTTGTTTTTTCCGTTGGCACGCGCTAGGTCCGTCACAGGCGGGCAAGATAGCCCTGCTTCATTTCCTTGGGGAGAAACGCGTGCTCTACTCCCGCGCGATGGAGGGCTGCGAGTTCCGCTTCGCAAAGTCCCATCTCGGCTGCGAGTTCATACTCGGCGCTAAGTGAAGCATGAAACATTGCGGGATCGTCGGTGGAGAGCACTACTGGAATGCCATGGCGGAGGAATTGCGGCAGGGGGTGCTGCTGGAGCGTTGCGCCTGGATTATGCAATTGCAGGGCGAGCGCGCCGGTGCGCAGATTGCTGGTGGGGCAAACCTCCAAGGGAATGCGGCGCTCCGCGAGGAGGTCCATGAGTGCACGATCGTGGATGGCGGCGATGCCGTGGCCGATGCGCTCGACCCCGAGAATTTCCACGGCTTCGCGGATCTTCTCCGGCCCGCCGATCTCGCCGGCGTGGATGAGGAGGTGCAGGCCGCAGCTTTTTGCGCGCAAATAGACATAGCGGAATTCGTGAGTGGGGATGCTCAATTCGTCGCCGCCAATTCCGAAAGCTACGATGCGCGGCGAAGCGCAACGGCGCGCGGCTTCCACCACATCCAGCGCCAACTCCGACCCAAATTGCCGCACGGCGTCGAAAATCCAGTTCAGGCGTAAACCGCGCTTCTCGAATGGCTCTGTGGCCGCGAGGATTGCTTCAAAGTTGGCCTGCGGATCCTGCTTGCGCAGGAACATGATGCCGACGGAGAGGGTGACCTCCGCATAGACGACATGCTGCTCGAGGAGTTGCTCGGCCAGATCGGCGGCCAGCAGGGCAAAATCGCGCGGGTCGCGCAGGAAAGAAGTGACCCATTTGAAGGCTTCGATGAACTCGGTGAAGTTGCGGTAATCGTAGCGGCGGCGTACCTCGTCTTCACTCAACGCGAAACCGTGCCGCGCAGAAAGGGCACAGGCTACGGCGGGGCGGATCGAGCCTTCGAGGTGGAGATGCAGCTCGGCTTTGGGAAGGGAAGCGATGCGCGGGGGCAATGTGGAAGGTTTCACGTTGGAATTTTAGCAGGGTCTTCTCTTTTTGTGCGGGCAGTTGAGGTTGGGGGAAATACCCAAGAGCCTCTCTTCAGGGGCTTCCGCCAAAAACCGGCGGACGCAATAACCGCGAAAGCCCATTGGCCTTGGAGCAACTAAGCCGGGACTGAAGTCCCGGCCTCCTGAAGAAAAACCTTTCTTTCGTAGCGTGGAGAGCAGCTCAGTGGGGGAGTTGGGGCTTGCCGGCGTTGATCCAGGCGGTCAGCCAGTAGGAGCCAACGTCGGTGGAGGCATCGGACAACTGCTTGATCAGCGATCCGGCCGCCAAATTGTAAAAGTGGTCGTAGTATTCATCGGTGTAGGAAGATAGCCCGCGCTTTGCGGCGCGGTCCGCAAGGAGAAGCGATTCCACCTGGCTATGCGCGGAAAGGCAGGCATCGAAAGCGTGGTCCGTGGGATCGCTGATGAAGGAAGCGTCGTGCGGGTTGACCGGAAAAAAGGAGCCGAAACGGTCAACTAGAACGGCGTTGAATCGTTGATTGACCCCATTCTGACCGCTGGCGTGTCCGTCATAGTTTTCAGTTGTGTTGAACGGGTCGTAGGCCTCGGCCACGAAGTGCGCCAGAAACGCTGCATCCAACTTGGCGTTTTCCCACTTGCCATTCTTCAAATCTTCGGTGAGCTTCTGGCTATACACGCCAATCTGCCACGGGAGCAGGCCCGTGGAATCGATCTTGGACTTGCCGTAGAGGGCGATCGCGGCTTTGTAACTCCGCGGCAGCTTATCGAACGGGAATTTCCCGTATTTGTCCAGTTCGATGAAATAGTTGCTGCGTTCGTTCGGATGCTGATCAATAAGGTTCAGCGGGTCGTTGACGTGCTGCACCAGGTAGGAACGGTTGGCTTCAAAGAAGGACCGCAGGTCATAGGGCAGAGAATCGACGGCGTGATTGACGATCAGCCGCTGGGCGTTATCTCCCCAGGCCGCTGCGTGAAGAGGGAGGAGCATGGCGAGGCCCGCGGCGAACATCATGAAACCGGCGGCACCTCTGAACCTGGAATCAGCGCGGCGCAACATTTCCTGAAAGCCCTCACTTGGCGTTAGCAATCCTTAGCGTACTCTTCCTGCGGCCATAGAAATAATAAATCACCAGGCCGATGATGAGCCAGGTAAAGAAACGCAGCCAATTCATGATGGGCAGGCCGGCCATCAGCAGAAGGCACGTGAAAATCGTGACGACCGGGGCCAGCGGCCCGCCCGGCGCGCGGAAGGCCCGCTTGCGGTCCGGTTCACGGTAACGCAGGATGAGCACCCCCGCGCCCACCAGCGCGAAGGCAAACAACGTGCCGATGTTCGAGAGGTCTGCGAGCGTGCCGATATCGAGAAGACCCGCCGGGATTCCGACGAAGAAACCCGCCAGCCAGGTGGAGAAATCCGGCGTGTGGTATTTCGGGTGGACGCGGCCAAAAATACGCGGCAGCAGGCCGTCGCGCGACATCGCAAACCACACGCGCGCCTGGCCCAGTTGAAAGACGAGCAGGGAGGAGATCATGCCCATCAAAGCGCCAATCAGGACAATCAGGCGCACGTTGCCAAAGTGCAGCTTCTTCATGGTGTTGACGACGGGAGCGGCGTCGTCGAGGAGCGTTCGCCAGGGCACGAGTCCCGTGAGCACGACTACTACGGCGATGTACAGCACCGTGCAGATCACCAGGGTGGCGATAATGCCGCGTGGCAGGTCGCGCTGCGGATTCTTGCACTCCTCGGCCGCGGTGGAGACGGAGTCGAAGCCGATGTAGGTGAAGAAGACGATCGAGCCGCCGGTGAGGATTCCCGGCCAGCCATTGGGAGCGAAGGGATGCCAGTTGGCGGGGTGAATGAAGCGCGCGGCAAAGCTGACGAACACCATGATGGCCACGAGCTTCAGGAAGACCATGACGTTGTTGGTTTCAGCGGATTCCTTGATGCCGCGAACCAGGATCACCGTAAGTAGCATCACGATGATGAAGGCCGGCCAGTTGAATCCAAAATGCCAGCCGGGGCCGTAAATCATGTTTCCCTGCAGGTCTTGCAAGCCGGTGGGGAGATACGCAGGCGAAATCCATTCAGGATTGGGATGCCAGCCGAACCAGTCGAGCAAGTCCACGATGTGCGCGGAAAAGCCGACGCTTACGGCCATGTTGCTAACAGCATATTCCAGGATGAGATCCCACCCGATAATCCAGGCGATCAGTTCGCCCATGGTGGCGTAGGTATAGGTGTAGGCGCTGCCGGCAATGGGAATCATGGCGGCGAGTTCCGCATAGCAGACGGAAGCGAAACCGCACACGAGGGCCACGAGGATGAACGATAGCGCGATGGCCGGGCCAGCGCCGGGACGCCCGTAGGACGTGGAATGGTAGATCAAGTATTGCAGCAGGGGCGCGTTCAGTACGGAAGACACCTGCATTTTCTGGCCGGCGATGGCCGTGCCAATCACGGTGAAAATACCAGAGCCGATAACCGCGCCGATACCGAGGGAGGTGAGGCTCACCCAGCCCAGAGATTTCTTTAGTTTGATTTCGGCGTTTTCGGAGTCAGACAGAAGCTGGTCGATACTCTTGCATCGGAAGAGATGTGAGGCCAAGCGGGCTCTCCGTTCGCATCCAGGCGCATGGGGCAGTTGGAGTCAGCCGGATACGGAATAGGAATGACAGGGTTTCAATGTATCGCGATACGGAGAGAGGTGCAACCGGGCAGACGCAATCGCAATCAGCGAGGAAGCGGCACGAGTCTAGGTTCCTTGCGCGCGGCAGGGGTATACAATTGCGCTGTGATTGAAGTCCGGCTGGGAATTCGGGGTGAGACCAGGGCGATTCGTGTCGCGTCGTGTGGATGTCGTGTCCATACTCTCGGCGGCGGCTTTTTCCTGGCGTTCCTGTTGCTCGCGCCAGTTGTAGCGCAAGAGACAGGCGAAAAGCCCGACGCACCCACGCCGAAGACCGGCCAGGTAGCAATTCCTCTGCCGGAGAAACCCACGACGACTCCGCCACCAGCAAAATCCGCATCAGAGCGCGACACGCTGCGGGACCTTCCGGAGTTAGCAACCGCGATTTTGAAGTATGCTGGGGCAGCAAGTTGCCGGAAGAATGGCTGTACCATTCTTGTCGCGGATTTCGTTATGCCGGATGGAAATAGTTCGCTGTACGGGATGCAGCTGGCGGAGGAACTCACTAGGGAGCTGGCGAGCCGGGGGAAAAAGATTCAGGTCATTGACCGTAGCCTTCTCCACGAACTTCTGAAAAAGGACCGTGTCCCCGCGAAATCCATAAACGAAGGATTAGCCCGATGGATTGGCTCTGAGCTGACAGCAACACTCGTGGTCCTCGGTACGACGAAAAGAAGCGATGACGATGCAGTCCAACTCTCTGCCCGTCTGCTTGACTTGGCCGACAAGAACTGGAGTGCATACAACGCGGTGGTCAGCCTCCTCGCTCCGCAATCAATGTTTGATTTTTCTCCCGTGGAATCCTTGGCACCTCTTCCGCCGATTACAACGGCTGCCAACGGGGAAAAGCTGTATTGGCCCGGAGTCGACGACGTTACGACGCCAACGTGCTATTACATGCCGAATCCTCCCTTTTCCGAAGGGGCTCGAAAGTCTAAGGTGAGTGGAAGCCTTACAGTTGAAGCGGTCATCAATTCCGAGGGCAGATCGGAGAACGAGCGTATCATCCGCGGACTGCCAGACGGCTTGAACGAAACGACAATCGCCACCATGAAGGCCTGGAAGTGCAATCCCGCACAGAGGGATGGCAAGCCGGTTCCCACCGTCGTCCGGTTCGACGTTAATTTTCGGATGTATTAAGAGCGAGCTCGAACGAGGTGGAAAAAAGGGGTTGGTTCAGCACTCGCGGCAGGGGTATACAATTGCGCTGGGTTTGAAGGTAAGACGGGAATTTGGAGCGACACGCGGTCGATTTCCTGCGCGTCGCGTGCCCGAGGTTTCCGTTTTCCTGGGGGATTGACGAAATGAACCGACGAGATTTCTTATGGAGCGCGATGCGCGCTGCGGCCGCGGGCTCCGTGACTGGCAGCACATCGCTCCTTGCAAAGCAGATGAGCATTAGCGCAATGAGACTTGGGAGTTTGGATGCGGTTCCGCCCAAGGGTCATGAGCTGGACCGCCACTGGTTTGGCGTGAACTATACGCCCTCGAAGAACTGGTGGTTTTGCTGGAACGAGTGGGATGCGGACCCCATCAAGCGAGACCTGGATGCCATCGCGGCCTTGGGCGCGGACCATCTGCGCATTCAGCTGATCTGGCCCTACTTCCAACCCAATCCGAAGTGGATCAGCCCGGTGCATCTGGAACGCTTGGATCAACTGTTGACGCTCATGGGCGAGCGCGAATTGGATGCGTTCGTGACCGTCTTCACGGGCCAGTTGAGTGGCTGGTTTTTTTTGCCGCCATTTAACAAGGCCGGGTCCGGCTTCTACAGCGATGAAACGATGTGGACGGCCCAGGAACTCTTCATCCGGCAACTGGCGCGCGTGATGCAGCCAAAAACGAACATCATTGGCTTCGACATTGGAAATGAGATCAACACTTGCTGGAGCACGGAACCCCGCGTGGGCGACGCCTGGATGAAGAAGATGTTGTCGCTCATGGGGTCGGTCTGCCCTGATGGCCTGCACGTTAACGGAGTGGATGAGATGCCCTGGTTCGAGGCGAACACGTTCTCTCCGCAAGCCCTGGCGGCCGCGCCGATGCCGGTCATACACTGCTACCCGTATTGGTCAGGAGCGCTGAAGTACGGGGGCGCAATGGATCCGCCAAGCACGAAGCTGCTTGCGGCGATGGCGGCCCTGGTCCGCTCGTATGCCGGCGATCCTCGGAAGCCGATTTGGGCGGAGGAGTTCAATACCTGCATTGAAGCGCTGAACGAGAAGCAACAGTCAGAATGGCTGGAGAAGGCGGTTTTGGCTGCCATTGATTCCGGCGTGAGCTGGTTCAGCTATTGGGACAGCCACGATGTGGACCGAAAGTTCGAGTTCAACTCGCTGGAATACAGTCTAGGCCTGCTCACCAATGATGGACGGGTGAAAGAGCAGGGCAAGGTATTCAAACAGCTCGCCGGCGCTTATCGAGGGAAGACGGTGAATTTCCCCACGCAAAGTTTCCCGCCACCACCGGTCAATCGCACTCAGGAAGCCTCTTGGCGCTGGATGCTGGACTGGATGGGCTGGAAACCGGTGAGCGCATAAAACCGAGGCAGCGTCCAGTAAGGATTCACTGCAAAGTAATTTGGAGAGGTTTCCCATGGACTATACGTACAGCGACGTTGCGAAGATGATTGATCACTCGCTTTTGAATCCGACGCTGACGCGCGATGATCTCGAGACCGGATGCGGGGTGGCGCTGGCTTACGATACTGCCAGCGTGTGCACCATGCCGTTTTATCTGCAGCGCTGCGCGGAATTGCTGCGCGGAAGCAGCGTGAAGGCCAGTACGACCATTGGTTTTCCGCATGGCGTGAATACCACTGCGATCAAAGCGGCCGAGGCGCGTCAGGCCATCGCGGACGGCGGCGAGGAACTGGATACGGTCGCCAACATCAGCAAGGTTTTGAGCGGCGATTGGGGGTACGTGCGTGACGACATCAAGGCCGTCATTGCGATTGCCCACGCGGCCGGGGCCAAGGTGAAGGTAATCTTCGAGAATTGTTATTTGCAGGACGCGCACAAGATTCGCTTGTGCGAGATTTGCGGTGAGCTGAAGGCTGATTGGGTGAAGACTTCGACGGGCTACGGCTCGGGCGGTGCGACACACGCGGACCTTATCCTGATGCGTCAACACGCTCCCGCGCACGTGCAGGTGAAAGCGGCGGGAGGCGTGCGCGATTTGGACGCGCTGCTGGCGGTGCGGGCGCTCGGTGTTTCGCGATGCGGGGCTACGCGTACGGCGGGCATACTGGATGAGGCGCGGCGGCGGTTGGGGCTGGCGGCGATCAAAGTTGGGGAAGCGGCGACGCAGCCTGCGAGGTATTAGGGCGGAATTGTGGGGTTGGTTCCGCAATCGTGAATGCTCTACGGCCAGTCAAAGGAATAAAGAGAGGACAACTGGCGGCGTTCGATCGTAAGAGCCCACCCTTCGCTGAAAAGCGCGAAGGATGGGGCACCCTCAAGCACATAGGCGGTCGCGTAACACCCGGGAAGTAGCAAGAGACGCAAGACGCATCGATTGTGCGGACTTGGGGCGCAGGAGTCCTGCGTCCCTACAAAGGCAAAAGCTAGTCGGAGCTAGCGTCGATCACTAGACGGGCTGGAGGTTGGCGTAGCGTTCGATGAATTTTTTTGTGCCGCGGCCAGGGAAACTGACGGAGATGCGGCGATCATCGTCTTCACCTTCCACGCCAACCACCGTTCCCACCCCGTACTCCGGATGACGCACTTTCTGGCCCAGAAGAGGATCGGCTTTTCCGCCGCGCATGATGGCCGGGCGGCGAAGCGTATTCGTGGATGCGGCACGCCGCTGTGATGCGCGCTCCTTCGGCGCAGATGTGCCGCGCGCCCGGCGTAGAAACTCCTCGGAGGAATAGGAATACTCGGGATCGGGCTCATAGCGGCGCGATTCGCCGATTTCCGCCATCGACCCGCGCACGGTATCCACCAATTCGCTGGGGATTTCGCCCAGGAAGCGGGAGGGCAGGGAAGCACGCATCTGCTGCTCGTTGCCGAAAATGCGGCGGTAGAGCGCGCGGGTGAGCGTCAATGATTTTCGCGCGCGCGTCATGCCCACGTACACCAGCCGGCGTTCTTCCTCGATTCCTTTTTCTTCGCTGATGGAGCGGCTGTGCGGGCAGATGCCATCTTCCAGCCCGGTCAGAAACACATGGTCGAACTCCAGCCCCTTGGTGCTGTGAAGCGTGATGAGCGTGACGCCCGGCTTGCCCTCGTAGGAATCAGCGTCGCTGACCAGGGCGGCAGCGTCCAGAAATTCGGTGAAGGATTCGCCGGCCTCGATGCTTTCGGCCACCGCGCGCACCAGTTCTTCCAGGTTTTCGGTGCGCGCCACGTCTTCCGGGGTGTTGCGATCTTTCAGCGCGTTCATGTAACCGGTTTCCTCGAGGACGTAGCGGAGGAAGTCGGCGGGTTCCTTCATTGAATAGGCTTCCCTTAAGCCCAAGACAAGCTCGCGGAAAACGCGCAGCGGCGCGATGGAGCGGCTGGCGTTGGGGCTGGTCATCAGCGATTCTATAGCATCCCAGAAGGAAAGGTTTTCCTGCTTGGTGATGTCGCGGAGAGCGTCCACGGTGGTCTTGCCGATGCCGCGCGCGGGCACATTCAGAACACGCAGGAGGGAAACGTCGTCTTCCGGGTGTAGCGCCAGGCGCACGTACGCGAGCGCATCTTTTACTTCGGCGCGATTGTAGAAGCTGAATCCGCCCACGAGATTGAAGCGCAAGCCACGGCGGCGAAAGACCTCTTCAAAGGAGCGCGATTGAAAGTTGGTGCGGTATTCGACGGCGCAAGTCTGCTCCGGATCGTCGGCGAGAATGTGGTCGAGTTCCTCGGCGACGAATTCGGCCTCGGCCTGGGCATCGCGAGCCTCGAAATAACGGAGATTGTCGCCCTGCTCTTTTGTCGCGGTAAGCGTTTTTCCCAGGCGATCGGGATTATTGGCGACCACGGCCGCGGCGGCATCCAGAATGTTCTGCGAGGAGCGGTAATTGCGTTCCAGGCGCACGACCCTGGCGTTGGTAAAGTCCTTCGCAAAACTCAGCAAAATGGAGACATCGGCGCCGCGCCAGCGGTAGATAGACTGATCCTCGTCGCCTACGACGCAAACATTCTGGCGCTCGTTGGCCAGGAGGCGCAGCAAATCGTATTGCACGCGATTGGTATCCTGATACTCGTCCACGTGCAGATACTGGAAGCGGTTCTGCCAGCGTTTTCGGACCTGCGGGGCTTCCCGCAGCAGCCGCGCCGCGCGCAACAGCAGGTCGTCGAAATCGAGGGCATTGCTTTGCTTCAAGAGGGCCTCGTAGGCGGCGAAAATGTCCGCCACCTTGCGGCCGTCGGCGTCAAACGCCTGGCCGCGCATCTGCTCCGGCGTTTGCGCCTGATTCTTGGCGTAGCTAATGCGGCTGAGCACATTGCGCGGCGTGAGCGCGTCATCTTCAATGTGCAGCTTGGCCATGACTAGTTTCACGGCGGCTTGCTGGTCATCATCGTCGTAGATCGCGAAGTCCTTGGGGAGTCCGGCCGAGGCCGCTTCCCGCCGCAGCAGCCTGGCGCAGAGCGAATGGAAGGTGGAAATCCACGGACGCTCCGGGGGAACGCCTGCGCGCAAGAGCAGATCGGTGACGCGGGCGTGCATCTCTTCGGCGGCCTTGTTGGTAAACGTGACTGCAAGAATCGTTTCCGCAGGAATGCCTTTGGCGATGAGGTTGGCCATGCGGAAGGTGATCGCGCGCGTCTTGCCTGTGCCTGCGCCGGCAAGAATCAGCACCGGCCCCTCCGTGGTTTCGGCGGCGAGGCGCTGCTCCGGATTGAGTTGATCGAGAAAAGTCTGCATGGGTCCTGGGGAAACGGAAATTGTCAGCCCAATCATGGTAGCTGAGGGTATGAGTCTCAGCAAATGGGGGAAAAGTTGCTCGGGAGATTCAGCAGTTCCAAGCGGAAGATTGTGCCGCGTAGATGGGAGGTGTTTCCATTGCCAGAGTTGGCGACTACAAGGGCAAAGCCAGGCGAAAAGAGAAATTCATCACCCCGACGAAGCGTACCGGGCGCAAGACCGGCACTCCGCAGAATCCGCTCGGCATGACGGGAACTGGAAACGGTGAGGGACGTAGAGTGGAATTTGTGCCGCGATCCCTCCACTCCGCGGCCCGACGCGCCAAAAGGCGGCGCGACAGAAAAGGTCGGGCCGCTCCGGTCGGGATGACACGGGCGAATTGATCTTGCCAGAGATTACACCTTGCCGAGACAGGGTCGAGCAGTGCTCGACCCCGACGAGAGAAAGCTGGGCAAACTCAATTCGTGGCCGAAGGGCCTAGTGGAATATCAAAATAGGAGAGGGGCTGTTTCGTGCCCATGGTGGTGAGGTTTGGCACATAAAGGCGAGCCGAGCGCAACAACTCCACCTCGCCGCGCAAATCGAAGTAGAGCAGTCCTTCAACGGTGCCGTGTGCCGCCACGACGGAAGAGGGCACGGCAGCGTTCTGGCAATCATCACGGAAGTCGGTCCAATTCTTGTCCCTTGCAGGCTTGGCCCCGCCCAGGGGAATCGGCAAAGGGATGCGCTTGGCCGTGGGATCCTTGCCATTGCCCTTCAAGAGGACCGTGTCCGCGACTTCATCGGCGGTAAGCGGCTCGAGTTCCTGACGCTCATCTTCGCTCAATTGCAGGAGCAGGCGGATATGCGGTAAGTCGATCTTGATGCTCTCGTCGGTGTCATTGCGGAAAGAAACCCGCAGGGCGACCACTCCTTTCGAGAACGGGGACTTTTTCGGGAACCTCTCCTTGTAGCGGGAGGCTACTGTCCAGGGATCGATGCCAATAGTCATGCCCTCGTGGGAGTCTTGGATTGTCGCGCGGACCGGTCCGGCTTGCTGCTGTGCCAAGGCCGGGACCAGACAGACCGTCAACAAAGGCAGGAGAACGGAAGCAGAGAGTTTTCGCATGAAGATATAATAGACTGTTTGCATCCTGTGGCCTTCGATTCCTTAGGGAGAAGCAGGGTTGCCCTGCTTGCGGAACTGCGG
>Ga0208692_1001660_pt1 | contig 12067 bp, 11 predicted proteins | sample June2015DPH_20_1_3_FD_184721 | JGI IMG/M metagenome (GOLD analysis project Ga0208692, IMG submission 184721) | Peatland microbial communities from SPRUCE experiment site at the Marcell Experimental Forest, Minnesota, USA - June2015DPH_20_100... | ecosystem: Environmental > Terrestrial > Soil >...
AAAGAAAAGACAGACCCAAAAGGACCGCAGCCACCAACGTCTTTTTCATCGGTACCCTCCCGTTGATCCTATGGAATCGTGGGTGAAACACTGACCTACACCCACTCACTGTACCACCTCTGAACGAGGTTTTCAATCCTAGGACCTCATCCTTGAAAAAATGGTCTAAATCAGGGGCATGTCCAAGAGCTTGAAAATCTCACTTCAGGGGTGGTAAATTGAGCGCGGGCAGGTCAATTCCTCAGGCGAGGTGTGATGCATGGATGCGAAGCGACTGCTTGAAGAGGCCACGGCGCACCAGGACTGGATGGTCGGCATCCGCCGCGAACTGCATCGGCATCCCGAGCTGATGTACGAAGAGGTCAGGACGAGTACCCTGGTTTGCCGCGTGCTGGACGAGCTCGGCATTCCATTTCAGTTTCCGGTCGCCGAGACCGGCGTGGTCGCCATCCTTGGCGACGGCCAGGGGCCGTGCGTGGCCCTGCGCGCCGACATGGACGCGCTGCCGATCGTCGAGGAAGCAGACATCGACTTCAGAAGCGAGGTGGATGGCCACATGCACGCGTGCGGGCATGACTGCAACACCGCCATGCTGCTTGGGGCCGCGCGCATGCTGAAGGCGCGCGAGCCCGAGATCCACGGCACCGTCAAGCTGCTCTTTCAGCCCGCCGAGGAAGGCGGCGCCGGAGGCCTGCGCATGTGCGAGGAAGGCGTGCTCACCGCGCCGACCGTACAGCGGGCCTTCGGCCTTCACGTCTGGCCGTATCTCCCGACCGGGCACGTAGGTTCGCGCGCTGGTGCGTTCCTCGCCTCGGCTGGCGTATTCGACATCACGGTCGTCGGCACGGGCGGACACGCGGCGATGCCGCACATAGCGGTCGACCCGGTGACGACGACGGCGGCGATCGTGGGCGCGCTGCAGACGATCGTATCGCGGGAGATCGATCCGCTCGAAGCGGCCGTCGTCAGCGTGACGACCATCCACGGCGGGGAAGCCTTCAATGTCATCCCGCCCCAGGTCCGGGTGAGGGGCACGATCCGCTCGCTCACGTCGAAGGGGCTGCAGTTCCTGCAGGAGCGCCTTCGGGAGGTTGCGACGCACGTGGCGTCAGCGCACCGGTGCGAAGCGCGTGTCGAGTTCCCCGGTCACGATTATCCGGCAACAGTGAACGATGCCTCCAGCTGGCAGGCGGCGCGGGCGCTGGCCGCCGACATGCTGGGCGACGACGCAGTCCACGAGGTGACGCCGGTGATGGGCGGTGAAGACTTTGCCTACGTGCTCGAGCGCGTGCCCGGATGCTTCGTCATGCTCGGCGTCCGGAATGAGGCCGTGGGCGCCGTGTATGGCGTTCACCACCCGAAGTTCGTTGTGGACGAGCAGGCGTTACCCATTGGCGCGGCGCTCCACGTGGGCTTCGCCCTCCGGACGCTTGCCGAACTGCGCGCCGCTTCCTAGGGGCTTCGTAGGAGGATCTCGGCGCGGAAGCCAGTATTCCCGGGGCGATGGATCGTCTGGCAGAAATCCAGCCGCCTGACCGACTCGTTGGCAATCGCAAGGCCGAGGCCTTTGTTGCCCGGGCCCGCCCGAGGTTGCGGACGCCAAGCGGAGGCGGCCGGCCTTCCAGAGGACGACGTAGACAAGGTCGCAGAAGAGGCCCTTGTTGATTCCGAACATCTTGTAGAGCTCCTTGACCGACTTGCCCTCGTCGTGGGCCTTGAGGATGGCGGCCGCGTTGGCGTCGACCTGGCCCTGGATCTTGGCCTCCTTGTCGACCTTCTCTTTGGCCGGCTTGGCAATGGGTTTTGCCTCGGCCTTGGCCTCCGCCGCCTTCGCTTTGGTTTCCGTCCCCGCCGGGACCGTCGTGCGGACGGCCTCGGCAACCTTGACGGTTTTCGCGGCAGCCGCCTTGCCGTTCTTTGTTTTGCTCATTCTGACGGGCTCCTTTTTCCCGCAGGCCTATCGTCTCAGACCGGTTCGGGAAAGCACACAAGAATTTCCGTCGGCAAGTCGCAGATAACGGCCTGGTTACGAAAAACATTATTCCTACTGGGACCGTAGGCTATCGGGATTTCGGGGAGGGGGGACATTGTCTGCAGCGTATGGCATGGAAGCTTCAGGAATACGGTCACTAAATGGATTGACTTCGTGATCCCACGGCGTTATAAATTAACCAGCAAGGGATTAGGGGAAGTCGAAGGTCATCCTTCACCAAAAATCCATCTTTGCCGTCCCCGTATCTCTGAATCACTTTAAAGGAGGGGTTCTATGAAACGATTTGGTTTTGCGGTTGGCCTGGTCCTCTTGGTCTTCGCAGTCTCGCTCTGGGCACAGACGACGGTTCCGAAGCCCGATCCTGAGCTCAACAAGCTCGGTGTTATGGTGGGCCATTGGACGTACGAAGGCGAGTACCTGGCTAGCCCATTGGGACCGGGTGGAAAGGCCAAAGGCGAGGAGTTTATTCAATGGATTCTGGGAGGGTTCTTTTTACAGGATCTGGAGATAGAAAAAGGAGCCCTGGGGGAGATGCGAGGAGCTCTTCTCTACGCGTACGATCCGGTCAGCAAGAATATTGTCAGTAGCGGACTTGGGAGCGACGGAGGCCCAGCTTCAGGAATCGTTAAGGTCAGCGGAAACGCGATAACTTGGGAAGGAAAGTACGCCTTTGGAGGAAAGGAGAACTTGCTGAAAGCAACCTATATAGTCGCCGCAGACCTCATGAGCATGACGCAGAAAGTCGAGATTTCCGTAGATGGGAAGACCTGGGCTCCCTTCTTTGATGCCATATTTACCAAAGCCAAGCCCGCGCCTAAGACGAAGTAGCTGACAGCTGACTGGACAAGACATAAGCGCTGGGGGCCACCCTGTCTGGGGTGGGCTTGAGAGGGTCTGCAAGGGGGTTTTTATGAAACCCATATCTTTTATGGTCGGACTGGTCATCTTGGTCTTCGCTGTCGCGATCCTAGCACAGGCAGGGGAGAAGCCAAAGGGGCAGACGGCCGAACAAGAGCTGTTGAAGCTCGAGCAAGAGTGGACGAATGCAGATCTCAAGAGCGATTGGGCCACCATGGGCCGGATTCTGGCGGATGACTATGTGCTCACCGACAGAGATGGTGAGGTCTCCACCAAAGCTCAGTGTGAGGCATTCATGAGGTCCGGCGAGGATAAGATATTGACCCTGGTGACAGACGATATGAAGGTCCGAGTCTATGGAGATGCGGCGGTAGTAACCCTACGCTCCACGATCAAAGAAACATATCGAGGGGAGGAGATCAGCGACGTCTGTCGGATCACCAATACCTGGATCAAAAAGGCCGGCCGCTGGCAGTGCGTGGCAACTCAAGGTACCAGGATAGCCCAGAAATAGTCCCAACCTGTGTCAGGCATCCTGGCAACTGAACGATCTTGCCACATCGGCGGTACGGGAACCAGGCCGATCTTGCGGCCGTTGCTGTTATAGATTGAATAACAGACAGCTTAATAGGAAGGGGAAAATGAAAAAGGTCCTTTGCATTGTTCCATTAGCAATCCTGTTTTGTTTCACCATCGCCTGCCAGGACAAGGGGGCAATGGCGGAGCTGGAGAAGTATAAGGCCCAGGTGAGGCTTGAAGAGCAAAATAAGGAACTCGTCCGCAAAGTGATTGAAGAATTGAACAAAGGAAATGACGAGTTCTTAAAGGAAGCAAACGCTCCTGACTATGCCTACTACTTTCCATCAACAAATCCCAAATCTATGTCCAATGAAGAAGTGATGGCAGAAAAAAAGATATTTAGAGAAGGTTTCCCGGACCTCGAGTTTAATATTATAGAGTTGGTAGCAGTAGGAGACCTGGTTGTATCAAGGTACATCGTTAGAGGCACTCACAAAGGAACGTTTCAAGGTGTCCCCGCGACCGGAAACAAGGTTGAAATCAGTGTAATGAATTGGTGCCATCTAAGAGATGGAAAGATAGTAACGGAAAGAGAAGAATATGATACGCTTAGTTTTATGCAACAGCTCGGCATGGAGCTGAAGCCGATAGCGGCGAAGAAGAAATAAGGAGGGGGTTTCATGAAACGGTTTGTTATTGCAGTAAGCGTGGTTCTTTTGGTTTTCGCAGTCGTCGCCTGGGCACAGACGCCAGCTCCAAAACCGGGACCGGAACAAAAGAAGTTGGAAATCTGGGTTGGAAAATGGACCTATGAAGGAGAGGCCAAGGCTACTCCTCTCGGACCTGCAGGGAAGTTTACTGGGATGGCAACAATCCGGCCCGTCTTAGGTGGTTTCTTTGTGGAATGGCGTGCAGAAGAAAAAGGGCCTTCGGGAACCGGTCAATGGTTTGAGATTGATGGTTACGACGCGGTGAACAAGAAATTCATGTGGCACGGCTTTGATAGCGACGGGTCCTTCGAAACGGCTGCTTATACGATTGAAGGCACAACGGTAAATTCTTCCGGGACCCACTTCGTAGGAGAAGAGCAGTATAACTTTAGAGGAAGCACCGTCTTTGCCCCGGATCTTATGAGCTGTGTGGAAAAGCAAGAAATATCTGTCGACGGAAAGACTTGGATGCCGTGGAATGAGAGTAGGTGGACCAAAACCAAATCCTCACCAAAATAGCAGATCGCGTCTTTGAGACGCGATGGATTGACTTGCACCTCCAGACCCAAGGATCGGAGGTTCGAATCCCCTCCGCCACGCCACTGGCATACGGCTGTCAATTAATGGCCCGGCGATACCGTCGGTCTATTTTGTCCCTGTTTGCCTTATTTAGCACCGAATAGCCCTTTTAAGTGGTATAAGGTTGGAGCGTACCGGCGGCAGGGGGCCGCAAATTAATCCTTGCCATCGACTGAAATAACGCTCATAATCAGCGGTGGCAGAGCCCACGTCTGTCGCGGTCGACCCTTCGGGCAAGTTCGCCTACGTGGCGAATAATGGGTCTAGCGATGTCTCCGCCTTCACCATCAATACTGCCACTGGGGCATTGACGGCCGTGGTCGGTTCGCCTTTTGCGGTAGTTAATGGACTTGGATTCGAGGGGATAGCAATTATCCGCATAGCCCAGTAGGCCCGGTGACGGAAAGGGACCGGACCTCATCCCTGAAAAATGGTCCAGACATAATGAGAGTTTTCGGCAAAAAAACTGCTCCTCCCAATGGACCAGGATTCGGGGGGCAAGTCAAAGGCTTGAAAACCTTACTTTAGAGGTGATATCTTGATCGGGGGCAGGTCAGTTTCCTACGGGGAGTCTAGCAAACTCCCCGAGGAGATGCATCACGTCATCATATTACCTGTCCCTCAATCAGGTCTGAGGAGGTGGACCCGCCGAGGTCTTTGGGTCGCGGCGGCCGTCGCCGCGCTTTACCTTTTGACCGCCTATGCCGTCTTCCCTCTGTTCTGGCGTCATTTCGAGCACATGCCGAGGCTCGAGGCCGATCCGGCCAAGACGTTCAAGAGTGGGAAGATCGCTGGGGACCCGGTCAACCTCACGCTCATCGGGACCCGCAATGAACTCGAGGCCTCGATGACCCGGGCCGGTTGGCAGCCGGCCGATTCCAAGAGTCTGGAAACCGGGCTGAGAACCCTGGAGAGTGAGTTGCTGGGCAGGAACTATCCCAACGCGCCCGTCAGTGACCTCTTCCTCTTCGGCCGTCGCCAGGACCTGGCTTTCGAGAAGGTCATCAGCCGGTCGCTGCGGAGCCGTCATCATGTCCGCTTCTGGCAGTCGCCCCGGACCGAAGATGATGGCCGTCCCATCTGGCTGGGGGCGGCGACGTTCGACCGGAGCCTTGGCTTAAGCCGGCGGACCGGCCAGATGACGCACCACATCGCCCCGGACGTAGATGCGGAGCGGGATCGGGTCATCGCCGACCTGGAGGCCGCCGGGCGCCTGGCCCGGGTCTTCCAGGTCTCGGGGATCGGACCAACGTTATGGGATCGCACCGGAGAGGGGGATTGGTATTTCAGCGACGGCGAGAAGTCCGTCGGCATCCTGGCCCCGCTCGACGCGGGGGTGCTCGTGGCCGCGGTCCATAATCCGAGCCCGGCTCATATCCGCGCGACCAATGGGATCTGGAGGGGTTTGAAGAGCATCGTGCGGCTTTTCAACCGGCCCCCGGCCAGGAACGAGCGCGAATAAGGGGGAGGCCACTTCCTCCGAGCTAAGAGTTCTTCGTTATTTCCAGCCGGAGATTCGCTTCCAGTTCCAGGGGATGGGCCCGGCAGTGGTATTCGATCTTGCTGGCCGAACGGTGGGCCTTGGCATAGGGCCAGCCCAGGCTCATCAGGTGCCGCTCGTGGAGTTCGTGGAGGAGAACGAACTTTCGCTCGCCGGGGCCGAGGTCGTCATCGAGCCAAACCTCGTTTTTCGGGACGAAATGATAGACCTTGTCGTGTCCGCCCTCGGTGAAATCAATGAAATAAAGGTCCCGGACGAGCTCGCCCTTGACGATCCAGACATGTACCTCGCCGCTGTACTTCTTGAGCAACCGCTTGTGGATATTCTTGACGATTTCTCTTTTCGCCAGGCGGGAGATCTCTCGAACGCGTTCGACCTTGTGGCGCTCCCGCTTCTCGACAGCGTCGGCCTTCCCCAGGGCCTGATCGTAGGCCATTCCGGAGGCCATCAGCCGGTGCTCAACGAGCAGATGGTCGATGAAAAACTGCGCTTCGCCCAGGCTGTGCTCCCGGTCAATCCAGAACTCCTGCTTCGGGATGAATCGGAAGCCGAAATGCTGGCCGAAATTGGTGAACTCCTCGTCGATATTCTTCCGGATATACTGACCGTCCACGATCCAGACTGTGATGTCGGAAATCTGGTCGAGTTTTTTGACATAGGGCCTTTTCATGGCGGCATGTCTCCCAATCAGACTTGGAACGTTCTTTCCTTATATAGCTGGAAAGAAGGCGAAAGTCAAAAATCCGCACTTCCCACATCTGCCATCTCTTATCTTCCCTCGGGGGCTGATCTGCTCCCCGGATTCTGGTCCGGATCGGATGTTAGATTTTCGTGTTAGAATCGGCATCCGGGAAGGAGCGAAGGATGAAGAAAAGTCGGTTCACGGAGGCGCAGATCGCCTTTGCCCTGCGCCAGGCGGAGAGCGGGACCCCGGTGGCGGAGATCATCCGCAAGCTGGGGATCGCGGAGCAGACTTTTTACCGCTGGAAAAAGAGGTTCGCGGGGATGGGGGTGGCGGAGCTCAGGCGCTTGAAGCAGCTCGAGGATGAGAACCGGCGGTTGAAACGTCTGGTGGCAGACCTGACGCTCGACAAGCAGATGCTCCAGGATGTGCTCTCAAAAAAGTTCTGAAGCCCGCCGGGAAACGTGACCTTGTGGAAGTGATGAAGATGGCCTACAAGGTTTCGCAACGGCGGGCTTGCTCGACGATGGTCTTTGCCCGCTCAGTCGTACGATATGAGAGCCGGGCGGATCCTCAGACAGCGCTCAGGATGCGTCTTCGGGAGCTGGCGATGGCACGGGTGGGCTACGGTTACAGGCGTCTTCATGTCCTTCTCTGGAGAGAGGGCTGGAGGGTGAATCATAAGCGCGTGTATCGCTTATATCGCGATGAGGGACTAGGTATGAGGAAAAGGACTCCCAGGCGGCGCAAGGCCTGTATAAAACGGGAGCTGCGGCCGCAGGCGGCTGAGAAGAACGAATGTTGGAGCATGGATTTTATGTCGGATGAGCTTTTCGACGGCCGCCGGATCCGGCTTTTAACGTTAGTGGATAACCATACCCGTGAGAGTCTGGCCATCCACGTGGCTCAGCGGATCCGCGGCATGGAAGTCGTGGAGGTTCTCGAACGGGTTTCCAAGGAGCATGGAAGGCCTCGAACGATTCGGGTGGACAACGGCCCCGAGTTCATCTCGAAGGATCTCGATCTGTGGGCTTACTGGAATCACGTCCAGCTTGACTTCAGCCGTCCCGGTAAGCCGACGGACAACGCTTATATCGAGTCCTTTAATGCCAGGTTCCGGCTGGAGTGTTTGAATGAGCACTGGTTCATGAGCTTGGAGGACGCCCGGGAAAAGGCAGAGGATTGGAGGCGGGATTACAACCAGAACCGCCCGCACAGCTCTCTGGGAAACGTGCCGCCGGAGGAATACGCGACATTGAAAGGAGCCGCCGAAGCCGCAAAAACACGGTTCGAGCAGGCTAACAACAATGACTCACAAAATATTTTTCTAACCTAAAAAATGGACCAAATCAGGGGGCAGGCTCAGGGCTTGAAAATCTCACTCTTGAGGTGGTACATTGAGCGGGGGCGGGTCAACGGGACGAGACATTAGCGGCGGGGCCAGACGAAGGCCTGAGGTGTGCCTCGGCTAGAGTTGTCCGGCCTGTCCACTCTTGGCACAGGGAGGAAGTCTGCCTGCCAATCTGACTTCATAATAATTGCACCGTGCTATAGGCTAATCTAAGAACAGCAAAATAGGAGGAGAAAATGAAAAAGTATCTTTGCGCCGTTCCATTGGTCCTTTTGCTCTGTTTCTCTTTCGCTTGCCAAGACAAGGCGGATACGGCGGAGCTCGAGAAGTTCAAGGCTCAAGCGGCAGTCGAGCGGCAGAATGAGGCCCTTGTTACGAGAGCATTTGACGAACGGAACAAGAAAAACGCTGATGTTTATCAAGAATTGTATGCCCCTGATTACGCTTGGCATTTCCCGTCGAACAATCCAAAAGCCATGACTCGGGAAGAACAGTCAGGATTCGTCAAACTGCTTTGGGCCGCATCCCCCGACTTCCGTTGGGATATCGAAGAAATGGTCGCTCATGGGGACAGAGTCATAGCCAGGTTCGTCGCAAGAGGCACACACACGGGTGAATACCAAGGCGTCCGCCCGACGGGTAACAGGTTTGAGGCTAGCGGAATTTGGATGGCCCGCATCAAGAACGGAAAAATCGTTGACGCCAGGGAAGATCTTGACTTGCTGGGAATGATGCAACAGCTCGGCATGGAGCTCAAGCCGATAGAGGCAAAGAAGAAATAAGGTCTGGCGTATTATCTAGAATCCTGCATTTTTGGCGGTATTGCCCATGCCGTGTCCGCATGGCTGAAGCCGGAGCCCGACCGCCACGTTTGACTTCCCGCCCATCCCTCTGTTAATCTGAGACCAAGCTAGAGAAGGGGAGCTCGCTTGGCCATCAAGTGCCCGACCTGTCATTCCGACAATCCGGATACCCTGAAATTCTGCGGGGAGTGCGGCACCCAGCTCCCTCCGCCCCAGAACCATCCTCCGGTCATGACAGAAACGCTTCAAACACCCATCCACGAGCTCACCACAAGCTCGACCTTCGCCGGCCCAAGGCCCTAATCAAGGACTATAAAATACGCAGAGTGGAGCCCTTTTTATCTCTTTTCATAAGGCGGCTGTTTGGGATTGACCGGAGGATTCTTTTCTAAGGCTTTCATCACTTCTTGGATTGCCCGTTCAAGCTGCGGGTCGATGCCCTTGGCCAGCTGGGCGGGATCGTCGATGACTTCAATATCGGGATCGACGCCGTGACCTTCTTTGAACCACTTCCCGTCGGGATCGTACATCCTAAAGGTCGGAACCGTGACCATGCCGCCGTCGATGAGACCCGGCGAACCGCTCAACCCGATCAACCCGCCCCACGTTCGGGTTCCTACAAGCGGGCCCAGTTTCGCTTTCCGGAAATAGTCCGGAAAGGCATCGCCTCCCGAACCGCTCCAGCCGTTGATCAGCATGACTTTGGGGCCGAAGTTGGCGAAGGGAGGCCATTGCCAGTTCAAGCCATCCCGCACGGCCCAGAAGGCTAGCGGCTTGCGGTCGAGCAATTCAATGAAGCGATCGGGAATCTGCCCGCCGTCGTTGAAGCGCTCGTCGATGATCAGGCCAGCTTTTTTGTATTGGGCGGCGAATTGCCGGAAGAGTTCGTTTTGGCCATCGATACCGGTGCTGGGAACATAGATATATCCTATCTGGCCTTTTGTTGCTTCCTCAACGCGTTTTCTGTTGGATTCGATCCAGGCCAGGTTTCGCAGGCGGGTTTCGTCGGCCAGCGTCGTAACGATAATCTTCCAGGCGCCATCAAGACTAGGCTTGCTGTTGATCGTCAATTCCACGGTCTTGTCGGCGAGACCTTCGAACGCCGACCACGGATCCTCGGTGATATTTAGGGGGATGCCGTTTACGGCGAGAATGTAGTCCCCATTCTTGACCTTCAAGGCGGACATTTGTAGGGACGAGCGAACCTCCGAATCCCAGGGAGCGCCGGTGATGATCTTGGCGATTCTATAGGTGCCGTCGGCGATCTCCCAATCGATGCCAAGGTAGCCGACGTTTCTGGTCGGCGCCTCGTTGGTGTCGCCGCCGCCGCGGTAGGTGTGCGAGGCGCTCAACTCGGCGATGAGCTCCCCGATCACAAAATTGACGTCCGATCGAGTCACGCAACTCTCAATCAATTTCCCATAGCGGGCGCGCAAGCCCTTCCAATCCACGCCGTGCATGTTGGGGTCGTAGAAGAAATCGCGCTCCAATCTCCAGACTTCGTTGAAGATCTGCGTCCACTCGGCCCGGGGCTCGATCGTCATTTCGAGCTGAGCCGTCGGCATCAACTTCTCCATCTTTTGACCCGGCGCGATGTCGACGACAGCGAAATTCCCGCCCTTGCCGACGAGGATCTTCTTGCCGTCGGCGCTCACCATGAAGACGTCCGAGTCGTCGATGATCGTTTTTTCTTCCCGGCTTTCGAGGTCATAATAAACCACGGCCCTGTTTTTATTAGCCGCTCCCGTGTTGGGCATCCTATGAAATATGAGTTTTCCGGAGACGGCGGCGATGTCCCCATAGTTGCCGGGAGACGGCGGCAGGATGACCAGCCTGTTTTCAAAATTCTCCAGGCTGATTTTGACTTCTTTGGGTTTTTCTTTATCCTTGACCTCCTCTTTGCTCGGCTCTTTTTCTGCCTTTTTCTCGTTCTGTTTCGCCGCGGGCTCCTCTTTCTTGAGCTCGTCCTTTTTGACGGCGGCAACGTCATTCTTGGGCGCGAGAGGAGACACCACATCCTCGGTCAGGGGGACGGCGGCGATATTCGTCGAATTGGCATAGATGAAGGTATTGTCGGCATCGCCGTAAAGAGGATTGAATGTCCGATTAGTATAGAAATAAAGATATTTCCCGTCGGGGTCGAATGTCGGATTGTTATCTCCATAATATCCTGAGGTGACCTGGTGGGCTTGGTTCTCTTTCACGTCGTATAGAAATATGGCCGGCCGCCGCGTCTCCAGGTCTCGCGAATAGGCCATCCACCGGCTATCGGACGACCAACTCACCCGGAATGACTGGAGGTTGCCTTGATAGAAGTAATGCGCCCTATCGACCTTCACGGTCGTATTTTTGTCCAAGTCATAGATGAAGATCTCCATCGCCTTGTCGATAAAGGCGATCATCTTGCTGTTCGGGGACCAGAACGGCTGATATCTATAACCCGGTCCATAGGAGGTCAGCGTCTTTTCTTGGCCGGGTTTTTCCATGTCCCTGATCGTCAATTCATACTCGCCCGATCGATCGCTCCAATAGGCCACATACTTGCCATCGGGCGACCAGGCGGGATATCGCTCGGCGACACCGGGGCTCTTGGTCAGGTTATAGATAGGTCCGTCGACGGCCGGAACGGAAAATATTTCGCCGCGGGCTTCGACGACGGCACGCTTGCCGTCAGGAGAGAGCCAGCCGCCCTGGATCAAGCTCGACACCTTGGCCACTTTCGGCATCAAGGTGATCTCATCCGTCACCAATTTCACCTGGACCGCACGATATTTCTCATCGGCCAGGCTCAACAGGTACAGCAGCCCGCCGTTCTCGAAAACAATATCCGTGGGCCCGATGGAAGGAAAGTGGATGTCGAAATCTGTGAACTTCGTGATCTGCCTGTTCTCTTTCGTATCGAGATCATAAGACCAGATGTTGGCCCTCATTTCCGGCCCGCGGTCGGACAGATAATAGATTTTATTCCCGGACCACATGGGGAATTCATCGTTGGTATCGCTGCGGGAGATATTCTCGGCGGTTATTTTATCGAGATCGAAGATCCAGATGTTGGCATGCCAGCCACCGCG
>Ga0208692_1001661_pt1 | contig 12056 bp, 8 predicted proteins | sample June2015DPH_20_1_3_FD_184721 | JGI IMG/M metagenome (GOLD analysis project Ga0208692, IMG submission 184721) | Peatland microbial communities from SPRUCE experiment site at the Marcell Experimental Forest, Minnesota, USA - June2015DPH_20_100... | ecosystem: Environmental > Terrestrial > Soil >...
ATCAGGTAGAACTGGCGCGTGTCATTGGCGCGCTCGATCACTTGTACGGTGGATTGGTATGCCATGTTGGCTATGGTATACTAGCCATATCACAAGTCAAGAACTATTTTGAATTTTTCACAGCTTCTCACGCCGTGGGCTATTTCCTGTCGGCCCTCCGGGCCTGTAGTGCGGACAACCGGACTCGAGTTGGGGGCACTTAGACGCTTAGGTTAACGACTATGGGCCATCGGCCTGGGTTACGCGGCCCGATTCGTTTCAACGTGTGAGCCCTGAAGGGGCGACCCACGACCTTGCTCCAATCCCACACAAATCGTTCGTCGTGATCAACCCCGTACGCCTCCAAAAAGTTTCGCTGCTCCTCATGAAAACTTACCACTCGATGGTGCTCCCCCTCGAAACCGATTGTGGCGTAGGTTTTAATTGGCGCGCCCCTTCAGGGCTTGAGGTTGTAATCGCTCGTTGATTCCCAGGGCGTTGCCCTGGGCTGGGATGGATCGCCCCGTTAGGGCTCATAATCGTCCTCCGTGAGTCCTACTCGTTCCAGACTCCTGAACCCCCGACTGCTGCATTTTCTCTCTTGACAGGTGGAGCAAGATAGGCTAGCATAGTAAGTGTTCGGTCTTCGGGTACCCTTGGGCATTGGTGGACGGTCTTTTCGATGCGACGACGCAAATCAGTCCTCAACCGAAATCCAGGAGGTATGAAAGCAGCAGAAGAGTCCGCTTTTTCAACTGGACAGGAAGTCAGCTTTCGTGAGGAAGAATTCTTTTTTTTGACCGAACAACACGGGGATGTTATTGAAAACAAAGGATGGCTGTGGAAAACCCTGGACAGAAGCGGGAATGTGTATGAAAAAAAAGGAGATGCGAGCATAAGGCGGGAATGTTATTGAAAAGAAAGGGTCTTAGCCTGGACTTCCCACCACGCCGGGGCACTCTTGGGGGCAGGCAAAAAGAAGGTCCCGGAAGGCGGGACCGCCGAAATCCCGGCTCCCGCCCTCTGTTTCCCGCGCCCTGCGGTTGCTCGCGGCGACCAGCCGCAAGCTGCGCGCGGCGCGAGCCACGGGAATAATCACAAGCAAGCGTAGCGCGGACCTTCGTCTCTGAGGTCTGCGGTTCTTCCTCAGACTCGCGCCTTCGAATCCAAGGCCAAACGCGCTGGCAGCGCAGAACTGCGCCGGGACGCACGGCGAGCCGCGGCAGGAGGCAAGAGTCGATTCCCAGCCGTCACCAAGCCTCTTGGCCCTTGCTGACATCGGGAGAGCGACGTATTCTTGATTATTGGGGGAAAGGAAAGGCAGTAGGCAGTAGGCACTGGCAAATGGTGAAGGGCGCGTCGTGATTGCCCAATCTGTTCAACGGCCATTGGTCATCCGCAAACGGGTTGGGGCACCCCCTCACCCGTCCCGCCCCGGCTGAAGAAAGCGCCGGCGCGGGACACCCTCTCCCCCAAGGGGGAGAGGGCTAGAATCTGCAAAGGGGGAGAGGGCCAGAAGTATCTCAGCACAAAATCGCGATGAAGAAGCAAACTGAGAGCCGAGACCGCTCCCCCGAAGGCACCACGCCTCAGGCGTCGGCAAGCGGAACCGTCATCGACCCCGTTTGCGGCATGGAAATAAGCCGCGAGGATGCGGTGGGCAGTTACGTACACGAAGAGCAAGAGTACTTTTTCTGCAATCCTTCCTGCCTTGAAAACTTTCGCGCCAATCCAAGCCAGTATCTGAGCCCCGGCCAAGCAGTGACAGCCTCCGCAGAGACTTCTAGCAGGGGGCTGAAAAACCCACCTCACCTGTCACCCCGAGGAGCCGCAGGCGGTCCCGAGCGAGCGAGGGAGAAATCTCGCAAGTCCTTCGTTTCCAGAGCGAGATTCCTCGCTTCGCTCGGAATGACAGCGTTCACAAGTGTTTTTCAGCATCCTGCCAGAAGGGAGGCAGCGGGTGCGAATCAGATCTATACCTGCCCCATGGATCCTGACGTCCGGAAACAAGGTCCAGGCGCATGTCCGAAATGCGGGATGGCGCTTGAGCCGCTCAGGGCCACAGCCGCGGCCACCCGTACCGAGTATGTGTGCCCAATGCACCCCGAAGTGGTACGCCACGAGCCGGGGGTTTGCCCCCTTTGTGGCATGGCTCTGGAGCCTCGGTCGGTGACCGTGGCGGAGGAACCAAATCCCGAATTGGCATTGATGACCCGCCGCTTCTGGGTTTGCCTAGCTTTAACCCTTCCGGTTTTCTTCCTCGCGATGTCCGAAATGATTCCCGGCCAGCCGGTGCAGCACGCCTTCTCGACGCGCCTGCTCAGTTTGGTGCAGTTTGCTCTGGCCTCTCCCGTGGTGCTATGGGGAGGGCGGCCATTCTTCGAGCGCGGCTGGGCCTCACTGGTCAATCGCCACCTGAACATGTTTACCCTGATCGCCCTCGGAACCGGGACGGCCTATGTTTACAGCGTCGTAGCAGTTCTCTCGCCCGGCATCTTTCCGGAATCTTTTCGCGGGCATGGCGGCGAAGTCCCGGTCTACTTTGAGGCGTCGGCAGTTATCACCACACTGGTGCTCCTGGGGCAGGTGCTGGAGCTTCGCGCGCGCGCCCAGACCAGCAGCGCCATCAAGGGATTGCTGGGCCTTGCACCCAAGACCGCGCGGGTTGTCCGGGATGAAGGCGCCGAGGAGGACGTGCCGCTCGACCGCGTCGAGCGGGGAGATCGGCTGCGCGTCCGTCCCGGGGAAAAGGTGGCGACAGACGGAGTCATCCTTGAAGGCTCGAGCTCGATTGATGAATCCATGGTGACGGGGGAGCCGATCCCCGTGGAAAAGAAGGCTGGAGACCGCGTGACGGGCGGGACGGTGAACGGCCCCGGCGGTTTTCTGATGCGCGCTGAACGCGTGGGCAGCGATACGCTCTTGGCGCACATCGTGCAGCTTGTCTCAGAAGCACAGCGCAGTCGCGCGCCCATCCAACGCTTAGCGGACGTAGTTTCCTCTTACTTCGTTCCCGTAGTTGTTTTCATTTCTGTGCTCACTTTTGCAGTCTGGGCGACCGTGGGCCCCCAGCCGCGGCTTGCCTATGCGCTGGTAAACGCAGTGGCAGTGCTTATTATTGCCTGCCCTTGCGCGCTGGGACTTGCCACGCCGATGTCCATCATGGTGGGGACGGGACGTGGCGCCCTGGCGGGCGTGTTGATAAAGAACGCCGAAGCGCTTGAAGTTTTCGAAAAAGTGGACACGCTCGTTGTGGACAAGACTGGTACCCTTACGGAGGGAAAGCCTCGTCTTGCTTCGGTTTATGCCCTGCAAGGATGGAAGGAGGTGGAAGTGCTCTGCCTGGCCGCAACTCTCGAGCGCGGGAGCGAGCATCCTCTCGCCGCCGCCATCGTTCGAGGGGCTCAAGAAAGGGGACTTCAACTCGGCGAGGCTCGAGAGTTTCGTTCGGTCACTGGTGAAGGTGTGATGGGCAAGGTGGATGGCAAAACTATCGCACTCGGAAACCGCAAGCTGTTTGATGGGCTGAAGGTCGAATTGAACGCGCTGGCCACGAAGGCTGCTGAACTTCAACGCGAAGGCCAGATCGTAGCCTTCATCGCCATTGACGGACATGCCTGTGGCTTGCTGGCAGTGACCGATCCCATTAAACAATCTACCCCTGAGGCCATCCGAGTATTGCAGAGGGATGGGATACGTATAGTCATGCTCACCGGCGACACCCGCACCACCGCCGAGGCCGTGGCGCGCAGACTGGGCATAGACGAAGTCGAGGCGGAGGTTCTGCCGGACCAAAAGGGCAAGGTCATCGAACGGCTTCAAGCGCAAGGGCGCGTGGTGGCAATGGCGGGTGATGGCATCAACGACGCCCCGGCACTCGCTCAGGCCCATGTCGGCATCGCCATGGGGACGGGAACCGATGTGGCCATGGAAAGCGCTGGCGTCACTTTGGTCAAGGGGGATTTGCGCGGCATTGTGAGGGCTCGCAGGTTGAGCAAAGGTACGATGCGCAACATCCGCCAGAACCTTTTCTTCGCGCTGGTTTACAATACCATCGGTGTGCCGCTGGCGGCGGGCGTCCTTTACCCGGTGCTGGGGCTGCTGCTGAGCCCCATGCTCGCAGCAGCGGCCATGACGTTCAGCTCGGTGTCCGTGATCAGCAACGCGCTCAGGCTGCGGAGGATGGAGCTGTAGACGGCAGGTGTCAGGTGTCAGGTACCAGGTGTCAGGTGCCAGGTGTCAGGTGCCAGGTGCCGGGTGCCAGGTGTCAGGGGACAGCGAGCTGAGGATTCGCCGCAACTGACTACCGACAACTAACAACGGACAACTGACCAACGACTGATCTTCGAGGTTCATAACATGACGTTTCTAACCACGCGTTATCACCTGAAACAAAACTTGACTGCAAAGGACTTTGAAAGGCTGCACAGCCTCTCCACGGTTTATGGCATCCGAGGGCTTTTCATTGAAGGCCAGCTTCTGGAGCTCGAATATGACGCCTCGCGGATTCACGAAGCTGAGGTCTTGGCACAGGTCCGCCGGGCTGGGATTGCCGTAGAACCCGAGAAGCCTATTGCTCCCGGCAGCTTCGATTATACCGGCGAGTTCAGAGATTTCGCTTGGCCTACGCAAGGGCTAAGCCCTGCCAACCAGAAGGGGTAGCGCAGGTCTCGCTCTCCGGACCTGCGCTGCGTTTCCGGTATTGGTGTCATTTGCGAGGCCTGGTCATTCCCGCGAAAGCGGGAATCTACTCCGGAAACTTTTGGAAATGTGCTGTCGTCGGACTGGATTCCCGCTTTCGCGGGAATGACCGGCGACCCGAGTGGAACCCCATTCCAAATGACACCAGCACCACGTTTCCGCTCTGCTTGACGAATGTCGAACGGTGCGCTAACTTTACTTCACGACCATGACAACAGACGGACACATTCCACTAGCAGGCTTTTATCTTCTCGACCGGACAGAGCCGAGCCTGCCGAAACTTGATGATTTGGGCAGCTCAATCCTGGAGACTCTGAGGGGACTGGGCATAGCCGCCGAAAAGCTGCGCGGCAAGCGCGTCGCCGTTGCCGTGGGCAGCCGTGGTATTGCCAGCCTGAAGGAGATCGTGCAGGCAGTCTGCGGCTGGTTGAAGGCGCAAGGGGCTCAGCCTTTTATCTTCCCCGCCATGGGGAGCCACGGAGGGGCAACCGCTGAGGGCCAGCGCAAGATCCTGGAGGAATACGGCGTTACGGAGGCCGCCACCGGGGTGGAGATTCGCTCCTCCATGGAGACCGTGCTTCTCGGAACGACCCCCGAAGGGTTCCGGGTCTTTGTGGATCGGAACGCCTGGGAGTCCGACGGCGTCGTGGTGGTCAACCGCATCAAGCCCCACACCGATTTTTCGGGGAAGATTGAAAGCGGTTTGTTGAAGATGATGACGATCGGCATGGGCAAGCTCGAGGGGGCCACCGAGGGCCATCGCCAGAGTTGGAAATACGGGTTCGAGACTGCCATCCGCGCCGTTTCGGGAAAAGTGCTGGCCACCGGGAAGATTCTCTGTGGGGTGGCGCTGGTTGAGAACGAACTGCACGAGATTGCCGTCGTGCGCGCCGCGCTTCCGGAAGGCATCGTGGCACAGGAGGAATCGACGCTCCAACTGGCCCGCACCCTGGTGCCGCGCATTCCGTTCCCAGCATTCCACCTGCTGATCGTGGACGAAATGGGCAAGAACATCAGTGGAACGGGAATGGATACGAAAGTAATTGGGCGCGGGGTGGAACTGCCGCCCGGAGAAGCGCCCAGGATTTCCATGATCTACGTTCGTGATCTCACTCGCGAAAGCGGTGGGAATGCAGTGGGCGTGGGCTTCGCCGACGTCATCCATGAGCGTCTTTACCGGAAGATTGACTTCCACAAAACGTATCTCAACACATGCACCTCCCTGAATCCTGCTGGGGGCCGCCTACCCATTCATTTGCCCTCGGACCGCGAAGCTTTGGATCTCACCCTCGGCCATTTGGGAAGTCCGGAGCCGGCGGAACAGCGGATCGTTTGGATTCGTAACACACTCAGCCTTGACCGGATTGCCATCTCAGCTCCTTTGGCTCGCGAGGCCACAGCGCTTAAGCGCTGGCGATTATGGAAAGGAGTTCATCCCGCAGACTTTGACCCGGCCGGGAATCTCAAACCGCTGTTCGGTGGGTAGTGGACGGTACGTGGTAAAATGCCGCTTGGAGTGTCCGAGGCTTGGCAGAAGCTAAAGGATTAAAGAATGGCCAGGAAACACACAGGATTGTATTGCTGGTTGGCGCTGGCAGGGGCCATGCTTTGTGTGACCCTCGCTACGGCCCAGGAGAAACAAACCGTCGATCCATCGTCCAAGGTCAAAGCGACAGCGCAAGATAATAAGAAGCGTGCGCTCCTCGATGCCCCACGGGTGAGTACAGATGCTGCTGTGCATAGCGCGGCTAAAGATATGATCAAACAAACGACCGGGGAGAAGACCCCGAACCAGCCCGAGGACGCTGAGGTTGTTGAATTTCGCCCTGCCGAATCAGAATCGGCAAGCTCAAGCACCAGTGGAGCGCCCCCGAAGACCCCAAAGAAGGGAGCACTAAAAGACGTCCACGGCACCGTCTATGGGGCGGCAGGCGCGAAAAATCCCGGAACCAATGCCGAGGGAGCAGCCATCAGTGCCAGCTCCAAAAGCGGCAAAACCGCGATCTATGTGGAGACCGATCGCGCCCGAACCTCTCCTGCTCATTAGCCGATGCGCCACCTTCGATATTCCCTATCTCGCATTCTTCAGTGCATTCGCCTGAAAGTACCCTCGTTTGTTCTTGTGACCGTATTAGGCCTTGGCAGCGCTCATAAGTTTTACGCCTGGCCCCACCCCGAAACCTCTGCAAAGACCGAGTGCTCATCCGTTCCCAGCGCGCTTTTAGGGCACTCCGTGGGCTTTTGCGTTGTTTTCCCCTCTGGCTACGAAGCATCTTCCAACAAGCGTTATCCAACCCTTTACTTCCTCCATGGCCTCTTTGAAGACGAGCACAGTTGGATTGATCGGGGAGGCGAACAAATCTGGGAAAGTCTCACTGACCAGGGCGAACTCACGAACTTCATTGTGGTCTTGCCTGCTGGGGGACGGACCTTTTACGTAAACTCGCAGGACGGCCACGAACGGTACGAGGACTTCTTCATGCAAGAGTTGGTGCCCGAAATCGACCGCCGATATCGCACCATGTCTGTCGCCGGCGAGCGGGGCATCAGCGGGACATCCATGGGCGGTTACGGCGCTCTTCATCTTGCCATGCGCCATCCCGAGGTGTTCGGTTCAGCGAGCGCCCATAGTGCGGCATTGCTACCCAAGTTCCCTAACCCGCTCCCCACCGAGGGCCGCTGGGGATTTTACGCGCGGGTGCTCCAGGAGCCTTTCGGGTCACCCCTTAATGAGAGCTATTGGGAGGCCAACAGCCCTCTCACCTTAGCCGAGCATCCGGAACGCTTCCCCCAACTTGCACTTTACTTCGATTGCGGTGACCACGACCGCTACGGTTTCGAGGAAGGGGCTGAACTTCTCGACCACATTCTCGCCCAGAAAGGTTTCCCGCACGAGTATGCCCTCCGCCCTGGGGGTCATGGTTGGGACTACTTACATCAATACATGCCGTTCTCCCTTCGCTTCCATTCCAAGCTATTTATGCAGGCCCAGAAGGCGAGCTTGACAACCCACGCTAAGGGAGAAACGCGGTGAGATTGCCAACCCGCAGTGTAACGCCAGCCGTTTGGTTGTTCCTGCTGTTAAAGGAGAGGATTGTATGACGAAGATTTGTCGAACTTCGATCGGGCTAGCCACTGCCACTCTTATAGTTTTGATGAGTAGCGCAAGCATGGCTCATGGGAACGAACGGGGGACTGTGAAGGCGACAATCAACGGCGCCCACATCTCCATCGACTACGGCCGCCCCGCACTTAAGGGCCGCGACATGCTCAGGCAAATCCAACCAGGTAACGTCTGGCGGATCGGCGCCGATGCTCCGACGACCCTCGAATCGGACAAGGAGCTGAATTTCGGCGGAACAATTGTTCCCAAGGGCAAGCATATCCTGCTGGCGCGCTTGGTTGAGCCTGGGAAATGGACGCTCGTATTTTCAAGCAAGTCTGTCTTCCAGTACGAGTCGAGTGCAAAGCTCGCGGAAGTCCCACTGACGCTCGAGGAAGCAAGCGACTCGGCCGAACTGGTGACCATACAAGTCACCGACAAAGATGGGACGGGCGTCATCGAGATCGCCTGGGGTAAGATGCGCCTTTCCGCTTCCTTCAAGCCTGCTTAGGCGTCGTCGGATAACAACCGTTCCATTCTCGAATTTCGCGTCTATAAGGACTTGGCTCTGCTCAGGGGCCGGACGGAAGTATAATAGTTGGGCGGCCTATGGGATTCTTGGAATTTCGAGATGAAATGGAAGAGTCTGGTCGAACCCAGACCACGAGACTTTGAGCTTGTCAGCCGACCCTGCCACTTTGCTTGTCTACGCTTGGCGCTGCCTGAGGGCTATTGGAGTCAAGGGCACAGTTCTCTGCGTTGCACTTTGTCTCACCCTTCCCAGGTCCACAGGGGCACAGGTCTCCGTGGCCGGAGTCGACCTCTGGGGACAGCCCGTGTTGGATGTTAGGCTAAGTTGTGACGCGCGACTGGCCATGACTGACTTCCCCGGTGTCGTCTCTCAGGAGGTCGGCCAACCTCTCGATGCCTCGAAAATTGCCGCGAGTCTGAAAAAGCTATATGCCACTGGCCGCTTTACGGACCTGCGCGCGGAGGCTGAGCCTGGGCAGGGGGGCGTTCACTTGCTCTTCGTTGGGCGCGCCCAATACTTTATCGGCGTTGTTCAAGTCGAGGGTAGTCCCAGTGCCTTGGAACCTAGAGTCCTGCTCACCTCCTCTCGCCTCCGGCTGGGACAGCCCGTTTCGGACGACGTTCTCGTCGCGGCCCAGAGGCATATCTCCGAGATGCTCGCTTCGAACGGTTACTACCGGGCAACCTCCAAATACCGTCTCCTTCCTGACCCGGCCACACTGGAGGCCGAGGTGTTGTTCTCTGTTTTCGCCGGGAAGCCCGCGCGCTTAAGCAGCCTGGAATTCCGGGGTCACGTCGGATTCCCTCCGGCGAAGCTCGCAAAAGTAGCCGGCTGGCACTCCGGAATCCAACTGACATCGGCGCGTGTCGAACGGGGCTTGCTCAGGCTCCACCAGTTTTTTGTATCGCGCGATCGCCTCCAGGCAACCGCGAGCGTCCAGAAGCGAGAGTATGACACTAAACTCGACACCGAAAAGCTGCTGGTAGGGGTTGAAACCGGCCCCCTAGTTCGTGTGCGCGTCGAGGGCGCCAAGATTTCACGCTCCAAACTCAAAGAGCTTCTCCCCGTTTATCGAGACGGCGTAGTGGACGAGCCCACTCTTGCACACAGCGACGAGATTCTGGAAGACCATTTCCAGCAACGGGGTTTCTTTTCAGCTACCGTGAAGGCAGAACAAGCATTTCATGCCGAGTCCCAGACGCTGAACCTTACCTTCCGAGTGAATCGGGGCAACCCAGGACAATTCATGGGGTATGGCTTTGAGGGCAATCGGGCCATTCCCACCACAGAACTCATGGCGGCGATCTCCCCTCCCGCACGGGGAATTTTCAGCCCTGCCCCGCTGTACAGCCGCACCCTGATGGAGAACAAGGTAAACACCCTGACGGCACTCTATCAATCAAGAGGCTTTCTGGACGTGCGGATCTCGCCTCGCGTGGACGATCATTTCCGAAACCAAGATGCTCATAGGTTTGTCACCTTCCAGGTCGAAGAAGGACTCCAGACAACCGTTCACCAATTGGCTTTGAAGGGAGTCTCCGGCGACACGCAGAAGGCCCTCTGGCCTTCTCTGCTGACCAAGCCATCCCAGCCTTATTCACCGGAGCGGGCCGTAGCGGATCGCGACACCCTATCCAATTACCTTGCCGACCACGGGTATTCTCAGGCCAGGGTGAGTTGGCACGCCTCACCTGCAAACGAACACCACCAAGTTGACCTGGAATTCCTGCTTGAGCCGGGAAAGCAAGAACGAATCCAGCGTATTGTCGTGCTGGGAAATGAACACACCCGCCTGGGGGTTATCCGCCGCGAACTCCTGATTCGCCAGGGTCAACCTTTGAACCAGGACAACGTCGCTGACTCACAACGCCGGCTCTATGAGTTAGGAATGTTCAACCAGGTTCAAATTGCTACCCAGGACCAGACAAGTTCCGAAACGAAGAAAACCGTCTTGGTGGCGGTGGAGGAGAGCCGGCGATGGACTTTAGGCTACGGGGGAGGACTCGAGGTCCAAAGGCTGGGAAGCAGTAACCCACAGGGCGCGTTCAAAGCCAGTCCCCGCGTCTCGCTTGACCTCCACCGACTCGACGTCGGAGGACACGCACAAACCTTTACCCTATGGGGACGGCTATCGAACCTCGAAACGGGCGCCGGTACGAGCTATGTGATTCCCTACTTGGCGAATCGACGGGACCTGAGCCTGCGCATCAGCGGGCTGATAGACCGCAGCCGCGACGTGCTCACCTTTACGGATGACCGGAAAGTGGCGTCGGTCGCCATCGAAAAGCGTTTCAGTGCTTCGACGGTAGTTTCGGGTCGCTATAGCTTCTCGCGCGTTGAGGCTCTCGACATTTCCAATCGCATTTCCCCGGAGGAGAAACCTCTGTTGAGCCGGCCGGCGCGTGTGGGCGGGTTCGGCGCCAGCTATGTCAACGACCATCGCGACGATCCCGCGGACGCCACCCGCGGCTCCTATTCACTTGCCGACGCGGGAATTGCCTATAAAGGCTTCGGCTCGGAAGCAAATTTCCTTCGCTTCACGGGTGAAAATGCAACCTACTACCGATTGGGATCACACCTGATTTTTGCCCGCAACCTTAGATTCGGATTCGAGTCTCCCTATGGCAGCCTGGAGAAGGTCCTGATTCGAACCCCCGGCGAGCCCAACCAATACATCTACACCGACGTCCTCCCTCTGCCCGAACGGTTCTTTATGGGCGGCAGCGAATCGCATCGTGGTTTCTCCATCAACCAAGCGGGACCGCGCGACCCTGTAACGGGCTACCCCATTGGCGGTAATGCTCTGTTCTTTAATTCGTTCGAGCTTCGCGTGCCCTTGGCGCAGCGGAGGCTTGGCTTCGTGGTATTCAACGATTCAGGGAATGTATTCACAACCATCCGACACATGCGTTTACTGAAATTCAGACAAAGCAGCCCGACAGATTCCGATTATGACTCGGACGCCGTGGGTCTGGGTATCCGATACAAGACGCCTGTCGGGCCCATACGCTTCGATGTGGGTTACAATCTAAATCCCACGCGGTACCAAGTGGGAATGGCGGTGCAACAATTATCTCGGTTCAACTATTTTCTGAGCATCGGTCAAAGCTTCTAGCAGCGTGTCCACTTGTGTTCCTGGCAATGGGGCTTGCGCCATCGTTTTCCCGTGCTGAGATTCTCGATCGTGTGGTTGCATCGATCGGGGATGTCGTCATCACCCAGAGTGACGTCGAACGCGAATACCGATTGGAACGTTTCCTCGACGGGCAGTGGCCGGCTCCTCCCCCCGACAGGAAGACACTGGAGCAGGTTCGCGAGCGGCTGACTGACCAGAAGCTTCTGCTCGAGGAAGAAACCCAGGACTCTTCCCACGACGCCGCGTTGGAAAAAACGGCAGCCGAAGAACTGGATGCTGTTCGGAAGCGCTTCTCATCTGAGCCGGACTACAAATCTGCTCTCCATGCGTTACACATGGACGAAAAACAGATTCTGACAACGCTCGTTGCTCAGCAGAGGATCTTGAGGATTGTCGAACAGAGGTTGCGGCCGGCGGCGGCCCCTGGGACAAGCGATGTTGAATCGTACTACCGCGACGTGTTCACGCCCGAATATACGCAGACGCACGGCTCCGCCGTTCCCCCTTTGACCGAAGTCCAAGGGCAGATCCAGGAAATCTTGGTGCAGAAAAGAATCGATCAGCTTCTTGCCAGTTGGTTGGAGGAACTGAAGCCAAGCCGCGCC